>SMTZ1_10000556_pt1 | contig 35031 bp, 40 predicted proteins | sample DeeMarSWOR136_30_FD_25667 | JGI IMG/M metagenome (IMG submission 25667)
AGACAAGGCTCCCAACCCCTGCCCTCGGTTTACCACGTCTCTTGGTTTTGTAGCCCTTGACACTGATTATCTCCAGTATCTTCGCCCCTGTGTTGTCCGCGCACCTTAACCTGGTTCTCGTGGACAGACCATACGTGACCTTGGATGATATAGCCTTCATTTCCCTCCTCCAACTCTTACAACAATGAAACTCTTCGTTTTGGATAGGGGCCTGCATTCTGCAATCGTGATTTCATCCCCTTCTTTCGCGCGCATACAGGGAGGATTATGGGCGGTCACCCTGGATTTCGAACGTTCATACCTCTGGTATTTGGGGATGAACCTGTGGTAATCCCATTCCACAATAACAGTGTTGTGCGATTTCGCGGACTTCACCCTCCCCTTCAAAACCCTTCCGCGGATCGAGACCCCCCCGTGCCATGCACATTTCGGATCCTCACATTTCTCTCTCGGCTGCTCTATACCTAAACCCAGGTCTCTCCCTTTTTCTCCCTTCCCCTTCTTTTGCTTTCTCCCCTTCGCAGTTTTCATAATAATCCAATTGACGGTCTTTATTTAAATAAATTAACAGTTACCTGTTATTGAACGTTTGGATTATACTAATAGAAATAAATATTTAAAAGGCACCGCTTTTCCTTATCCCAACAAAAGCGGTGGAGCAAAAGGGAGTTGTCACTTCCAATCACCACTTCTTAAACTTCTTTTTAATCCTGTCCTCAGGCCTTCCGATCAGGATCCCCCCCTCTATCCTAACCTTCTGTTTGCCGAGAGAAAAAACAAAAACGTTATGTTTTTTCGCCAGTTTCACTTCCTTCCCGCCTGTTTTCTCGATAACGATGATGTTCCTCGTCTCATCCACCACTTTACCTGAAATCCCCACGTTCTTCCTGTTCGCGCTCTCAGCCACCTTAACCTTTAATCCTATTAATTCGTGCCTGACAAGGTTTTCAGGTGTTCTCATACTTAATATCAGAACTAGGAATTTAAATTACACTCCGCTTTTTTGCGGGTTCAAAATATCTCGATTTTGTCGCTCTGGAAACCAAGTTTAACGAGGATGTCCCTGATTTTTCTCCTGTGATCCCCTTGGAGTTCGATCACTCCATCCTTGATCGTCCCGCCGCAGGCGAGCTTCATTTTCAGTTCCTTCAGAATGTCCTTGCTGTTTACGTCCTTGCTTATACCCTCGATCAGGGTCACGCTCTTCCCGAACCTCTTCCTCTCAGAAGTCACCTTTATCTTTTCCTCTTCCTTTGCTATGGTCTCGCAAGCACATATATCCTTCGGTAACCCGCAATTCGGACAAATCTCACGCATGTTTTGCTCTTTTTCCCTCTTTAATGGTTTTGATCCTAGCGATCGTTCTCCTTATCTCCTTCAGCCTGCCAGGAGAAGTCACACTCGCTCCTATATGTATGTTCGCCCTTTCCTTAGAAAGCTCCAGTCTCAATTCGCTTAGATTCTTGTCAAGCTCCTTTTCTTCCATCTTTTTCAGATCTTTAACCCTTAAAATAGCCATAAAAATATCACTTGTTATCTTTATTTTTTGTTTTCTTACTTTTAACCTTTTCCTTTGCCACCAGGGGAACCGACTTCATTATCTTGACCTTCACCCCAATCTTTCCCGGTCTCGTCTCTGCCTCCTCAAAACCGTAATCTACCAATTCTTTCGCAGGCTGGCCGCAATGTTTCAGATAACCATCAGTAAACTTCCCTGTCCTCCCCTTGGATCCCCCCAGCTTCCCGGAGATGATAATCTCCGCTCCTACCGCTCCCGCTCCCATTATCCTTTTCAACATAATGTTCCCTATCTTCTTGTAGTTGAATCCCCTTTCCAAGGCGGATGTGATCCTCTTGGCAATAATCTTCGCATCAAGATCAGGCTTTTCTATGGATTTCACATCCAACTGCGGGTTGTCCAGTTTGAACCTCGCTTTCAGAAGATCCGTCATCTCATTTATCTTCCCCCCTCCCGCTCCTATTATCCTTCCAGGCCTGTCCGTGTATATGAGGATTTTCACGCCCAGGGGCGTTCTCTCAAGCTCTATCTTTGAATAGCTCTCGGAAGGAAAGTACTGCCTTATGAAATGTTCTATCTGAATCTTCCTCATCGCATGGCTGACGAAAAATTTCTTCATAAGCATACCATCACTTCTGCTGGAGAACAATTTGTATATTCGTCATCTTTCTCCTCGTTCTCCTCATTTTAAGCCTTCTGGGTCGAACAAACGTGAAACCCTTGTGGGCTGAAGCGAAAATTACGAGCCTGTTAATGTCAAGACCCTTGAATTCAGCATTCGCCTCCGCTGATTTAACAATGTTGAGTATCTCCCTGCTCGAGTTCGTGTAGTATTTCCCGTCCAAATCCCTCTTCTGGTCTATCAGGTCCTGTAACAACCCTTTCCCCTTTGTCAGGTTCTTGCCAGATATCGCGCGGCAAAGGATGGTTGAGCTCTTGGTGGATATCCTCAACGCTCTTCCGTACGCCCTCGCGGATTTCTTCGGATTCAGATTCAAAGCGTATCTGTTCATGATTCACCTTACTTTAACGGAACGAATTTCGAAGATCTTGTCGCACCGAAACCAGGGGCCGAATGTTTCACGCCCTTCCTTGTCATTACGAATTCTCCCAGCCTGTGTCCCAGCATTTCGGGCCTTATCTCCAGGGGAATGTAGTCCTTCCCGTTATGGACTCCAATCTTAACCCCAACCATCTGCGGGAGAATGATCATCTCCCTGCATCTCGTTCTGTGGAATTTCTTGGGGTACTTCTCAATCTTCTCCAGGAGCTTTTTCTGGTTCTCTGTCAAACCCCTTTTCAAAGCCCTCCTCTGCCTGGATTTCAGCAGCTTTGCAAATTCCTCAATACTCATTCCCTGTATCTCCTCCAGGGATTTGTTCCTGAACGTGAATTTAATCATAACGATCCTCCCTTATCTCTTACCCCTCCTTCTTCCAGATCTCCTTGCTCCCCACGACCCGACCTTCGCCCCTGGAGGCGCATGCCTGCTAACGCTCATGGATTTTCCCGGCTTCGTCGGGCCTCCGAAAGGGTGGTCTACCGCGTTCATAGCAACCCCTGAAGTCCTCGGATACAGCTTCCCCCTCCTGTGCATGGCGATCCATTTCTTTCCCGCCTTCAGCCACGGTTTTTCCCTGAATCCTTCTCCCGATGGCGTCCCGATGCTGGCCCTGCATTCCGGATTCAAATTTATTTTCTTCTTTGAGGGAAGCTGAACCACGCATGACTTTTTGGTTTTTGAAACGACTGTTGCGAACGAACCGGAGGTCCTGCAAAGCTTGGGTCCAGAATTTGGAAACGTTTCTATCCCAAAAACCTGCATACCCACGGGTATTTTTGACAGGGGGGAAACAAAATCAGTCGTGTCACCCACCTTCAATCCCTTGGGAGCGATCAGATAATCACAACTCCCATCCGTATACCTAACCTTTGCCAAGGGGGCGTTCCTCCCAGGATCATCCATTATGTCCACTATCCTCCCGTCAATGTTCTTGTAGCTGATACTCATCTCCTTTCCCCTCTTAGGAACCCTGTAGGTAGGCGAACCTCTCCCCCTTCTCTGCGAGATTATTCTCTTTCCCATACTTCCTCCCTTATATCATTCCGAATTTCGAAGCGATATCAGCTGCCGAATATTCAGGGTTTATCTTCACATAAGCCTTCTTTTGGCCTCTGGTTGTCGTCTCCGTCTTGACCGAATCCACCTTCACATTGAATTCCTTCTCTATAACCTCTTTAATAGTTTTCTTGTCCGCCTTCTTATCAACTATGAACACCAGCTTGTTTTCGATCTCCACCATGTTCATGGATTTCTCAGCCAGGTGGGGATGTATGAGAACGTCCCAGACGTTCCTCTCCTTCTTGGCTTTCTCCCCCTCTTCCTTTGCCTTTTCCTTCTCTTTTGCCATTCTAACTACCCATCTCCTTTATAACTGATTTAGTGAATATCGCTAGCCTACCTGGATGCGTCCCCGGAGCGAGCGAATGAACATCGAGTTTCCTTCTTTCAACAACATCCACTCCAGGGATGTTTTCCCCGGCCTTCGAAATCCCTTCATCCCTTTCTATAATTATTAACGGCCCTTTCCTGTTCCTGTACTTCCTCCCCCTCATCTTTCCTTTCCCTGATCTTACTTTCCTTTCCCTACACCTCTCGATCTCCTCTTTCAGTCCCAGCCTTTCAAGCACGCCAAGGACTTCCTTGGTTTTCTTGAGTTTCTGGAGATCATCCTCCAGAACCAAGGGAAGATGTTTTATTTCGCTTATTTTGTGACCCCTTTTGGACACCATCTCTCTGTCCCTTGTTGCCGCAATCGCGGATTCCAGTGCCTTGATTCTTTCTTTCCTGTTGATATTCAAGATCCATTTCTTCTCAGCCTTTGGAGGATGGGCCTTCCGGCCTTTCGTGGCATGCGGGACCACCCTCGCGGTCAGGTTCAGAAACCCCTGGCCGTGAATCCTTTTCATCCTCGCCAGCTCTCTGTTCATCTGGGAATCCCTTCTTCCCCTCCTTCCGTGATAGTGGGCGGAACTCCTCTGCCCTGCCAGGGTATCGCTTCCGTAAGCTTGGCGGAGCCTGCTGACCTCCGAAAGAACCGCTCGTTTTACCAGATCCTTCCTCACACTTACAGAGAAAACCTTCGGCAGGCTAACCTTGTCCTTTACTTTCCCGTTCAAACCGTAAACGATCGCTTGCATGGAATCACGCGAGTTGACAATAATTATGTTTAATTAATTTAAATATATAGTTTAAGACCAACTAATAAATATGGCGTTCAAAAGGGACGAGGTCCACTGGAAGTGGAAGAGCTGGAAGAGAATACTAATTATAGGGATCACCCTCGCCATAATTTTCATCTCCCTGATATCGATCCTCGCCCACCTGTTGAGGACAGGAGGCGACCCGTTCATCACGGTCCTAGTCATCCTGATCATAATAATAATGGTCCCGGTAGCGATATTCCTGATCGACCTGGGATCGATAACCTATTGATGTTCGCGAGAAAACTATTTTTCAACCCTGCAAACATGTAACGTATGATATTCCGGAACTGTGGGCTGATCGAATCCCAGGTGGATAACTTTCTCTTGATGCATCCCGTTTCTTTCAAAAATCCCTTTCCAACCATTCGGCGTATTGAAATTGAAGGGAACATTCACCTTCATTCCCAGGTCCTCGCTGAATTTAATTACACGGTTATGGAAATGATCAAAAAAGATGCTCGCTTTCTTTTGCTGTTCTACGGCAAGCAGCAAGTATTCTTTTAGTATCTTATTTTTGACAAGCGGCCTTCCTCCTTTCACACCGTAGACAGACTCTATAATCAGGACTCTGCCTCCCGGTTTCGTAACCCTGTGCGTTTCCCTTAACGTTTTGAGGGGGTCATCGCTGTGATGAAGAACAGTCAGGAGAAGGGTGTTGTCAAACTCGTTATCATCAAAAGGAACGCTTTCGCCCTGCCTGAACAGCCTGAATTCCAGATCGATGTTTTTGATATTTTCATCCCTGTAGATGTCTGAAAGAACGACATGATGCTCTCTGGCGAGGATCTCTCCAACCCTCCCGTCACCACACCCAAGGTCAAGGACAGAGCCCTTTATAATGTAGGGTTTTATCTGCTTGTACATTATTTTCGCTCTTTTGATCAGCGTCTCCGGAAATTCTCCTGCAAAACCTCCCTCCTCCAGAATTTCATAGGCCTTGTCCTCATAGTCAAAAAGAGAAGTGTGAAACTTCGCGTATTCCAGACAATCCTTGGCAATTTGTCCGTGATTTTCCCCGGAAGTTATTATGTTTCTAAGCACCTTTGTAAGAGTCCTGTGAACGAATTCCTCAACCTTTTTGTCCCCAAGCACTTCTCTGATCCCGTATATTTTCGATCCAAATACGTTATGCATATACTATCTTTGGTTTCAGAAATTTTTATCTTAACGTTTCCAGAAATTCCTTCTCCAGAAAGTGAAGTTTCCCCGGGACGATTATCACTCCCGGTTCCGGGAGATCTTTCCCCATAAGGTTCTCAAAACTTCCGTAAACGATCCTTTCGTGCTCAGAACTGAGTCTCGAACACAGGACGATTTTTTTGCCCCTGAGAAGTTTCTTCCTCTTTTTGCTTTCGATCCTATTCAGTATTTCCAGACCCCTCCTCGTTCCCATGTCCCTGTCGAGAAGGAGGAGGGTATGCATGCCCTTCGAAAGATTTTCACTTATGATATCGTAAAACCCTCTGGAATCGTAACCTTTCTTCGGTGTTATGATCGTTCCTGTCTTTCCGAACTTATAGATCTGTAAACCGGTCCGGGCGACGGTCGTATAGATCGAGGAGGAGTGAACGATCTCGACCGAAATCCCCTTCTTCTTCGCCTCCAGAATTAAATGAACGTGCGTGGTCGCTATCAGAGGATCTCCCGGGACGAGCAGGACTACGCTTCGCGATTTCGATTCCTCCAGAAGTTTGTCCGATCCCTCCTCCACATGTTTTCTTTCGAGCTTCCGAATCTTCTTACCTATGATTTTCGAAAGTTTATCCAGGTCCCCTCCCCAGTGGGATGTGTACAGCTCACAGTAGATCGAATCAGCCCGCTTACAAATATCAATTCCTCTGAGCGAAACATCCTTCTCGTTCCATACCCCCAATCCGATCAGGTAAAGCATGCTATCAATTAAAATATTAAACTTTTAAATAAAATCTTGTTATGCACTCCGAAAGAAACGACTTGTTCATGGCGACCATAGGATCGGATTTCGAACTGGGGGACTTCGCGAAGAAAGGGAAAAAGGCATACAGGATATGGCACATATATGATGGCGGAGGGAGCATAGACGCTGCTCCTGTCATATACGAAGGTAGTTTGTTTATTTCCTGCCAGGATGGTTACCTTTATGCCATAAATCCGGAAACAGGGAAGATGGTATGGAAGTTCAGAGCGAATGCGCCCTTTGTCGACCCTTTCCCCGCATTCCAGAAGGGGAGGCTTTACATAGGCAATTACGATCACAACTTCTATTGCATAGATTCCAAAGCAGGTGAAGAGATATGGAGATTCCGGACGGGTGATAAAATATTCGGCTCTTCTGCCCTGGTTGTTGGTGATAAAGTCATATTCACGTCAAAGGACTTCTACGTTTATTGTCTGGACTGCGAAAAGGGCGAAATAATATGGACATTCCGGACAGGCGGATGGAGCGCTTCTACACCAACGCTCGCCGATAACAAGGTTTTCGTCGGTTCATCTGACGGGAATCTTTACTGTCTGGATCCAGAAACAGGAAAGGAGATCTGGCGGTTCAAGACATCCGGCAACATATTCTCTCAGAACAGGTTTTCCGTGGAGGACGGAACCATATACTTCGGTTCAGATGATTTCAACGCCTATGGAGTCGACATTCACGACGGGAAGGAAAAATTCAGGTTCAGGACAGGCGGGTTCATCAACGCCGTTCCAATTGCACACAAAAACGTGCTGTATATCCATTCTCATGACAAGACCTTGTATGCCGTTGACATCAAAACAGAAAGGATAATCTGGAGATTTGAAACAGGGCATGACGAAGGGGGAAGCGATGCGATTATTTTCGGGGAAAGGTTGTTTTTTGGTTCTTCTGATGAAAATTTCTATTGCCTTGACATAAAGACAGGCAGGGAAATCTGGAGATTCAAGACTGAAGGGAAAATATGGAGCAACCCGCTGATAGCAAACAACAGAATCTATTTCGGCTCCTACGACTGCCATTTGTATTGTTTGACACTGGAAGGGAAGCTGATATGGAGATTCCAGTCTTCTACCCTGAACCAGACAAAATATGAATACGAGGAAGAAACGCTTATCGAGTTCAAGCCACCCGAAATAGAGGAAACGAAAGAGGAAAAAAAGGACAGATATTCGGTCGAAACAGAGAAGTTGGGGGAAGACACCTACAAGGTTCAGAGCGAATACATGTTCAAATCGGAATACAAGCAGGAGAGCCAGTACAAATAATTTTGTTTCTTTCCATTAAGTATTTAAAAATAACCACCAAATAGTAGATAAGATTTTATGTTACAGTCAACCCCACCGCCAGAAACGGCTAAGGAGATCGCTCAGAAATACCTGAAGCCGAAAGTAGTTCAGGAGCAGAGATTATCAGAGAAAGAACTTGAAAAAACAAAGAAACCCTTCTTTAAGTTCAACGGTGGTTGCCTGGATTTTTCTGGAGGAAGGGATATTGACGTCCAGAATGACGCCACTTTAAGAATCGGGAATATAGCCTCGGTTAACAGCTGGACGGATACAAGTTTGTTCGGAAGCCTTTACGAGGAGATCAAGGTTTCCCTGGGGCTTGACCTGCCTGTACACCCGGTTCTCGCAGCGGATATGCAGTATGGGGAGAAAACAGTTTTCAGGGGAGGACTGTCGACAGGATTATTGGAATCGGAATCCGCGGAGCTGGCGATCGATCGATACTTCACCTCAAACAAAAAAGACGAAGACGGGGAGACCAATAAATTCTGGTGGCTGAGAGGCAGCTACGGACCCTTTGATCTGGGGCCCTTGGGCGACGGATGGAAAGTTGGAGGAATGACAAGACTTTTTTCGGATGATGAAAAGACAGGCGTTAACGTATGGGTTTCGAGAGATTTTGGAGATAAGGGGTGGGGCGCCAAGGTTCAATACTGGAAGACTCCAGCAGAAAAAACCAGGGTTTACGTAACGGTTTTCAAAAAATACGGAAGAAAATAGATTCACTTCCCGAAAACTATCTCTACTATGTCCCCGTCCTTAACCTCGTGATCCGCCCCGAGCTTTCTTCTCGTTTCGAAGTCGATCCCTCCGATGAACTTGTCAGCCATTTCTGTGTGAACCTTCCCGGCGAATTCTTTCAGTTTCGTCCCCTTTTCGACGAGGATCGCATCGGGGAGAACGTTCCCTTTCTTGTCCGTTAACTTGTTCACGTTAGCCACGGGATAGACCACGATGTAATCAAGAAGATCGAAAACCGCTTTGTCCAGGCATTCCTGGACACCTGTTGATTTGTGTTTTTCGAGAACGTTGTTCTTTATGAAATTCAAGGCGTGTTTCTGTTTCTCGTTCAATTTCTCCGCTTTTAATATTTCGAATTCCCTTTTCCCAGGAACGTATTTAACTAGCGAATGCTTGTCTGCCTCTTTTAAGGCGAGTTCGCTCTCGGCAGAACAGGGAATTATAATATATTCCGGGGATTCCTTTCGAAGTTTTTCGAGATTCTTTTCCGACCCGGGAACGTCTATCTTGTTCGCGGCTATGATCATCCTTTTTGAAAGTTTTCTCAACTCAAAAGCGAACTTCCTTAAATCCTCATCCGACCACTGGGCGGGCGTATCCTTGGGCAAACTCGTTACTTCTAATGCCTTCTTTATCTGGGATTCCGTGATCTTCAAACCGGAGAACTGTTTCGCGAGCGAGTCAATCAGCTCCCTCTTCTGCATTTCAACCTCCTTTGAGAACTTTGCCCAGTTCTTTTTCATCAAACCAAAGAACCAATAACCAATCTCCTCTTCCAGGAAGCGAACATCATTCGCCGGATCGTACGATCCCTTCTCAACCGGTTCCCCGTTCTCGTTGGTCGACCCGGAGATATCAATTACATGAATGAAGGCGTCCGCCTGCCTGAGATCGTCAAGAAATTGGTTGCCCAGACCCTTCCCCTCGTGCGCTCCGGGAACCAGACCAGCAACATCCAATAATTCAACAGGGATGAAGCGAACCCCTTCCTTACAGTATCCGTGATTGGGTTTACATCGGGTTTTCGCTTTCTCCTCTGGACAGTTAGCCTTAACGAATCCAACCGCGTGATTGGGTTTTATCGTGGTGAATACCCTGTTCGAAATTTCAACGTCCACAAGTGTAAGGGCTTTAAATAGAGTGCTCTTACCGGTATTGGTTTTACCCACAATTCCTATCAACATCAGCTCACCTTCCCCTCTATTTTTCTGTCCAAGGATATCTCGCTCTTCCCGGTCCGAAGGGTTTTGTCCCTGTAGTAAATCTTCCCTCCCCTTGCTTCAAGTCCGAGTTTAAGAAAATCCTTAATATCTATCTCCCTTTTAGGTTTCCTTTTGATCCCTTCTGCAAAAACGTCCGCTCCTTCCCTGTCCCTGCTTGTCAGCAGTCCGATCTTCCCTCCCTTCTCAACCGCTAACAGCATTCCTTTTGATTCGATCCCCCGCAGTTTCGCGGGTTTCAGGTTGGAAACAACAACGATGTTCTTTCCCAAGAGCTCCTTTTTAAGGTAATGACCCTTAAGACTTGCGACCAGCGTTCGCTTCTCTTTGCCCATTTTTATCTTCAGCACATACAACCTCTCAGCCTCAGGATGATCCTCCACCCTTTCAATTTCCGCAACCTTCAAATCCAGGCAGGAGAAGGGATCCTCACCCGGTTCTTTCTCTTTCCCTCCGAACCCAACCCTTTCGATCCTGTTGAAGATTATCTTCGGCCTTCCTATCCTGTGGTTTTCAAGGTCTTTGTAAAGATCCTTCCAGGCTAGGGATTTCAAATTCAATTGTTTCTCAAGATTTTCCGAGAACTTTGGAAGAACGGGTTTCAAGACGATTGCCAGCCTTTTCACGATGTTTGCGGAGAGAGCGAGCACCTCGCTAGCGCGTTTCTTATCAGTTTTAGCGAGTTTCCAAGGCTCATTTTCCTGGAAATACCTGTTCCCGATATCGCTTATCTCCAGCGCATTTTTTACAACATCACGGAAGTTGAATTTCTGATATGCAGAATCTATCTTCCTCGTTAGCTCGTTCACCTTCTCCAGCGTGAGCATATCGCTTTTATTGCTGCCTATCTTTCCTATCCTTCCTTTTCCCTGTTTGTTTATGAAACTCAACGTCCTGTAGCAGAAATTCGCCACGTTCCCTATCAGTTCGGAATTTACCTTGTTCTTGAAATCCTCGAAACTGAGATCTATATCGCTCGTTGAATGCGAAAGGTTCGAGGCGTAATGATAACGAAGGAATTCAGGATCGAGTTTTTCGAGGTATTCCCTTCCGGTTATGAAGGTTCCCCTTGATTTGGACATCTTCTCCTTGTTCACGGTCAGAAAGCCATGAACAACAACGTTTTCCGGAATGTTAAAACCGGCTCCCATAAGAACCGCGGGCCAGAATATCAGGTGGAAGTAAGCGATATCCTTCCCTATGAAATGAATGATCTTCGATCCCTTTCTTTCCCAGTAATCCTTTGCCGAACACGGTTTCCCCTTGCAATAGTTCTCCGTGGAGGCGATATAACCTATCGGGGCGTCCAGCCAAACATAGAAATACTTATCTTTCTCGCCAGGGATTTTGAACCCGAAATAAGGCGAATCCCTTGAGATCCCCCAGTCCTCCAGACCCTTCTCTATCCATGAGAGAACGTAGTTCTTGATATCCTTCTGGAGGTTCTTGTTCCCTTCCAGCCAGTCCTTAACCTTATCCGAAAAAGCGCTCAGTCGGAAGAAGTAGTGATCAGAATTCTTCAGTTTCGGCTTCTCACCGCATATCGCGCAGTACGGGTTTTTAAGATCCGTTGGTCTGTATGTTGCCCCGCAAACCTCGCAAACATCCCCATACTGGTGTTCGGCCCCGCACTTCGGACAAATCCCCTTAACGAACCTGTCAGGAAGAAAGCGTTCGCATTTCTCGCAATACAATTGTTTAACATTTTTCTTGTAGATGTGACCCCTGTCTTTCAATTTTTTGAATATCAGATTCGTAAACTCCTCGTTCTCTTTCGAGTGCGTTGTGTAATAGCTGTCGAATTTTATGAGAAAATCCGCGAAATCTTTCTTGTGCTCGTCATACCATCTCTTTATGAACTCTTCAGGATCCTTCCCCGCCTTCAAGGCGGCGACTTCGATAGGCGTTCCGTGCGTGTCATCCGCGCAGCAGTAAATCGCATTGAACCCTTTCGATTTCAAAAACCTGGTATATACGTCCGTCTGGATATATTCCACCAAATGCCCTACATGCACCGGGCCGTTCGCGTAAATGAGAGCGGCCGTGATCAGGATTTTCCCAGTCATAAAAAGTAGTTCCCTTCCTAGTTTATATAACTGATTATTATCATGGGTTATAATTATTAATCTTAAAGACAATATATACTGGTAAGCATGATCGAGGAACTCCAGAAAATGATAAAGGAAGCGAAGAGAGGGAAGGACTGGATTGATCAAACCAAAGACCAGATCCGGGTGGTCTCACACTACGACGCGGACGGGATCACCTCCGCAGCGATCATTACGAAAACCTTGCTCAGGGAAGGGAAGGATTTTCATCTTTCCCTTGTTAAACAGCTGAGCGACAACGTTTTGAAAGAACTCGCTGAGGGCGAGCATCTGCTGGTTATAATCCTGGACATGGGTTCAGGGCAGCTCGAGAAAATAAAGGAATTCCTGAACTCGAAGGTTATAATATGCGATCACCACCAGCCCAAAGGCGAACCAAACGAGCATATAGTGCACATAAATTCAGTGGTTGCAGGTATACCGGACAACATTTCGGGATCCGGCGTTACCTACATACTGTCCAGAACGATCAACCCCAAAAACATCGATCTCTCCTCGCTCGCGATAATAGGAGCGATAGGGGACTCGCAGATAGACGCTGTAGGTCCTGACTGGGGGGTTAACGGCCTGAACAAAGAGATCCTGAAGGATGCGGAGTCCGAGAAAAAGATAAAGGTTTCCAAAGGCCTTCGCCTGTGGGGGAGGTTTACCCGCCCCCTGCACAAGGCGATCGAATATTCAGTGGATCCGTACATACCGGGGATATCAGGATCCGAGTCATCCGCTGTTCAGTTCCTCCAGGAACTCGGGATCCCCGTGAAAAGGGAGGACGGGGAGTGGAGAACGATCTCGGATCTGAATCTCGAGGAGCAGAAAAAACTCGCTACAGGGATCATAAAGGAGAGGATCCGGGGGGACCACGAAAACCCCGAATACATATTCGGAGATGTTTACGAACTTCTGGACAAGGAGAATGAATTTCGAGATGCGAACGAGTTCGCCACCATGCTGAATGCGTGCGGGAAGATGGATCAGGCGAACCTTGGGGTTTCTCTCTGTCTGAACGGAAAGGAGGCCTTTGAAAAGATCAGGGAGATACTGGAGAAATATAGGAAGGAAGTGGGGAAAGCGATGAGCTGGATACACTCCAACATCGACAAACCGGAAGTTGTAATTCGAAAGAACGGGATATACGTTCTTACAGGATCAAAGGTTTCCGAACATCTGATTTCGAATGTGATATCCATTGTGAACCATTCAGGAATCCTTCCGGAAAAGCCCCTGTTCGGATTCGCGGACTCAGAGGAGGGGGTTAAAATATCCGCAAGGGCGAGCGATTCCCTGGTCGAGAAGGGAATGAAGCTTAACGAGCTGATGGGAGAGATATCCGAGAAACTGGGAGGACAGGGCGGAGGTCATTTAGGAGCGGCCGCAGCGGTCATACCCAAGGAGAAACAGGAGGATTTCATAAGAGAGGTGGAAAGCTTCCTGGGAGGGAAGGAACAAGAAAAAGAGGAAACACCCGAAAAGAAGGAAAACCCCGAACCCAAGGAAACCCCAGAAGATAGGCCAGAGACCAAAGAAACCCCCGAGCCAAATGAAACCAGAACTAACGAAGGGCTGATGAATTTTATGAACAGGTAGTTTTTCAGGCGGAAGAAAGCATATAAAAACTTCTGATTAATTCTATACAATAACTTTAATAATACATTTTGATAAAGATAACAGATTGGTGGAAATAATGGGAATGAAGAGCAAACCCAGACTGAGAGAGGAGAAGGGCGACGTGAAGGAGGCGAAACTCGAGAAGGAAGCCAGCCCCGACGAGAAAGAGGAGAAGATCACGGTTAAGAAATGGAAGGGAAAGGAGTGGTTCAACATCCTCGCCCCAGCCGATCTGGGGGCGAAACTTATCGGTCAAACACCGACAACCGATCCCAAAACCATAATTGACAGGAATATTGAGGTGAGCCTGGCTGAGCTGACAGGGGACAACCGTAAGCAGCAAATGAAGGTAAAGCTGAGGATAAGCAAGATAGAGGGTAAAACATGTTTGACCTCCTTTAACGGACTGGAAAGCGTTAGGGAACATGTAATGAGGATGGTAAGGAAAAGGAACCAAAAGGTTGAATCCGTTTTCAACACGAACACGAAGGACGGCTGGTTCCTGAAAACCAAGTTCTTGGTCATTCTTAACGGAAACACAACGACAACCATACAGAAAAGGGTAAGGGACTTCATCATGAAACAGGTCATGGAACTGACAAGCAAGAACAGCATGAAGGACTTTCTTAGAAAGATAATTTCGACAGAGGTTCAGATGAAGATAAAGAAGGAGGGAAGCAAGATCTATCCCATCCGCTTCTCCGAGGTCGCAAGAATAAAGGTTCTTCGTTCTCCTGAATTCACGGTTGCCGAACCCAAGGAGAAGACAAGGGAAGAGAAAAAGAAAGAGAGAAGGGAGAAACTGAAAGAAGAGGAAAAGACCGAGGGAAAAAAGAAGAAAGAAAAACCCAAAGAGGAAAAACCCGAGGCAGAGAAAAAGGAAGCCAAACCCGAGAAACCAAAAGAGGAGAAAAAGCCTGAAAAGAAAGAAGAAAAACCTGAGGAAAAACCAAAAGAAGAAAAGAAAACAAAGGAAAAACAGACGAAGAAAAGGTAACTTATTTTTAAATCACACACAAATACAAACTAATATTATGGTCGAATTTCATAAGAACAAGATTTATCACGGAGAATGGACTGTGAGGAAAGCGAGCAGTGAGATAAAGACAGGTCTGGATCTACTCAGAAAGATAAATTCAAGGATAGTTGTTTTCCATGGTTCTGCAAGGGTCAAACCAGGCAGCAGGTATTACAAACATGCAAAGGAATTAGCTTTCGAACTCGGAAATAAAGGTTACACGATAATGACTGGTGGTGGTCCAGGTATAATGCATGCCGCGAATTCAGGAGCGACCGCTGCGAGAACGAAGTCAATAGGCTGCAAGGCCGAATTACTAACGAAGGAGAGAGTTAAAGACAAGATATACACCGATACTCTGGATTTCCACTTCTTTTTCGCGAGAAGGTTCGTGATGATGATAAAAACAGAGGCAATCATATTCTATCCAGGAGGTTACGGAACACTCAACGAATTGCTGGAGAATGCGATGCTCATGCAGAACAAAATCGTCGATAGGATCCCCTTGATATGTGTCGGGAAAAAATATTGGAGTGGTTTGTTCAAATGGCTGAAATCAAGAACTTTAGAAAACAAATACATATGTAACATTGACTTTAGTCTCATACACTTGATGGACAGAATCCCGGAAATTATAAAAGTTATTGATTCGGTATGAACAAACAAATTCTTAAAAAAGGCGTAGTCCTTGTGGACAAACCAAAGGGGATGACTAGTTTTGACGTTGTTGAGAGGGTAGTAAGAAAACTGGGGATCGATAAGGCAGGCCACACAGGAACGCTCGACCCTAACGTGACAGGATTGATGCTGATCGCTCTGGAGGAATCCCGGAAGGCGATGCCTGTCCTGATGGGACTGGACAAGGAATACGAGGGGAAGATGTGGCTGCACGGGGATATCGAAAAGAAAAAGATAGAAAAGGCCTTCAGGAAATTCACTGGTGAAATCGTCCAGAAACCGCCTGTGAGATCGCGTGTCGCAAGGGTGGAGAGGAAACGAAAGGTTCATTCGCTTCGAATACTGAAAATAAAGGGAAGGGAGATCACCTTCGAAGTCAGGTGTGAGGCAGGGACGTATATACGAAAACTTATTCACGATATAGGAGAATCCCTTGGGACAGGCGCGCACATGACCGAGCTGAGGAGAACGAAAGTAGGGCCTTTTTCTGTGAAGGAATCGGTAAAGTTAAAGGATCTCGGTGAAAACAAAGTTATAAAACTTGAAAAAATCCTGAAAAGGATCAAGCTGAAAAAAATAATTGTCAAGGATGAGGTGATCCCAAAGATAAGGAATGGATCCCCCGTATTTCCAAAATGGGTAACCAAGAAAGAGAAAGTGAAAGAGAACGAGATCGTAGGGATTTTTGATTTAAAGGGAAAAATAATAGCTCTTGGAAAACCTTCAGGTGAGAAAATCAAAACGGACAGGGTTTTTAATTAAAACAAAATGAAATTATAAAGATGAGAATCTTTCTCGGTCTGTTCACCAACATGGATTTCATAATAAAGGATTACGACATGGGAAGATTCAAGGAAATTTCTCCCGCAAAGCCCTCGAAGGAGATACTTTCAGAACCCGGCGAAGTCCTCTATCTTCTGAGACAAAAAGAGGATTGCGAAAGATTGATAGACAGGAAGTTGTTCGAATTTCTTAAGGAAGGATTCAAGGGGACTAGGAAGTTGGGGGGCAATGCATGCAACTCTGCATTGGTTTTGAGCGAACTGGGTATACCTTCAGTCCTTTCGTGTCCTGTGAGGCCTGAATCGATAATGGAAATCCTTGGTAAACATAAAGAAGTAAAACTGGCGGACAAAAGGGGTTTTTTGGATCCTGTGAAAGCTGCCAGAAAAGACCCGGAATACGAACATCTGTCCTTTGAAAAAAAGGATCACAGAAATATCTTCACCTTCGATCCCATGTCCTACGAATGCATGCTGGACGAACATTTCTGGGAAAAAATAAAACTCGCGGACATCCTCTGGCTGTGCGGTTTCCATCTGGTTTCCTGGAAACACAAAAACAGGGTTGATCTCATATCTGATATGCTTACAGAGGCAAGATGCAAGGTTCACCTGGAACTGGGGGAGGGGACGGAAACCGTAAGCTATGCGATCAGGAAGCTCATCGAAAACGGGGTTTTGCATTCCCTGGGCATGAACGAGCAAGAGACGAGATTCATAGGTTTAAAGGGAGATCCCCTGAAAAACACAAATTTTTTCTCTGATTTCATGATAGCCAACGGTCTAGAAAGGCTAACGATCCATTCAAAAACGTACAGATTTACGTTCTTCCGTAAGGACAGGGAAAAAAACGCGAGGGCAGGGGAAGAATCCGTAAGGCTCTCAGCCGCCAAGACGTTCGGAAGCATAAGAGAGAACCTCGGAAGGGTTTCGAAACTGGAAAGATACAAGCTGAAAAAGACTGAGGGTAAAAACTTCGTTATGATCCCTGCATACGTTACCCCGAGACCGAAATTTCTGACAGGTTTGGGTGATGCGTGTTCAATAGTGGACGCGATGATTTCCCTGAAGTAAAACAAACTTTTAATAGGAAACAAAAACAAGTTTAAATTATGGGGGATTTCTGGAAACCGATAACGGAAAGAGGGAAGATTCCTGTTTTCAGGATGTACATAAATGGTAAGTGGACGAGATCCTCCACAGGAGAAACTTTCGATGTTCTCAATCCCTACAACCAGAAGGTTGTAGGAAGGGTTCAGAACGCGGGACTGGATGACGCGAAGAGGGCGATAGATTCGGCTTTTCGTTCGCGGAAAACGATAAAGGACATGCGAGCGGTCAAGCGATCGGAAATCCTTGAGAGAGCCGCGGACTTACTTATGGAGCACAAAGATGGGTTTGTCGATATGATAGTAAGGGAATCCGGGAAACCGGTCAGCGTTACAGAAGGGGAAGTCAAAGCGGCTTCCGAAAGGCTCTATTACGCATCGGAGGAATGTAAGGACATATACGGTGAGGAGATAACTGGAGATCTCTCCCCCCATAAATTTGACAAGTTCGCGATGGTGATACGCCAGCCATTGGGGGTCGTTCTCGCGATCTCCCCTTTCAACTACCCCTTGCACATAGCCGCATGCAAGATCGCGCCCGCGATAGCCGCGGGCAATTCGGTCATATGCAAGCCGTCATCCCAGGACCCCATATGCATGATAATGTTCGCCCGCGTACTCGAACTCGCGGGCCTGCCCGGAGGCGTTTTCAACCTCATAACAGGAGGAGGCTCGGAAATAGGGGATATGCTCGTGAACAGCGATAAAATACACATGATCTCCTTCACTGGTTCCACCTCCGTCGGCAAGCACATCGCGAAGATATGCGGAATGAAGAAGCTCCACCTCGAGCTGGGGGGTAAAGCGCCGGCGATAGTTCTGAAGGACTGCGACCTCAACCTCGCTGTGAAGGAATGTCTGAAGGGGGCGCTAACCTTTTCGGGACAAAGGTGCGACGCAATCTCCAGGATACTTGTGGAGAAACCAGTGGCAAACAGGTTCAATGAACTGGTTTTGAAGGAGATCAGGAAATGGAAGGTCGGAGACCCTAAAAACAAAAAAACCCTGATAGGCCCTTTGATAAGCGAGGGAGCGATCGAAAGGGTGGACGATCTGGTTAAGGACGCGATAGAAAAGGGGGCGGAGCTCCTTTACGGGGGGAAGAAAAAAGGCTTATACTATTATCCAACCGTTCTTGGAAATGTCACAGCGAAAATGAAAATAGCCTGGGAGGAGACGTTCGGGCCTGTCGTTACGATAATGAGGGTCAGGGATTACGAGGAGGCGATAAGGATAGCGAACCAGAGCGAATACGGTCTGGACGCATGCATATTCACGAAAGACGTGGACAAGGCTTTGGATGCGGGTTTACGTTTGGAGGACGGAACGGTGAGTATAAACGCTTCTCCTTCGCACGGTCTTGGTTTATTCCCGTTCGGAGGGGACAAAGACTCTGGAATAGGGAGGGAAGGGATAAGACACAGCCTGATGGAAATGACAAAGGTGCATACGGTAATATTCAAAAAGAACTACTAATGCTTATGAAAAAAATAATTTTCACTGACCTTGATGGAACATTGCTTAACGAAAAATACTGTTTTGGGAAAGCGCTGCCAGCCCTGAAATTGATAGAAAAGTTCAAAGTTCCCCTTATTTTCTGCACTAGCAAGACGAAGGCGGAGACTGAGCTGTACAGGAGGAAGCTCGAAAACAAAGACCCTTTCGTGGTAGAGAACGGCGGGGCGGGCTTCGTACCCAAAAAATATTTTGATTTCGAATTCAAGCATGACCAAACGGATGATGGATATTTAGTGATAAAACTGGGGATAGAGCACGATAAGATTAGGAAAATCCTGGAATCTATAAGAGGCAGGGGGATTGAACTGATAGGTTTCGCGGATATGAGCCCTGGCGAAATTCACGAACATTGCGGTCTGCCTGTGGACAGGGCGAAACTCGCCAAAAAGAGGGAATTTGATGAACCTTTTAAACTGCTGAACCAAGGAGATGAGAAGGAGGTAAAAAAAATCGTGAAAAAAATGGGAATGAACCTGATAAGGGGCGGAAAATTCTACCACATTCTGGGAAACAACGACAAAGGAAAGGCAGTCAGGATGCTTATAAATTTATACAGGAGGAAATACAATAAAATTACAACCTACGGGTTTGGCGACTCGGAAAACGATTTCGGGATGCTGAGAACTGTTGACAAACCGTATCTCGTTAAAAGGCCCGACGGCTCGTTCGCCTCGGAAGAATTCGAGAGGGTCGATGGTGTCGGGCCGGAGGGATGGAACAAAACGGTCTTGGGGTTATTGAAATGAGAGTGAATTTAAAGGAAGCCGAAAAGCTCTACAAAAATTCGATCAAAATACTTAAAAAAATTCAACTCAAAAATGGAGGTTGCCTAGCGACCCTGAGAGGAGAACGCTATCCATACGTTTATCCCAGGGATCACTCGTTCTGCGTGCTCGCCTTCCTGTCCTCAGGGTTAACCAAGAACGCCAAGCGAGCGCTCAAGTTCGTTTTAAGGGAGCAGCTCAAGAGTGGGGCATTTCCCCAGAGGTATGACACGGAGGGGAGGGACGCCTCATACAAACCCATACAGATTGACGGGACCGGCCTCATACTCCGCTCCTTCGCCGAATATGCTAAACAAACGCAGGACTTTGATTTCGTAAGAAAAAACTGGAGGAAAATCCGGAAGGCCGTGAAATACATAATAAACAGTATTTATAATGAGAAGAACCTGATTTTCACACCCAATTCCATACACGAGTTCCCTCCGACGGAAGAAGGCCTGGAGATATGGGCAAACTGTTCTTGCTGTGCTGCCCTCAGGGATATGAATGAACTTGCTGAGAAGATCGAGCTCCCACACGGGAGATGGGGGGAATATTCGGAGATTATAAAGGAGAGCGTATTGAAATACATGTGGAATTCGAGGGTGAAATCCTTCGTTAAAAACATACGGGTTCGCGAATCGAGCTCTGTCAAGGTCGAACCAGATGTTTCCCAGTACGCAGTCGCGTACTTCGGTCTCCTAACAGACAAGGACGTACGTGTTAAGTCAACGGTGAGGAGGATAGAGAAAGAACTATGGGACAATAATCTCGGAGGGGTCTGCAGGTATCCAAAGCGCGAGGGTAGGCATAATGGTGGGTATGGACCCTGGCCTCACTTCACGCTCATGATATGCGGTCACTACATAAATCTCGGGAACAGGAAAATAGCGGACAAATATCTGAATTGGATTTTGAAAGTCGCGTACAAACATGAACTACCAGAACACATCTCCACCAAGAAGGAGTTCGAGGAATACGTCACGGACTTCAGGGAGGCAGGCATATTCAGGAAGGACAGGTTGATAATGATCAACCACGCCAGGAAACATCCGATGTTCAGGAAGGGGATCGCATACATAACCCTACCTTTGAGCTGGCCGCACGCGGAATTCATAAGGGTCTGGAACCTCTACAAAAAGGTTTTTCTGAAAAAGTAGTTTTTGTATAAAAATAAAAACCCCCAAAAATATTGATTATATACCGAAGTAGAACTTTGTTCTGCTTCCTTCGAAACATCGCCTCGGTAGCTCAGTGGTAGAGCGTTCGCTTGGTAAGCGAAAGGTCGCGAGTTCAATCCTCGCCCGAGGCTTTAATATAATCCAAACAATATAATTAAAGGGTGTTTAAAATGTGCCCGTGTGGTCGGAAGCGGAAAAGGAAGAAGATGAAGAAGCACAAGCTGAAGAAGAGAAGGAAGAAGATGAGGCACAGGAAGAGGAAGTAATCCGTTCTGGTTCTGATTAACCTTTAAAAATTAGAAAGCCCTATCTTATAGAATGAACGAGCTGAATATCTCAAGAACCTCAATCGGAATCCACACGGTTCTAGGTGTGGCTGCTGGATACGTATCTGTCCTGCTGGAAAACGCTCTGTTCGCCTTCGGAGCAGCAATAGCGATCCTCATTGCAACGGGTTACGTTACTGAAATAATCGTGAAGAAGAAGGGAATAAAATGGTGGATGACGAACGGAGGGATTTTATACATACTTGTGTGGATAGTCAGCTGGATCTATCTCTTTAACATGGTTTAAGGTTTTTTATGTTAGGTTTAAGGAAAAAAGAAACGCAATTCTACCTCTTCGGTGGGAAAGGAGGAGTAGGAAAAACGAGCGTAGCCGCCGCGACTGCCCTCTATTTCTCGGAAAAGGAGAAGAAAACCCTCATAATTTCAACAGATCCTGCCCACTCGCTTTCGGACTCCTTCGAAACCAAAATAGGCGGGGAGATCCGGAAACTCAGGAAAAACCTTTTCGCTGTTGAAATTGATCCCAAAAAGGCGATGTCCGAATACAAGGAGAAGATCGCTCCCCAGATGGAGAAGATGGACTTCCTGAAGGGTCTGGGCCTGGAGGACACGTTCGATTTCGCAGGGAATACGCCAGGGATCGATGAGCTCGCCGCATTTGACAAATTCCTGCAATACATGCAATCCAGGGATTACGATGTAATCGTGTTCGACACCGCCCCTACCGGACACACCCTCCGCTTTTTGTCCCTGCCCGATGTCCTAGACTCCTGGGTGGGAAAGATGATCAGCATACGAATGAAATTCTCAGGAATAATAAACACCTTCAAGAAAATCCTGCCTTTTGGGGAGGCGAAGGAAGACGAAAAGAAACTGGGGACAGAGCAATTGGAGGCGATGAAATCGCGAATCGAGGAAGCTAGAAAGATCCTGAGCGACAGCGAACGGACGCATTTCAACCTTGTCACCATCCCGGAAGCCATGAGCATTTACGAATCCGAACGTTCGCTTTCAATCCTGAAGGAATACAGCATACCCGTGGAAACAATCGTTGTCAATCAGCTCATCCCTGAAAACAAAAGATGCGCATTCTGCACGGAGAAGAGAAGGATCCAGCAGGAAAGGACAAAGGAAATCAAGGAAAAATTCAAGGATTATAAGATACAAAAAATCCCGCTCTACAGGGAAGAGGTTAAGGGATTCAAAATGCTCGAGAAGGTGGGGAAGGAATTACACAAAAAATAGTTATTTACGTTCCCTCTTTCCAGCTGGACAGATACTTTTCCTGGTCTCCCGTGAGCTTATCGATTCTTATTCCCATGGAATCCAGTTTCAGTCTCGCTATCCCTGAATCGATCTCTTCAGGGACTTTGTACACCCTGTTTTCAAGTTTCCCCTTATTATTAAGAATGTATTCCGCGACCAACGCCTGGTTGGCGAAGCTCATGTCCATAACCTCGCTGGGGTGCCCTTCCGCAGCGGCGAGATTAACCAGCCTCCCCTCAGCGAGAAGGTAGATCTTTCTTCCGTCCCTGAGGGTATATTCCTCCACGTTATCCCTTACCCTTTTCTTTTCCCTGGACATCGCTTCAAGTTCAGGTATATTTATCTCCACATCAAAATGACCTGAATTCGCTATGATCGCTCCTGGTTTCATGTTTCCGATGTGTTTCCCGCTGATCACGTTCTTGTCCCCTGTCGCTGAAACGAATATGTCTCCCAATTCTGAGGCTTTGCCCATGGGCATAACAGAGAAACCATCCATCACCGCTTCCAACGCCTTCAGAGGATCAATTTCCGTTACGATCACGTTCGCTCCCATCCCTCTCGCGCGCATCGCGATCCCCCTTGCGCACCACCCGTAACCGGCGACAACAAAGTTCTTTCCTGCCAGAAGGACTGAGGTTGATCTCAGAATCCCGTCTATCGTGCTCTGCCCGGTTCCATAACGATTGTCAAACAAATATTTCGTGTAGGCATCATTAACCGCTATTACCGGATATTTGAGAGCGTTATCCTTCTCCATCGCCCGGAAGCGGATCACGCCCGTCGTGGTCTCCTCTGTCCCTGCAATTATGTTTTTCAAAAGATTTTCCCTCTTCCCATGGATTCTCGCAACCAGATCCCCTCCATCATCCATCGTGATGTTGGGATTAAAATCGAGAACGCTGTCTATACACCAGTAGTAATCCTTGTTGTTCACGCCCCTCCAGGCGAAAACATTTATCCCGTCTTTAACCAAGGCTGCAGCAACATCGTCCTGCGTGCTCAAAGGGTTGGAGCCGCACAAAGCGACCTTCGCTCCACCCGTCTTCAGGGTTTTGACTAGAACTGCTGTTTCTTTCGTGACGTGCAGGCAGCAGGAGATGGTTATCCCCTTCAGGGGTTTCTCCTTCTCGAAACGATTTCTTATGCTCATGAGAACAGGCATGTGATCTTCCGCCCATTTGATTTTCAATTCCCCCTCCTTCGAAAGTTTCATATCCTTTACCTTACTCATGCGAAAACCTCGAATTTACATTTTAGTTTAAAAATATAAATATATAAGTATGATGAAGCAAACGAAGGAAATGCTGGAGGCATTGAAAAGGAAGGAAGCATACGATGAGCCAGTGAAAGAGATTCGCTTAATCCAGACTCATATATCTTGGGTTTTCCTGACCGGAAATTACGTATACAAGATCAAAAAGCCTGTGGACTTCGGATTTCTCGATTTCACAACCTTGGATAAACGCAAGAAATTCTGCAAGAAAGAGGTGGAGATCAACCGAATGTTCTCACCCGAAGTATACATGGGTTTCCTCCCCGTGAACAAGTTCGGGGACTATTCAATAAAGATAAACGGCCCGGGGGAAACGATAGATTACGCGGTTAAAATGAAACAGCTGCCCCAGGAATTGCTCATGGACAGGCTGCTGGACAAAAACCAGGTCGAAACGAAGGACATGGAAAGGATTGTTGATATACTTATCGAGTTCTATTCCAAAACCCAGACCTTTCGCGATCCACACTCTATCGGTTCACTCGAAACCGTGAAGTTCAACTGGAATGAGAACTTCAAACAAACCAAAGAGTTTATCGGTAAAATGATCGAAAAACAAATGTTTGAGGAGATAAAGGAAAAGGTAGAAAACTTCATGGACAGGAACAAGGATTTATTCGACAAAAGACTTAAGGAAGGCTTCGTAAAGTGGTGTCACGGAGACCTTCATTCCGGAAACATATTCATAATCGACCAAAAGGTCTACATATTCGACGCGATCGAGTTCAACGAGCGCTTCGCGATTTCGGACGTGGCCAGCGACATAGCTTTCCTCTCTATGGATCTGGAGTTCAGGAAAAGGAAATACCTGTCCGAATACATGATCAGGAAATACGTGGAAGACACGGGGGATATCGATCTCGAGAAGCTTCTCGATTTCTACAGGTGTTACCGGGCGTATGTGAGGGGGAAGGTGATAAGCTTCCGGATAAACGATCCCAACCTGCTCGATTTCGAGCAGAAGGAAGCCCAGAACACAGCGAAGATTTACTTCCAGCTCGCGAATGAATACGCTAAGAACCTCTAAGTTCGAATCCAACCAAATCCTCAACTGAATCCAGACCATACTCCTCCACTTTTTCCAACAGATACCTGTTGATTCCCTTTGCGAACAAACTGCCTTTCTTAGAGGGTCCTGTTGCGGACGAAATACACGTCGCCCCTTTTGCTATTGCCTTGTATGCCCTCTCAGGATTGTAGATCCCTCCTGTTGCCATAACAAATATATACCTGCCGAAATTTCTGTAGATTTTTTCAACATCCCTCAACGTATTTTCGAAAAGTTCTGGTCCACTCCAACCACCGAAACCTTTGGGTAACCTTTCCTCCTTAACCAGTTCCGTGTTTCCGAAGTTAATGACATCCATCTCTGAATCGATTGCATAGGGGATTATTTTCTTGTAATTGTTCTCCTCAAATTCCCTGTCCGGAGAGAGCTTGACTATCAGTGGTTTATTTGTCAACTCTCTGCTCCCCCTGAAGAGATCGAGGGTCTTTTCCGGGTGTTTGCTGAATTTCAAACCGCTTTCCGTATTCGGACACGAGATGTTCAGTTCGAACATGTCCGCGTATTTTTCGAGATATTCGATAACGTCAAAGTATTCGTATATTCCGTCTCCGGTTATGTTAAGGATCAGGGGTTTTGTTCTCTTGTAAGATTCCAGAAACTTCCTGTATTCCTCCATGCCGAGGTTCTCAAAACCTACACAGTTGACAAACCCTTCCCCTCTCCTAACAATTGCATAAGGATCTCCTTTCTTTCGCTCCTTTGTGACCTTCAGGGTGACTCCACCAAAACCAAGCTTCATAGCCTTCTTAATAATGTAGGGCTCGTGGTAGCAGGCTGCGAGTATCACAGGATTTGGGAACTTGTAAATAAATGGAAACTCCCCTATTCTAACACCCAATCTTTCATCGGGTATCTCATAAGATCCCAAATATTCTATGGGTAATTTCAAGAATGCCCTTCCCAGTTTTATAGCGTATTTCTCAGGAAGCTTAGAAAGAAAGTTATCGTATAATATTTCGTACGTGCTTTTCCGGGTCAACTTAACCCGTCCCTAATTGGTTGCAAAGGTATTTATCCTTAACCCTGTCAGTTTATAAATTTATGAAAACAATAATAGAACGGGTTTTTATTTCTTCCTTTTCTTTGGGCTGAAAGACTCCTCCCCGTACAGTGTCTGCTCGTAGAGTTCAGGATATTTACCAAGTATCTCGATCCCGTTCAGTTTGGGATCACTCAATTCCCAGACATACGAATTCCTCTTCCTGTCAAACCTTTTTCTGACGAAACCTCCCTTCTCCAGGACAAGCATGTTGGGAACGAGGTTCTCGAGGTTCCTCGGAGATTTATCAGCGATATGGTTTATGATCTCGTTCGTGGTGACGGGCCTATTCTGTTTCTCTAAAAGTTCCTTCAGCAGATTGAATGTTATCATGGGCATGCTCAGACCGCCTTTATGAAGTTACAATCCGGATCAACCTCCACGAAATGTTTCGCTCTGCCTTCCCTGAATTCCTGACACTGGTTTTCAGGAAGGTTATCAACTGGTTGTCTTGGTGAATGAGCGACATCACAGACCCAGTCCTCTACATAACCTTCAACGTTATCCGATAGACACGGTCCATGAGAAATATTTTCGTTCGTTGCTTGTAGGATTGATTCACAAAGTTTTATGCACTCTCTTTTGGCGATAACATAGTCCGGATCTCCATTTATCGGTCCAAATTGTAGACATCCTGAAACGAGTATAATTCCCACTAGCAATATAAAAATCCACTTCAAACAACCACCCGTTAAAACTTCGTTTTACAATTTAAATGTTTAAGCAAGCTTGAAGTACACCCTCCGGTTGTCCTTCCCCCTGTTCTCCGCCTTCAGGAATTCGATCCTACCGATCTCCTTCGTTGATTTAACGTGTGTGCCCCCGTCCGCCTGCATGTCGAAGTCCCCAATTTCCACAATCCTCAGCTCCTTTATATTTGGAGGAAGCGCGTTAGCAAGCTTTGTTACGTTTTTAATCTCCATTGCCTTCTCCCTCGGAAGGGAATATGTCTTCACCTCAAGATCCTTAGAAACGATTTCGTTTGCTTTCTTGAAATATTCATTCATTTTTTCCCTGTCGAAATTTTCAAGGGAGAAGTCTATCCTTGATTTATCCAGACCAAGCTGGTTTCCTGTTATCAGAGCTCCCGAATCCTTGTGGAAAACCTCTGAAATTATGTGAGCCGCAGTATGCATTCGCATCAGAATGTATCTCCTCTCCCAGTCTATAATCCCTTTGATCGCATCACCTTCCTTCAGTCCTTCCTTCGAGACCTCATGCGAGATTTTCCCCGAGAACTTCCCCACGTAAACCACAGGGCATTCAATCCTGTCATTCACCATCTTCCCGGTATCGTACGGCTGCCCTCCAGAATCAGGGTAGAAAGCCGTCCTGTCTAACACAACGAAGAATTTGTTCTCTCCTCCCTTGGTCACGCTAACAACTTTCGCCTCGAATTCCTTCATATACGAGTCATCCATGTAGAGCGCGTTCATGATGTTCACCCTTCTGAGTCTTTCGAAGAATGATAGCGGGGAGAGGAGTATCACCTCCTAGGAGGCTTTGAACCTCTGACCTTTTCCTGAAATGTGGTTTTCACCACATTTCTCTGGGTGTCCCCTGGAGTATATGGTTCTGGAATTCGTTTTCTAACGAATCTGCCCAGCGAGCACTCCAGGCTTTGAGAGCAATCGAATTATTACGATATACTTTGCTCCACCCCGCTATGTTGAATTGTTTGTGTTTCTATAAATTTAAATGAGACGTATGGTATATAAGATTTATTTAAACCAAAAAATCCAATAATCTATAAGGTGTCTTGCATGGCGGGAACAACGAATGATGTCCTGATAACGGACATCATAAGAAAGGTAAAAGAAGAACTGAAAAATCTCGAGATAGAGAAGAGCGTGGTTATGGGTTCTCTCAAGGATGTCAGCATCCAGATAAGGGACATAGACAAGAGGGAAATGGAGCTGAGATCGAGGATACAAACGCTCGTTAAGAAGGAATCGGATCTCAGCAGGAAAAGGGTCAAGCTGGAAAAAAGGCTCGGGGACATCAAGAAGAAGCTCACAAAGGTAACGGAGGCACAAAAATCAATCTCCCAGGCCTTCTGAACCTAAAAGGATTCCCAGTGAATTACATTATTTAGATCTTTCTTGTCATGGGGTTCTGGATTCTTTTCAAAGTAGCCGAGCGTTAGGAAGCAGACTATTTCAAAATTTTCAGGGATTTTCAAAAGTTTTCTGACACCTTCTATATCCTTCCCAAGGGCAGCTACGTAACACGATCCTATCCCCAGACTCTTAGCTGCAAGGATCATGTTCTCGCTCGCCAGGCAGCAGTCCTCCACACGTCTTTTTACATCCTTCTCCCCGCAGATCACTATACAGGCGGAGGAATCCTTTATGAAGTGACCCCAATCAACCTGTTTTGCGATCCCTTCCAATTTCCCTTTATCCGTAACCACAAGGAACTTCCACGGCTGGATGTTTCGAGCGGATGGAGCGAGCCTCCCGCAGTCCACGATCTCCTCCAGCGTTCGCTTATCGATCGGTTTGTCCGTATACTCACGAACGCTTCTCCTGTCCTTGATCAGACGGATGAAATCGTTCATAGAAGAAAATTGACTTCCCGATTTTAAAGATTTTCCTTCATGTATTTTACAGCGTTCCTGAAAATTTTTATTCCATCCCCCTCTTCAGGGATGGATTTCCCTATCCTTTTTAATTCCCTCTTTATTCTTGTCCAGCGCGGGTGGTTTGTGAAATCATTGAACGCCTCCGGATGAGGCATCAATCCGAAAACTCTGCCGGTCGGATCACATATACCGGCAACGTCCTCCATAGAGGCATTGGGGTTGTAAGGCCATATTCCGTTTGCCGGCTGGCCGTCTTTATCAACGTATCTTGCAACAATCAGATTCTTCTCATTCAATTCTTTCAGAACTTTATCTGCGGCAACGAACTTGCCTTCACCGTGCCTTACAGGCAGATACATTCCTTCAATCCCCTCTGTGAAAACACATGGAGATTCCTGGTCAAACTTCAGGTAAACCCAGTCATCTCTGAACCTGTTTGAATCGTTGTTAGTGAGAGTGACCTTCCTTTTTAATCCCCTTCCCGTTCCGGGCAGGAGCCCTAACTTTACCAGGACCTGGAACCCGTTGCACACCCCCAGTATCAGCTTGCCATCATCCATGAACTTCTCAATGTCTTCCATCGCCCTGTACTTCAGGTCTTTTGCCAGCACTATTCCGGAATCTATGTGGTCACCGTATGAAAATCCCCCGACAGGGAACATGCAATCATATTCGTGCAGCAACTTCGGATTCTCTTTGAGATCATTCACATGGACCTTTTCCGTATAGGCCCCGGCCTTTCCGAAAGAGTATCCACTCTCATACTCACAGTTAAGACCATTTCCACACAAAATCATGACTTTTGGCTTACCTATCATATTATCACTAAACATTTTTGCTCTGCCAGTAGGATTTCAGCTTATTTATGTCCGAGTTTATCACGCAGTATCCCATCTTGTCTTCAACTATCATCCTTTCGTCCGGTATCACCCTTCCTATGCACGCAAAATAATTACCTTTCATCGTTTTTTCGAATTCCTTCCTGTTTTCAGGGGCCACACTCACGACGAATCTGCTGTTGGACCCTGAAAAGAGAAGCGCATCGTTTCTTTTCTTCGCCTTGTAGGAGGCAGGAATCTTTGAAAGATCAACATACATGCCATATCCGCCCGCAAAAGAACTCTCCGCAAGTGCCACGGCCATTCCCCCTTCAGAACAGTCATGACACGACTCGACCAGCTCCTTCCCCACCGCCTCGCTCAAGGCCCTGTACATTTTCCTTGCAGTTCTCAGCCTAACCTTCGGAACATTGTTTCCGATTTCTTTGCGTAGCTTGTAATATTCCGAGCCTCCAAGTTCGTTGTAGGTTTTCCCCAGCACGTATATGAGATCACCCTCTCCCTTGAAATCCATGGTCACCGCTTTCCTTAAATCATCAATCTTCCCTATTGCTGTCATGAGTAGCGAGGGTTGTCCTGCTATCTTCTTTAACTTATTCCCGTCCTTGTCGCAAACATTGTAACCTATGCTCATGCTGTCCTTTCCGGATATGCATGGCGTCCCAAAACCCCTTGTAAATTTGTATAACGCCTTGTTTGCCCTCACAAGCTGCGCTTCCTTATACTCATCACCTATGGGACTCGGCCAGCAGAAGTTATCATTAAAGGCCAACCAATCCAGGTTGCCTCCGACAGCTATCACGTTTCTTATGGCTTCGTCTATTGCAGACGCTGCCATCCAATACGTATCGATATCGCTGTAACTTGGCCTGTGCCCATGCGTTACTATGAGACCTTCCTTCGATTCCAGATCAGGCCTTATGATCGAAGCGTCACTCGGCCCGTCATTTTCCTTCCCGACCAACTGCTTCACAACGCTCCCCCCCTTCACCTCGTGGTCGTACTGCCTTATTGTCCATTCCCTGCTGCAGATGTTCCAGCTTGAGAGAAGTTTCGAAAGGTCATAATCGTAACTATCCTTGATTTCGATTTCCGGTTCCTTGTGTTTCGGGCGCTTCCAGTTCGCTGTCGCTTCCCACTGGGGAACACCCTCGTGAACGAAGTCCATATCGAGGTAGGCAACCGTTCGCCTCCCGTATTTAACATGGAATTTTCCAGATCTGTTGAAATTTCCCAGAATGGTTGCTTCCACACCCCTTCTTTTCGCGAGTTCCATGAACTCTTTTTTGTATTCCGGTTTCAACGCCACTGACATTCTCTCCTGCGATTCGGAAACAAGGATCTCCCATTCATCAAGCCCTGGATATTTCAAAGGAACCTTCTTCAGGTCCATTTCAAACCCTCCGGAAAGCCTTGCCATCTCACCGACAGAAGAGGAAAGTCCACCTGCCCCATTATCCGTAAGAGTCCTATAATATCCGAGGTCCCTAGCTTCCATTAGGAAGTCATACATTATTTTCTGCGTGTACGAATCCCCGATCTGGACAGCGGATGTCGGGGAACCCTCCCTCAAATCCTCAGAGGAAAAGGTAGCTCCATGTATCCCGTCTTTCCCCACCCTCCCCCCAACCATGACAACCAGATCCCCCTCATAAATCTCCTTTACATGAGAGAGTTTCCCGTTTATTTCAGGTGGGGATTTCGCTAATGTACCTACATGTATATCGGGTTTGCCCAGGAAAGAATCGTGGAAATAGAAACCACCACTTACGGTCGGTACGCCGCTCTGGTTACCCCCGTCCTCCACGCCCTTCCTGACCCCTTCCTTGATCCTTGCGGGGTGAAGGATTTGTTGACCTTTGCTCTTGTATGGCAATTCCCCTTTGTAATCAGGAGGGGCAAGGCAGAAGAAATCGGTGTTTGCAAGCAGTTCTCCGCCCATCCCTGTTCCCATGGGATCCCTGTTCACGCCCACAATACCCGTTATCGCCCCCCCGTACGGGTCCAGGGCAGAAGGGGCGTTGTGGGTTTCCACCTTAAGTATGATGTTCAGCTTGTCATTGAACCTAACAACACCCGCATTGTCAGTGAAGACGGAAACACAGAAATCCTTGTCACCTTTCTTTTTCCTTATCTTCTCTGTCGCCCTCTGTATGTACGTTTTGTAAAGGCTGTCAATAACTCCGACAGGTACACCATACCGCTTGTAAAGTACCCGTTTGTTGAAGTTCTTGTGCTTGCAGTGGTCAGACCATGTCTGGGCGAGAAGCTCCATTTCAGCATCTGTCGGTTTTTCGGGAAGACCGTACTTTTTCCTTTCCCTGATAACTTCAGGTTTTTCGTAATGATCGGTGATCGTTTTCATCTCCTTCAGGTTGAGCGACCACACGTTATCATCGCTGAGCTCCATCAATTCCTCATCAGGAACGTTGAGGTTTACATACCTCACCTTAGGTTTGTGCTTGCTCATAACCCTCTTCACGTTATAAGGCAGACCATCTCGCCGTTCTTTAGGGAAAACCGTTATGCTCTCTATAAGATCGTTCGCAAGAAGTTTTTCAGCGATCCTTTCCGCGTCCTTTGCTGATAGTTCAGGATTTTTAAGGAAATATCTCCTGGAAAAATAGACATTTTCCTCAGAAGCGAATTTTTCGTATGTCATGCCCTCTATAGCGATTCTTGCGGTATCTCCTACATTGTCCTTGACCCCTGCTTTGTAACCCACCTCTATTCCGAAATCAAAAGCTCCAACATTAAGGGATCTGTTTATGGAACTTGCATGCACAACAGGATCAGCGAAAAGGTTCTCCCTGAGTTCTTCCAAATGCTTTATACTCATCCCCTTGTCTATGGTGTAGACCTTTGTTGTCCTTACGGAATCAACCGGTATTCCAAGATTCGTTATGATATCTTCCCTGACCTTGTCGCCAAGCGGGTCCTTCAAACCCCTCTTAAACCCAACCTCGACAAAATTAACCGAAGATCTGGACATTTACTCACCAAGCTGAAAACCGTAGTAGGGGAGTTCCAACCCGTCCAGGAGAACAGTGAAACCGTCAAGTGACAACCTTCCCAGAGAAGTCAATTCCAGCGCCTTTGCGTATGCAGGCCCGTCCCCTTCCCACTTCATCTTTTCCTGTAATTCGTGGGCGTAATCCACAACAGCCCCCCAGTCCCTCATTTTAAGTTTTCTGGAAACAAATTTCCTGTCCACGGGGAAACCCTTTGACTGAACGAGTATCGGACCCTCATCAAAGTCTTCAGTGGCTATGTGGACGGTTGATTTGGTGTATTTTTCTCCGTTCAGAACAGCATCCGCAACCGCATCTTCCCCTTTGTACGCTCTTTCAAGGTTTTCTTTTTTAATATTTATCAGTACCCCTTTGACTTTAAAATTTCCAAAATCAAAGATGTCTAAAGGCAACAAAATCTCACTTTGACCCTTTCTCTTCAACTTTGAAAGATCGGCGGGATGAACGTTGAATATCCTGTTCTCGTATTCGCTCATCATAGGATCGCTCACAATGTGCATGTAACCTGACAATGCGATGATATCCGGCCGGAAAAGCTCAATATCCCTGCAGACCTGTTCGTAATAAAATTTCCTGTTATCAAAAACCTTTGGGTCGAGATTTTCCTCCTGATAGAAGGTTTTCCTGTCGAAAGTTATTACGGGAACTTCTTTATCCTTTGCTATGCCTATTCCCTTTTCTGCAGACTGCTTGTCGGTGAAGGCACCGACGACTTTATACAAATTTCCGTGATTGGGATCGTCCTCCAGCATGTACTTCATTGATGACGCACCGCCGGAAAAGAAAATCATCACCCTCATGGGTTCGTCTGTTTCGGATGTGTATATAGCCTGCTTCCCCATAAAACCACCTTCAATACTTCCCTACATTTATCCCGTTTACAACTACCTTGCCTTCCCCTTTTTTCAGTTCTCCTATCTCCCTCGCCTTTAATCCCGTACTTTGTATTTCATTGATAACGTGACCGGGATGTTTGGTACCTATCGCCATGAGATGCCCCATGTTGAAAACAGTATACATCTCCTTGTCAGATACATCAAACTCCCTCTGAATAACATCAAATATCGTGTTTTCTCTCTTCTCGAATTCAATTTCAGCATCAAGCTTTTTTGGCAGGACCCTTGCGACATTCCTGTATCCGCCTCCAGTTATCGGAGCGAAGAAGTAAACCTTCTCGCTGTTTTTCAGTTCGCACATGAGATCTGAAAGTATGATGCTGGGTGAAGTCAGCTCATCGATCAAAGTCCTGTTTGTTATTTTCTTACCGGGCTCGTACCTGTCAAAAAGTTTTCTTGCCAGCGTAAGGCCATTTGATTGTATGGTATACCCGTCCCTCTCCCCGTCGTAGCCCTCAATCCCTACCAGATACAAACCCTCTGCTAAACCTCCTCTCCTGGCAATGAGTTCCCTATGCTTTTCCTCATAATCAATTCCCACGGCTGTCCCTGCCCAATCAAACGTGTTCTCCTTTATCTGATCGGGAAGGCTTGCCGTCTCTCCGCCTGCCAAGAAAACCCCGGCCTTTTTGCACGCGTCCCTCAAACCCCGGTTCATTTGCTCCGCAAGCTTTTTGTCCGTCTTGTGCAGAGCAACGTAATCAACGAAAAACAGGGGGTCTATGAATTCAGCCGCCAGGTCATTAACATTCATGGCCAGCAGATCGAATGCTGCACCGTAAACATCGCCCTTCTTATTATAGCAAATAATCTTGCTACCCACGCCGTCCGTGCTTATCCCTATCGCCTTTCCGCCCACGTAGGCATAGCCTGCAAATATGCCGGCAAGCTTATCAATTCCCGATGTCAGTCCCTTTACAAACTGTCCCTCTCCTTTAAAACTGATACCAACTTCGGCATATTTGTTTTTCATGAAAACCCTCAAAACTTGTTATATTAAATAAAGAAAAAAATCTTTTATTGGTATATGTTTCCAAATCACTTCTTTTTGCTGAACCTGTCGTAGAACTTCCCTAGTAAATATCCAAACACCAGGAAGAACAGGATGTTAACCGGTGTCAGCAGGATGTACCTTGTCTGGACCATTATCAGGGGGAGTCCGCTTCCCGGGAAGGCGAGTTCAGCGATACCCGTCCCTATTATCAAAAGAACCGCGAAACACAAACCCTTCCTTTTAGAATCCTTTCCCAGAAGTTCCCCGTAAAGAACGAGAAACACAATCCCCAGGATCGCTCCCACTATCAGCCCGCTCATTATTGCCCCTGGTATGCTCATAGCAAGCGTTATCGGGTAGACCTGCTCGGCGGTGATCGGAATCTCGTAAGGGATTTGAGCGAACTGCGCCTGTATCTGCTTTATGATCTCCTCCCTCATTACTATGCTTACAGCTAAAGCAACGATCCCAGCGAGAAATCCGTAGATCACTCCCGCGACCACCCCTGTCTTCAACCCAAGCTTCCACTCCATATAACCACTAAGGTTTTCTTATTAATAAAAATAAAGGCCTCACTCCTCAACCCTGGGAGCGAGAACGAACGAAAGGTTGACCTTGTCGATCGATTTGAAGTTCAGCCTCATGGGATAGTCCGTCCCGAACTCAACATCCACCTGTTCAGAGAGCTTTGCCGCCTTTATCATTTTTTTCAGGTACTCCAGAGGATATCTCGACTTCAGTGGCTCTGAGGATTCGAGTTTCCTTAAACCTTCCTCGCCCTTCTTGAGTTCGAGCTGCGCGGATGAGACGTCCCCTTTCGCCCACATCTTGAAAAGATCCGGGTGCGCCTCAAAAACCACGGAGTCGTCCACTATGTCCGCATCCGATATCCCCTCCTCCAGGACGCTCGAATCCAGCTCAATCTTGGCCTTGAAATCGAGCTGCTCTATCGGAGGCTTCTCGCTCGTTATGTCCAGAAGAGGGACCTCAAACCTTCTTTTC
>SMTZ1_10002182_pt1 | contig 35031 bp, 38 predicted proteins | sample DeeMarSWOR136_30_FD_25667 | JGI IMG/M metagenome (IMG submission 25667)
CATGATAGAGGCGGCGCAGGATCTGTGGCACCGGCAGCGTCAGCAGCTCCTCGCGCGTGATCGTCGAACCAAGATGCACCGCGCGGTCCCAGGCGTCGACGTCCACCATTTGCTCTTCGGGCAGTCGCTGCAGCAGCATGCCGGCTGCCTGATCAGTGTCCGCCGCGAGCCACAGGCGCGTATTCAGCTGTTCGGAGCGCTCGAAGTAGTGCTCCAGCACTTCCGCCACGGTTCCGCCATCGAGGGCGACAATTCCCTGGTAGCGCTCGCCGTCATCCGGTTCAATTGTCATGACCAGCTGCCCGTCACCCAGCAGATCGGCGATCGAGCCAGGTGCAATGTCCTGATCCCACTGTGCCACGGCGCGCAGCGTCTGTTTGCTCGTGCACTCTACGACCAGCAAGCGAACCGGGCCGTGACCCTTCACCTGCATGGTGAGGCGGCCGTCGAACTTGATACTCGCGGCGAGCAGCGAGGCCGCTGCCATAAATTCTCCCAGCAGATTGCGAACCGGATCAGGATAGTGTCGGCGTTCCAGCACCGCGCGCCAGGTGGCGTCGAGACGGACGATCTCGCCTCGAATCGGCGCATGTTCAAAAACGAAGCGTTGCAGCGTGTCGTGTGCAGCCATGACGACGAAAATCGTGTGAGGTACTTCATTAAAGTGTAACAGATGCGTCAAGTCGGCTTTGGTTATACTGGGATGGCATGAAGGTTCTTCTGATCCGGCACGCCCGAGCACAAGAGCGGACTGCGCCGGGCGCGCTCGCCCGGCGCGATCATGTCCGTCGCCTCACCGAAGCGGGACGCAAGGACATGCGGCGGGCCGCCAAGGGCCTACGCAAGATCGCGCCTGATCTCGATATCCTCGCCAGCAGTCCATTAGTGCGTGCCAGGGAAACCGCCGAGATAGTCGAGCGCGTTTTTGGTGGTCCGGAGATTACGGAACTGGCCGCACTGGCGCCAGGAGCCGCGGCCGAAGAACTGTTGAACTGGTTGCGTGACCAGCGCGCCGGCACGGTGGCGCTGGTCGGTCACGAACCGAACTTGAGCCGAATGGCGGCGTATCTACTCACCGGTGAGGCGCGCGGTTTTCTTGAACTGAAGAAGGGCGCGGCTTGCATGCTTGAGTTCGAGTCGGCACCCGCCGCCGGAGCTGGAACCCTCAGCTGGTCGCTCGCGCCAGGACAGCTGCGCCGGCTTGCCGAGTGAGTGCCGCGGGCGCTTGCCGGAGGTGGTCATTTGACGCAGGCTCGGCGCATGAAAACACCAGGGGATCTGCTCGCGTGTTCTGCCGCGCGGGGCGCGGCACGTGTGGCACTCGGGCGGCTCGCCGCGGCGCAGGCAGCGGCCGCACGGCTCGCGCGGCCGGACGATGATGAGGCGCTGCACGATTTTCGGGTTGCATTGCGACGGCTGCGCAGTGCGCTGCGGCTGTATCGCGCGGAGTTGGGCAAGTACGTGTCGGTGCGGTTGCGCCGGAGAGTGAAGAAGCTCGCGCGCGCCACCAATGCGGCCCGTGATGCGGAGGTGCAGATTGCGTGGTTGCGTCAGGCGCGGCTGCGCCTCACCCCGGCGGAACGGCGCGCACGAAATTGGTGGGAAATCCGGCTCGCGGCGCGCCGTGATCGAAGTTATGAGTCAGTGCGCGGCAGAACGCTCGCGGCGTTTTTTGCGACGGCACCGCTCCTCGAGCGTGCGCTAAAGCCGGTTGCCGCGTCGGCGGCCGACAAGGATTACGGTGGGTTCGCGCGCGTGACTGGCGAGCGATTGCAGGCGACGGCACAGACGCTGCGCGAGGCGCTCGCGAAGATCCAGACGGTCACTGATACTACCGAGATTCACGCGGCGCGCATCGCCGGAAAGCGTTTGCGCTATCTTCTTGAACCAGTGGCGTCCGAAATCCCGGGCGGATCAGCGGCAGTGCGGAAAATGAAACGCTTTCAGGATGAATTCGGGTTGCTGAACGATGCATTCGTGCGAATGGCCGAGATCGAGGACGCCGCGCAGGCAGCCGGGGCGGAGCAGGCACGCGTGGCACTGCACGGCGCGCTTGCCGCGCGCAGTCGTGCACGTGCTACGGACGATCCAGTGCGTGGTCTGGTTGCCATTGCGCGGAGCGTGCAGCGCGAGACTGGGCGCCGCTTCCGGGCCGTCGCGCGAGACTATCTCGGTTCGTCGGGAGGCAGCTTCGTGCTGTCACTGACGCGGCTTGGCGCGCGGCTGGCCAGGGATCACCAAAGTCTTCTCGATAAGGAGCTCGCATCATGAAACTCATGACTGTGTCATCGGCCGCACGCAAGCGGCGCCCCGAGAAACGTGTGGCGCCCGACATCGTCGCGGCCGTGGATCTCGGCTCGAACAGCTTTCACATGATTGTGGCACGTACGGTCAGCGGCCAGTTGCACGTGCTCGACCGCCTGCAGGAGATGGTGCGGCTTGCCGCGGGACTCGACGTAGACAACCGCCTTTCCAAGTCTGCCCAGCGGCGCGCGCTCGCCTGTCTGGAGCGCTTTGGTCAGCGGCTGCGCGGCATGGCGCCCGGGAGCGTACGGGTGGTCGGCACCAATACGCTGCGCCGCGCGCGCCAGGCGGAGAAGTTCCTGACGCGCGCCGAGGCCGCGCTCGGCCATCCCATCGAAGTGATTTCGGGGCGTGAGGAAGCCCGGCTCATCTACCAGGGCGTGTCGAGCGAGCTGGCCGATGAGGGGCCGCGGCTGGTGCTCGATATTGGCGGCGGCAGCACCGAATTGATCCTTGGAGAGGGGCGTGAGGCCAAGTCGATGGAAAGCCTGCACATGGGCTGTGTAAGTGTAAGCGAGGCGTATTTCCCCGACGGTCTCGTGACCACGAAGGCATTGCGGCGCGCTGTGACAGCCGCACGGCTGGAATTTCAGCCAGTGGCCGCGCAGTTTCGCGGCGGGTGGCGGGTGGCCCATGGGTCTTCCGGCACGATACGTGCGATTGGTGCAGTGGTGCGGGAGGCCGGATGGTCGAGCGGATTGATTACGCGCGCTGCACTCGACAAATTGCGTGACGCGCTGGTGGCGGGAGCCGATGTCAGCGCACTACGGTTGCCCGGTCTCAGCGCCGAACGCGCGCCGGTATTTCCGGGTGGAGTCGCGATCCTGATGGCGGCTTTTCAGGAGCTCGAAATATCGGAGATCAGGATCGCCGATAACGCGCTTCGTGAGGGCCTGTTATACGATCTCATCGGGCGCATCCAGCACCATGATGTGCGCGAGCAGTCGATCACGGCGCTCAGCGGGCGCTATCACGTTGATCGCGCGCAGGCTGAGCGGGTGGCGCGCAGCGCTCAGGAGTTCTTTGGACAGCTTGCCGAAGACTGGCGGCTTGGCGAGGACGATGCGGCGGCGCTTTCCTGGGCGGCGCGCCTGCACGAGATCGGACTCGCGATCGCGCATAACCAGTATCACAAGCACGGCGCTTATCTGGCGCGTTTCTCCGATCTGGCCGGATTTTCGCGCACGGAGCAGGCGCTGTTGGCGCTCCTGATCCGCGCGCATCGGCGCAAATTTCCGCTACAGGACTTCGCCGCGTTGCCGCGCGGCCCCGGGAAACGCGCGCGCCGCCTCGCCGTATTGCTGCGTCTCGCAGTGCTGTTGCATCGCTCGCGGACTGATGCGGCATTGCCGGAGTTGAAGCTGCGAGTGCACAAGCGCGAAATGCGGCTTGCGTTCCCGCACGGCTGGCTGGAGGAACATCCCTTGACGCGCGAGGACCTGGAACGAGAGGACCGTTATCTGCGGGCAGCGCGCATGCGTCTTAAGATCGCCGCTGCCTAAGGCGTCTCCAGCGCTTCATGGAGCGCCGGCCAGCTCCTTGAGCAGTTCACCCTGCGCAGAGCGCGGCTCGGTCCCATCCGGTGTACAGCGGCGGTAGCTGCCATCGTTCTGCAGTTCCCAGGCCTGGGTGTTGTCCGCCAGGTAGGCCTGCAGCGCCTCGCGCACCACCCGCACGCGCAGGCTTTTTTCTTCGATCGGAAACGCCACTTCTAGACGGCGGAAAAAGTTGCGATCCATCCAGTCGGCGCTCGAACAGAACAGCTCCTCACTTCCGTCGTTCTGGAACCAGAACACCCGGGTGTGTTCGAGAAAACGCCCGACGACCGATCGCACACGAATGTTGTCCGAGACGCCCGGTACGCCGGGTCGCAGGCAGCAGATGCCGCGCACGATGAGATCGATTTGCACGCCGGCCGTCGAGGCGCGATAGAGCGCCTTGATGATGCCGGTTTCCACCAGCGCATTCATCTTGGCAATGATGCGCGCCGGCTTGCCGCGCTGGGCGTGCTGCGCTTCGCGCTCGATGCGCGCGAGCAGTTCCTTGTTCAGCGTGAACGGCGCCTGCAACAGCTTGGTCAGTTTCGACACGCGCCCAAGGCTCGTGAGCTGCAGGAAGACCTTGTGGACGTCGTTGCCGATGTCTTCATCGCAGGTGAGCAGACCATAATCGGTATAGAGTCGCGCGGTACGGTCATGGTAGTTGCCGGTGCCAAGATGCACGTAGTTGCGCAGCCGGCGAGGTTCGCGCCGCACCACGAGCAGCATCTTGGCGTGCGTCTTGTAGCCGACGATGCCATAGACGACATGCGCGCCAGCTTCCTGCAGGCGTGTGGCAAGACCGATGTTCGCCGCCTCATCGAAGCGCGCACGCAATTCGATGACCACTGTGACTTCCTTGCCGGCGCGGGCGGCCTCCACCAGCGCGTCGACCACGGCAGAATCCGGGCCGGTGCGGTAGAGCGTCTGCTTGATGGCGAGCACCTTGGGGTCGGCGGCGGCCTGACGAACGAAATCGATGACCGGGGCAAACGACTCGAACGGGTGATGCAACAGGATGTCGCCCTGGCGAATCGCTTCGAAGATGCTCTTGCTCGTTACGAGCCGTCGCGGCAGGCCCGGCGTGAAGGGCGGAAACTTGAGATCTGCCCGATCGACGAGGTCGTGCACTGCCAGCAGGCGCGAGAGATTCACGGGTCCGTTGACCTGAAAGAGATCGTCCCGCTCGAGTTCGAACTGGCGCAGCAGGTAATTGGCCATTTCATCCGTGCAGTTGTCCGCCACCTCGAGGCGTACCGCATCGCCGTAGCGGCGCGCCAGCAGTTCGCCTTCCACCGCACGGCGCAGATCGCTCGCTTCTTCCTCGTCCACAAACAATTCGGAATTGCGGGTGGCGCGAAACTGATAGCAGCCGGTGACCTGCATGCCCGGGAAGAGGTCATTGACGTGGGTATGAATGATGGACGAAAGAAATACAAAGTCATGCGGCCCGCTGTTGGCCTCGCGCGGCAGGCGAATGACGCGCGGCAGCGCGCGTGGTGCCTGCACGACGGCGACACGGCCTTCGCGCCCGAAGGCGTCTCGACCCCTGAGCGAAACGATGAAGTTCAGGCTCTTGTTCAGGATGCGCGGGAAGGGATGCGCCGGGTCGAGCCCCAGGGGCGACTCGGTGCGACGCACGAAGCGGATGCGCTCCTGCTCAAGCGCTGGAATGATTACTTCATTGAGGACGCGGTATTGTTCATCGACGAGGCGATGGGTCTCCTCGCCGATCAGCTTGAGCACTTCCAGCGGCGTGCGTGGATCGTGCCCGCCGTGGGCGGCGCCGGTGACCACCTCTTGCTGCAGGCGTGCCACACGAATCTCGAAGAACTCATCGAGATTGGTGCTCGAGATGCACAGGAACTTGAGCCGCTCGAGCAGCGGCAATCGCTCGTCCTTGGCCTGCTCCAGCACCCGCCGGTTGAAGGCAAGCAATGACAGCTCGCGGTTGAGGTGCAGCCCGGGGTCCTGCAGCGAGGGGGTAGGCTGTAGTTCGGCGGTGCTCATCGGGGCTTGCCAGGTTGCAGCGGGATCTCACTAAGATTACAGCAAGCGCACGACCCGCATCTGACATGCGCCATGGTCGCGGCAACCGCTTGATTTTTCCCGTGTTAGGCGTTGCCGCCGGCCTGGGACTCCTGCTCGATCTGGCGGCGGACTTCATCCATATCGAGCGCCCGGGCCTTTTCCAGGATCTGCTCGAGCGCCTGTGCCGGCAGTGCGCCGGGTTGGGCGAACAGGATGATCTTTTCCCGGAACAGCATCAGGGTCGGGATTGAGCGGATCTGAAAATGACCGGCGATTCCCTGCTCCTCTTCAGTGTTGACCTTGGCAAAGACCACATCGGCATGCTTCTCGGACAGCTGCTCGTAGACCGGGGCAAACGAACGGCAAGGCCCACACCACGGCGCCCAGAAATCGACCAGCACGATGGGATTGTCAGTAACGGTGGATTCGAAATTGCTCTGCGTCAGTTCAACGGTGGCCACTACGAATTACTCCCGCCCTCCAGGGCGATCAATCAACAGACGAGACATTATAACGCCGCCGCGTCGTGCGTCGGCGACGTCAGTCACTTTGACAGGTAAGGCCCGATTAGGGCTCAAAAAAAAGCGAATGCGGGCCAGAGAGGACTCGATATCGAACGGCAGCGATTGCGAAAGACAGTCCTGCCACCTCGACCTCCGGCGAATGACCCTACCTCGCGTGCTAGTACTGACCGAGGAGGTAGTTGGACGCCGCCCGATAGAGCGTTTCGCCTTCGAAGGTGTCGGGATCGAAGCGCGCTCGAAGGTTTACCTCCGACGCGCCCGCGCAATGCCGCGGTGCAGTGTAATCAGAATTGGCGAAGTGGCGGATTCAGGACACTACTCGCCGAGCGGGCGGCCGAGGATTTCCTTCTCAACCTGCTCGAGGCTGGTGTGGCGGACGTCCTTGCCCCTCACGAGATAGATCACGTATTCACAAATGTTAATGGCATGGTCGCCGATCCGCTCGAGCGAACGGGCTGCCCAGATCACATTGAGGGCGCGAGTGATGGTGCGGGGGTCTTCCATCATAAAGGTGATCATCTGGCGCATGACGCTCTCATAGCGCTCGTCGATCTTGCGGTCCTCGCGCGCGATCCGCACCGCAGCCTCGACGTCGAGACGAGCAAACGCATCCAGCGCATCGTGCAGCATCTGCCGGACCTGAGTGCCGAGGCCGTGGATTTCGGCGTAGTTGTTCTTCGGGCGTGGCTCGGGCGCGAGGCGGACTGCCATGCGCGCGATACGCTCGGCCTCGTCTCCAATACGCTCGAGATCGGTAATTGTCTTGATGACCGCTACCACCAGGCGCAAGTCACCCGCCGCGGGCTGGCGCCGCGCGATGATCTGGTTGCACTCCTCGTCGATGGTGACCTCGAGCTTGTTAACCTTGGTGTCATCTATAACGACTGACTCGCCGAGCGAAATGTTTGCGGTAACCAGCGCCGTGATGGCCTGGTCGATCTGCTGCTCGACCAGACCGCCCATTTGCAAAACCTTGGCGCGGATGTCTTCGAGCTCTGCGTTGTACTGGCGCGAAATGTGGGTGTGGATCGGTTCCATGGCATTAGTTTCCGGGAGATTAGCCGTATCGACCAGTAATATAGTCTTCCGTCTGCTTGTTAGACGGGTTTGTGAAGATTGCGTTCGTGTCTCCGAATTCAATCAGATCCCCGAGGTACATGAATGCCGTGAAATCCGATACGCGGGCCGCCTGCTGCATGTTGTGCGTCACAATGACAATCGTGTAGTTCCGTTTCAGCTCGTAGATCAACTCCTCGATTTTGAGGGTCGAAATAGGGTCCAGCGCCGAGGCGGGCTCATCGAGAAGCACGACCTCAGGTTTTACGGCGATCGCGCGCGCAATGCACAGTCGTTGCTGCTGGCCGCCGGAGAGGCTCATGCCACTCTGTTTAAGCTTGCCCTTGACCTCGTCCCAAAGCGCCGCCTGTTGCAGGGCCCATTCCACCCGGTCGTCCATGTCGGAGCGACGCAGCTTCTCGTACAGCTGTACGCCATAGGCGATGTTCTCGTAGATGGTCATCGGGAACGGCGTTGGCTTCTGAAATACCATGCCGACGCGTGCACGAAGTCGATAGACATCAGCGCGTGGCGACAGCACATTTTCGCCGTCCAGCAGAATGTCACCGGTGGCGCGCTGGTCGGGGTATAGCTCGTACATCCGGTTGAAGGTGCGCAGCAGGGTCGATTTCCCGCATCCCGAGGGGCCAATGAAGGCCGTTACCTTGTTGGCGGCGATGGAGAGATTGATATCCTTCAGCGCGTGATATTTACCGTAATAGAAATTCAGATCACGGACCTGAATCTTGCTCATCGCTCCGGTATCGACCGCGACATCTTGTGACAGGTTCATCATGAGTACTCCATGCGGGCTTTGCGCAGCAGCGTGCGGGCGATGATGCTGAGCGCCAGAACGCTAAGGGTAATCAGCAGCGAACCGGCCCAGGCGAGCGCGTGCCAGCTTTCGTAGGGGCTCATTGCAAACTGGAAGATGACGACCGGCAGATTCGCCATCGGCTGCGACAGATTCGTGCTCCAGAACTGGTTATTGAGGGCAGTAAACAGCAATGGCGCCGTTTCTCCCGCTATGCGTGCCACCGCGAGCAATATGCCAGTGATCACCCCGGAAAGCGCCGCACGATACGCAACGAGAGTGATCATCTTCCAGTGAGGCGCACCGAGTGCCAGAGCGGCCTCGCGCAGGGTGTTTGGAACGAGGCGAAGCATCTCCTCGGTGGTGCGGATGACAACTGGCAGCATGATGATGGCAAGCGCCACCGCACCTGCCCATGCGGAGAAATGCCCAACCCGCAACACGATCAACTCGTATACGAACAGGCCGACGATTATCGACGGGGCACTCAGCAGGATGTCATTGAGGAAGCGGATCACTGATGCAATCGGCCGGGTACGGCCATATTCCGCGAGATAGGTTCCGGCGAGGATTCCAATCGGCGTCCCGATGAGAGTCGCAAACGACACCATGATGACGCTGCCAACGATGGCATTGGCGAGTCCACCGTCATTGCCAGGCGCGGGCGTATTCTGGGTAAAAATGGACCAGTCGAATGCGGAAACCCCATAGGCAAAGGTCGTCCACAAAATCCAGAACAGCCATGAAAGGCCAAAAAGAGTAGCGAGCACCGAGCCGGTCAGATTGAAGACGTTGGTAGCTCTTCGACGGAAATAGCGCCAGTCCATCATCGATCCTCTCAGCTCTTCGCGCCGCGCTGGCGCTCGAGGCTCATCAGCAGCAATTTTGCGAGCGTCAACACGATGAACGTGATCAGGAACAACACTAGCCCGAGCGCGATCAGCGAGGAGGTGTGCATGTCGCCGACCGCTTCAGTGAATTCATTGGCAAGGGTCGAGGCAATGGAGTTACCGGGCGCGAACAATGAGGTGCTCAGGCGATGCGTGTTGCCTATTACGAAGGTTACGGCCATGGTTTCGCCTAGCGCGCGACCGAGCCCGAGGAAGATGCCACCGACGGCACCGATGCGGGTGTACGGCAGCACGACGTTCCAGACCACTTCCCAGGTAGTCGCGCCCATTGCGTACGCCGATTCCTTCAGGAATTTGGGCGTCGTTAGAAAGACATCCCGCATGATGGCCGTGATGAACGGGATGATCATGATGCCGAGGATAATTCCCGCCGGTAACATGCCAATGCCAAGTGGGACCCCCTCGAATAGAGCGCCGATGATGGCCCAGTCACCGAAGGCCTCCTGTAGCCAAGGCTGTACGTGGTTGGCCATCACTGGCGCGAAGAGGAACAGCCCCCACATGCCATAAATGATGCTCGGTATGGCGGCAAGGAGTTCGACCGCAGTTCCGATTGGGCGGCGCAGCCAGTGTGGACTCACCTCCGTGAGGAACAGGGCAATTCCAAAACCGATCGGTACCGCAATAACGAGGGCAATGAACGAACTGACGAGTGTGCCGTAAATCGGGACTAACGCCCCGAACTGCTCTGTAACCGGATTCCATTCGTCGCTACCAAGAAATCCGAACCCGAAGGTCCGTAGCGCGTCCCAGCCGCCGACGAAAAGCGAGATGATGATCCCGGCTAACAGTATCAGAACGAAGACCGCAGCCACTGTTGTAGTGAGCTGGAACGAGCGGTCCAACAGTCTCTGCCGTTTGATCTTCGGACCAGGAATTTCGATCGGGACAGCGGCCATTGGTAATATCCCGGCGGTCTGACAGAACAAGGCGGGGTCCGCTGGGGACCCCGCCGTACCTCACTAAGGTTATTCTCGACGGATCTTACTTCTGGATCATCGAGTCAGTCCACACCGGCTTGCCGGCGGCGTCCTTGATTTCCTTCTTCCAGGTGCTTTCAACCAGCGCCACCACACTGCCCGGCATTGCCACGTAATGCAGCTCGTCGGCCATCTTGTCGCCGTGATGGTAGGCCCAGTCGAAGAACTTCAGTAGCTCCTTGGCAACCTCAGGCTTCGCCTGCTGCTTATAGACGAGGATGAAGGTCGCTCCCGTTATCGGCCAGCTCTTTGCGCCGGGCTGGTCGGTAAGCATCAAATTGAAGCCCGGGGTTCCGGTCCAATCCGCTCCGGCAGCAGCTGCCTGGAAGGAATTGCTGTCGGGCCGAACAAAATTGCCTTGCTTGTTCTGCATCTGCGCGTAGGCCATCTTGTTTTGCAGGGCGTAGGCATACTCCACGTAACCGATCGATCCTTTCAGGCGCTGTACGTAGGAGGCAACACCTTCATTGCCCTTTCCACCGACGCCGGCTGGCCACGACACGGACGTGTTGTTGCCAATCTTGGACTTGAATTCGGCGCTCACCTTGGAAAGGTAATGCGTGAAGATATAGGTTGTGCCGGAGCCATCGGCGCGATGCACAACACTGATCTTGTCGGCCGGCAACTTTAGGCCAGCATTGAGCTTGGCAATCGCGGGATCGTTCCATGTCTTTATCTTGCCGAGGTAGATATCCGCTAAGACCGCACCCGAGAGCTTGAGATCGCCTGCCTTGACGCCCGTCACGTTAATGACGGGAACCACGCCTCCCATCACCATCGGAAACTGCATAAGCCCCGCCGCGCTCAAATCCTCGACCTTGAGTGGCTTGTCGGACGCGCCGAAGTCGACCGTCTTGCCCTTGATCTGCTTGATGCCCCCGCCCGAGCCGATGGACTGGTAGTTCATGCTCACGCCAGTCTTGGCTTTGTAGGCCTCCGCCCATTTCGCGTAGATGGGATAGGGGAAGGTTGCGCCAGCGCCGGTAATTGTCTGGGCGGCCATAGTGGCGCCTGAGGCTAGGCCAATCGTGCCGGCCATAACGGTGGCGACGATCAGGTGCGCGCAGTTACGCGGGGTTGTGCTCATGTTGGATCTCCAGATAGGTGTTGTAATAAATCCGCACGTAGCATGCCGCTCGCGTATGACAGTTTGATGAAGAAACATGACAGTTTCGTTACAGCTCCGTGCGCTCGGCGCTCGTGGATCACTCGCGGCCGAGGCGGGGTGCGCGAATTGACGACGATTCATCAGTAAAGTTGCGTCGCCGGGAATCCGTGAAAGAGGCAGCGCCGCCATGCTTTGAAGAGAGCTGAGAGCAATATCCTAGAGGTGCATGTGCTATGTCGACGCGGTTGTGGTCGACCCACGTCACGAAACTCGCGTGTTGGCGCGGTCCTGCCGCTAGCCCGCGTTGGCTGTCGCTGTTCTTTGGTTTGACGCTGTTTTCCAGTGGCGTGTCGGCCAATATCCCGGTAAGCGGCCGACCGCAGGGCCTGGTTCTTGACAGAGCGGATCTCCACACTTCTGCCGTGGAAACCTGTCGCCTTCGTCTCCAGGCCTTGGCCGAGGAGGGAAAGCTTGATCGCGACGCGGAGCTCATAGCTCGCGTGCGGGGAGTCGCAGCGCGGATCATTGCGCAGGCGATTCTGCTCGGGTCACCAAATGGAGAGCGCTTCGGACGGTCGAGACCGAATCAGGCGGTACGCGTCCTCCGATGCTTCTCTTGCGAATGCCGCCAAAGCATACGCCCGAGCACCGCCAGCGCTGCTCAATTTAGCGAGCCAGAATACACATGCGGCATTAGTTGAGATGAGTGTACTCCGGAATCAGCCTGATCACGTTGCATACATGGCAATGACCATTGCCGCGCTTGGTTGTCTCAGGCCTTGTCGGCGAGTTGTAGCAAACCAGGGTCACTGACCATCGATGCCAATTAGGCACCGCTGATGGCGCGCTGCTCGTACCAGCCGCGAGTGCCGTTGACGATCTTTACCACCGATAGCATCACCGGCACCTCGATCAGTACGCCGACCACGGTGGCGAGCGCCGCGCCCGACTGGAAGCCGAACAGAATGGCGGCAGCCACGGCGAGCTCGAAAAAATTGCTGGCGCCGATCAGTGCCGAAGGTGCTGCCACGCAGTGCGCCACACGGAACTGGCGGTTGAGCAGGTAGGCAAGGCCGGAGTTGAAGTACACCTGAATCAATATCGGCACCGCGAGCAGCACGATGACCAAGGGCTGCTTCAGTATTTGCTCGCCCTGAAACCCGAACAGTAAGACCAGCGTGGCAAGCAGCGCGGCGAGTGATGGGGCGTGCAGGCGCGCGAGCGTGCGATCCAGCAGCCCGGGGCCCCGTTTCAGCAACGCGCGGCGCCACAGCTGAGCGGCGATCACCGGAATGACGATGTATAGCACCACCGACAGAAACAGGGTGTTCCACGGAACCGTGATGGCCGAGAGCCCAAGCAATAGGCCCACGATCGGGGCGAATGCAAACACCATGATGGCGTCGTTCAGCGCCACTTGGGTAAGCGTGAAGTTTGGCTCGCCGTCCGACAGTCGGCTCCAGACAAATACCATGGCCGTGCATGGCGCCGCCGCCAATAGGATGAGCCCCGCAATATAGGCGTCGAGCTGATCGGCGGGCAGCCAGCTGGAAAACGCGTGGCGGATGAATAGCCAGCCAAGCAGCGCCATCGAAAACGGCTTTACACCCCAGTTGATGAAGAGCGTCACGCCGATGCCCTTCCAATGTCGGCGCACCTCGTGCAGCGCACCAAAGTCCACCTTGAGCAGCATTGGCACGATCATGAGCCAGATAAGCGCCGCAACCGGCAGGTTGACGCGAGCCAGCTCGAGGCGGCCGATGGCCTCGAATACAGACGGAAACAGCTGGCCGAGGCCGATCCCAACCGCGATGCAGAGGAATACCCACAGCGTGAGGTAGCGTTCGAAGATTCCGAGCGGCTGACCCTGGACCTGTTGGGCGATGACTTCGCACTGAGCGCTCATCGTGCGCCCCCGCTTGCCGTAGCGATCCGCAGCGAATCGAGCAAGGCCGCGACACGTGTTCTTACCTCGTCCCGGGTCGCGCGGAACTGCACCATGATCTCGTCTTCGGTACCGGTGGCCTTGGCCGGATCGCTGAGCGGCCAGTGAATCTTGTTCACGCCCGGAGGCAGGACGGGGCAGTGCTCGTCAGCGTGGCCGCAGACCGTGACCACGAGATTGGCGTGACGAAGCATATCGTCGGTCACGCGCGTCGATTCCTGGCCGGAGATGTCCACGCCGGCCTCTTTCATGACGGTGATGGCACGCGGGTTCTTGCCATGCGCCTCGATGCCGGCCGATTCGATCTCGGCGATGTCGCTGCCCAGATGTTTCGCCCAGCCCTCGGCCATCTGGGATCGGCAGGAGTTTCCGGTGCAAAGGAACAGGATGCGGATCTTGTTCATGGATGACTTCTCGCAGCGATACGCGTGGTTGGAACTACTTGAGTCTAAAACTGGCATGACAGGCCACGCACTGTTGCGTCAGCTCGGCGAGTGCGCCGAGCGCGTGGGAAGGTTCGTTGGTTACGCTTGCCTCCTGCGCGGCGCGCGCGAGGCGGCTGGCGGCGCGATGCATGTTGGTCCCGATGTCTTGCATGGCCTTCGGCATGTAAGGCGCCATGTGCGAGGCGCCGTGGCGCTCTAACGAGCTCATACCGATGCGTTGCTCGGCGACATCCGCCGCCTGATCGTACCGGCCCGCTGCCAGCGCCGCCTGAATTTCAGAGAGCGCGGCAAGGTGATCGCGCATGTTGGCGAGCATGTGCTCATGCATTGGTGCCGGCATCGAGACTCGTTGTCGGGTGTCGGCCGCATGGGCGGTTTCCAGTAACAGGCAGCTAACGAGCAGAGCAGTCGTGAGTCGCACCTTCGGCTCTCCCCGTTGGAAGGACATATCACGGAAACCCGGAGGGGTGGCGTGCGGCATTTAGCCTGTCGCGGCCGCCGGTTCGCGCACTACGCGCGCCGCGGGGAAGATGCAGGTAAAGACGCTGCCGTGTCCCAGTTCGCTTTCGATCTGAAGTTGCGCGTCGTGGCGCGCCAGGACGTGCTTGACAATCGAAAGCCCAAGTCCGGTTCCGCCGGAAGCGCGCGAGCGCGCGGTGTCGACGCGGTAGAAGCGCTCGGTGAGATGCGGAATATGTTCGGGCGCGATCCCTTCGCCGGTGTCTTTCACCGAAAAACAAGCCCGGTTACCTTCCGCCCACCAGCGAAGCCGGATCTCGCCGCCTGCCGGAGTGTAGCGGACCGCGTTGTTGACGAGGTTCGAGAAGGCGCTGAGCAACTCCTCGCGCGAGCCGAGCAGTTTCAGGCCTGCTGCCGCATCCAGGCTAATCTGGTGATGTGCTTGGCCGCTCAGAATTTCGGCCTGCTCACGCAGCCCCGCGAGCAATGCCGGGACGTCGACCGTATCCTCGCGCCGGCGCGGTGGGGCGGTCTCGAGCTTCGATATCGTCAGCAGGTCATCGACCAGCCGTTGCATACGCGCGGACTGTTCCTGCATGGTGGCGAGGTAGCGGCGCAGGTCCTCGAGTTGGATGCCCGGCAACCCACTCAGTGTTTCAATAAATCCGGAGAGCACGGTAATCGGCGTGCGCAACTCATGCGATACGTTGGCCACGAAGGTGCGGCGCATTTGTTCCAGCCGCTGCAGATGCGTGATATCGCGCCCCAGCACCAGCTTCTGGCGCGCGCCAAACGGGATGATCTGGATGCTGACCGTGTTCTCGGTGTTGGCCGGGGAAGGTAGCTCGAGCGGCTCGGTGAAGTCGCCAATCGCAACATAGCGGGAAAATCCCGGATCTCGGAGCAGGTTCCCGAGCCGCATGCCAGCATCCCGCGGGTAGTGTATGCCAAGCCAGCGCGCTGCATTGCGGTTGGCCCACTCGATGTCGTCCTGCTCGGTCAGGATGACAACCGCATCCGGAAGCGCAGCGGCGGCATTCTGGAAGCGGGCAACCATGTTGGACAGTTCCTCCTGACGCTGTGCGCCCTGCTTCATAAGTTTGCGGATTTCAGTGAACACATCGCCCCAGAGCCCCTCGGCGTCCGGAATCTCGGCTTCGGCACGGTTATGCAACCAGCGGTGCAAGCTGTGGAGGTGGCGCAGCTGGACGCTGATGTAGAAGCCGAAACCAACTGCAGCCGCGACAAAAAATCGATCGGTAGCGAGCCCGATCAGCAGGCTGCCAATCGCTATGAAGATGAGAATCCAGATTTCGCGCCACAGACCGGGGTGCATAGCGGCTCAGTGATGCATGGAGAATCTGTAGCCCGCGCCGCGCACGGTCTGGATCAGGTGATCGTGTCCGCTCGGGCCTAGGGCCTTGCGCAGCCGACGAATATGCACATCCACCGTGCGCTCCTCAACATATACATTCTCGCCCCACACGCCATTCAGCAGTCGTTCCCGCGAGTGCACCCGCTCGGGGTGCGTCATGAAGAAATGCAGCAGGCGGAATTCGGTGGGGCCGAGATCGACCCCGCTGCCGCGTGCAGTCACGCGGTGCGTGATGGGGTCGAGCGCGAGACCGTCGGCCTCGACCGCGGTTTCGGTCTGGTGCGGCGCGGTGCGGCGCATCAGCGCCTTGATGCGCGCGATCAACTCGCGGGTCGAAAATGGCTTCGTAATATAGTCGTCCGCACCCGAGTCGAACCCTCGGACCTTGTCGTCCTCCTCCGTGCGCGCGGTCAGCATGATGATCGGAATATCCTGGGTGAGCTTTTCCTGGCGCAACCGCCGTGCGTAGTCGACCCCGCTCACGTTGGGGAGCATCCAGTCGAGGAGTATGAGGTCCGGCGGCGAAGCCACGATGCGTGCTTGCGCGGCGCTCGCATCCGGCGCCTCGACACACTCATAACCCGCCTGCGAGAGGGCGAGACAGACCATCTGCCGGATAGCGTCTTCGTCCTCAACAATCAGAATTCTGCCCTTCATTGCCGATTCACCTGTTTGTCATAGTCCTTTCAATCGGCGGTCATTTCATACCATAAGTATTGCATTTTGGTTAACATGGCGGCACCGGCGGGAACGCTTCTTTCCGGCGTACCATCTCCCACACCGCAATATCCCATAGTGACAGCCCATACCATGGCCGAGAAGAAAGTCAGACCGACAGATATCAAGCTCCACCAGAAATCGCGCGTACTTGAGATCGCGTTCGACGACGGAACCCACTTCAAGCTGCCGTGCGAGTACCTGCGGGTGTTTTCACCCTCCGCCGAGGTGCGCGGCCATGGCCCAGGCCAAGAGACGCTGCAGGTCGGCAAGGAGAACGTGAACATCAACGCCATCGAGCCGGTCGGGACCTATGCGGTTTGCCTGTTTTTTGACGATGGGCACAGCACCGGCATCTATTCATGGGAATGGCTCCATCATCTTGGCGTGAACTTCGATAAGCTTTGGAACGACTACCTCGCCCGGCTGGAACAGGCGGGCGTGCAACGCAAGCCACAGCCAGCGGCGTAACGCCATGACCGCCGAGCGCAAGCCCGAGGACGCAACGACACATTTCGGCTACCGCGAGGTACCGACCGGGGAGAAGGCCGGTCTGGTGGGCGAGGTGTTTCATTCGGTCGCAAACCGTTACGACCTAATGAACGACCTGATGTCGCTCGGCGTACATCGCCTTTGGAAGCGCTTCACGATCGAGGCGAGCGGGGTGCGGCGCGGGCAGGCGGTGCTCGATGTAGCGGGTGGCACTGGCGATCTCGCGGCGCTGTTCGCCGAGCGGGTAGGACCGTCGGGGCGGGTAGTGCTGGCCGACATTAACAGTTCAATGCTGGATGTCGGGCGTGGACGGCTGGCCGACCACGGCATTGCCGGAAATGTCGAATTCGTTCAGGCCAACGCCGAATGCTTGCCGTTTCCGACCAATCACTTCGATTGCATCAGCATTGCCTTCGGTTTGCGCAATGTGACGCATATCGACCGGGCGCTGGCATCGATGTTTCGCGTGTTGAAGCCGGGCGGCGCGCTGCTGGTCCTGGAATTTTCCAAGCCAGTGCTGCGGCCGTTGAGTCGTGCCTACGACGTCTACTCGTTTAGCGTTTTGCCCTGGCTGGGACGCATGGTTGCAAACGACGAAGGCAGTTATCGCTATCTCGCCGAGTCGATCCGCCGCCACCCCGATCAGGAGACGCTCAAGCAGCTGATGGGTCAGGCGGGCTTCGAGCGGGTGCATTATCACAACCTTGCGGGCGGCATCGTGGCGCTGCACAAGGGTTACAAGTTTTGATTAGCGTGTCAGTGTGGCATTTACACTGCCCGCGCCAGTTACGATAATCCCACCCGTTTCCTGCGGATTTCCCCCAAGAGGTCGCGCCCGCCGTGCATCCGATCAGCAGTCTGCTGGAAGACGTCGGAAACCGCGCGTTGCGCTTCGACCCGGAGACCTGTCGGCGCCTTGCGGAACTCGATGGCCGCGTCATCTGTCTTCGCATACTGCGTCTTCCACTCGAACCACTCGACATACTGCTTGCACCTTCCGAGGCCGGTTTGCGGCGCGTGCGCCAGTCCGCTGCGGAGGCAGATGTCACGATCAGCGCTTCCTCGGTAGTGTTTGCACGGCTCGCGATGGGGCGGCCAATGGCCGCCGGCGAAATCCAGATTTCCGGTGATGTGGCGCTCGGTCAGGCCTTTCAGCGCATTCTGGAGCACGTGCAGATCGACTGGGAAGAAGCTTTGTCACGCCTGACGGGGGATATCGCAGCACATCAGATCGCGCGCGCTGCACGCCACGCCACTGAATGGGGCCGGCATGTGGCCGATACGTTGCAGCAGGACGCGGCCGAATATCTGCAGGAAGAAGCGCGACTGCTGGCTACGCGCCCTGAGGTCGAGCGCTTTCTCGATGCGGTCGATCGGCTGCGCGCCGATGCCGAGCGGCTCGGCAAGCGGCTGGATCGGTTCGAAGCGCCGCGCTCATGATTGATCTCGGACAGTTCGGGCGGCTGCTCCGCATCACGCGCATTTTCGTGAAGCACGATCTCGACGAGTTCGTGCGCACTATCCATTTGTTCCGGCCATATCGCCTGATGCTGCGCCTGCTGCCCTGGCGCTGGGGACGGCCCGTCGCCGCGCCGCGCGGGCAGCGCCTGCGTGAGGCGCTGGAGGAACTCGGCCCGGTTTTCGTGAAGTTCGGGCAGGTGCTCTCGACCCGGCCCGATCTGCTCCCCGAGGATATCGCCACGGAGCTCGCCAAGCTCCAGGACCAGGTGCCGCCGTTCGCGGGCGAGCAGGCAATTGCCATCATCGAGACCGCGCTCGGTGGCAAGGTCAGCAATTTCTTCAGCGAGTTTTCCAGCACGCCGCTTGCCTCAGCCTCCGTCGCGCAGGTTCACGTTGCCAAGTTGCACGACGGCAAAGAAGTCGTGGTCAAGGTGCTGCGTCCCGGGATCGAGCCGGTGATCGAGCGTGACCTGGCGCTGCTCTACACGCTGGCACGCCTCGCGGTGCGCTACTGGTCCGAAGGGCAGCGGTTGCGGCCGGTCGAAGTGGTCGATCAGTTCCGCAAGACCCTGCACGATGAACTCGATCTGCGCGTTGAGGCGGGCAACGCCAGCCAGTTGCGCGCCAACTTCGCTGCCTCGCCGCTGCTCTACGTGCCGCAGGTGTACTGGGATCTGGTGCGTCGCGAGGTGATGGTGATGGAACGCATCCACGGCATTCCGGTGAGCGATATCGAAGGTCTCAGGCGCGCCGGGATCGACTTGCGCACGCTTTCGCACCATGGCGTGGAAATTTTCTTTACCCAGGCATTTCGCGACGGTTTCTTTCACGCCGACATGCACCCGGGGAACATCTTCGTGTACCCCGACGGACGCTACTGCGCCGTGGATTTCGGCATTATGGGAACCCTGAGCGACAAGGACAAACGCTACCTCGCCGAGAATTTCCTGGCATTCTTCAATCGTGACTACCGCGGTGTCGCCGAGGCCCATCTTCGTTCCGGTTGGGTACCGGCTGGTACCCGCGCCGAGGAGTTCGAGACCGCAATCCGCGCGGTGTGCGAGCCGATCTTCGCCAAACCCATCAAGGATATCTCCTTTGGCCGCTTTCTCCTGCAGCTGTTCCAGACTGCACGCCGCTTCCGAATGGAGATCCAACCCCAGCTGGTGCTATTGCAGAAGACGCTTTTCAATATCGAAGGACTGGGGCGGCGCCTGTATCCCGACCTCGACCTGTGGGACACCGCCAAACCCTATCTTGAACGCTGGATGCGCGAGCAGCTCGGCCCTCGAGCCTTCCTGCGTACTCTGCGGCGTGAGGCGCCGAAATGGTGGGAACTGATGCCGCAATTACCGGTCTTGGTGCATGAGACGCTACGCCGTGCCACCGCCGGAAATTTGTCGCTCGAGTGGCGATCACAAGAACTTGAAGCGCTCGCGCGACAGATGCGCCGCAACTACAGGCGGTTGTACTTTGCCATTGCCGGCGGCGCGCTGCTGATTTCGGCGATCCTGCTGATCGGGACCGGTGCGGGCGGACCTTTTGACAGTTGGCGCGATGGTGCTGGCTGGGCGGCAGGTGTCATCGGCCTCTGGATGTTGTGGCGCACCTGGCCGGGGCGCGAAGCCGGATAAACGGCCGCCCGGACACGTGTTTGGGGTGTATACTTTTTTAATATCTAAAATATCTAAATAAGTAGTGCTGCCTCTGAATTTGTGGGATTTGTCGTGAACGCCAGAAAATGTTTGCTTGGGGCTGTTGGGACCGCTGCCACGTTGGCGACGGCCTCTGCGCTCGCCGAGACGCCGGTAGCGTTGAGTGATACCTCGCTCGTGCGTGGTGGTTTCGGGCGTACCGTCATACCTGCAAGCAGCTTCGGTATCCCGCTTTACTCGGTTGCGGCAGACGCGGAATCGTCCGTCGCCGGCAATCGCGACATAAGTACGGTTCGTGTCATTGGCGAATACGATCAGTTTTCCGATAGCGCCAAGGCGCGCCCGTCGAGTTTCGGTGTCGCCTGGCAGCATCGCCTAAGCGCCCGTGATCAGTTGTCGGTCTCGGCCGAGCACGGCGAGAGCCTGTACTATGTTGGTTACGCCGATGCGGGCGATACACGCGCCGCCGTTGCCTTCACGCGAGAGTTCGATGCGGCATTTCGACCGAGCCTCACGGGCAGCGTGTTCCTCGGCGATGAGTCGGCCCGTACCGATGAGGCTCGTGGCATCGGTCGGAAGTACATGGGATTCACGGTTGGCGGCCAACTCAGTGTGTTTCGTTCCCACAGCCCCTACGTCGCCTTCCAGATGCGGCGCAGCTACTACGAAGGTTATGGAGCGGGCGACACCCTGCTCGCAGGTGGTCTGGCGCGCACCGAAGATCAGTCCCGCTTCTCGGCAGGCTGGCGCTGGCAGGTGCAGCCCCACATGAGCCTCGAAGCCGGCGCGAGTTTTGGGCTTGGCTTGGGCCTTACCGATACCACGGTGAACGAAGGCAACCGGGTGTTTTTCGGCACCCGCTTCGATTTCCGCTAGCCGTCCGCGCGGATCAGCTTTCCTCTCCCCAATCGAGCCGCTTGATGAAGTTGGCTACATGCGCGCGCTCGTCGTAGCCGAGCCGCGCATAGAACCCGCGCTTGTAGGACTCCCGCTCCCGACTGTTCAGCACACTGATGCGAAAGCACTTGTGCCGTACTGCCTCCGCCTCGATGGCCGCGAGTAGCGCGCTTCCCACGCCTTTGCCGCGGAAGGCCTCACGCACAAAGAGCTCGCTGACCAGCATCTCTCGCCCGGCAAACAGCAGGTAGGTGACAATCTCACCGTGCACGTAACCGGCGACCTCGCCGTTCAATTCGGCCACCAGCAGCAACGCGTTGTCACCGCTGATCAGCTGGGTCAACCGGCCGCGCAGCGTGCTGCCGTCCGCGCGAAAGGCGGGATTCCATCCCAGTTCGCGATGCAGCTGCATTACAGTGTCGATGTCATCCTCCCGCAGCGGCCGGATACGAACCTTCGGTTTTTTGAGAGGCCAAGCCATGGTGAAGACGCCTGTTGCAGTTAGTTGAGATGGTGGGCCGCCGGTCGCTGTAGCCCGGCTTGCACCCGTTCGCGCTGTTCCCGACCGGCGAGCAGGTCGATCAGCGACAGTGCGAAATCTATGGCTGTGCCGGGACCGCGCGATGTAACGATGCGCCCGTCCGTCACCACCGGCTGTTCCTCGATACGGACGTGCGGAAAGCGTACCGGATCGAGCGTTCCGGGGAATCCGGTAGCGCGCCGGCCATCGAGCACGCCGGCCGCGGCAAGTACCCGCGGTGCCGCGCAAATGGCGGCCGTATAGCGTTGAGCATTGGCCATGCGTTTGACCAGCGCGATGACGCGTGGATCGGCTTCAAGATGGGTGGCGCCCGGTTGCCCGCCCGGTAAAACCACCATGTCGTAGTCGCGAGTGAGTGCATCGTCGAGCGTCATGTCCGGCGCGATCACGGTGCCTCGGCTGCAACGCACCGGACCGGGCTTGAGGCCCGCAACCACTACTTCAATGCTGGCGCGACGCAGCAGATCGATGATTGTTACGGTCTCGAGTTCTTCTGCGCCTTCGGCGAGCGGGATGAGGACGATGGCCAAGTGGCAACCTCCGTTTGCTCCCTAAGCATAGTCGACGGGTTGACCACCTGAATGCCGCGCGCGGCGAGACCCGGCAGTCGGCGTTCCAGCAGCGCCAACGTTTCCGGATGCGGGTGGCCAATTGCAAGCGCATGTCCGCGCCGTGTCGCGATCTCGATGAGTCGCTCGAACTGCCCGGCGATGGCTTCGGGTTCGCGGTCATTGTCGAGAAAGACTTCGCGCGTGAGGGACGGCACCCCATGTCGTTGCGCGGCGCGCGCAGCAACACTGTCTGCGCTCGTGAGCGAATCGACAAAAAACAGATCGCCCCTTGCACGCAGCAGCCGCATCAGGGCTGTCATGGCCGCCTCGTCTTGTGTGAGGCGGCTGCCACGATGATTGTTGACGCCCACGGCGTGCGGGACGGTATCGAGATCGTGCGCGAGCGTGATCTCCATTTCGAGGGCCGGCATGTCGGCCGCAATTTCTCCCGGCTCGGGGTCGAGTGGTTCTAATGCTTCCATTGGCAGGTGCAGCATGACTTCCTTGCCATGCTGGTGCGCCTCCTCCGCGAGGCGCTTGCCGTACGGCGTATGCGGAAGTACAGACAATGCCACCGCACCCGGCAGCGCGATAGCGCGCCGACCGTCGGCGAGTCCGTCGCCGAGATCGTCAATAATGATCGCGATCGTCGGGTGCGCAGCGCCTGCTGCTGCGCCGAACCCGGTGGCGAGCAGCACACCGGCAACGATGGCGGCCTGCCAGCGGCCCACGGAACCGCGGGCCCCGTTAGCCGCCCTGCGAGACGCGGAAGATTGAGACGCCCTTGAGGAGATTGAGCGCCTGGCTGAGCTGATAGTCGTCATCCGCCGGTAGTCCACGGGCGCTCTTTGCCTTGTCGTCCTTTTTCTTGTCGTCTTTTTTCATGTCGTCCGGCTTGGGCGCCACTTCCGCGTCGCCGCCTTCCAGGTGACGGGCAAGGTCAGCCTCGCGTAGCCGATCCTGCTGCTCGCTCTTGGTGACCTTGGCTTCCTCGACCGTAATGTCAGGGACGATACCGGTCGCCTGAATGGATCGCCCATTCGGCGTGAAGTAACGGGCGGTCGTAAGCTTGAGTGCCGAACCGTTGGTAAGCGGAACGATGGTCTGCACCGATCCCTTGCCGAAAGTCTTGGTGCCCATGATCACGGCGCGCTTGTGATCCTGTAGCGCGCCGGCCACGATCTCCGATGCCGAGGCCGACCCGCCGTTTACCAGCACTACGATGGGCGCGCCATGCATGATGTCGCCGGGGCGTGCCATGTGCTTGGACTTGGCGTCCGCGCCACGCCCGTCGGTCGTCACGATTATGCCGTTCTCGAGGAACGCATCGCTCACGCCGAGCGCGGCGTTCAGTACGCCGCCCGGATTGTTGCGCAGGTCGAGCACCGCGCCCTTGAGAGCGCCCTTGTTCTGGGCCTCAAGCTTGCGCACGGCGTCGGTCAGGCCCTTCTCGGTCGCGCTCTGGAACTGCGTGATGCGCACGTAGCCGTAGCCGGGCTCCAGCAGCTTTTGTTTGACACTCTGGATCTTGATCACGGCGCGCGTCAGCGTCGCCTTGAACGGCTTGCTGCCCTCGCGCACGACGGTAAGCGTGATGTCGGTACCCGGGCGCCCGCGCATCATGCGTACCGCCTCGTTCAGGGTCATGCCTTTTACGGCCTTGTCGTCGAGCCGGATGATAAGGTCGCCGCTCTTCAGTCCCGACCGTGCCGCCGGGGTGTCCTCGATCGGAGCGACCACCTTCACGAAGCCGCTTTCCATTGTCACTTCAATGCCGAGGCCGCCGAACTGGCCCTCGGTGTCGACGCGCACATCCTTGAAGCTCTCCGCATCCAGGTAGGTCGAATGCGGATCGAGGCCAGAAAGCATACCCTGCACGGCGTCGGTGAGCAGTTTCTTGTCCTCGACGGGCTCAACATAATCCGATTTGACGCGCGCAAACACCTCCGAGAAGGTGCGCAACTCATCGAGCGGTAGCGGTGAAAGTGTTTCCTTGGTCTGCGCGCGTTCGGCGTGCACGACCATGTCAAAGGTAACGGCCACGCCAAAAAAGGCCCCGAGCAGCAGAACGAGCGTGTAACGCGCGACGGACTTCATCGATTCACTCCATTTAAGATTCATCATGTCAGGTCTTCTCTGCCGCCCTCAGCGGGCGCGGGAGTTGCCGGTACGGCACCACTGTAACGGATCAGAGGGCTCACCGTGGTGACGGATTTCGAAGTACAGGCCCATGCGCGGGGCATCGCCCGTGTTGCCGATGGTAGCGAGGGATTCTCCGGCTTCGACCCATTCGCCCAGCGAGCGCGCCAGGCTCTGGTTGTGAGCGTACAGCGTCATATAGCCATCCCCGTGGTCCAGAATCAAGAGTAGACCAAAACCCCGCAGCCAATCGGCGTAAACCACGCGTCCGCGGGCCGGCGCCAGCACGGTTTCACCCTCATTACTGGCGAGAAAGATGCCGCGCCAGCGCACCTGGCCAGTAGCCTTGGGCTGACCGAAGCGCGCCACGACCTGTCCGCGCGCCGGTAGCGGTAGCCTGCCTTTCAGGGACGCGAAGCGCGCGCCACGATCCGCTGGCGCGATCGGTTTTGGCGCGACCATCGGGGCCTCGCGCAGTTCGCCGAGCAGTCGCTCAAGGCGGGCCTGGTCGGCCCGCAACTCATCGAGCGCCTGCGCGCGAGTGCGTGTCTCCTGACTAAGACCGGCAAGCAGCCGTGCGCGTTCACCTCGCTCCACCTCCAGCGTCTTGGCCTGCTCGCGCTGCCGCGACTCGAGCGCCTCGAGCGACCGGGTCTGGGCCTCGATGTTGCGCTCAAGATCAGTAAGGCGCCCAAGCGATGCGTCGAGTCGGGAAATCTCCGCCGCGCGGGCTTCGCTAAGGTAGCGGTAATAGGTGAGCACGCGCGCGACCCGCGCAGGGTCGTCCTGGTTGAGTAGCAGTTTCAGGCGGTCCTGCCGACCGAGTTGGTAGGCGGCGCGCACCTCAGCCGCGAGGCGCGTCTGGATGTGGGCAAGATCGTTGCGTGCGTGCCTGGCCTGTTCGCGGGTGGCCTCAAGTCGGCGCATTTCGCGCCGGCGTTCGGCACGGGTGCGACGTTGAGCTTGCGCAAGTTCGCCGATGCGACGTTCATGTTGGCGCAGGGCCTCGCGTGCGCGATCCCGCTGACTGCGCGCCTCCGACAGCTCAGTCTGCAGCTTGACGGCGCGTGCGCGCAGGAGTTCGAGTTCGGCCTCGGTGGCGGATCGGTCAGCGCTCGCTACAGTGGAGAACGCAAGGGCTGCCAGCAGGTAGCCCTTTGCCATCACGGTCAGGTAGGGATTCGGCAGACGCAGCGCCGAGCGTCGTTTCGTGACGCTAGGCGCCAGCACGTGCGGTCGCGCGCTCCGGTTTGGGTTCGACGAGAGGGCGACCGGTCATTTCCGGCGGGATCGGCAAGTCCATCAGGTGCAGCATGGTCGGCGCGATATCCTCCAGCGCCCCCGTTGACGCGATATCGGCGGGGCGTCCGACATATACCAGCGGGACCGGGTTGGTGGTGTGTGCCGTGTGCGGCTGGCCGGATTCCACATCAAACAACTGTTCGGCATTGCCGTGATCGGCCGTGATCAGCATTTCGGCACCGGCCTTTTCCACTGCCTCGAGGATGCGCCCGAGCGCCTGGTCCACGGCCTCGATGGCCTTCACGGTCGCGTCGAAGTCGCCGGTGTGGCCGACCATATCGGCATTGGCGAAATTGCAGATGATCACGTCGTACGCGCCGCCACTGATCGCCTTGACCACTTCATCGGCCACCTTGGGGGCGTTCATCTCGGGTTTCAGGTTGTAGGTGGGTACGTCCGTCGGCGAGGGCACCAGAATCCGGTCCTCGAACTCGAACGGGGTTTCGACGCCACCATTAAAGAAGAACGTCACGTGCGCGTACTTCTCGGTTTCGGCAATACGCAGCTGATGCAGACCGCGCGAGGCGAGGTAGGCCCCGAGCACATTGCGCAGTCGATCGGGCGGAAACGCCACGGGAATCGGGAATTCCGAGTTGTATTCAGTCAGGCTAACGAATGCCGCAAGTTTCGGCGTCGCTGCGCGCGCGAAGGCATCGAAGTCCTTCTCGATGAACGGACGCGTAATCTGGCGCGCCCGATCCGAGCGGAAGTTCATGAAGATGATGACGTCGCCGTCCACGACCCGCACCGGCTGCTCGCCGGCGGGAACGATTTCGGTTGCCTGCACGAATTCATCGGTTTCGCCGCGAGCATAGGCCGCTTCCAGTCCCGCTTGAGCGCTCGAAGCGGTGAAGGCGGCTTTGCCCAGAGTGATGAGGTTGTAGGCCGCCTGGATTCGCGGCCAGCGGTGGTCGCGGTCCATCGCGTAGTGGCGGCCAATCATGGACGCAAAGCGTCCCGTCTGAAGAGCTGCGAACTTGTTTTCCATCAGCTGGATCGACGTCACCGCGCTCTGCGGCGGGGTGTCGCGGCCATCGAGGAAGGCGTGGAGATAAACCTGCTTGGCGCCACGCTTCACGGCCAGTTCCGCCATGGCATGGATGTGCTCTTCGTGCGAGTGCACGCCCCCCGGCGAAAGCAGTCCTAGAATGTGCACGCTCTTGCCGGCCTGCACCGCCTTGTCGACCGCCTCGGTGAGCGTCTTGTTGGTAAAGAAGCTACCGGTGGAGATGGCGCGATTGATTCGCGTGTACTCCTGGTACACGACGCGGCCGGCGCCGAGGTTCAGGTGACCGACCTCCGAGTTGCCCATTTGGCTGGAAGGTAGGCCGACGGCAGCTTCAGATGCCTGAATCAGGGTGTGCGGATAGTGACCCCATAGTCGATCCCAGGTTGGTTTCCTGGCGGCGGCGATGGCGTTGTATTGAGGTTCTTCGCGATAACCCCAGCCATCCATCACGATGAGAACGAGGGTTTTGGGCGTTTGCGACATACCGTATTTCCGTTCAACAGACTGATTTTTCTCTGATCTTTTTTCGTACATCATTATTGTATAATGTTTTTATATTATCCGGCAGCGGAAGTCGGGAATTCCGTCAAGATAGTCGGGGATTTCGTCGTGCCGGACGCGCGTGTCTAACGGGAGGTCATGACCCAATGGTAGCAACAGCCGAAACATTGACTCAGGTCCTCATTACCAATGAAGAGGACATTCATACGGCATCTCGTGCGCTAAAAGCCATGGCGCACCCGCTGCGACTTAAGATTCTCTGCATTCTTGGCGGCAGCGATGAAGTGAGCGTTCAGGACATCGTCGAGCATGTGGGCACCTCGCAAAGCAACATTTCCCAGCATCTTTCCATCTTGCGCGACAAGGGCATCCTGACCGCGCGCAAGGACGCCAACAAGGTTTACTATCGCATCGGTGATCCCAAGATTCTCAATCTGATCGGCTCGATGCGCGAAGCCTTCTGCAGCTCGCACCGCTGACCCGCTCGCCCGGTTTTTCCACCCGCCCGGTTCGCCGGGCTGACACGCAGCTTCTGCATCGAGAATTTCGACATGGATTTCGTTGTAAGCAACTGGTACCTGTTTGTCGCGCTGGGCGTGATCATTGGCCTGCTCCTGATGGGCCCCATCACCCAGGTGTTCTATGGCATCAAGGGCATTACCCCTGCTGAGGCGATCCAGGTGGTTAACCGGGAACAGGGCGTAATCGTGGACGTGTGCGAGCCCAACGAGTTTCGCGAGGGGCGTCCGCCAAATTCGATGAATGTGCCGCTGTCGAGTCTAGGTCAGAATCTCACGCGTCTCGAAAAGTACAAGAGCCGACCGGTAGTGGTGAGCTGCCGAAGCGGCAACCGTTCGGTGCGCGCCGCGATCAAGCTGCGCAGGCAGGGCTTCGAGAAAGTCTTCTCCCTGTCTGGCGGCCTGCTCGGCTGGCAGCGTGACAACTTGCCGGTGGAAAAGGGCTGATGGCGCAAGTCACGATGTATTCGACGCGCATTTGCCCTTACTGCGTGATGGCCGAGAAACTGTTGGCGAAGAAGGGTGTGTCGCCCGAGAAGATCCTGCTCGACGATGATCCGGCGCGGCGTGAGGAGATGGTCCGGCGTGCCGGACGCACGACCGTGCCGCAGATATTCATCGGCGAGCGCCACGTCGGCGGCTACACGGATTTGGCGGCGCTCGACCTGAAGGGCGAGCTTGAATCGCTGTTGCGCACCTAGCCGCCTGCCACTTCAACTGATCCAGTGAGGACGATGTGACTTCCGAAACCCCCAATGCCCCATCGCTTTCCATCGAGAAGATCTACATCAAGGATCTTTCGTTCGAAGCGCCTTCTTCGCCGCAGGTCTTTCTTGAGCAACAGGCGCCCGAGGTGCATATCGAGCTCGGCATCACTCATCACCAGTTGAACCCGGAACAGGGTTTGCACGAGGTGGTGCTGGCGCTCACCGCCAATGCGCGTCGTGGCGACAAGAACTTCTTCCTTGCCGAGGCGCAACAGGCTGGCCTCTTTCGCATTGCCGGTCTGGCAGGCGAGTCGCTCACCAAGGCCCTCGAGATTGCCTGCGCGCACGTGCTTCTGCCGTTCGCGCGCGAGGCGATCAACGAACTCGTCACGCGCGGTGGCTTCCCGCAGCTGCTGGTGAATCCGATGAACTTCGAGGCACTCTACGAGCAGAAGCGTGCCGCCCAGGCGCAGCCGGCGCCGGCCACCACGCAGTAGACGCGCGCCTTCGGACCTTTCGACGTTCGGGTTACCATTGCCGCCCGAACGTATGTCGTCCGCTGCAAGACAAACCATCGCCGTGCTCGGCGCCGGCTCCTGGGGAACGGCGCTGGCTTTGCTGCTGGCGCGCAACGGCCATGCGGTGACGCTCTGGGGACATGACGCGTCGCAGGTGGCGCGGCTGCGCGCGGCAGGCGAGAACGCGACCTACCTCCCGGGCTTTCGCTTTCCGGACAATCTCACGGTAACCGATACGCTGGCTCCCCTCGTGCGCGAGACAGCACAACTGCTCATCGCGGTGCCCAGCCATGCGTTCCGCGCCACGCTTGCCGCGCTCGCGGGAGCGTTGCGACCGGAAGGCGTGATCGCCTGGGCGACCAAAGGTTTCGAGCCCGGCAGCGGCAAGTTGCTCAGCGCCGTGCATGACGAGGTGCTCGGCGCGCGCGGCCGTTTCGCCGTGATTTCCGGTCCGACTTTCGCGATCGAGGTTGCCAAGAGTCTGCCGACCGCATGTACGGCGGCCGCGCCAACGGCCGAAATCGCCGAGCGCGTGGCGGGCTGGCTGCGCAGCGAGCGCATGCGCGTCTACACCAGTACCGATGTCGCCGGCGTGCAACTGGGCGGCGCGATCAAGAACGTCATGGCGATCGCCGCCGGCATTAGCGACGGTCTCGGATTTGGCTCGAACGCACGCGCAGCATTGATCACTCGCGGGCTTGCCGAGCTGACGCGTCTTGGCGTGGCGCTTGGCGGGCACGCCGAGACCTTCATGGGGCTGAGCGGCGCGGGCGACCTGATTCTCACCTGCACCGACAACACCTCACGCAATCGCCGCGTCGGGCTTGGGCTTGGGCAGGGCAAGAAACTCGATGCGATCCTTGCCGAGCTCGGGCAGGAGGCGGAGGGCGTGGCGACCGCGCGAGAGCTTTATCACATCGCAACCCGCATGAAGATAGACATGCCGATCACCGAGCAGGTCTATCGCGTCCTGTACGAAGGATTGCCGCCGCTCGCGGCGGTGGAAGCATTGTTTGGGCGCGAGCCGCGCCCGGAGAGCGGCTAGAGCCTTACGGTCACGGCCGTGCCGCCGAGCGCACTGCGCGCGAACCCGAGCTCCCCCCCGTAGAGAGTGACGGTGTCGCGCACCACGGCGAGACCGATTCCCTGACCGGCGACGCTCGTGTCGCCGCGCGCACCGCGTTTGGTCAGGCGCTCGGCTTCCTCCGGGGCAATCCCCGGGCCATCGTCCTCCACGATTATTTCGAGTCTCGGGCCGCTGGCGGCATCGCTGATGCGTCGTGCGCGCACCGCGACCTGCTCGCGGCACCACTTGAACGCATTGTCGGCGAGATTGCCAAGCAGCTCGGTGAGATCGCCCTCATCGCCGTGGAACGTGACATCGCCGCCGACGTCGACCGTCGTGCGTACCGGCTTGTCGGCGTAGACGCGAGACAGCGCGCGCACGATCTTTTCGGCGTGCGGGGCGACCGGGATCGGTGCTGAGAGCGCTGCCCGTCCGGCCATGGCGGCGCGCGCGAGCTGAAACTCAATCAGCTCGCGCATGCGTTCAATCTGCTCTTCCATCACCTTGCGTTTTTCGGTGTCGTCGCCACGCACACCAAGCGCGCCGCGCAGCACGGCAAGTGGCGTCTTCAGGCTATGCGCGAGATTGCCGAGCGCATCGCGATAGCGCGCAAGGTGCGCGTGGGTGCTCGCCAGCAGGGTGTTCAGATTGTCAGTGAGACCGCGCAGTTCTTTCGGGTAGTCACCGCGCAGGCGATCGGTATCGCCGGCCTCGATGCGGGCGAGATCAGTGGCGACCGTGCGCAGCGGCTTGAGCCCCCAGCGCAGGATCAGGCCCTGAACAGCGAGCAACAGAAGCGCTGCACCGGCGAGCCATCCCCACAGGCTTTGGCGGAACGCGGTGATCTGGCGATTGAAACCTTCTAGGTGCTCGGCGACCCGGAACACATAGTGGCGGGTGGCGCCTCGGCTATCAGGCCAGGCGATACCCTGACTTAGTGCATAGAGTGGCTTGCCGTCCGAACCTGCAAGCGTTTCATAGAGGCGCTCGCCCACTGCGGGACGAGCGCTGAATTCCAGCTTGAGACCGAGGGCGGAGCGGGAATGCCAGCGGTCGCCACCGTCGGTGCGCGCCAGCTCGGCGTACAGGCCAGAGCCGGGCAGGCCGAGGCGCGGCTCGGGGAGATCCGGCGGCAGCTGCATGCGATCCTGTTTGTCGAGCTCGGCGGCGGCGAGCAGGGTATAGAGGTACGCCTGCAGGCGTTCACGCAGCGCGCGCTCGGCGGCTTCATGAAAGGCGCGGTCAAGTGCCCAGCCCGTCGCGCCGAGAAACAGCGCGAGCACGATGCTCGCAGCGAGCAACAGGCGCGCATGCAGGGAGAGATTTATCCCTTGGCGCATTCGAGGGTAAAGCGGTAGCCACGCCCGCGCAGCGTTTCGATGGGCGTGAGCCGGTTGTCGGGATCGAGCTTGCGGCGCAACCGGCCGATGAACACCTCGATCACGTTGCTGTCGCGATCGAAATCCTGATCGTAGATATGCTCGGTGAGTTCGGTCTTGGACACTACCTTGCCGGCATGCAGGATGAGGTATTCGACCAGGCGATACTCATAGCCGGTCAACTCGAGGGCTGCTCCATCGAGCGTCACGCTCTGGCGCGCGGTATCAAGCGCGATGGGCCCGCAGCGAATCACCGGCTGCGCGAGCCCCGCGGCGCGGCGCAGCAGCGCCTTGGTGCGCGCCAGCAGTTCCTCCATCTGGAAGGGCTTGACGAGATAATCGTCCGCGCCGGCATCGAGCCCCTCGACCTTGTCCTGCCAGCGCCCGCGCGCGGTAAGAATCAGCACCGGGAAGCGCCGCTCGGCCGCGCGCCATGCGCGCAGCACCTCAACACCATCGCGCTTCGGCAAGCCGAGATCGAGTACCACCAAATCGTAAGGGTTCGCCTTGCCGAGGTGCAGCGCCTCCTCGCCATCGGACGCGGTATCGATCGCGTAGCCGGCATCGCGCAGCGCGGACTGCAGTTGCCCGCGTAGCGCTGGCTCGTCCTCCACTACCAGCAGGCGCATCGCTCAGCCGCGCTCGGCGTCGACGTGCACGATCTGCACATGCCCCGACGGCAGGAGCACCTTGACGCGATGAACCGCGCGACCGCCACGGTTGATGGTCTCGGCCGACAGCACCCGACCGCCAGTCTGGGCGCGCACCTGTCGTACGGCCTGGTCGAGTGACACACCCGCGCGTGTCTCGTGCCGCGCCCTGTCGGAGGGGGCAGCGAAGTTTTCGCGCGCCTGCACTGGCGCGGTCCCGAGGAACAGGGCGGCGAGCAGGATGGCAAGAACGGTTTGGATGTGCATGGTCACTCGTAACTAAAGAAAAAGGCACCGGGCGGTAAACCGCCCGGTGCCAGTGTAGCAATGCCTCGGGCCCGAGCGCCTAGTGGCGGGCCACTGCCACTTCGTGGCCGATCACCGAGCCGATGATGGTACCGGCTACGATAGGCCCCGGTTCGCCCTGGCCGACACTGTGCCCGATGACACCACCGATTACGCCACCGGCGATGATCGGCACTAGGCCGATTTGATGGCCGGACTGGTAGTAATGGTAGTGCGGCTGCGGCTGGTACCGGTAATAGTGCCCGTAGCGATATCCGCGGTCGTGGTCGTTGCGGTAGCGCACCACCGGCGCCGGGTAGTAAACCTTTTTTACCACGACCACGTTTCGACCGCGGTCGTGACCACGATCATGGCCGCGGTCGTGACCACGGTCACCGGCTTCGGCCACGGCGGCCAGACCAAGCGCAAGCGGCGCGATAAGCAGGGAGGTAAAGGTACGCGTCTTCATTTTCTGTCTCCTTCGGGTCAGGGTGTTGGCTGACCTCGTAGTGTCAGATTAGGTGGGGTACGCTGAACCCAAGCTGAACGACATTCGGGTGCCAAATCGCAGAGAGAAAGGCTGTTTTTCCCAGCGTGGCGCGGCCAGCACCCTGCAAAATCCATGAGCCGGAACCCCGATCTTTTTGCACGCACCCTTTCCTGCCTGCGGGATCCTGATCCTGCTGCGAAGGCTTCGCAGACGCGCGCGCTGCGCGCAGCGTGGCTAAACGGTGAGCTCGAATTCGGCGGTCGCGCGCCGGAGCCGCTCACCGAGCCGGGTCGGCCGGCACGCCCCGCGCTGGTCTCGCCGTTCGAGGTCGAGCGTCGCAGCCTCGCGACACTCGAGGGCCGGGCGGCACTGGTGCATGCGCTGGCGCACATCGAGTTCAATGCCATCAACCTAGCGCTCGATGCGGTCCACCGTTTTCGCGGCCTGCCGCGCGTCTATTACGACGACTGGCTGAAAGTGGCTGCAGAAGAGGCGCATCACTTCGAGCTGTTGCGCGATCACCTGCGTTCGCTCGGCTACGACTATGGCGATTTTCCCGCCCACAACGGGTTGTGGGAGATGGCCATGAAAACGGCCGGCGACGTGCTGGCACGCATGGCGCTGGTGCCGCGCGTGCTGGAGGCGCGCGGCCTCGATGCGAGTCCGGCGTTGATGGCGAAGTTCCGCGGTGCAGGCGATGCGCGCATGGTCGGGATCCTCGAAATTATCCTGCGCGATGAGATTGGTCACGTCGCGATCGGCAATCGCTGGTATCTGCATCTGTGCAAGCAGCGTGGGCTCGACCCGCTCGCGACGTTTGCGCGGTTGATCGAGGAGTACGATGCGCCGCGTATCCGCCCGCCGTTTCACGTCGAGGCGCGCCGGGCGGCGGGATTCAGCGATGCCGAGATCGAGTATCTGGAAGACTGCGCAACCCGGCGCGCAGACTAGCGGCGCCTAGTGGCCGCCCGGGAATCCCTGCTGGCGCCACGCTTCGTAGACCGCGACGGCAACCGCGTTTGAAAGGTTGAGGCTGCGGTTTCCGGGCACGAGCGGCAGGCGCAGACGCTGGTCCGGGGGCAGGGCGTCCAGCAGGGCCTGGGGTAACCCACGTGTTTCCGGCCCGAACAGCAGGGCGTCCCCTGGGCGGTAGGCCACCGCGCTGTAGAGATTCCCTCCCCGGGTCGTGAAGGCCAATACCCGGGCCGGACGGACCCGGTCCAGGAAGGCCTCGTAGTTGGGGTGGGTCTGCACCTCGGCCCATTCCCGGTAATCGAGCCCTGCCCGGCGCAGGTCCTTGTCCTCCAGCCGAAACCCCAGCGGCTCGATCAGATGCAGGCGCGTGCCGGTGTTGGCGGCGAGCCGCATCACGTTTCCGGTATTGGGCGGAATCTCGGGCTGGTAAAGCACGACATGGAACATGACGGTTCTCTGGCGCTGTCGGGACTACAGGATAGCGAACGACGGATTGTCGTCAGGCGGCAGTTAATCTTCCACTTCATTTGTGGCAATTAGGCGATTGAAGAGGCTTGCGAAGCGGTGGTCCGTTGCTATGTTTCGAGGGCTGGCCCGCATGGTCTTGTCGCTTGCTCCCATTGGGGATCGTTGGCACGGGTCATGCATATACGCAGACAAGCGGGCTGTGGTACTGAGCGGTCGATAGCGGCTGCCACGGTTTCCGGTCCGGGTTCAATGGCCTGTCTGTGGCGCCCGGGATGGTGCGGTTTCCCTTTGGAGCGAGCCGCGGACATGTACTTAACTGAAGGAGGTTTGCTTTCATGAGTTTCAAGAGAGTGCTAATTCCGGCATTTGCCGCGGCCGCGGCGCTTGTCAGCCAAATGGCGGCCGCTACGGCGCCCCAGTCCTGTAATACGCCGTCGTGTACCACGGCTGGCGTGCCGGTTACCTTCCAGGTTCAGATCCCTGGGGTCATGCGCCTTGAGGTCGGTGCGACCGCTGGCGCCACGACGGTGACCTGGGACAATACCGTGATTACGGCCGCCAATGTCGGAGACAGCACGGCTGTTAATCCGAGCGGCATCGCGAATGCGGGAACCGGCGCTACCGGAAACCAGGTCTACTATCGGGTGCTGAGTAATCTTGGCGGTACCAATGTCCAGGTTAATGCTGCCAACGTGGGCGGTCTCGCCTGTTCGGCGGGTGGCTGCGGCGCTGACTCTATCGCCATTACCCAGATTGCAACGGGCAATACCGGCACCGTGGCACATCCCACGGTCAACGGCGGCGCAACGTTGGTACCCTATCCGGGCACCGGGATTATCAATGAGACCGGATTCTGGACCTACCAGTACTCCAATGCGACTCTTCCGCTCTCGGGTACCTACACGGGGACCATCACCTATACCGTGACGGATAACTAACAACATTCACGGCGGCCAGTTGACCGGCTTGCCGTCGTATGAGGAAGGAGGGAGTGCGCGAGTGCTCCCTCCTTTCTTTTTCTGCCCAACAGTTAAGTGGTTGTGGCGCGGACTCTTTGATCTAATCTGTACTCTTACAACTAAACCGTAATTGAGCGACCCAGTTGGTGCCGTGAAAAGAGACTGGTCGGGAAAACCGCGACGCGGAGCAGTTGCATCGGCTCGTTTGTGCGCCAGCCTTGTTGCGCTCATTGCCCTGTGTTTGCCGGTCGGGCCTGCCC
>SMTZ1_10002280_pt1 | contig 35031 bp, 30 predicted proteins | sample DeeMarSWOR136_30_FD_25667 | JGI IMG/M metagenome (IMG submission 25667)
ACCTCGCCCTCCTCAGGGATCTCGGCGAGAAGCGAAAATGGCTTTATCAGGTCCTCGCCCTGGGTTATAGGGGAACGGAAAGGCAACGGCACCTCTTGGATAGGGGAATCTCTTTTATGGCGATACTCGTCATCCCTGTCATGATCACCGTCCATACAGTGGTGTCCTTTGTCTTCGCCATGACCATTCAGCCAATGTGGCATAGCGCCATCTTCGGTCCGTATTTCGTTGTTGGCGCCATATTCTCAGGAATTGCTGCCGTAATTGTGGCCATTGCCGTAATTCGCAAGGTCTTCCACCTTGAAGCATATCTAAAGCCGGTTCACTTCAATAATCTGGGAATCCTCCTTTTGGTGATGACCCTTTTGTGGTTCTATTTCACTGCGGCCGAGTATGTCACCGTCTTTTATGGGAGTGAACCAGGCGAAATGAGCATCTTCTGGTCCAAGCTCATGGGAAGGTTCTCCCTTCTTTTCTGGATAGATTTCGTCCTTTGCTTCCTCATCCCGCTGCCCATTCTGGCTTTTAGAAAGACCCGAACAATCCTCGGGACATTCATTGCTTCTACATCCATCGTTATCGGTATGTGGTTGGAGCGGTATGTGATCATCGTTCCCACGCTGACCCGGCAGAGGCTTCCCACCGAGTGGACTACTTACATTCCCACATGGGTGGAATGGTCGATACTGGTGGGTTGCATCTCATTTTTTCTGCTCCTCTATCTGTTCTTCGTCAAGCTCTTTCCCATCGTTCCCATCTGGGAGGTAAGGGAAGGGAGGGAGAAATCGATAGCCGAGGTTGGTGAAAGGATAAGGAGCTACCTTCCCGGGATTGGCCACGAACTTGAGGAGGGGGCTGGCAGGGAAAAGGGCCGGAGCATTTCACCGGATACACCGAAAGCAAACAAGGTGAGGCTTCCCAGGGGGGCAGAGGAGAAATGAAACCGGGAAAAGTCTATCTCGTGGGCGCAGGCCCCGGTGATCCTGACTTAATCACCGTAAAGGGAAGAGATTGTCTGCGAAAGGCCGATGTAGTGATTTATGACCGCCTCGTTAATGATAGTCTTCTCAATGAAACCAGCGCCGAGGCCGAAAAGATATATGTAGGTAAGGCAGCTAATTACCACCCATGGAGACAGGAAGCTATTAACCGTTTACTATTGAAAAAAGCTCGCGAGGGCAAGGTAGTCGTCAGGCTAAAGGGTGGGGACCCTTTTGTTTTCGGGCGAGGAGGGGAGGAGGCAGAGTTCTTAGCTATGAACCGTATTCCCTTTGAGGTGGTACCGGGAGTATCGTCAGCATACGCGGTCCCAGCTTATGCAGGTATTCCGGTTACCCGTCGGGGGTTTGCTTCATCCTTTAGCGTTGTCACGGGGCATAAGGCTTTTGGTAATACGGGTACTAAAATAGTTGCATGGGACAAAGTATCTGCCGGAGCTGATACCTTGGTCATACTGATGGGATTGACAAATTTGGCAAATGTGGTTGACGAACTCATAAAAAATAATAGGGATCCTGCTACCCCCATAGCTGTAATCTCCTATGGAACGAACCAACGGCAACGGTGCGTGACTGGCGAGCTCCAAAATATTTTGGCCCGAGTTGAGTCAGAAAGACTTAAGCCACCAGCTGTCGTCGTGGTAGGTGAAGTCGTTCGACTCCGGGAACGCATATGTTGGTTCGGTCAGTAGGCCCTTTTCGGCAAGTACGTTTTAGTTAATAAAACCTCCAAACATCCAAGTCGGTGGCGTCAGCTCGTCAGGAGATATGGTGCTATGCCGTACATATCAGGTCAGTGTTCCCTCCAGGCAAATAAGACCAAGCTATCTTAAACCTGGAATATCATCACTGGTTATTCTTTGTTAGCATTCGTGCGGTGGAGGTCTTTTCCCAATCTGCATCCTTCCTGTTCCAACCATCTTCGTTTTGGAGGAATTGAGCCGTCTGCTGCTAAGGTTCTTTCCGTACATTTATTAGGGTATTTTCTCGCCGTTGCGATGGCTGGAGTTGGACTCGGGACGGATATTGGGAAATTGAGACAGCTTGGAGCTAAACCTTTTTATGTAGGAGGCAACAGTGAAGTGAGAAGGTTGTAATTTGGAGTCTTCTCGGTTTTCATACAAAGGCAGGTAAGAGGTATCGGACTTTTTCAAAGGTGAATGGTTTGACAAATCGATTCGGTTTATCTTTTGATCTCTGCATTGCTACGCTTCCCTTGCCATCTACAGAAGGAACCTCTGGGTTTGTCCAACAAAGCGTCGAGAAATTTCAACGGCTTCTACGGCATCCTTTCCGTAGGCGTCCGCACCGATCTTTTCCGCAAAAGCAGCATTGACAGGTGCCCCACCGACCATGACCCTAACATGGTCGCGCAATTCCCGTACATTCAATTCCTCGATCACTTTTTTCATCTCCGGCATAGTCGTGGTTAACAATGCGGATAACCCAAGGATGTTGGGCTTCATTTTTTCTACTGTTTGTATCAGTTTTTCAACGGTGATGTCTACACCCAGATCTATTACATGGAACCCCGCCCCTTCAAGCATCATAATGACCAGGTTCTTGCCGATATCGTGTATGTCACCCTTGACCGTGCACATAATGATCGTGCCCCTTGATTCAGTCTCCTTACCCTTCAAGAGGGGTTTGATGAGATCCAACCCCTTTTTCATAGTAATGGCTGAAACAAGCATTTCCGGCACGAAAATTCCTTTGTCCGCGAATTTTTGACCTACCACGTCCATTGCGGCAATCAAGGCATCGTTTACGATTTCGTTTATGCTTGCCTTACCTTCAATCGCTGCTTTAACCAGATCCTCTATTTCTTTATGTCTTCCTTGGATAACAGCGTTTTTAATCTCATCCAGATGATTACTCATAACCTTACCCTCGCTGTTACACGTTGAAATTCCCGACACCACACAACATTTGGCGCACAAAATAGTCTCCCAGTTAACCCCTTTTCGGGGGGGAAACGTTAATATCCTTCCTGGACGGCCGAAACAATTGCCTTTACATTTTCCAGTGGTGTTGCTAGTGGGATCGCACATTCAGGCCCTATAATATTGACCCCTGCCGCAATTGCGTAACGGGCCTGTGCATAGGCATCCTCCGGTGTTCCTTGAAAAAGGACTTGAGGATTGTTTATACATCCAACAAGGGACATACGATTCCCAACTTTCCTCACAACTTCCTTAGCGTCCATCTGGAACTCAAAATGATATGCTTCAAATCCTGCTTCAGCGAATAGATCCAAACGGTCATTACAGTCTCCGCAGACATGAAGGATAAGCGGTCCCCCGATCTGTGAGGTGATCTCCTTATGAATAGGCAGAAGAAGTTCCTGATAGTGGTACGGGCCCGCCAAATCTCCGGTCACATGGTCCGCAAGGACCACTACGTGTGCTCCTGCCCGGAATTGAGCTCGGGCGAAAGTGATGGTTAGGGGCATCATCTGACGCATCATTTTGATAACCTTCTCCTTCTCACCCATTCCAATCTGCAGGAGGAAGTTTTGCGTACCAGCCATATGGTAGGACAGGGTCCAAGGACCCATCACCTTACCGAAGATTGCCACCCTGTCCCCCACCTTGTGTCTAAGAATGGATAGGGCATCCAGAACAACACGAAGGGAAGGCTTTTCAAGGATATTTTCAGGAATTTTGACTTCGGAGAACTCGGCATATGGGGAAGTCTTACTATCGGGCATGTTATCCCGATCGCCCCAGTCTACATCGCATCCAAGGGCTGCAGATTCTTGGTGTACACTATATTCGGGCATTACCGTGTCGAAACCTAAGATTTCATGACCTGCTAAGGCCAGATCGGCCATGGCATTCGCATCCAAATGAGCTTCGGGAAAGGAGACCCCGGCGGCATCCATGAGGCCATGACAGACGATTGATGTCGGATTTCCCGCAGGCGGCCTATCACCTTTTCTGCCGTTGTACAATGCAGACATGATCAAATTGTGCGATGTTGATTTCATAATTTTCTATTCCCTCCTCTTAATGGATGGGAATGGATGTGGCCAAATCATATGATTCAGATGGAGGAGTTTGCCAGAATTTAGCTAAACTACAGACAATTTCAGTCCATGAACACAGTAATTTCTCCGATAATTTCCTATCTCACACAAACCCTCAACCAACCGGATACTATCGAATAATTATATTTTGAGCCCATTTCATTTCAAGAAAGTAAATCCATAAACCTACGCCCCCATATTCCGAGGTATTTCAGGAAAAATATATCGTAGGTTCAACCCATTACCAGCCACCCAGCAAATGGAGGTGGAGATGTGGAATAACCTGCCCACCACCCCGTTCCACATTAAAAAGGAGTTTGTACCCTGATTCAGAGATCGAATGTTCCCTTGCCATATCCCTGGCCTTTAGGATCATTTCGGAAATGATATCTCTATCCTGTTCTGTCAGGTCATTGATGCTTCTGATATGTCTTTTGGGTACAATGAGCAGATGAGTCGGCGCATGGGGGGCTATATCCTTAAAGACCATCACGGATTCGCCTTGATACAGAAAATCAGCCGCCTTTTCTCCTCTAATGATCTGACAGAAGACGCAATCTTTTTCCATTTTGGCTTCTTATATATCGAACATATGATACGTGCAAGGTTTATTTTAGTTGAAGCCCGTCCGTGGTTCGAGGCCGACCTGGCAATACAACATTTGTCATGCCTAACGGCCAGCTTTCCTCGCGGCGGCTGAAATTTGGCTTTCGGTTTACTCATTTACTACCAAGAGGATTCTCCGGCTATGCACTTCGTGGACCTCCCTGAAAATTAAATGGGTTTACAAAAGTAATTTGGGCATGGATAATAAGGAGCATTAATCCCACACCGCGGTAAGGCGCCTGCTATGTTAGAAAGAAACAAAAAATTAAGGGTTATAGGAAAATCAACGATTTACGCTTTTTATTTCTCAGGAAGAGTGGGTGGTATGAGGATTTCTTATCGCAGGGACTTCCCGATCACAAAAAACGAAATTAACGGGAAAAAGGAGAGCTAGTCAATGAACTGGAAAAATGTGCTGATCATTGCGCTGGCTGTTGTTCTGGCCGGAACAATCGGTTACATAATGTATTTTTACTCGGGTCCCTACAAGAGGCTTTACCGCGAAAACCAGCGGCTCATGGAGGAGTTTGGAGCGAGACAAGCCTGGAAATCCAAAACGGAAGAGGAAGTAGTCGAATTGAGGAGAATGTTGGAGAAGCATCGCCGGGACACAAATGTGGCGAGGGATGAACTGATTAAAAAGGACCACCTGGTAAAGGATCTCAGGACCAAAATAGAGGGATTGAGGGATATGATTTTTAAAGTGCAAGGGGAAAAAGAAACCCTTATGGCAGAGTCATCTCAACTGCGAAAGGCATTTGAGAAATCGCGAAGCCATCTCAACGAGCTATCTCAACAGATCGAAAAGCTGAACGGCGATTATCAACAAAAAATGCAAGGCCTCCGGGATCAGGTGTTGAAGAGGGACCATCAGATCAAGGATCTACAGGACGAAGGGACTCGGTTCCGCCAGACAATCGCCAGCTTGCAAAGTAATAGAAAATCCCTCAGCAAACAAATCTCTGAACTCAAAAACGAATTGGAACAATCGAAGGAACGCATCCAGATGCTGTCTCAGGATTTGGTTGACAGGGAAAGAAAGCTGGGGAGAACGAGTCAGAATTATCAGGCAATGGTTAAGCAGCTCAGGGAGCAGATCCAGCAGAAAGAAGTGCGGATCAGTACCCTGGAGGAGAAAACATCAATTCACTTTTTGGACAAAATCCTTTTCGAACCGGGGAATGCAAATATCACACCTCATGGGAGCCAGGTTCTGAGGAATGTAGCTGAAGGGTTAAAAAGGCTTCCAGACACGGAGATCCGTGTAGAGGGACATACGGATAATCAACCTCTTTCAGAGGCGGCCAGAGCCGTCTACATTGATAACTTGGGCCTCTCGGTAAAGAGGGCAACTGCTGTGGCTCGGATTTTCCGCATGATGGGTGTGGACCCGAGGAATATCTCTGTAACTGGATTTTCCATGTATAGACCCGTTGCCAGCAACGATACGCCGGATGGACGACAACAGAACCGTCGGGTAGAAATTGTTCTGGCTCCCTTGCGGTAAAGAATTTTGGTCGTAGCGCAGTTTACGATCTGAATGGCTTCGGCTTTTGAGATGTAAATCTCTCAAGAAAGGAGGTTAAGATATGTTCAAAAGAATCGCAAAGAAGCTCTTTGGTGAAGGAACCTCCGTGCAATCGCCAGGGGGTTTCTTTCTGAATGTTCGCTGTAATGAATGCGGCGAGGAATTCAACCTTTTCATCAATAAATCGACGGATCTTGCCCAGAATTTTGATGAACGGGGCGGCGTGAGTTACTCATTGAACAAGGAGATTATCGGCAGTAACTGCAGAAATTTGATCTATGTGAAGATGGAATTCGATGGTGGCAAGAATCTGGTATCAAGACAAATTGAGAACGGAGAGTTTATCGAAGAGGAATAGATCCGTTAGTAGTCCACCCCTTGTATTGTAAGAAAATTAAGAACTCACATTGACCGGGCTTCCCGTAAACATTTATCGTTTGGTAATGGATGTGGAAGAACTCATTTCTAAGCGGCGATCCAACCTCCCTCAACGACGAGCACGTGGCGCTTGATAAAATTGGAAGATCGGAGGCTAGAGAGACTGCGGGGCCAAAAAGTTCGTCCAGCTCACCGATACGATTCATGGGGATTCGGCTGAACATCCAATTCCGTGTTGCTGGGTCACCTAAGACCGGGGCTGCCGTGACCGTCCGGGTAAAGAGGAACGTGATGGTTGTGGAATTCTTTATCCCTTTGCTTCAATCACCCTGAAGCACTGAAGCGAAAGGGCAAGATTGTTCGCTTATGAATAATAGAATTTGCTATATTATCTATTGGCATATGCTAAGCCCTCTTGGTAACATACGATTTACGAGTTACTGAAAACCTTTGCTCATGGCAAATGTCTGTCTCTCGATAAATCAATCATAAACGAGGAAAGGGAATGAAATTCAAGCCCGAAGAGGTCAACCTCCACCGGGAGGAATACCAGGCCCTCCTGGCTGAGATGCGTCCCAAAGATTATCCACCCTTGATGAAGAAGGAAGTTCTGGGGCAGGTGGACCTTCACCACCGTCGCCCCAATGCCTATACAAGGGAAGGGAAGGGAAGGCCTTGGTCTCCTTCGTCCTTACCAACGAGGATCTCAAGAGCGATATTCAAAGGGCTGTGGATCTGCTCGGCGGGTTTGATAGATCCCTGAAATCCCAGGATCGGATCCTTTTGAAGCCTAATTTCAACAGCGATGACCCACCCCCGGGCTCAACGGCCTTAGATTTTCTAATCGCGGTCATCGACCTTCTGCGGGAGCATGGCTACACTCGTATCTCCGTGGGCGATGGGTCAGGGAGGCCCTGGGTGCCGACCGAGAAGATTTTTCATAGAACGGGCCTCTCCTCAAAGATGGGCGAAATGAAAATTCCCCTCCTGGATTTTGACCGATCCCAATACCTGGATGTTCCCATTGATGGAGAATTCCTTGACCTGATCGCCTACCCCAAGGACCTGGAAGGCTTCGATAAGATCATCTACCTGCCCGTGATGAAAACCCATTTCCTGGCAGGTTTTTCCATGAGCCTGAAGCTCACGGTGGGGTTTGTCCACCTTTCGGATCGAACCATCCTCCATGGAGACAACAACCTGTTCGTTTCTCAGCGCGCGGCAGAGATGAACATTCCCATCAAACCCGACCTGATTATCATGGACGGGCGGGTTTCTTTCGTAAGCGGTGGGCCAGCCATCGGATTGGCCGTCCATCCTGGGGTTGTCCTAGCCTCCGGCGATCCAGTCGCCTTGGACGTGCAGGGCGTCCGCCTTCTCCAAAATTACGCTGCCCTCAACCACCTTGTCGGCGATGCCTGGGACCTGTTCCAGATTAGGACCGCTGTGAAACATGGGTTGGGGATCCAGAATGACGCCGAGCTGCTTTTGGTCCGTTGAGAAGAATGTAAGAGTGGGACGTTGAGTGTCACTGGTTCCTTTTTCCCGCCCACTCCTCGCTCTTTACATAACTGATGACTTGGTCAATATGCTGATTCCCTGATCCGACTATCCACACAAGAGACGATACCTTGTAGATGAACCGCTCAATTATCATCAAAGGGGTGCTGGCTTTATCTCTGGTGTTGTTTCTCTTTCTCTCCGAGTATTCGTGGGATACCGTCTCCCTCTTCCATCCAGACCGCATTCAAGAAATCCTGATTAAAGCTGGCAGCCTTGCTCCATTGCTCTATATGATCGTCATGGCCCTGGCCGTGGTAGTCAGCCCCATTCCCAGTGTGCCACTTGACGTTGCCGCTGGGGTTTTCTTTGGTCCTCTCCTGGGAACGACCTACTCTGTGTTTGGTGCTCTGGGAGGGGCAGTCGTCAGCTTTCTAATCGCGAGAATTCTCGGGCGGGAGGTGATTGAGCGATTTCTCGGTGGACATATCAATTTTTGCACCACATGTTCTGATCGGCTCCTGGCGGAAGTGATATTTCTTTCCCGGCTTCTGCCCATCGTCTCCTTCGACATCGTCAGCTACGGTGCCGGCTTGACCAAGATATCCCTGAACAGATTCAGTGTTGTAACATTTCTGGGAATGCTTCCTCTAACCTTTGTCTACAATTACTTCGGATCTGTTCTGGTGGTTGGCAGAGGACTTGCCTTGACACTTGGGTTCATTACGGTCCTTTTCTTTTTTGTGTTTCCCGTTTTGATTGAGCGGTACGATCTCTTTTCACTGCGCGGGCTCTTTCAACACGCCGAACAAAACCATGCTTCTCGCGGGAAAACAAAGCCCATGGGAGATAGGAACGTAAAAACCAAAGGAGCCGGGTAGTGCAATAGTATGAATGTCATAACTGTTTGGAGTTCTTAGACAACCGCAAAAGTAAGGTCATCTGGAGTTTCCTTACTTTGGCGAGGAGTATTTTTGTAACATGATAGAAATCATCCGCGATGGGTACCCCACTTCCCCAACAGATTATGCTCAGGCACAGCGGTGTTCTCTAGAATATAGCAAGCTTCAGAAATGCCCTTTGTGGCGATTTTCGATTATTACAAAATAGCAAGTATTTCATTGACCTGGAAAGGATCTTGTTATGGAAAAAAATGCCTCTCGACATATACTATTTCATGACTTAAAGGCTTTTTGCAAAGAGGTTTACAAGAGAGCAGGAGTGCCTGATGAAGAGGCGAATATTGTGGCAGATCTTCTGAGCAGGGCGGATCTCCGTGGCGTTGAAACCCACGGCGTAACGAGACTTCCTATCTACATTCAAAGGATTCAGAAAGGGTATGTCCGATCTGTGAGCAAACTGACCGTTGTAAAAGAGAGAGGTCCTACAACCTTTGCTGAAGCCCATGGTTCTTTGGGGCATGTTGTAGCGTTTAAGGCTATGCGGATGGCCATCAAGAGGTCAGAAGAATATGGAATAGGTTGGATTTCCCTTAAGGACAGCGGTCATTTCGGTGTGGCAGGTCTTTTCCCTATGATAGCTGCTGAGAAGGGTCTCATCGGCTACATTTGCTCCAACTCAGCTCCAATGATGGCCCCATTTGGGGGGTGTGATCGGATTATCGGCAATAACCCCCTATCTTATGCCTTTCCAGCCGGCAAGTACCCGCCGGTGGTGGTAGATTTTTCGTGCAGTGTGGTTTCATCGGGCAAACTTATTCTGGCTCGAAAAAAAGGAGAAAAGATTCCGCTGGGATGGGCTTATGACAAAGACGGACTGCCCACTGAAGATTCCTTTGAGGGCTACGAGGGCGGCGGCTCTCTTGCCCCTGTAGGAGGGCATAAAGGATATGGGTTGAGTTTGGTCCATGAAATTCTCACCGCTGTATTGACGGGAGGCAAACGGACCCAGAACATAAAAAGCCTTTATGAAGAGGACAAAACCGGCATTCAGGGGACATGCCATTCTTTTATGGCCTTGGACCCAGACTGTTTTATCGGCAGAGAGAATTTTAAGCAAAGCATGGATAGTTACATCAAAAGTATTAAAGAAAGTAGAAAAGCCAAAAACACGAGGGAGATTTTGATGCCTGGAGAACCGGAATATCAGACCGAGTCTCAGCGTTTGAAAGAGGGTATCCCTCTGCCATCAAATACGGTAAAAGAGTTGACAGTCCTCGGCCAATCATTTGGCTTTTCCCTTCCATTTATGGATTGAGAAAGGCCACCAAGCTTAGTATTGAAAGTTACGATCAGTATCTTCGTTATTGGTCCGGCGTCTGAAGTTTCATCCGCTTCATTCATATTGAGCACAATCCGAGCATCGAGGATGGTGAATCAGGATTTCTATAATCTGGGGATGCCGGCTTAGAGGCTTTTTCTCATTTTCAGTGGTTAAAAAAATTTTTTACCTCTTCTTTCAATACCTTTCCCATTCTATTTTTGGGTAACTCTTTCAGAAAGATGATTTCCTTGGGACATTTCCAGTTGTGGAGATGCTGTTTACAGAACTTTTGTATCTTTTGGGGTTTGACCCCGGAGCCAGGTTTTGTGACAACGGCCGCAACCACCTTTTCTCCCCATTTTTCATCCGGGATACCTACCACGGAGGATTCAACCACGCCATCAAACTGGTTTATCACCCTCTCTACCTCCTTTGGGGAGATATTTTCACCTCCCGAGATAATGATATTCTTGATGCGATCCGTCAGATAATAGTATCCGTCCTCATCGATTCTCCCAAGATCACCAGTCCTAAACCAGCCTTCTTCAAATTCCTTGGCCGTCTCTTCTTGTTTACGCCAATAACCTGGGGTAACAGCGGGGCCCTTTAGCCAGATCTCGCCCGTTTGACCTGGAATCACATCCACGAATTTCTCAGGGTCCACGATCCTCACCCGAAGATCCGGCAGAGGTAACCCGATGGATCCAGGTTTTCTCACACCCCTTAGTGGATTGGAGAAATTCATCCCGGTTTCAGACATACCCTCCCTTTCTACCGGCTCCTTGCCGAATATTCTCTTTATCTTCTCAAAATCCCTGGGCAGAAGCGGCGCAGATCCGGACGTCCATAACCGGATATGCTCGAAGTCCTGGATATTTTCTTCCACATAGTCCATCATCTTCCCGTACATTGAAGGGACGGCCATAAAGAGAGTACAGATATGTCCCCCCTCTTTTCTCGTCAGTACGTTTATGACCGTTTTTGGAGAAAATTGATCAAGCATGAGCACATGGGATCCAGCCATTAATGCGGTATGAAGTGCAAAACAAAGTCCATGGACATGAAACAGGGGAAGCGCATGACACAGTACGTCAGATTCCCTTATCTCCCATATCTTTATTATATTTCTCGCATCATGGAAGAGATTCTTCTGGGTAAGAATAGCCCCTTTGGGTTTTCCCGTTGTTCCTGATGTATAGATAATGAGTCCCGTATCTTCTGGCCCGATTTCTATTTTGGGCATACTATCCGGGGCGGAGCGAAAGAAATTGAGCTCCTGGTAAGGCCTTTCAGTAGCAATTACAACGGTGGGTAGGCGGGGGTGTATTTCTTTTATTATGGCCTCTTGTTCAGATCCTGATAACGCCAATTTCGGCTCCGCATCCTCAAGGAGATATGCCATTTCCGATTTTTTAAACCCCGGATTCAAGGGGACTGCAATAGCTCCTATCTTTTGAAGTGCAAGATGGGCAACGACGAAACCGAGAGATTTTGGGAGATAGAGGATTACCCTGTCTCCTTTTTTAACCCCTAGATCGAGGAAAGTATTTGCCATTCGGTTAGAATCCTGATTCAATTCCCGATAAGAGATCTCGGTTTCCAGGATTCCTCCAAGGAGGAAGCTTATCGCCTTCTTTTCCCCTCGTATTAAGAAGTTACCCACTAAACAGTCCTTGAAAGATTCGCTACCCATGTCCGACCTAACTCATTCTGTATAGGGATAGGTCGCCCCTAAAATAAATGTTTTCTCTTTTTGCCATATGTTAGAGTATCTCTTCTTTTTCCACAATTCAATAAAATGTGATTATTTGTACCGGAACGAGTTAGCCGACTCGGCAAAGAGGTTATAATGAATAATAATGGATTATTTTGTTATTTGGTGAAGAAAGGTCATGGATGGATAGTGAACCAAAGGGGACAGGCCTTAAAGGGATCTTACCTAAATAGCCCATACCAGCATTGTTTTCGTGGGCCGTCTAAGGAATTTCGGTGGACGTGACCTTCCATCCTACCCTGTACCGCTGGCCGCAACTCGGGCAGATCAGCACAATTCAGTGATGGTCGTCTTTACGTTCGAAGGAGACGTGAAAACCGCGTTCATATCGGCACTTGCCGCAGATGTGGAACTTGTTGCCGATCGGTTTTTCGATCACCTCTTCCACGATTGCAAGCCTCTGGCGTTCAACCTGAAAAGACTCATGATCACGAGAGTCCTGAGTTCTTGACTCCAACTCAAAAATTGAATACTGCTGATACCTGCCTCTTTTTGCTTAATAAACTGCACTTTGTCTTCAATCCCTCCGCTAAGGTCTTAATTACAAGGAGGTAAACTGGAGGCAGCATAGCTAAGCTCCCTCTATAAGTTCAGCTTGAGAACGTGGCCCGTCCCAGTGTCGATTTCAACTAACTTCAGCCGAAGCTGTTTGGCCGAACGGGCCTCACCAGGAAAGAAGAGATAGCCATAGGCGAGGTTTGTAGGTTCGATAGGCTTATTTTCCATGGATTTCCGGTGTAAATCATCGACAATGGCCTGGCGAGCATCGTCTGACGTGTATCCTTTTACTCCACCCAGGGTTGCGCCAGCAGCAGCCCCCACTGCCGCCCCTTTACCTGCTGCTTCGCCCACATTTTCGCCAGTGACAATGCCAACGGCCGCGCCAATGAGAGCCCCGGCCGTAGCTCCCAGGAATCCCGCGTAGGCACCCTCCTTGAAGATTTGTTTGGTCTGGCTATACTTGGTAGCTCGTTCATAGGCAATTTCCCTGTCGAGAATTGGCCAGAGATTACCCTCGGCATCCTCGAGAAATGTCTGGGTAACGTCGATCTCCAGAGAATAGGGGCCCTGATTGTCAAAAACTACCTGGACGGGTAGCATACCCGCAGCGCGGATGTCAAAGCCGAAGGCCTTCTTTGTTGCACGAGGATCTACAAAGGCTTCAGCCCCGACAAGGGCACCCGCAACCTCGGTGGCATTATCGTAGGCAGCGGGCGACTTGAAAGGCAAGGGTTTCCTCTTATAGGTGGCACACGTTGTCAGAAAAATGAGGAGAATTGAAACGGCTAATACGGGGATGTTCCTTCTCATGGGATTTCTCCTTTATTTCCGGTGAAATGACACCCCAAATCCGGTATCAAGTGGAGCTCGATACCGTCACAATATGAACCTCTCATGGAATGCGACCAATTTGGGGGAACTGGGTCCCATCCATTCGTTGATTTTCATACTCCACCTAGATATTATCAACGAAAGATACATATTGTCAACACATTCACCTCCGGAGTTTCCTGAGTTTCCCCAGTTTCTTGGGTTTTGGTCTATCTGGCCTAGATGGTTTGCATAGTTTAGATCGTTTGTCTCGTTTATCTGGTTCATTCCGTTTGTTCGGTATTCCGTTGTTGCTTCGATTCAATGCCCAAAAAAAGTGTTAACCTTTGGTGGCTTACCAATTTAAAATCACCTGTGGTCCTGAGTGGGTTAAAACGAGAACTTTATGCTTCCTCCCCCAAAAAAAGCTCCTTACTCCCTTTATCTCAAAGGCAGAACAGAAGGGCGATATCTTTACAGGTTGTTCAAACCTCCTGGAGCGAATATTAAGGGACTTCTGCTAACCATTCTTAGTGAAGCGAAACGGCCGCAAATCTAATGTTTGAGCCCAAAGGGCGAGTTTTAGATTTGCAGTGAAGCGAACTTTGGAATGGTCAAAAGTTCTTATCGGAGAGCGAAAGGGGGTTTGGGCAACAAGCTGTTTAGGTATGACATAACACGGAGGGCTCGGATCCAGCTTTTCCTTGTCCTCACTTTCTCTTATTCCTTTAATATATAATATACATTCGACACTACGGCTACAGTTGCTTTGGGAAAAAACTTGACGCGGGGATAATTACGGCACTAATGTTATGAGTTGATCTCATTTAACCCTTGGGGGAGGAATTGAATGATGCCTTCCATCGAGAGAATTTCAGTGATCGGGGCCGGTGCCATGGGCGCCTTCTACGCCAGCAAATTCTTCGACATGGATAGGAATTGTATATCACTGGTAGCCAAAGGTGAACGCTACGACCGGCTCAAGGAAAAGGGATTGATCGTCAACAATAGGCGTTATTCGTTGCCTGTGATTGGACCGGAAGAGAAGGCACCACCTTCTGATCTTATCATCGTCGCCGTAAAGAATCATCACCTTCGAGAAGCCATTGAGGACATTAAGAACAGGGTGGGTGAGGACACCCTCATATTGTCCGTCATGAACGGGATAGACGGGGAGGAACGGATTGGTGCCGTCTACGGGATGGACAAGGTTCTATACGCCGTTGCGGTTGCCATTGATGCAGTTAGGGAGGGAAACTGCGTAACCTATACCAAGCCGGGAAAGTTACTGTTCGGTGAGGCCAAGAATCTCGTTCTGAGCGAACGCATCAAGCGAGTACAATCTCTTTTCGACCGAGCAGGGATTCCCCATGAGACACCAGATGATATGATTCGGACCCTTTGGTGGAAGTTCATGATTAACGCTGGGATTAATCAGGTCTCCGCTGTATTGCATGCGCCCTATGGGGTTTTCCAGACGTCTCAACACGCTAAGGAGCTCATGGAATCGGCCATGAGGGAGGTCGTGGTCCTTGCCAAAGCAGCAAAAGTCCATTTGTCCGAGGAGGACGTGATAAACTGGTATTCGCTTCTATCCGGGCTATCCCCCCAGGGAAAAACCTCCATGGTCCAGGACGTAGAGGCTAAAAGAAAGACCGAGGTAGAGATGTTTTCGGGCAAGGTGATCGAACTCGGGAAAACCTATGGAATTCCAACACCGGTAAATGAGACTCTTTTTAGACTAATAAAGGTCATTGAACAATATTGAGACTGAAGTGGGAATGTCGGGCTTTCCAAAGCGCAACCATTTGGCCTTTTTTTAAGGACGGTTGAACATCCCTTCACTATTTCTTCTAAGCACCCTTTCGGATGGGGGTTTTGCTTTAAAATCGTGCGATACCTACCTGAAATATACCATTTGAGGGAGAAGAGTTTCATGCCAGGACCTTTAACAGGTGTCGATGAAGAGAAAAACAACCCGAAGGCTAGGTTAACCAGTTACACCCTCCAATTTACCTTCGTCCAATTTCCCTCAACTTGACGGATTTCTCCCCTCATATTCCCCTCACTCCAAGTTATGAAAATTTTTTAGAGCAATATCAAGAAATTTCCGATTGTGCTTACAATTATGAGCAAGATATTTATTTTTATGAAAGTTTAAGGAATTCTCAGGAATGGCATTATATTTGCTAAATTTTTGCTAGAAGTTCATAGCATCGATCTACAATTTCACTTCAACAGTGAAGGGAAAGATATGCTGCCGATTGAACTCCTCGAATTACCAGAAGGGGAGGGTGACAACCGGGGAAAGGGAGGTTTTCAATGAAGGGAAAGAAGGCCATTAAATCCGGTGAGTTGGAGGCCTTTCTGGGTAAAAATACCTCGTTCGAGGGGAAGATGGCCTTCGAAGGTATGGCAAGGCTTGATGGTAAGTTCGATGGGGAGATTCTTTCCGGGGATATACTCATTATCGGTGAAACCGCGGTCATCAATGGCGAGATCAACGTCGACACCCTCGTCGTGGATGGAAAGGTGAGTGGGAACGTCTCCGTCACCAGCAAAATAGAGATCCATCCCTCCGGAGAGCTCTATGGAAATATCTCGACGCGGGCCCTGGTGATCGAAGAGGGGGGACTTTTCGATGGAACCTGCAACATGGACAAAGCGGCCGAAATAGCCACAAAAAAGGTGACCCCTATTAAGGAGAGGGAAGCCAAAGGGAAGAGGATCGGTGATCTCTAGGAAGTGAGTGGGTTATGACGTTGAGGGAAATCATTGAGAAATGTAGTATATTAAGCGTTTGTGAGGAACGGTGTATTACCGATGAGTATGGTGAGCTCGTTTTTTACAACAGAGAAATAGATGAATGGAATAAGATATTAGCTGATATTTTCGGCCCTGCGATAAAACCTGCAGGGGTAGAACCTACTAAAGGTGACCTGCTTTTAACGGAAGATTACGGTGGAATTTGGGCCGATCAGACATTATTTAAGAAAGAGTTTGATGGTGTTATTGTGATAGCAATGTTTTGGCCATGGAAAGATGATATTCATACCACATTGAAGATGGCTCTCTTGAATAATAGAGTGGAAGGGAACCATCAACAAAAAGTTGACCCTGTCAAGGAAAAAGAATCTAGAGCTTCCTGAGTTTCTTGAGTCCCCTCAGTTTCTTGGGTTTCTTGAGTTAACCCTTGTGCTTTGAGCTTCGTACTTCCAAGATGACCCCTGGAGGGTTCGGAGGTGGGGAACACCCACCCCCTCCAACCTCTAAAAGGTTGGTCTTCCCCCTTGCTCGTCTGCGGCAGATTGCGCACAGGAACGACTGAGTCCTCCAGAAAGGTAGGAAACTCCTGTTGTAACGAAGTGTTATTGCTTAATCAATTTGTGGTAAAATTAACAATATTCGAACAACCAAACCATCCGTGAGGGTAGGGTGTAAGGCCGCGCGTTTGGCCAAAGGCGGAACACCTACTAACCCTGCGAACTCGGCTATGGCGCAGAAGTGAATGGTAGTAGTAACCCGACATTGTCGTCTATTTTAGGACATACACAAGATGAAAGATGAAGACAAAACAAAAGAGCAGCTTATAAGAGAATTTGCGGAAATGCGCCGACGAATCAGTGAATTGGAAGCATCGGAAGCCGAGTGCAAGCGGGCAGAGGAGCAGTTAAGTAAACATCGTGATCATTTTGAAGAGTTGGTCAAAGGGCATACCGCAGAACTTCAAGGTGAAATCGCCGAGCGCAGGAAGACCGAAGAAGAGCTACGCATATTGTCCCGTGCGGTGAAGCAAAGCCCGGCTACCGTGGTCATCACGGACTCAGAGGGAACCATCGAATACGTCAACCCAAAATTCGTGCAACTCACCGGATACACTTTCAAAGAAGCGATTGGGCAGAATCCAAGAATCTTAAAGTCTGGGAATCAGCCTCCTGAGTTCTATCAGGAGTTGTGGGAGACGATTACACATGGTAAAGAGTGGCAGGGGGAGTTCTACAACAAGAAGAAGAACGGGGATTTCTACTGGGAGTTTGCGTCGATCTCCCCGATCAAAAATGAGGAAGGCATCATTACCCATTTCGTTGGAGTCAAGGAAGACATCACCGAACGCAAGCAGGCCGAGGAAAATTTACGGGAGAGTGAAGAGAAGTATCGCGCACTCTTCAACGAAGCCCGGGATGGTATCGTTATAGTTGATAAAGAAACGGGCAAGATTGTTGAATGCAATTCGGAATTCGAAAATCAAACAGGAAGAAAGCTTGAGCAATTGAGAGAAATGAAGATATGGGAAATTAGAGTCCCTGAAAAGATAGAATCGGCCAAGAAAAAATTTCTTGAAGTAAAAGAAAAGGGGGAGGGTGGATCAAGAGAACTTGAATTTCAAAAACCCGATGGAAAGGTTGTTCCCATCGAATTTCTAAGTAGGGTTGTAAAAATTCGCGGCAGGGAATATCTACAAAGTATTGTGAGAGATATCACCGAGCGCAAACGGGCGGATGAAACCATCAGGGAGTTGGCTTATCATGACTCACTGACCGGCCTGCCCAACCGGATGCTGTTCAATGACCGTCTTACCCTGGAGCTGGCCCATGCACAACGCAACAGGCAAAAGTTCGGCGTGATGATGCTCGATTTGGATTATTTCAAGGATATAAATGATACGCTGGGACACGGCATGGGAGACCAGTTGCTACAAGCTGTTGGTCGTCGACTGACGGGCCTTCTCCGTAAGAATGATACCGTCGCCCGCATGGGGGGTGACGAATTTCTGCTTTTATTACCAGAAATAGCTGGGGTGGAAGCTGCGGTCAAGATTGCCCAAAAAATCCTGAAAGTCGTCGGAAAGCCATTTGTGATTGACGGACACAAACTCCAAATCACCACCAGCATCGGGATTGCCACCTATCCCAGAGACGGTAAAGATGGTGATACCCTGATGACGCATGCAGACAATGCCATGTACCGCGCCAAAAAAGAGGGCCGGGACAACTACAACAGCTATTCGGTCAAGAAAGAGACGGTACGTTCGGGTTCATCCATGAAGAGTATAAAACAGGTTGAATAAGAGAGTTTTCCTGGCTAGACCGTAAGGTGTCTCGCGACCTTCCTAAGTGGGGATTTACCCCCGAGGATTTCCAAGCGTTACTAGACTTTCCCAAAAACACTCTTTTTTTCTACTCGGGGGCAAGGGGTATGACCTTAATGGGAAGCCGGAGAATCCTCTTCATGATTCCGAGTATCTCAGATCCCACCGCGGAGGCAGAGAGGGGGATAACCGTTGGATCGCGTATATCGCCCGTAATCTTGATAGGAATGGATATGAGGGTCCCGCCGAGGACCTCGCCAACCCACGGAATCTTTTCGATGATGCGATCGGCGGTTTTCAGGGGGGCCACAAGAACCGTGAGATCCAGCTTCTTGGTGATCAGGTCTATATCACCCTGCCAGATTATCTTCATCGAGGGACTATCTACGATCCCTCCTTTCACCGTGAGCTTGCCATCGTGGAGGTTTCCCTTGGCTTCCATGGAGTCGTAGGCGAACCCTTCTTTTGCGAGGTCAGGGAGCTTTCCCATAAAAATTTCGGTGACATTAAGAAGGGCGAACATTTTTGCCAACACCCCAAAGCGATAAATACGACCATCATTGGCAAGGAATTCCCCATCTCCTCGGAGGGACCGGGCCAGCTCTTCATATTTTCCCCGACCTCTGAAGTTCCCCCCAAGATCAAAATTGCCACTCATAAGCCCCTTTTTATCCCATAGACAGGCAAGGGTAGGGTTCAGTTCCTGATTCTTGGAAACCGGTTTAACATCGAGCAAAAATCCCTCGGGGGATACTTTCATAATCCCTGGAGTGGAAATACCGCATAAATTGGCCTCGGTGACTGAGACACTTATCCCGTCATCACTAAAGGAGATATCGGCGTGAAAGGGACTCCAGGTGAAACTCCCATAGGTGAAATAATCCGATTTGACCCTCAGAATTCCTTGCATCGGGAAGGTCCATCGATTTTTGTCCTGTTCACGATTTCTCTTTTCATTTTCTTTTGCCAGGATTTTTTTTACCTTGCCCCACTCCAGACCATCAGCAGAAAGATCCATATCGAGGAGGAACCCTTTCGCTGAAAAGTCCACATTTCCTCCAAGAGTCATGCGGCTGTCCTCCCACGTGAATAAGGCCGATTCCACCTTGAGCCTATTCTTGGTGGCACTCAACGAAATCCTTTCTATTTTCAAGGGTACCTTTAATTTCCCCAAGGAACCAAGATCTGCCCCCTGAAGCTTTCCCTGAGCCGTAGATTTCATTGGTTGATCTATCAGAATGTGGGCCCGGAAATCTCCCCTTATCCATCCGGCAAGAAATTGATTTTTTGCCAAGAGCTGATCCAGGGTCTTCTTATTCAAATTTCCGTTGAAATTGAGATCGAACTCCTTCTTTTTGAGGTTGAGGGCAAGGGAGGCGCGGGATTGGTCATCCTGGATGAGCAAATTGTTGATCAGCAGTTCTTCGGGATTCCAGGCAATGTCGATGGAGACATGTGGACCATCTTTCAGGGCCAAATTCCCTGAAAAAAGGGTTTTGGCATTCTTGTCCCAGAACAGATGCGCCTTTGAGATAGAGAAAGGAGCACGGACTCTGAGTTCGGGCGGCATGCGGACAAGGTTTGAGACCCACTGGGTAGCTTCCGGCCCCATACTTCCTTCAAGAGTCAAGTCTAATGTCTGAAGGCCTTTCAGATAGCCACCGAGAATACCCGATACCCTTAACGAGGCATCCAAGATGTTTGTTTGAGAATCCTTGAGAGAAAGGTTTTCCGGAATTGCTTCGAATTTTCCCTTAGCCATTGCTAGTGGACCTGGGAAGAGAGTCGAATCCATGGCAAGGTTCTCCACTTCACCCGTTATCCGGAAACGCCATTTTTTAGGCCTGGAGAGCGGGCCTTTCAAGGCTAGGGCTTTCAGTGCGATGGTACCTTGCACGGACTTGAAGACTTTGAGCGCTCCATGGAGTCCTTCGAACGATGAAAGCCATTGACAGACTTCGCCCAGGAAGACGACGGACTTCCCGGATAGGATCTCGAGGTAAGGCGCTTTCTCGAAGCTTAATTGAGCAATAAGCTCAGAAAAAGAGGATTTTCCCAACTTGCCGCTCAGGTTCTTTACACCGATTTTGCGCCCATCATAGTCATAGGAAAGCTGCCCTCTATGAATCTCCAGATGATATGGAATTCGCTCGTAAAGGGCGAACAGATTCAATTCCGAAACATCCACCCTCACTTTGATAGATTCTATGCTTTCGCCCAGAACCAGCCTTCCCAGACTATTCCCCTTCAGGTTCTTTATGAGAGCTACTTCTTTTATGAAGTTTTCATTTTTTACCAGGCGTTTAAGGAGGGGAGGGAGTTGAGCTAGATCAGCCTGTATCATTGTATCCAGGTGGAATGGAGCATCCTTGCCTTTCAGGCCCAATCTCAATATCCCTTCGCGCCCTCGCGAGTTCCCCAGCCGCGCTTCAAAATTTTTCCCTTCAAGAATACCCCGCGAAATGACCACTTCCCCCTTGACGTCCTCTAAATGGAGACGAGCTTTCGGAACGAAGATCTTCCCCTTAAGAATGTTGCCTTTGATGAAAATGTTCTCCGCTTTTCCCAAATCAGCCACCGATCTTCCTTGAGCATTGAGGCTGATCAGGGGTAGCTTACCCCCTTTCACGATGTCAAAAATCTTTTGAGTAATGCGGGAATTTTCCGTCAGAGCGAGGGCTACTTCCCGCGTCGAATAAACATCCACTTCTCTGCCCTTCAATTCCAAACTGACCAGTTGAGAAGTCTGATCTATGAGAAATTTCCCAGAGATACTGAGTTGGGGATAATCAAGATTAAGTTCGGTTAGGGAAACCGTTGTTCTATCCCCATCGACATGCAAAGCCGATGCAAAGTCATGGAGGGTATAGAACCTTGCACCTCTGCCTCTAAAACCTTGAGTCCATCTGTCTTAAAACTGAAATTCAGATTCACTTTCGAATCTGAAACATGCTGATCGGTGAGGGGGAAAAGGTAATCGGTGAGCGCTTGAGGCTGGAAGTGAGTCAGATTAATACGGCCACTGCCCTTGAAATCCTTCGAGTTTAACCACACCTCCACCGAAAAGCTTTTCCAGAGGTTGGAATTACACGTGAGGTCGATCTCGAGCCTGTCCGGGGGCAAACCGATACGTGCATGAATATCCTGGAATCTGAAAACGGACGTATTCTTATCAGAGAGATTCAGCCTGCCTTTTTCCACCAATACGACAATGCCCGGTGCTTTGGATGCCATGAGGGCTAATGCTGGACCCACTTGATCCTCAATGGTTGAAAAGGAGAAGGCCTTCAATCCCTCTTTGTTCTTCTCTGACCTTTCCGGGAGCTTCATTTTGACGTCAGGAGCTTCAACTTGGAGCATGGCGATCCGCACTCTGCCCCTGAAGAGGGGCAAAATTTTAGGGTAAATTGTCAGGGACTCCAAAGTTCCGATAACTTTTCCGGGGATGGATAGATTTCCATGGTGAATCACGACACGAGGACGTGGGAGAAATAAGAGATCAACCATCTGAAATTCCACTTCGCCTCCCATTTTCTGAGAAACGGTTGCCAGGATCTTTTCCCTCATCGGTTCAAGGTTGATTAACTTGGGTAAGACAAGAATCATGAAGACCAGCAGGAGAACCAAAAGCGCTCCTGTACCTCCCAATATCCATAGAGATATCTTTTTACACCTGCTCATTGAGGGATTCAACCTCGATCTGTGACACTACGGGATTGCCGGCTAAGTAGTAACTCCCCCCGTTCAATTTCGGTAAGGTCCGAAACAAATACTTTTTCCCCGAGCCTGAGGAGGGAAGAATGGGATGTCATCAGCTTGTTGCCCAAACCCCCTTTCGCTCCCCGGAAAGAATATTTGACCATTCTAAAGTTCGCTTCACTGCAAATCTAAAACTCGCCCTTTGGGCTCAAACATTAGATTTGCGGCCGTTTCGCTTCATTAAGAATGGTTAGCAAAAATCCCTTAATATTCGCTCCAGGAGGTTTGAGCAACAGCCCCTTATGAGCTGACTTTATATGCCCAATCATTTTCCTCAAAAAAGAAGGGAAATTCAAGGCGCCACTTCAAAAAAGAGGTTCTCCAATTTCGCGGGAAATTCCTTTGAAGCCGGGAAGAGATTGTCGTTTGAATGTAAATCAATCCCAGCATATAATTTTAAGAGGGAACCTCCTGTTTAGAAGAATGGGTTTCCTTAGCATCGGGCGACCTACCGGAAATGGAGAAGGCTATGGAAAATGACGGGATTGTAACCAGGATGTTCGGTCAAACGGGCCAGAAGGTCACCCTGGTTGGTTTAGGGGGTGAAGGTATCCTCCGGACGTATGACTGTTCTCCCCAGGCTCGAGAGGTCATTCGAGAGGCTATTACCCAAGGGATCACCTATTTTGACTCGGCGCATGTCTATGCCGACAGCGAGGTATACTATGGTTCGGTGTGGGCCAAATTGCCAGACGTACGGTCGGGGATTCTTCAGGCAAGCAAGTCAGCAAGTAGGGATAGGGTAGGTGCTTTGGTTGACCTTGGGAAGACCCTTGGGCGCATGCAGACGGATTATCTCGATCTGTGGCAGATTCACGATGTCAGAACGGAAGCGGATCTCAAGGCGATTTCGGGTCCTGGAGGGGCGTTAGAGGCCTTTGAAGATGCCAAATCTTCGGGGAAGGTCCGCTTCATAGGTGTCACCGGACATCATAATGCGAGCATCTTGACAAAAGCTGTGAAAGAATGGCCGGTCGATGCAGTGATGTTGCCCGTGAATCCAGTCGAAGAGATACTTGGGGGTTTCCTGACATCAACATTGCCTGCAGCGAAGGAAAAGGAGATTGCAATCATTGGGATGAAAATCCTAGGTGCTTCCCATTATGTTCGGACCAAGTTGGGAATAACCGCAGAGCTTCTTATCAGGTATGCCCTCTCTCAAGACATTACGGTTGCCATCGTCGGCTGTTCGGCAGTGGGTGAGGTTAAGACATTAGGCCGTGTAGGCCGCGATCCCAGGCCATTGTCTGGGCGGGAAAGATTAGGTCTTGTGGGGAAGTTCCAGCCTCACGTTGGGCAATTGGCCTTTTACCGCGGGATGTTATGAAGACACAAAAAGGGGAGTTAAACCTTCCCCGGGGTTTTCTGAATTTCTTGAGTACTCCCTTGTCCCTTCGCTTCAATGGTTTCCGGCCTTTTGCCCACATTCCCTTTCGCTCACAGAAAAGAATTTTTGACCATTCTAAAGTTCGCTTCACTGCCCATCCAAAACTCGCCCTTTGGGCTCAAACATTGGATTTGCGACCGATTCGCTTCACTAAGAATGGTTGGCCAAGATTCTTTAATGTTCACTCCAGGGAATCCCGCCAACAACCGGTTCCCAAATGACCCTGTGGGTTCACAGCTCGTTATTTTTCCTCCTTTCCAGCCTCAAAAGGGCTGGGCTTTCCCTTTCGTTCGGCTGAGTGTTGTGAATTGGGCCCCTCCAATTCTCATTCTCCAGTTCGCTTGATAGACCTGGGAAGGCGATCAAGTTTGAAAACCGTGATGAATTCCTTATTCAGGCTTATCCATAGCCTTTCAGCAATAATTACATTAGTCAGGGAATCCTTCAAATCCATCCAATCTGAAAAAATTGCCGGATCTCTTGCGACCATCACGAAGTCAGGGTCATCGATTCCCCTGCTTGAACTTCAAGCTTTCCATCTTCGATCGAGAGGCCCATGGAACCTCCCGATGTCTTCACCTGTATCCTTCTCTTCCATCCTGCCAGGTTCTTTTGGGCCCTCTCACTATGAGCCACCTTTGAGGTCATCTCCCCGATCTGAGTGAGAACCGACTCGTAGGCCTTCTTAGCTTCATCGGTTGAAGCTGGAAGCTCTGGTTCAGCAGGGCTTTCCCAGTCCAGATCGCTTTCCTGAAGTCCTCGAATCTCCCTCTTGTGCTCAGGAATTTCCTCCATTGGCACGGCAAAGATATCGGTGGGCTTCCCGATTCTCTTATCCCTGAAGATGACCTTGACCCGTGTTCCCTTTTTGAAGACCCTCGGTGTGAGGACCCCTTTTGTCGTATAGACATGAATAGGGAGAGCTGTATACGCCCCATCGAGCATAACCCGACCCCGGCCGAATGGGACCTGATGCTGAAACAAGGAGTGGCCGAAATAGGTGATGGGAGGAGTGGAGTTCATAATGCCCGTGTCGGGCATCTCCACGAGCTCGAGGGGGTCGAAGTTGCACTCCGGGCAAAAGACCAGGAAGGGCGGGACCCTGACCAGTTTGCACGTGGGACATCTAGCTCCCAGGATCACCTTTCTCTCCTTCAGGCTCAGAAAATAGGGGGAAAATTCCCCTTTCGTCCGCTTGTAGAAGGTGAACATGGCTTCGTTCGACTGAAGATAGTTCTCTCCATGTACTTTAATGATCTCCGATTCCAGATCGGGTATCATGTGCACGGGGATGACTTTCTCCGTCATCTTAAGGCCTCCTTTCGATGATCATTACTGCTCCATACTGGGCAATGGTAGATCCTGTTCCGTGGACCAGGCCTCGTTGTAGACCCTTATTGATCAATTCACGGCGGGCGCTCCAACAGGAGAACATATTAGAACCTCCGACAAAATGGCCTCCATAGGTAAGCCCGCCGCTCGGGTTGACCATTACGGGACCACCGGGGACCATAAGCCCGTCATTAATGAGGTCGTCGGCCCTTCCGAGGGGCACGAATCCCATTTCCGCCATGGTGATCTGAAGCTGTTTGATGAAGGCGTCGTGCAGTTCCACGATTTGAATCTGCTGCAGTGGGTCGGTAACGCCCGCCATCTGGTATGCCGCCTTGGCAGCTAGGTGATCCGACAGGATCCGATGCATAACTTTATGGCGGTCATCCCTTCCAGCCACGTTATGCTCATTGGCGGCACCAACTCCTCCCGTTACCCTGATGACTGGATTGTTCGCATTCTTGCAAATAGCCCTGGCCTTATCGGCGACTGCAAAGATGATAGCGCCAGCGCCCTCGGTATAGACACAGGTCTCGAGAAGCTTGAAGGGATAGACCACATAACGGGAGTTCATTGCCATTTCCGCCGTGACCTTCTCCCCGTAGCGTTGGGCGAAGGGGTTGTTCTGCACCTGTTCGCCAAGGATCTCCGTTATTTTGGCCGAGACGTCGTCTTTCAGGTCATCGGGATATTCGTCCATGTAAGCCAGGACCACTTCGGCATAGCTGTCAGAAGCGGTCCAACCCAACTCCCTTTCGTAAAAGGTGTCCCCAGACCAACCGATGGTCTTGATAACCTCCGATCTCTCATGAGCATGATCACCACGGAAACGGCGAAAGACATCATGCAAAAAAACCCCATATTTGCCCGGGAGGACGAAGATGTGGAGGTTGTCATAAAAAAGATGATTGGAAAGAACGTGAAGGAAATCGCGGTGCTGGACGAAGAGAAAAGGGTAGTTGCTGACGTCACTATGATCGATCTCCTTAAGTTCTTATGATTCAAGGGAATTGCAGTGCGAGTATGCCATGAGCAGGCCCTGAAATGTGACGGGTGATAAGCATGAAATGGCAGGATGATCGTCTCCTTGAAAGATCATCAACTCTCCTTATCTTTGGAGGATTTCGTGGCCGCGGTGAGCGCGCGCCTCCCATTTCCCCAAAATCCAGATGATAGGCGAGTAATTGAGGTACTGCGAACTCTGGCATGATCATACGATCCTGTATCGATGGGTTCCCGCCAAAAAACCTGCCCCGGTGATAGTATAAGGAATACTTAGGCCCACGCTTCCAGGGAGGAAGAACAGAGGAGATAGATTATATCCTCATTACCTCTCACCTTCCTCAATCATAAAGCCGGATGGGGTTATGTAGATTCGGAAGGTCTTCGTTTCGGAAGGGAAGGTAAATACCGTATTGCCGTAAACAGCGGTTACAAAAGGGAGGCGTGCACCGTATTCGTACAGCCAGCGCCAGTGGGGATCCTCTTCGTTGGCGACCAAACTGTACGCCGTAGCAGGTTTGCTCCTTTCGTCCTGGACCCGAATGTAGCGACCCCGCACGCGTGAAAGCTTATACATCGTCTGAAGACCGAAGAAGTTGAGCCACTCGTCCCACTTCAAAATGTGCCCCTCAATGGCCCATTGGTGGCCACCCAGTCTATATTGACTAAGGTAGCCGACGTGTGGTGACTCAAATGTCACAAGCCAAAGGGTCATCTCATCCTTCTGCCCAGGCACCGGAGTGCAGAAGGCCTCGGCCACCAGTGCGCGGTGCGTTAAGGCGGTGTAGGACTGGATGAAGGCGAAGAGGAATAAAATGGCAGCCGAGACGGCAACGGCGAGCAGAATGAGGAGCAACCGGAGCGTACTGGTAACGATACCAACCCGGGCCACGGGTCTGCGCCGCAGGCGATACATGAGGCGACGTACCCTATTGTAGATGAATCCGATGAGGAACGCCAAGCTGACGAATAGCAACCCCAAGGCAATGTAAATGGGGATAGAGCCTGAAAACGGGAGGTTGAGCATGGAGAGTTATCCTCCTCCTTTGATTGAATCCCTTTTCCGTCTTTTTATATAATTTATGCAGATGGTCCTTAATGTCAAAACAAAAATGGGTAAAGTTATGAGTGCACGGAAGTACCTTTTCCTCTTCATGCTGACGGGTGGGGTCTTATTGACCGAAGCCCGAGGAAATACAGCCTCCGTTGACTTGGAGAGCGAGGCCGACCAGGCGGCACTTTCATCATCCATCGTCCAACTGGCAGGTTCAACTCGTTCCTCCTTTGGATTTCGAACAGGTGGCCGTCACGGCCACGGGTACTCCTTTGGGTATTATGGGCGTCATCGAGGGCGCCACTACCGCCACCAGCACAAGGCCCACGGATACTATTACAGGTACCCATACCGTTACAAACAGTACTATCGACCCTACTACCGCGGCTATCGTCACCGGGGACGATACTACCGCCGCCGTTACTGTGATTAGCAAGGCGGGACTGAGGCACTGCTCTCTTGAGCAAAGGGAAATCTTTGGGTCAGCATCGATGGCAGCCAACCCGAGGCTCTTGCAAGAATTGTTCGCTCATAATTCTCAGGAACCAGGCACGTTGGCGTCCATTCTAATCGTTTGTCAGGCACATTTCATCCTGCCCCCCGCGATGCGGCTGCACCTCCGAAGCCCGCCAGCATTAAATTCTCTCATACCTTCCCATCAATTCCGCCTTAGCGATGATATGCCCCTCCATGGCCCTCTCAACCTGCGCCTTTGTCGCTTTTTCTGGAAGGTCTAATCTCCGGTCCAAGGCATAGAGTTTGAAAAAATATCGATGTTCTCTATCGGGCGGCCAGGGACCATAGTAATTCACCTTCCCTCCGGTTCCGATGCCATGGGTACCTTCAGGTTCTTCTCCCCCCCTGATATTACGGAGACTGGGAGGGATATTAAAGACAACCCAATGATCCCACATACCATCAGCCCGAAGGTGTTTTGGAACATCCGGGTCGTCCATGATCAAGACCAGATCTCCCGTTTCAGAGGGGACGTCAGATATGGACAAGGGGGAATTGATATTCTCTCCGTCGCAGGTTTACTTGGAGGGGATCTTCCCTCCGTGTTCAAATGCTGAACTCGTAAGTTTCACCGTTTCTCCTTTCTTCCGTTCATGAGATTCTCCCATTGTAAGGGATTTTCAAAACCTCAGCGGCTGAGGGATGGCTCGTCGGCGTTAGCATTTGGTCGTTCTCGGTTCCCTCCATTCCGCCTCATCTATGGATTGAACCGATGTCCATGCTCGGCCAGCACCTCCCGTGCCCTGTCAAAATCCCGGCCGCGCACAAGCAAATAATCCGTGTCGTGCGTTGAGATTACGAAAATACTCACTCTGGCCTGCGCAAGCGGAACGCTGAGCGATGCGAGAACCCCGGTGAGGGACAAATCGACTCGTCCAAGAACCTTGAAGTAGCACCACCCCTTATCCACTTTCCAACTTGGAGAGACACGCTCTTCTGGCACGATCAACGAAAGTTCCTCGTTCGTCCGCGTGATTGAGCAGAAGGGCGTCGAAAAAACCCAGCCTGGAACCCTCTCATCCGGGCCAAGCCGGCAGATCGCAAGCCGCCCTGGTAAGGCTGAAAGTAATAGTTTTTTCGCCAACTCCCTCAACCTGCTTCAACATTCCTGGTTTTATTCCCGCTTGGAGACCAGTATGCCTTCTTTTTCGCCTGCCCCCAGGGCATTGTAGAAGATTTCCTTGAAGAACATCTTCATGTGTTGCCAAGAGCGTCTGGCTGCTTTTTCATCGTAGGCGGCCCCTCTGGTTTTATCACTGTCTGCCGCAGGATTGGTGAAGGCGTGCACCGCTCCTCCAAAGAAAATCATCTGCCAATCGACACCCGCCCCTTTTTCGAGTGCCGACAAAGAGCGTGCCTTTGGGGCTCAGGGTCATTGAACGGGCATTGGGCACTTCGCGCGCGAAGAGGCTCAGTTTAAATCCTGGAGGCAACTTGATCTTATGGATAGGCAGTGCCAGACTTTTGCTAGGCGGCCAGCAAGAGAGTAAAAAGACCAAGAAGACCAATTGACTGAATAGGATTGGGAATCCTCCCATGGATTGTCTGATCCTTTTCATACCCTCCCCCTTTTCCTCAGAGAAATATGATCCTCTGTTCAGCTTTCCTTTGTTCTGCAGGAGATACAAAACTCTTCAGGTGTCAATTTAATTATAACAAATCCGAATGATATCAGATGGTGTGAATTGGGCACTATGCACAATATTGGGGATGTCAAACCCCCTGGCCTATGCAATTGACTCTATGGGAAGTTATGTAACCCGATCTCTACCAAGCCCAAAAGGACCCCATACCCTTGAATACGCCGAGATCCCAAAGTAAAACTTTGGTTGCAAAGTATGAGGCAAGATATTAAGATTTAAGTAGAAGGACATTTCTAAAATAAGGAGGAAAAATTATGGCCAGGCTTTTGAAATGGGTTAGCATTATTATAGGGGCGTTGATTGTTCTGATCATTGCTCTGCTCCTCATCGTCCCTCGCTTTGTTGATATCAATAGATACAAGCCGCGAATTGAGAGAATGGTGAGCGAATCCACGGGAAGGGCCTTCTCCATTGGTGGGGATATTGATCTTTCCCTCTTCCCGTGGGCTGGGTTTTCCTTGTCCGATGTACATCTTGGCAACGCCAAGGGATTTAAGGAAAAAGACTTTGTTTCAGTAGAACACTTTGAGGTCAGAGTGAAGATCATTCCCCTGATTTCGAAAGATTTTCAGGTCAAGCGATTTATCCTGAAAGGGCCCCGGATTGCCCTGGAAAAAGGCAGGAGCGGTCGGGGAAATTGGGAAGGTCTGAGCAAATCCCGAGAAACGAAGAAGGCTGAGGAGAAGCCCACCCCCGGGAAGAGGCCAACTCCAGAAAAAAAGTCCCCTTTCACCATCAAAAACGTCATGGTGGGGGAGTTTGCCATAACTTCGGGGGAGCTTGTGTGGATTGACCACCAGAAAGGCACCGAAACGCGTCTCACGGACGTCAACCTCTCCCTTGAAACGATTTCCCTCGATCAACCGATCGGCCTTGGGCTCTCCGCGCATCTGGATGGCCAGCCCCTGGAGGTTAAGGGGAAGGTGGGTCCCCTTGGCAGACCAGCAGGAGAGGGGAAAATTCCAATCCTCGTCAATGTCAAGGCGTTGGGTTCCCTTGCAGCCAAGCTCCAGGGGTTTGTTACCGATCTCGGTCGGCAACCTCAATTCCATATGGCCGTGGAAATCCAGCCGTTTTCTCCCCGGGAGCTGGCTAAGGTGGTTGGGGTAGACCTTTCGAAAAAGGTTGGGGATCCCGATGCGCTCAAGGAGCTGTCACTGAAAACAACCCTTGCTGGAACAACCAGGGCCGTAGCAGTGAAAGATGGACTTCTTAAGCTGGACGACTCTACCCTGACGTTTAACCTTGATGCCAAACAGTTTGAAAAACCGGTCCTCTCGTTTAAGTCGGACCTGGATAGGATCGATCTGGATCGATACCTACCTCCCCCGGCTGAACCCAAAGAAAAAGGGAAACCAGGCGTTGGCCCCGAACAGAAGCAGGAAAAGAAACCGGACTACACGCCCCTTCGGAACCTCGTGATGGATGGGACGGTTCGAATCGGGCGCCTGAAGGTCCACGGAGCCAACGTGTCCGATGTAAACCTCAAAATCAATGTGAGGAAGGGAATCATCCGGGTGGACCCCTTCTCTATGAATCTCTATGAAGGCGCCGTTACGGGTAACGTCATTCTGAACGTTCAAAAGGATACACCTACAATCAAAACCTCACAGCGTATGGGAAAGGTACATGCAGGCCCTCTCCTAAAAGACCTCGGGTACACGGATAAATTTGAAGGAGTTATGAATTTCAAGGCCGACATCTGGGCGAGGGGGACAGAGCCTGAAAAAATCAAAAAGACCCTCAACGGATCCGGGGAGTTTGCTTTTACCGATGGGGCTATTGTGGGATTCGACATCGCCCAAATGGTTCGGAACGTGGGAGCTGCCTTGAAGCTTTCTCAAAGGGAGAAACCGAGGACTGAGTTTTCAGAGCTTAAAGGCAACTTCACCATCAAGAACGGCCTCCTGAACAATCCGAACACCTATCTGGGGTCGCCCCTCCTGAGAGTGGTGGGAAAGGGGAGGGTGAACCTCCCACGGGAGACCATCGATTACCGAGTGGAGCCAAAGTTCGTGGCCACCTTGAAGGGGCAGGACAACACCAAGCTGAGATCCGGTTTGGTGGTACCGGTGTTGATTTCCGGAACCTTCTCCGATCCTAAATTCCGGCCCGACCTGAGCGGGATTGTCAAAGGCGAACAGTTAAAAGAGGAGGCGTCAAAGCTCTTACAGGAAATCACCAAGGAAAAGGTAGAAGACAAAGCCATAAAGGAGCTGCCCGAAAAACTCCTGGAAGGTCTCACCGGGGAAAAGAGAAAAAAGGAGGGTGTCTTGGAGCAGTTCATCCCGGGATTGCTCCCTTCAAAGAAGAAGTGAAGTTACCAGCCGCAGTATTGCCAGGAGGAATTTCATTGTTGTTCCATCAGCCCGCGATATCCACGATGACCCTCCCCAGGCCAGCCACAACCCTCGCCAAACGGTCATATTGAACCTTGTCGGGTGTATCTTCCCGGGCGTGGTAGTAGGGGTAGCGGAAGAGGGCGGTGTCCGTCACCATCACGCCTGGATAACCTTGCTGCCAAAAAGCCCAGTGGTCGGAAAAGTCTATTCCCGGGATGATGCCCGGCAGCGCCCCGCCCTCGGAAGGGAATTTGGTATGGCGGCGGAATGAGGCGACCAAATCACGAACCAGGCATCCTGAGAGGGTGTTCCCAACGAATCCGATGAAGTTCCCGGTGGAGGGATAGATCAGGCCAAAGGGGAATGGGTATTTCTGACTCCCTCTCTCGTCGGAGTAGTACCCGATGGTTTCAAGGCTGAGCATCGCGACGACCTTCTCGTCGCGTTTGCGGCAATGCTTTGCATAGACTACGCTTCCCATCTGGGAGGACCTGAAGTAAGGGGGTTCCTCGTTTACGAACTCAACAAAGCGTACGGTCCGTGATCTCTTTTCCCCAGCAAAGAGACGAGCCAATGCAATCACCGCAGCGGCGCCAGTGGCATTGTCATTTGCGCCCGGGGTCCCCTCCACGGAATCATAATGGGCACCGATGATGACGATCTCATCCGCTCGGTCCGATCCTTGAATCTCCGCTTCGATGTTATAACAGGTCACTCCTGCCACCTCGTATCCCTGGCGGCAAGGTTGATAACCGGACTTTGCGAAGGAGCCCTCGAGGAAATCTGCCGCAGCGGCGAGGGCTCGGTACCGCCAGACGTTTCGCTCTCCGATCTCGCCGGCGAGTTTCTCTACGTCCCGTCGGAGCGCATCCCGGAGCTCGGTCTCCTGTCCACTCAAAGGCAGCATTGGTCCCCGGTAGCTTTTCCCTGCCATTCGAATCTTAGGGAGCATGATTTGCCTCCAAGAGGTATGAATAGCCGGAACACAGATTGAATGTAAAGCATGACAACGGCTCACGGAAGCGTTCACATTCAAGGAACGGGGAAAGCTCGGTGCCTATGAGAGACCCTCACTCAGAGGGATTGTAGGAAACCGACACCGATTTTTGGCGCGTGGGATCTTTCTCCTTACCTAAACGTCCCAATGTAACCCATTTCAATGTGCCCCGAAAAGCCTCTTGATTAAACGAAATTGGTTCATCTCCTATTTCAGGGGTTTCTGGGCGTTCAAAGCCCAGTTGTATCCCAGAAATTTCTTTTTTGGCTTGCGATCGAGGAACGAAAGGACTTCTTTCCTCAGGTAGGGCCGTATAAAATCTATAACAGAATCGGATTTCTGGACGAAATCCTCTTCGAACCAATCGAATATTCGGGACAGATAGAGGATATTTCCCGCGCGATCTACCCAGATACCCCGCTCTGAATTCAAATATTCTTGCGTCTCCTCTTTTAGCCGGGCCTGAACGTTCCCCTCCGTATATGCAATCCTCGGCAGTTTGGGGCAACTCGACGAGGCACAGATGATGCTAAAATGGATCCGTGGGTCTTTGAACTCTTTCCGCAGAATCTCTTCAATGTCGTCCTGGCTCAAATGCCTGTTGGCCACGGTATGTTCCCGAGAGTTAAAGAATTTAGTGGAAGTCCAGACGCCAGGGATGAAGGTCTCTCGAACACTCTCTTTCGGCTTTTTCTTGATTACCTTGTCAATGGTAACCGCATTGTACGCATTGATCCAGAAGGCGAGTTGACCATCCCGGGATAATTCCTCGACCTTTGCCGATTCGAGGGATTTCATATACTCCGAGAAACGCTGGTCTTGTGCGATGCCATTGTAATCCACCAGCCCCTCCTCATTAATATGCTGTTTAAGTACCAAGCCAAATTTAGAATGGTCGAAAGGAGCCGGATAGGCCACCTGAACCGGCAAAAACATCATCGAAATTGAGATGAACAAGGCGGTTATCTTTTTTTTCATTTTTCCACCCCCTATTAACAGATGGTGTACCGGGATGGATCCAAATGGAAAGAGGTCAATTTCTTGATCGATCATTTGGATTATACCATGGATATTCGGCGGAATTTCCTATCCCGGGGCGAAGGATTACCAGCAGATTCAAAAGAGAAATTCCTCGATAACCGAGAATCCCTGGGAATTTGCAAACCTCATCAATTGACTCCTTTCTAAACTGTGCTATTGTGAGGAATATATCAACAAATTCAATACTGAGGAAGGAGGGTGATTAAATGGCTGGAGATCCCTTGAAGATTTTTGAGAAGCTCGATCCGGAACTTCTCAAACTCGTTGGAAATACCCATGAGCTCGCTCTTGCCTATGGTACCTTGCCCAAGAAGGTCAAACTTCTCATAGCGATGGCGTTGGATGCATCTCACGGGACTATTGAGGGTGTAAGGGCTTTAGCCGGGGCAGCGATACAGGCTGGCGCCACAAAAGAGGAGATAACGGAAACCTTAAGGGTTGCCCAATATATTAGTGGGGTAGGGAGCGTTTACACGGCTGCGCATGCCCTTAAGGACGTATTCTAAATTAAACGCGGTCACAAACTGAGGCTTACACCCCATAGGTATCATTATTACTTCGTGCTTCAGTGGCTACGGGCCAAGGTTCCTTAATATAATCCTCTTCGTTGATCGGATAACGATCTCGTTTATGTCCACCCCCACCGCCCCAATAATCATCTAGAATCTCATCTTCACCCTGTATGTCAACTTTGTCTCCCCATCTCTGGGGACTCGAACGTTAAACTCAGCGGTGAAAGCCTCGGTCTTTGAATGTTTATGGGATGAACTGAGCATCACCCAGTCTCCTGGTATCGGCTCAACAACCTTCACAAAAACATCCTCCTTCTTGTGATTTTTCAGAGAGATTTCAAAGCTCGCTTCGTATGTATCATAGGCAATCTTTCTCCAGCCCTTCTGTTTTCTGCTTCCAACGACATCAAAGGCATCTCCGAGTTTTATCCTGACCTTCTCATCCTTTGGCGTATGGTCTATGGAATCCTCGCCAACAAATTGCAGGCTTCTTTCTTTGTCATGTTTATAGACCCGGATGGTGCCTTTGGGGAGGGGAATGCCTAAGTTATTTTCCTTTTTATTCTCTAACTCCACAAATACACCCACCTTCTGGTTCGATATCACCCCGCCATGCTGTTTGCGGTAGTAATATCGTGCGCCATAGTAAAGGAGTTCTTTTTTAACCGGGATATTATCAGCGTTTACGAGACCTATCTGTTTTGTCTGGTTTTGTTTAATCGTCGCCGGCCTCTGCATGGTGTATATGTGATACTCAAAGAACTCGTCCTCCTTAAACTGTGGTTCAGCCGGCCTTGCCTCTTTCATGGCTGCCCGCAGCATCTTATCCTTGTATTCCCATTCCTCTCTAGCCCTGTTTACATCTCCTGCAACGAGTTTGAGTTTTGCATTTTCGTATGTCGCCCCACTCTGATTAATAATAGTCACCCAGCCAGAAAGGTCTGCCCTATCGTCTTTGTCGTTCAATGTCACAACATAATCGGCCCTCCAGTTGATGCCATTTGTGAGGTA
>SMTZ1_10000560_pt1 | contig 34998 bp, 39 predicted proteins | sample DeeMarSWOR136_30_FD_25667 | JGI IMG/M metagenome (IMG submission 25667)
ATCGTTGAGTACTACTCGCGGTAAGGTCACGTGCTAGGCACGATAAGGAGGTAGGAGTTTGTCTCTATCGGCAATAACTAAAATTGAGTGCGTCGAAACTAGGGACAACTACGGACGCTTTGTGGCTGAGCCACTGGATAAAGGCTTCGGTATGACGCTGGGGAATGCCCTGAGGCGAGTACTGCTTGGTCATCTCCCGGGAGCGGCCATTACCCGGGTCAGGATTGAGGGGATTCAGCACGAGTTCTCTTCCATTCCTCATGTGAGGGAGGACGTCATTGAGTTTCTCCTTAATGTAAAGGCGATACGGCTGAAACCAATCGCGGACCGGCCCGGCAGGTTGATTTTGGACATGGCGGGGGAGGGACGCGTCTGTGCCGCCGATATTAACCCTTCTTCCGACTTCGAGATTGCTAATCCTGAACTCTACCTGGCGACAATGGACTCTCCGGAGGCCAGGCTCTTCGTCGAGTTTGATGTGGAGGTAGGGGTAGGCTATATGGAAGCTGAGTCTGGTGATAGTATGCCGCTGGGAGTTATTCCAGTGGATGCTATCTTCACACCGGTACGCAAGGTTAACTACAAAATCGAACCGCTGCACGTTGGCCGTGAGACCAGCCATGAGCGGTTGTATCTTGAGATATGGACTGACGGTACTATCGAGGCTGGTGAGGCCATGAGCAAGAGCGCCAGCATTCTCATCAGTATGTTGAACTCATTTGTCAATTATGGCGTTGTCGCCCCGGCTGAGGTGGAGAAGGAGTTCGCTGAGTTGGCCATGTCCGAAGAGCAGTACAACATGCCGGTGGAACAGCTTGCCCTTTCAGTGCGTACTATGAATTGCCTGAGGCGTGGTAATATCACTACCGTGGGGGAGCTTATTAGCCGGGGTGAGAAGGGACTTTTGGCGCTGCGGAATTTCGGACAAAAATCAAGACAGGAGATTGAAGACCGTCTCAACGAGATCGGGCTTTCTCTCAGTCCCAAGACAGAAGAATCTGAGGAGCCTGCCGAGGGCGAGTCTGAGGACCTGGTGGCCAGTGCTGCCGAGGCTGTTGCCACCTCCGGGGCTGAGGGCGAGGCCGGAGAAGGTGAGAGCCGTAACGAGGATTGATAGAAGCGGGCAAACAACATGGGGCATAAAATGTCCGGCAGGAAATTAGCGAGGTCTTCAGGTTACCAGAGGGCGATGCATCGCAACCTGGTAACTGACCTTCTAAACTATGAAAAGATTACGACCACTGAGGCCAGGGCCAAGCAGGTGCGCGGTCTGGCGGAGAAGATGGTGACGCTGGGTAAAGAGGGCAGCTTGCACTCCCGTCGTCAGGCACTGACGTTTATCCTCAGCAAGAAGGTGACTGATAAAGTGTTTAATGAGCTGGCGGCACGTTATGCAGAACGGCCTGGCGGCTATACAAGGATTACCAAGCTGGGTCCCAGGCAGGGTGATGGGGCGGCCATGGTCCAGCTTGAACTGGTGAAATGATGTTATCTACTGTGGCTGATTTTGAAGTAGAGAAGGGCAATCTGGTGACGACCACAAGGATGGTGCTGGCCACGGAGTATTATGGCACCAACTACTATGGTTCCCAGTGGCAGGCTGGTGTGCCTACTATTCAGAGTGAGATAGAGAAGGCGTTGCGCGGATTGACCGGGGAGACGATTCGGGTAGCAATGGCCAGCCGGACTGATGCCGGGGTACATGCTCGAGGACAAGTTGTCAGTTTTCGGACTAGTTCGGTGTTGCCGCGGGAGGCATTCGTTAGTGGACTGAACCACTACTTGCCGAAGGATATTGCTGTCAAGTCGGCGCATATCATGGAAGACTCCTTTGACGTCCGGCGCGCTGCGGCGAGCCGGCAGTACCGATACAGCATATTGAATATCCGGACTCGTTCACCACTCCGTGAAGCCTTTGCCTACCGCGTTGCTGGTACTCTGGATGCTGATACGATGAACCAGGCGTGCCGGGCCCTTGTTGGTGAGCATGATTTCGCCTCGTTTGCTAGTGGTGTCGGGGGTGAGGAAAAGAGCACAGTGCGGCGAGTCTATCAGGCTGAGGTAACCAGGAAAGGGGAACTTGTGGTTCTGGACATGGTGGCCAATGCCTTTGTGCGCCATCAGGTGCGCAGTACCGCCGGCTGCCTCGTTAGCGTTGGTCTGGGTAGGATGAGTCTGGATGAGTTTCGCAGTATAATCGAGGCAAAGCAGCCGGGGCTGGCCGGGCCGACACTACCGGCATGCGGGCTTTGCCTGGTACGGGTGAATTACCCCCACCCTTTTGAGGAAGAGAATAGTGACGAAGACCTATAGTATTAAGGCCTCTGACATTGAGCGGCAGTGGCACACTATTGATGCCGATGGTGAAGTCCTGGGCAGGCTGGCGACAAGGATTGCCAGATTGCTTATGGGCAAGCACAAGCCAATGTTCTGCCGTAATCTGGACGTGGGTGATTTCGTGGTTGTCATCAACGCTGATAAAGTCAGGTTCACGGGTAATAAGGTCAAGCAAAAGATGTACTACCGGCATTCCGGTTATCCTGGCGGGCTGAAGAGCACCAGCCTGGAGAAGATGATGCAGACCCATCCCACCAGGGTGATTGAGCATGCTGTCAGGGGTATGCTGCCGCGCAATAAACTGAGTGCGGGTATGATGAAGCGCCTCAAGGTGTATGTTGGTGATAGCCATCCTCACCAGGGGCAGGTCGGTGCATCAGAGACGACTGGATAAAAATGGCTATTGCCTGCCATCAGGCAGCGGCCGTTGGCCTTAACTGATAGCGAAGCGAGGAGAGGAAAATTTAGTTGGCGGAACAGAACTATTTTTATGGGACTGGCCGGCGCAAGACAGCAGTCGCTCGAGTGAAATTGACACCGGGTGGTGGCGGTGCCATCATTGTCAATGGCATTCCCTATGAGGAGCTGTTTCCTCGTATCAAGCAGCGGAACACAGTAGCTAAGCCTCTTATGGTTACCGGTACCCTTGACAAGTACAATGCTGTCGTCAAGGTGACCGGGGGTGGTGTCAATGGTCAGAGCGGGGCTGTCTGTCACGGTATCGCCCGGGCGCTACTGAAGGCGGACGAAGGCCACCGGTCGATGTTGCGCCAGCACGGGTTGCTCACACGGGATGCCCGTGTTAAAGAGAGGAAGAAGGCCGGTCTCAAGCGGGCCCGTAAGGCGCCACAATACACCAAGCGTTAATTATCCTGCAAGCCCGGCCTTTGGTGGGCTCCTCACCGAGTTCCGTTACTGAAGTCATGCTGATGTTACTGCTTGGACTGAGGTTCCAGCATGGTTAACGAGATGCCTAGGATGACACTGAGGGCTATCGGCGTGGTACGGAACGGTCTTCAGACACCGCCGACGCCGCGCAGCGACTGGGAGAAGGCGACCTCTGAGATTGTGATTGATAGCAGCCTGACCGAGGCGCTCGACGGCATTGAAGAGTTCTCCCACATCATCGTCCTTTTCTGGATGCACCGCCTCCACCAGGGTGATACCCCCCTAAAGCAACGTCCTATGGGAAATCCCGGTCGTCCTCTTAAGGGGCTTTTTGCCCTGCGGACGCCAAACCGGCCAAATCCCGTCGGTAAAACGACCGTCAGGCTGCTGGAACGTAAAGACAACGTACTGAGAGTGGAGGGTTTGGATGCTCTCGATGGCTCTCCTGTAATAGACATCAAACCGTATCTGCCGGGGTATGACGTAGCAGTCGATGCTACTGTCGCTGCCTGGATAACCAATGATTGAGGAGAAGCTGCTGAATATTTACCATCGCCTTTTCGACCGATACGGACCGCAACACTGGTGGCCGGCAGAGGAGCCGTTTGAAGTGATGGTCGGTGCTGTTCTCACCCAGTCAGCTGCCTGGGCGAACGTGGAGAAGGCGATCGGAAATCTAAGAGAAGCCGGGGCACTTTCGCCGAGGGCGTTGCGTCGATTATCCCTATCTGAGCTTGCCGCCCTCATCTACTCCAGTGGCTACTACAACGCCAAGGCCCTCAAGCTGAAGGCCCTAGCTGACTACCTAGGGAAATACCAAGACGACCTGGACCGCCTATTTGCCGTCGATACCTGCCAGCTCCGCCGTGAGTTGCTGGAAGTACATGGTATCGGCGAGGAAACTGCCGCCTCGATTTTGCTCTATGCTGCCAACCGCCCTGTTTTTGTGGTTGACGCCTATACTCGCCGAATTCTCAGTCGTGTCGGTCTGGTAACGAATAAAGACCGCTATAGCGACTATCAAAGTCTCTTCATGGAGAATTTACCGGTGGATTCTGGTCTTTTCAACGAATATCATGCCCTGCTGGTCTGTCTCGGGAAGAATGTCTGCCGCAGGCGTCCCTTCTGCCAGCAGTGCTGTCTCAATGGTGATTTCTGTCACTTCGGTGAGGCTAGTTAGGGGGATATATGCTCATCGGACTACTCTCGGATACTCACATTGCTTTTCCCAGTCAGCCGCTTCCTCCGCAGGTGCTGACAGCCTTCAAGGGTGTCGACCTGATTCTGCACATGGGGGATGTCTGGATTCCTTCGGTGCTGGATACACTGGAGACAGTGGCCCCGGTTCTCGCTGCCAGGGGTGATGATGACATGGACGAAGATTTCGGCGAAGACAACCGGATGAAAAGGATGCAGGTACTGGAGATAGAGGGGATTAAGCTTTGGGCGACCCATATCAAACCGCGCTATGGACAGATTGTCCCTCAGGAGCAAACTAATTCATACTCGGCGTTATTTAGCCAAAAGCCGGCAGATGACCCGGTGGACCCTCCTGATGTGGTTGCCTTTGGCCACACTCACTTCGCTGAGATTGAGGAATACAAGGGAGTGCTGCTGGTGAATCCTGGCAGCCCCACCATGCCGAGTTATATCCCCAAGCTGGGCAGTGTCGGCCTCCTGACCATCAAAAACGGCAAGGTAGAGGCGCGCTTGGTGAATCTTGAATAAGGGGTGGCGGCTCCGATTTGACGTTGCTGACCATGTTGTTTAAGATAAGCTCTACTGGTAGCAGAGACTGTTTCCGTGGTTTTCAAGAGGGAGACCATGTCCTATTCGGCAATCATCTGTGATAAGAGGCAGGACTTCGTGATAATCACCCTCAACCGGCCCGAGGCGGGCAACGCTATTAACCAGCAACTCGCTCAGGAGATAGGGGAGGTCTGCCAGCAGATAAACCAGGATGATGAAGTTCGTGTTGTCGTTGTTACCGGTACCGGGGATACTTTCTGCCGTGGTAGCGAGCTAGCCGTACCCTGTGGGGTCGTGGCTGCGGTGGCCGGTCTGGAGCAACCGGTGATTGCGGCTATCAATGGTGACGCCATAGGGCAGGGACTGGAACTGGCACTGAGCTGTGACATCAGGATAGCTGTGAACGAGGCCAGGATGGGTTTCCCCCAGGTGACCACAGGTCTTATCCCGATGGATGGCGGGACACAGCGGTTGTCCCGTATTGTGGGCAGGGGCAAGGCCCTGGAACTGCTCTTCACCGGAGAAATAATCAGCGCTGGGGAAGCGCTTGATATAGGACTGGTCAACAAAGTGGTCGACCGTGAAACACTAATTTCCGAAGCTGAAGCACTGGCCGAGCACCTGGCAGGCAAGGCACCGATTGCTCTCAGGTATGTCAAGGAGGCCGTCAGCAAGGGACTCGACCTGACACTTGAACAGGGTCTCCGCCTTGAGGCAGACCTGTATTTCCTCTTGCATACGACCACCGACCGTACCGAGGGAATCCGGGCCTTTCAGGAAAAGAGGTCACCCGATTTCAAGGGACAATAGGCTTGGTTATTTCTGTTGAATCGGGATGGAGATAGTAAATTGCTGAGCCCTCGTAGTGTAGATACTAAGACTGATAGAGATGTTCTTCTGGAGTTTCATTGTCGCATCAACTATGAAAGCGAATGTGCGTGGGGCAGGTCTAATCCGTATGAGCAGTACCGGGAGAAGTGGTTTAGCACATCACAGCCGGAATCGTACCTGAAAGACCTCGTCGAATCGATGAAGGACGAGAGAACCATCGCTGAAATCTGGGAGGATGGGAACTCGGTAGTAGCCTATTTGTGGGTGACGTTTACAAATATGCCTGATTACGACATCTCCATTGCAGAAATCAATGATATAGCTGTTTCCCCTGATTTTCAGCGTCGGGGAATAGCATTGAAGCTCATGGTGTATATAGAGCAGCAGGCCCTAGAGAGAGGGGCTAATTTACTGCGCTCCGGGACGGGATTCGAAAACGTGGCTTCACAGGGACTTCACGCTAAGTCTGGATTTCAGACATATAGCATACGATATGAAAAACTATTGTCTCCGAGTAATATAGAGTCCCGATGAGTGTTTTTGAGACAATCATCTACGAGATACAGGACAACGTTGGTTACATCACGCTTAACCGACCAAAGGCGCTGAATGTGTACAATATCCAGATGCGGGACGAACTATTTCAGGTACTAGGTGCTGTCAAGGACGACTCGGAGGTGAAGGTCGGGGTGCTCAGGGGGGCCGGAGAGAGGGCTTTCTGTGCCGGGGCCGACCTGACCGAGTTCCTTACGGCGCCTTCACCCACAATTGCCCGTCAGGTACGCTGGCAGCGGGATGTCTGGGGGCTTTTCCTGAGTATCAACAAGCCGATGCTCGCTGCCCTGCATGGCTACGTATTTGGCTCAGGAATTGAGATGGCTTTGTGTTGCGATATCAGGGTGGTTTCGGATGACGTCCAGCTTGGTGTGCCCGAGACGGGACTGGGCATAATACCCGCCGCTGGTGGCACCCAGACCCTGCCGAGGATAATAGGCAGGGGTTATGCCTTGGAGCTGCTCTTATCTGGCCGTTGGGTTAAGGCAGAAGAGGCACTCCGGATGAAGCTGGTCAACCGCGTAGTCTCCCGGGAAGACCTGTGGTCGGAGGTTGACCAACTGGCCAGGAAGATTAAAGTACATGATGCTAATGTGCTAAGCTATACCAAGCAGGCGGTAACCCGGGGGCTTGACCTCCGCCTTGAACAGGGGCTTGAGCTTGAGTCCAGGCTGGGAGCCAGTCTGCTTGAGGAAATGATGCAGGAGGAAGCGACATGAATACCACGGAGTTTCTCACTATAGCCACAGCAATCTGTCCGGACAAGGAGGCGATGGTCTTTGAAGGCAAGCGGTTCACCTTCAGCCAGCTAAATGAGCGGGTGAACCGTCTGGCCAACGCCCTAGCTGCCTTAGGTGTTGGCAAAGGCGAACGGGTAGCACTGCTCCATGTCAACTGCAACCAGTGTATCGAGACCTACTTCGCCGTGGCCAAGCTCGGTGCTATCTACGTACCCCTTAACTTCAGGGCAAAGCAGCACGAACTGTCCTACATGATTAACACTGCTGAGGCGCACACGGTTTTAAGCGGTGAGCGCTACCTCGAATTGATAGACTCAATCAAGGCCGAGATGCCTAGTGTCAAGAACTACATTTCGATTGATACACCGCACGAGGGTATGATTAACTATGAGGATATCATAGACGGGACGAGTGATGATGAGGTATTTACCGATATAGATGATGACGATACCACTATACTGATGTACACTGCCGGCACCACCGGTTTTCCCAAGGGCGTTATGCTGTCCCACAACAGCTTCTCCATCTATGTGCTGGAGAACGTTACGCCAGCCGACCCGACGATAGACGAAAACAATATCCTGACCGTACCCCTCTATCATGTTGCTGGCATCCAGGCAATGATGGCGGCAATCTACGGTGGCCGGACACTGGTGATGGAGAGGCAGTTTGAGCCGACAGAGTGGATGGGGCTGGTACAGCAAGAGAAGGTTGGCCGGGCGATGATGGTGCCCACCATGCTGAAGCAGCTATTAGACCACCCCGATTTTGAGAAGTACGACCTGAGCAGTATGCAGGTGATTACCTACGGCGCCGCCCCGATGCCGCTGCCGGTAATCAAAAAGGCGATGGAGGTTTTCCCGGGAGTCAGTTTCATAAATGCTTTCGGGCAGACTGAGACGGCCTCAACTATTACCACCCTGAGTCCGGAAGACCATATGATAACGGGTACTGAAGAGGAGAAAGAGAAGAAGCTAAAGAGGCTCACCTCGATTGGTCGGCCAATGTCCGACGTCGAGATGAAGATAATGGATGAGGAGGGCAATGAGTTACCTCCGGGAGAGGTCGGTGAGATTGTTGCCCGGGGACCCAGGGTTATGAGCGGTTACTGGAAGGAAGAGGACAAGACGGCCAAGACAATCGATAAAGATGGTTGGGTCCACACCGGTGACATGGGTTATATGGACGAGGATGGTTATTTCTTCCTGGCAGGAAGGACCACCGACATGATTATCCGGGGAGGGGAAAACATCTCACCGGAGGAAGTGGAGGCGGTGCTTCAGCAGCATCACAAAATCGAGGAGGCAGCCGTAATCGGTGTTCCGGACGAAGATTGGGGTGAGGTACCCATCTGTGTAGTTGTCCTCAAGGAAGGGGAGGAAGCCACCGCTGATGAGATAATGGAGCACTGCCGACAGGCACTGGCCAGCTACAAGCGGCCCAGGTCGGTAGTCTTCACTGACGAGCTCCCGCGAAACCCGATGGGTAAGGTCTTGAAGCGAGTGCTGCGTGAGCAGCACGGTGGTGATTCGGAAAAGAAGTAGGGCTCAGGAAGCTGTTTTAGAGATATGGACTTTTCTCTGACTGAAGACCAGAAGATGCTCCGGGCAATGGTCCGTGACTTTGCCGAGAAAGAGCTGGAGCCAATTGCTGCCGAGATAGACGAGGAGGCTAGGTTTCCTGCTGAGAGTGTCCAGAAAGCAGCCGAACTCGGGTTGACAGGTATTGGCTATCCTGAGGAGTATGGTGGGAGTGGTGGCGGGACGGTTGAGCAGGCCATTGTATTTGAGGAACTGGCACGGGCCTGTGCAGCTACCAGTGTTATATTTGTTGCCACAAACGAGCTAGCTGCCTATCCATTGTATGCCTATGGTACGGAGGAGCAGAAGCAGCAGTACCTGGTGCCGTTACTGAAGGGTGATAAACTGGGGGCTTTCGGTCTGACTGAGGCTGGTGCCGGTAGCGATGTTGCCGCCATGGCGATGACCGCCGCTCGCCAGGATAATGGTTATATCCTCAATGGTAACAAGATATTCATCAGCAACGGCGCCGAAGCGGATATTATTATCACCTTTGCTACTGTTGACCGGTCTCAGGGATACCGGGGTGTGACGGCTTTCATCGTGGAGAAGGCAACGCCGGGCTTTTCGGTGGGCAAGCATGAGCGTAAGATGGGTATCCGGGCCGCCTCGGCAACGGAACTGGTTTTTGAGGACTGCCTGGTACCAGTAGAGAACCGGCTCGGCGATGAGGGTAGGGGTTTCCGCATTGCGCTGGAGACGATTGATGCCAGCCGGCTCGGGGTTGCGGCGCAGTCGCTGGGGATTGCCCAGGCAGCCTTTGAGAAATCATTGTCCTATTCCCGGGAGCGGCAGCAGTTCGGGCAGTCAATCGCTAGTTTCCAGGCGATACAGTGGATGCTGGCGGATATGGCAACCCAGATAGACGCTGCCCGGTTGCTCACACATCGGGCGGCCTTTCTCAAAGACCAGGGTCTCCCCTTTATCAAGGAGTCCAGTATGGCCAAGCTGTACGCTGCTGAGACTGCCATGTTTGTCACCACCAAGGCTGTCCAGATACACGGCGGCTACGGTTATACCAAGGATTTCGCGGTGGAGCGCTATTTCCGTGATGCTAAAATCATGGAAATCTACGAGGGCACATCAGAGATGCAGAGGATGACCATCGCCCGGCAGCTCCTCAGAGATGACTGAGGCTATAAGAATAATACCTGAGGGAAAAGGAACAGGAAGGACTTGAGCAAGGAAGCCGGGAGAGCAGGGAACGCCCGTTATGATGATGTTTACCGGCATTCCGTGGCTGACCCTGAGGATTTCTGGGGCAGGATTGCCCGTGAGCTTCACTGGTACCAGAAGTGGGACAGGGTTCTTGATGACTCAAATCCTCCATTCTTTCGCTGGTTTGTCGGTGGCCGGACAAACCTGTGCTATAACGCCGTAGATAGACATGTGCTGGGCGGTCTCGCTGAGAAAACTGCCCTAGCCTGGGAAAGTACCGCCCAGGGGAAGTCTGAGACAATTACCTACGGTGAGCTTTACCGGCGAGTCAACCATTTTGCCGGTGTGCTCAAGAGTTTGGGGGTGGAGAAGGGGGACCGGGTTGCCATCTATCTGCCCATGATACCGGAGACTGCCGTTGCCATGCTTGCCTGTGCACGCATCGGGGCGATTCATGTGGTTGTCTTCACCGGGTATGGGGTTAATGCTCTGGCTAAGCGGGTATCGGATTCAGAGCCGAAGGTCCTGATAACGGCCGATGCTGGACTGCGGAGGAATCGGACGGTCCTTCTCAAAGATACCGTTGATAAGGCTCTGGAGAAGGCGCCGGTGGCGAGGGTGATTGTGCTCAATAGGGGACTGGCAGAAGTCGATATGATAGAGGGCCGCGACTATTACTGGGATGAGCTGGTTGATGATAAGGGCGATGAGTACGTAGAGTCGGTACCAATGGAAAGTAACGAGCCGTCCTATATACTCTATACGGCAGGTACTACGGGGAAGATATATGGTGTGGTGAGAGATACCGGGGGCTACATGGTCGCCATGTACAATTCCATGAGACAGATTTATGACGTTGGAGCCGATGAAGTCTTCTGGGCGGCTTCTGATTTGGGCTGGGTTGTCGGTCACAGCTACACGGTGTATGCTCCGCTTCTCTTCGGGGTGACGTCGGTGATATATGAGGGGACTCCTGACTATCCTGACCACGGCGTGATGTGGCGTGTTATCGAGAAGTACCGCGTTAACGCCATGTTTGCAGCTCCGACGACGATGAGGATGCTGCAGCGGTTTGGGATTGACCATGTTAAAAAGTGTGATATCAGTTCCCTGCATTATCTTTTTCTTGGTGGCGAGATTCTGGATATACCTACCTGGCAGTGGTGCATGGAGGCGCTGGATGGAGGGTTGGTAATAGACCACTATTGGCTGACCGAATCGAGCTGGCCGGTGCTTAGCAATCTGCCCGGTATAGAACTCCTTCCGATAAAACTAGGTTCGGTCACCAAGCCGGTGGTGGGTTATAAGATGGCCATCGTCGATGACGCCGGCAGGCCAGTACCGGCGAATACCGCCGGATATCTGGTAGCAGAGCCCCCGCTGCCACCGGGGAATATTGTCACATTGTGGGGTGATGACGAGCGGTACCGTCGAGAATACTGGCAGCAGATCCCCGGCATGTTTGCCACCGGTGACTATGCCGTGGCCGACGATGACGGCTATGTAAGACTGCTAGGCCGGACCGACGAGGTGATGAATGTGGCCGCTCATCGCCTCTCCATGAGGGAGATAGAGATGGTACTGGAGTCTCATCCGGCGGTAGCCGAGGCTTGTATCATCGGGGTGGCCGATGCTGTCAAGGGTGAAGAGCCTATTGCACTGATTATCCTTGAGCCGGGACGTGAACCCTCAAGCCAGCTCAGGGTAGGAATCAAGAACCTCGTCAGGGAGAGCATCGGGGCGATAGCGACACCTCGCGGCATTCACTTCGTGTCGTTTCTTCCCAGGACCAGAGACGGTCGCTATATGAAGAAAGTGCTCAGGGCAGCCTATGAAAAGCAGGACTTGTCGACTCTGAGTATTACTGAAGACGGTGCCAGTGCTGAAGAAGTGCGAGAAGCCTTCCGAGAAGCGCAAAAGATGCTGGAGACAGTGACAGATTAGGTTGGATACCAGGTAGTCTGGCTGTTTCTATTCCTACTGTTCATTCGCGGGTGGGTTGGCTGTATCTGTTGATGATGAGGACCGGTATACCCAGACTTTACGGTCAGCAATGTCACGGTCGAAAAGCAATCGATTAATCACCAACTCACCAAGCGGTAGCGATTTACCGAGAGCAGACCTCGGGACCAGCAACCTCTTGGAAAGTCCGATTAGTGACATCGCTACGAAGCCCAGTGTAACTGTTAGCCTTTCTGATATGCCCAGAGGTTCGCTGAGGAACCAGGCCAGGGTGGGCACTGAAATATAGGCAAAGAATACACCTAAAGCGACCAGTCGGAATGGGGCAAACAGATACGGCATTACCAGGGTATATAACCCCAATAGTGGTGAAAGTATAGTGATAAACCCCAGGGAGGCAAAGACACCACGTCCCCCGCGAAAGCTGAGGAATACCGGCCAGTTGTGACCGACAATAGCACAGAGGCCGGCCGTAACCTGCTGGGCGACACCGAGGTCAAGCAACTGGGCTACCCAGACACAGAAGGCCCCCTTACCGATATCGAAGAGGGCTACCGGAACCGCCAACCATTTGGGTCCTGTGCTGAGCACGTTAGCAGCGCCAACGTTGCCGGTGCCTTGCTTACGGATGTCGACACCACGAGCCCATTTAACTGCCAAATAGGCGGCCGGTACCGAACCGAGAAGGTAGGAACCTATTATCAATAGTATGAACTGGACGTTCAAGGGATCTCCTTTTAGTTACGTGCTGGCTGGCTTCAGCCTTGCTTGCCGTGCCAGGGCTAGAAGATTCTTTAGTGATTCTTCAGGGATATCCACCCCACCAATCGACATCTCCACATTATTATCGAGGCCATGGAAATCGGTGCCGCCGGTGGTAATCAGACTGTGCCGGTTAGCCATGCTCACCAGCCTCTCGACGTCCTCAGCAGTATAGGCCGCGTAGTAGGCTTCAATGCCAATCAGGCCGACCGCTTTCAACTCAGTAGCTATCCGTTCCGGCTCAGGTACTGTCAACGGGTGTGCCAATACCGGCAGTCCTTTGGCCTGGATTACCAATTCTACGGCTCCGGCAGGAGTTATTTTATATCGTTCAACATAGGCTGGCCCATCCCGACCTATATACTTTGTGAAGGCCTCTTTGAACGACTCGATATAGCCTTTTTCTATTAAGGCCTGGGCAATGTGGGGGCGACCAATGGCACCGCTCCCGGCAATCTCCTGGACACGTTCCCACTCAATCGGGCAGCCTAGTTTATTTAGCTTGGCTACCATTTTTTGGGCGCGCTCCCACCGGGAATTACGCATCTGCTCCAGGGAGGCCTGCAGGCTACCGTCGATGTAGTCTATGAAATACCCCAGAATATGTACCTCGCCCTCGGAGATATAAGTGCTGATTTCAACACCCGGTATCAACCTGAGTTGAGGGAATGCCCGGGCGGCTTCCAGTGCCGGGGCCACACCATCTACGGTATCGTGGTCCGTAAGGGAAATCACAGTCAGCCCCTCGTCCACGGCTTTATGGATGAGTTCAGCCGGACTGAAGCGACCATCGGATGCGGTAGAATGCAGGTGGAGGTCTACACGGAGCATTAGTTTACCTCCCGGCTGATTCGCTCAATTCCGGTTGCTTTACCGCTGGCGTCATCGACCGTTACCAGGATTGCGTCGAGCACTGTCTTTCCCTTCCCCACCGATAGATGATTGGGCATCATTGTCAGAAAGCGTTCCAACACTGCCTCAGCATCATCGCCAATGATAGAGTCTGTCGGTCCTGTCATACCGATGTCGGTGACGTAGGCGGTCCCGCCGGGTAGTATCCGGGCATCAATCGTTCCAACATGCGTGTGTGTGCCCAGCACGGCACTGACCCGGCCGTCCAGGTAGTGTCCCATCGCCATCTTTTCCGAAGTCGCTTCGGCATGGAAATCGACAATAACCACCGGTGGCCTGTCCTCGAACTCGCTGAGCAACTGGTCCATCGCCCGGAACGGGCAATCGTAGTTGCCTATGAATGTCCTGCCTATCAGGTTGACCACCATAGCCTGATTGATGAGGTAGCCGCGGCCGGGGACGCCTGGTGGGTAGTTCAGTGGTCGCAGGACGGGCATGTCACTATCAAGATACGGGACTATCTCTTTGTGGGTCCATATGTGATTGCCCGATGTGAGAACGTCAGCACCGGCGTCAAGCAACTCCTGGGCTGTACTCGGGGTTGTGCCCAGTCCGCCAGCGGCATTCTCGGCGTTAACGACAACCAGGTCAGGGTGGTACGTTTCCCGCAGGTCAGGCAGGAGTGTACTGACTGCCCGCCTCCCTGGCTTGCCAATTACGTCACCAATTGCCAGTATTATCATCGCCCCTCGCATCCAGGTGGGGAGGTCGCCTAAAAGGCTTGTTTGCTCCTCCCGGTAATGTCCTCCAGTTACTTGGCGTAATCTACTGCCCGTGTCTCTCTGAGCACGGTTACCTTAATCTGACCGGGGTATTCCAGTCCTTCCTCTATCTTTTTAACGATGTCCCGGGCAAGTCTCATGCCTCCCAGATCATCAATCTCTTCCGGTTTGACCAGGATGCGGATCTCCCGGCCTGCCTGGATGGCATAGGATTTGTCCACGCCCGGGAAGCCGTTAGCGATGTCTTCCAATGCTCTCAGTCGCTTCAGGTAGCTCTCCAACGACTCCCGCCTGGCTCCTGGCCGGGCGCTGCTGATGGCGTCGGCTGCGGCGACGATGAAACCCCAGATACTAACATCGGATGTCTCGAGGTGGTGCTCAGCGATGCCCTGGACTACTTCGGGAGACTTCTCCCATTGTTTAACAAGGTCAGCCCCGATGGCAGCGTGGGTGCCCTCCACCTCGCGGTCAACCGCCTTACCAATGTCATGGAGCAGGCCGGCTTTCTTGGCAGTAGCCGGGTTGGCTCCCAGCTCTGAAGCAATCATCCCTGACATGAAGGCGACTTCAATACTATGTGCCAGCACATTCTGGCCGTAACTGGTGCGGTATTTGAGGCGACCGAGCAGTTTGATTAGTTCGGGGCGCAGTCCGTGCACACCAACCTGGTAAGCTGCCTGCTCTCCGGCGTTGATGATTTCGGCTTCGACCTCTTCCTCGGCCTTCTTCACCACCTCTTCAATGCGGGCAGGGTGGATACGGCCATCGAGAATGAGCTTGGTCAGGGCATTACGAGCCACTTCTCTCCGTACTGGGTCGAAGCTGGAGAGGGTCACCGCTTCTGGAGTGTCGTCAACAATCAGGTCCACCCCTGTAGCCTGCTCCAATGCCCGTATATTGCGTCCTTCGCGCCCGATGAGGCGGCCCTTCATTTCGTCGCTGGGGAGGGGGACACTTACTGCTGTGGTCTCCGATACCACCTCGGAGGCACTACGCTGTATTGTCTGTGTTAGAATTTCTTGTGCTTTGATGTCAGCTTCTGCCTTTAACTTGGTTTCCCACTCCCGAAGGCGACGTGAGGCTTCCTCGTTCATCTCAGATTCCATCCTCTCGAGCAGGATGTCCTTTGCCTCAGCGCTTGACATTCCTGAGATAAGTTCCAGTTGTTTTAATTGCTTGTCCCGGGCCTCTTCAAGCTGGGCCTTTGTGGTCTCCAGGGCTTTTTCCCTGTTGGCCAGGCCGCGCTCACGTTGCGCAACGCTTTCGGTCTTACGATCCAGGTTCTCTGTCTTGGATTGCAGGCGATTCTCTTGACGCTGTAACTCCGAGCGTCGCTCCCGGTAATCTGCCTCGGCGGATGATTTTGCCTTCTCTGCATCTTCCTTGGCTTGGTCGAGCAATTCCCTACTCTCGACTCTGGCTTCCGCCAATATTCTGGCTGCCTTTCGCTGGGCTGCCCGGAGCTGGCGGTTGATGGCCATACGTCTCCAGAAAAAGACGATGGCGCCACCCAGTACTGTGCCTATAATAAAGCTAGAAATGTAGACTAGTACAGTTTCCATCCTGTCCTCACCTCGCTTTCCTTACAATTATTTCTTATTACTATATCTCGATCTCTCAAGAGGAGTTGTCGTGTTCTTGTCCCAGTTCGTGCCAGAGACGCCTCACGGTATCGGCGATTACTCCGTAGCTGAAGCCTCGTCTCTTAAGATAGCTGCCTAAATGTCGACGGAAGGTCTGGTAGTCCGACAGGGGCAGTCGTCTTGCCCGACTGCACGCTGCCCGATAGGCACTATCATTATCATCGACATCGTCAACCACTGCGTTTATGATGTCGCCAGCAACCCCTTGTCTTCTCAATTCCAGCCCGGTTAACCACCGGCTGCGTGGGCTGAATGTATCTCGGTTCTCCTTCCAGAACTGTGCAAAGGCGACATCGTCTACCAGGCCCTGCTTTTTCAGGCGGTCGATTACCATTTCGATAATATCGCTTTCAAGACCGCGCTGATTGAGGCGTTTTCTCAGTTCCGACTCGCTCCTTGGCCTGTAGCTGAGGAGACGCGTAGCAGCAACCATACACCGGTAAAAATGCCCCTCTTTAGTCAGTGCCTCAATCTGGTTGGCCGATAATTCCTGTCCGACCTGTAGCCCCTGCTTGACCACTGTCTCTGTTTCCAGGGTGAAGGCAAGCTGGCCATTAAGGAACACATTTGCTTTCTTACCGCCATTCTGGCCTGAGCGGTTCACTATGCGAATCGCTGTAATCTTGCCCATTAAACTGCATCCGTTCACAAAACAGAACTGAGACTCAGGCCTCAGCTCTGCCGTATTATCAGCTATTTAGTTGTCTGGTGTCTGGGGGCTTTATGAGACCTCGTCCGGAATAGCTTCTGTGACCGGACCAGGCATGGTAATAGCTGAGGCTCTGACCTGCTTCTCAATCTCCTGGGCAATTCCGGGATTATGCTCAAGGAACTGCTTGGCATTCTCCCTGCCTTGCCCCAGACGAGTATCATCCCAGGAGAAGAAAGCACCACTCTTCTTCACCAGCCCCAGCTCAACACCCAGGTCAATAAGGTCGGCTTCGTGGCTTATCCCGTGGTCAAACATGAGGTCAAACCCAGCGGTACGAAACGGTGGGGCAACCTTGTTCTTGACGATTCGGGCCCGAACGCGATTGCCGATGGCTTTATCACCCTGCTTGATGGTTTCCACCCGCCTCAGTTCTATCCTTATCGAGCTGTAGAACTTGAGGGCTCTGCCACCAGGCGTGACTTCAGGATTGCCAAAGAAGACGCCGACCTTTTCTCTCAACTGATTGATGAATATCACCGCGCTGCCTGACTTGCCGATAGCCGCTGCTAGTTTCCTCAAAGCCTGTGACATCAGGCGAGCCTGCAGGGCTACCTGGGTATCCCCCATCTCTCCCTCAATCTCGGCCCGGGGTACCAGAGCGGCGACACTGTCCACCACGATAACATCGACGGCGCCGCTTCGGACCAACGCCTCGGCGATTTCCAGGGCCTGCTCACCGGTATCCGGCTGGGAGATAAGCATGTCTTCGAGGTTAACACCGCAGTTCGCGGAGAACGTAGGGTCAAAGGCGTGCTCTACGTCAACGTAGGCTGCGATTCCTCCCTGTTTTTGTGCCTCAGCGATGATGTGGTATCCCAGAGTGGTCTTACCTGAAGACTCAGGGCCAAACACCTCTATAATCCGCCCTCGGGGTATACCACCCACTCCCAGGGCCAGGTCAAGCGAAATTGAGCCACTGGAAATCACCGATGTCGGCGATGTCCCAGCTGACTCTCCCAGTTTCATGATTGAGCCTTTACCAAACCGTTTTTCGATCTGGCCGATGGCTAGTTCTAGTGCCTTTTCCTTCTCTGTGGTCATATTCGCCTGACATAAGAATAACATAAACGTTAGTCGATAGCAAGGATAATTAGGGGCTGAATTGTCGTAAAAAATCTCGGATATTACGGAGTCGGACTGCCTGATTTTACTAGAAATCAGGTAGTATTGGGGGCTGGCGCTTGTGGTGGTATGAAGCTGTTCTGGCCTCGATCTTTTGCCGGACTTCATCACTGGCTTCGCCCGTGAGCAGGTAGCGGTCAATCTCCTCATAGCTGAGGCCCAGCTCGGCTTCATCGGTCTGCCCCGGCCAGAGTCCGGCCGATGGCGGCTTGTCAATAATTTCACGGGGTATACCGAGGAACGTGGCCATTTCTCTGACCTGGGCCTTGACCAGGTTTCCCAGGGGGAGGATATCAACTCCGCCGTCACCATACTTGGTAAAATAGCCGACGGCGAGCTCGCTTCGATTACTTGAGCCGACGACTAGGTATAGAAGCTGATTGGCCAGGTAATAGAGGGTAATCATGCGGAGACGGACTTTGAGGTTTGACCTGGCGAGATGCATTGCCTCCGGTGATTTCTTTTCATCAGGCAGAAGTTCGCTCAGGGCATCGTAAACATTGTCCAGTACAACTAGTCGCGTCGGGATGGAAAACATATCCGCCACCAATCGGGCATGCTCCTCGTCCTGGGGAACGCTGTGGCAGGGCATCATTACTACCAGCGTGCTTTCGGGAAAGGCACGCTGGCACAAGACCGCCACCACAGCCGAATCGACTCCGCCGCTCAGGCCGAGTACCGCCCCGCGACAGCCTGCACCGACAACCCTGTCCTTTATCCAGCCGACCAGCCTTTCAACAAGTTGCGCTGTGTCCATCTCTCCTTTGCCCTAATATGCTGTCGGTAGTATACTATCCTGTAGCCACAACGTCAAAAGGAGCAGGTCGTATCATGCCGTCTGCAGACCTTGTTTTCAGAAATGCTAACGTAATAACGATGGCCCCGGTACAGCCCAAGGCGGAGCTGGTGGCTGTCAGGGGCGGAAAAGTCTGGCTGGTTGGCAGCAATGACCTGTTGGGAGATGTTCGGAGTAGCGGCACAAGGGTAATTGATTGCCAGGGCAGAACCCTCGTTCCCGGTTTTAACGATGCTCACTGCCACATCTTCTCGTTCATCAGAAAGCTGCTCAGCATCGACCTCAGTTCGCCATCTATCAGGTCGATTGCTGATATCAAGGAAATAATTGCTTGGCAGGCACAGAAGACCCCCCCGGGTCAGTGGATTCAGGCCACCGACTACAACGAGTTCTACCTGGCGGAGAGACGCCATCTTAACCGTCGGGATATTGACGAGGTGGCGCCGGACCACCCTGTGGTGATTTCCCACCGCTCCCTGCATGCCTGTGTCCTCAATAGCCGGGCGCTGGTACTGGCCGGTATCAACCGCGAGACACCAGAGCCACCCGGCGCGCTCATCGAGCGTGACCTGACTGATGGTGAGCCTAACGGGGTTCTCTACGAGATGCTGGGTATTATCAGGGAGCAGGTGATGCCTCCCTGGTCCGAAGAAGAGTTGGGCGAGGGTATGAAGCTGGCGAACCGTCAATATCTCTCGCAGGGTCTGACCTCTCTGCAGGATGCCACTGTGGTCAATGACTACCAGCGCTGGCAGAAATTTCGCCGCTTTATTGACGCCGCTAAGTTCAGGAGCCGGGTATATATGATGTTTGGCCCCGAGGCTGCCAGCCAGTTCCGAGAGGCAGGCCTGGCCTACGGTGCCGGTGATAGCCGGCTGCGTCTGGGAGGACTGAAGGTTGTACCAAGTAGTCCCGGTGGGCAGTTGTATCCGCCCCAGCCGGAGTTGAACCAGATGGTCCTGGAGATGCATCAGGGTGGCTTCCCGGTGGCGATACACGCCGTTCGGGACAGTACCGTTGAGGCAGTGGCCACTGCCTACGAATATGCCCAGTCCCAGTTACCGGGGCCGGGCCGTCGCCACCGTGTCGAGCACTGTGCCGAGTGCCCACCCCCTCTGCTGGAGCGGCTCCGCCGACTCCAGGTTGTCATAGCAACTCAACCGCCGTTCTTCTATTACTCCGGGGAAAGGTACCTGGCGACCGTGCCCAAGGAGACATTACCCCATCTCTACTGCATCAGGTCTTTTTTCGATGCCGGGCTGGTTGTGGCCGGGAGCTCGGACTCCCCGATAGTATCTAACAATCCGCTCGTCGGTATTTACGGTGCTGTGACCAGAAAGACGGCCTCGGGACAGTATCTTCAGCAGGACGAGACGATATCGCCGGAACAGGCGCTGACCATGTATACCACCAATGCTGCCTATGCCTCCCATGAGGAGGGTATTAAAGGCTCAATAACCCCGGGCAAACTGGCTGACATGGTGCTCTTGAGCGATGACCCCACCAGGGTAGATGCCGAGGCGATTAAGGACATCAGTATCGAGATGACGATTAGTGGTGGGGAGGTTGTTTGGGAGGCGTGATTGCTTTAGAGAGAATTGTATGATGAGATAACATAAGGCCCTTTTTAGTGATTAGGAAAAATTTCCTCAATCGATGCCTGATAGATGATATACCCGTGTTCCCATTGAACTAGTAGAATATATTCAAGTAATTTGAACAACCAAGAGATATCCTTAGACCTAGACGAGAAGCGTCTTCCGCGTACGGTTTTTAGACTTGCCTGGCCGGTAGTCCTGCAAGAAGCAACCTGGACGAGCCTTTCCATGATAATCATGGTCTTTATAGGGCACCTTGGTGCGGAAGCTATCGCTGCCGTTGGTCTGAGTGAACAGGTCGTCTTCCTGCCTATGACAGCCTTCATGGGTATCGGTATTGGGGCAACAGCAATTATTGCTCGACATACCGGGGCCAAAGAACCGGAGCATGCCAACCGCATCTTAGGACAGGCAATGCTTATGACATTTATCCTCGGCATCGTCTTTGCCTTGATTCTGTGGTTTTTCGCAGAACAACTGTTGGGGATTTTGCAGGCTCGTCCAGAAGTGGTAGCTATTGGCAAAGACTATATCCGTGCCAATGCGCCGGGTATTTTCTTTTTTATCATCGTCATTGGGGGTGAGTCCATTTTCCGTGGTGTCGGAGATACCAGAACACCGATGATAGTAATAATCATCATGGAAGTACTCGGCACTACCCTTGCCTATATTCTTATTAATGGTTTCTGGGTAATACCTGCCCTGGGAGTGCTTGGTGCTGGTATCGCCAGAGCCATAGCGAGTTTTATCGGTGGCGCGTTGATGTTGGTGATTCTTATAAGGGGAAAAGGCATACTTAAATATGATATAGGTTCTGCTCTCGTTTTCAATTGGGCTGAAGTAAAACGTATTCTCAGGATTGGACTGCCGGCTTTCGCAAACAGCTTGCAGATGCGGGGAGCTTTTATTATCTACACTATAATTCTCAGTAGCCTTGGTACCACCGTTTATGCGGCCCATGCGTTGGCAATGAGGGTAGAGGAGTTTGCCTTCATGCCCAGCTTCGGATTCGGCATTGCAGCTACCGCCTTGGTTGGTCAGTCTTTGGGAGCTAAAAAGCCAGACCTCGCTAAAAAAGCCGGCTACTTAATTCAGCGCTACTGCGTGATAACGATGGTCACCCTCGGTCTGATTATATTTATATTTAGTCGCCAGTTGATAGGCATATTTGTCGATGATCCTGAGGTTATTCGAATTGGTGCCATGGGACTCAAAATCTGGGCTTTCGCTATGCCCGGGATGGCTGTTAGTAATTCTCTGTCCGGTGGTCTTAGGGGAGCTGGAGATACCCGTTGGGTGCTCCTGCTTACCATTGCTGGGATGTGGTTGATGCGTGTAGGTGGTGGTGCTTTCCTTGTATTAGTATTGAATCTTGGGGCACCAGGAGCCTGGATAGGGGCAGTTTTAGATTATAGTGTACGGGCGCTTCTGATGTGGTGGCGCTTTGCCGGGGGAAAATGGCAGACCATCGAAGTATAGTGAGTTAGTCATGAGATTACCAGAGTGACACTATTATGCTAAAGATTTCGGGAGGGTTGACTGGTTCAAGTAAAAAGATTGCGGAGTAGCAACGGCGAAGCCCCTCTTACTATATCTTCCCCTTCCCCTCTGGGGAAGGGGATACAGGCCCGCCTGCCATAGTCCCGGAGGGACGGCCTGCTTGCGCTAAAGCTTCAGCGAAGGCGAGCGGGCAGGGGGATGGGGCCTCCACTGACGAAAGGTCGTAACCATGACAATAACAATGCTGACAGTGTACAATCTCAGGGGAGGTTGGATTGAAGATTCTGGGTGTTACCGCCAGGTGGCTCTTCGTGCTCTGTCTGCCCTTTCTGCTGCTGACCGGCAGCATCTGGTGGTGGGCCAACAGCCATTGGCTCTATACCTCCGGCTTTGAGCGGTATGATGTCAGCCAGAACACCGGTCTTAGTGAGGTCGAGCTGGAGCGGATAGCTACCGAGCTGATTGACTATTTCAACTCACCCGAAGAGTACGTCAACATTACAGCGAACAAGGATGGCCAGTCTTTTGAGCTGTTCACCGAGGAGGAAATCATCCACTTCTGCGATGTCAAGGGGCTGTTCCGGCTTGACTTCTACGTGCTGCTGGGGACGGGTATATTTGTAGTCGGCTATGCCGCCGTCAGTCTGCTGTGGAGACGTCCCCAGTACTGGCGGGGTCTTGCCTGGGCAACCCTTGTTGGCGGTGGCATCACACTGGTCCTGATGCTGGCCCTCGGGGTGGGGACACTGCTTGACTTTGACCAGCTTTTCCTGAAATTCCATCTCCTCAGCTTCTCCAACGAGTTCTGGTCGACTGAAGGCTATATGGTGCTCCTTTTCCCGCACGATTTCTGGTACAACACCGCTATCTACTGCGCCGCGGCGACCGCTGGTGCTGCCGTCATACTGAGCGGAGTAGCTGGCGGGTATCTCTTTACAAAGAGAAGATCTGCACCCCCGCAATTGGATTCCTTGGCGAATACAGAGAATGGAGAGATAACGAACGATGGTCAATATCCGTGAAGCGAAAGTTGAGGACCAGGAAGAAGTCTTCGACCTGCTGCGGCAGCTGATGACCTCGGCAAATATGGAGAGCCCCATTAACCAGCCGAGCAGTATCGAGACCTTCAGGCAGGTAATTGAGGAGGAAACAGGTACCATTCTGGTCGCCGAGGAGGATGGCCAGATGCTCGGGCTACTGACTCTATCCTACCCGGTGGCGATACGCTGCGGTGGCCTCTATTCCTGTATCGAGGAGTTCATTGTCACCGAGCAGGCGCGGGGCAAAGGGGTGGGGGGCAAACTCCTTGAGGCGGCTATCAACAAGGCTACCGAAAAGGGTAGCTACGAGCTTCAGGTAAACCGCCCCAGTGAACTTGGCTACCCCGTCTATATGCGTCACGGCTGGAAAGACCTAGGCAAGCACCTGAATTACTATCCGGGTCGCCAGTCTACCGACAACCTGCCTTGACATGCAGGACTGCAAAGCTATATCATCATAGTTAGCTTGCGTGTATGCACCTGTCCTGAGAAAGGTGAAGCAACTATGGAAGGCGAACATCTAGCTGCTGTCTGTGGAACATATTGTGGTTCCTGTCGCATATATCGCGCCCGCCATGATATCGACCGAAAGAATTCGGAGAGGGTTCTACAGCGGCTGAGTGAGCAACTAAATGTCCCTGTAGAACTGGTCACCTGTGAAGGCTGCCTGCATGAAGGACGCTCCAGCATAGCGTTCGAGCGGTGCGAGGTCGCACAATGTGCCGCCAGTAAGCCGGGGGTCTCTCGCTGTTCCGACTGCCCGGATTTCCCCTGCAATCTAATTATCGAGCACTGTAATTGCGGTGTACCACACTATAGTGATGGTCTAAAAAACATCTGCCGCCAGCAGAAGATAGGCATCTACGAGTGGTGCCAGGAGGAATACGAGCGGATACGCTGCCAGTTCTGCGGTGTCTCGCTGGACTGGTATGCTCAGACCTGCTACCGCTGCGGCACGAAGAACGCAACCAGGATAACCGGCTTTCTTAAAGACCGGCCCCCAGACTACACCCACTACCGGGCTTAGCTATCGCCGCATTCCTCCCAGCCTGTCCAGCGCCTCCCGCTTCTCGCTGAGCCCCAGCCTGGCCCGGTTGACCGATTTGGCCAGCAACTCAATCGATTTATCGTAGGTCTCTTTGTCGACCGGATAGGGGTGGCCGTCCTTGCCGCCGTGGGCAAAGCTGTAACGGGCCGGGTCCTGGTAGCTGGGGGCTACGCCGTGGACAAGCTCGGCAATAAGGGTCAGAGCACGCAGGGTCTTGGCACCCACCCCCTGCAGGCCAAGTAACTGCTCGAATCCCTGCGGCTGTTTTTCGTAAATGCTGAGTAGAATCCTGTTAATGCTTTCGGGGTGAAGGTCGCCGATTCCAATCGGGTGATGGGCGGGCAGGCTTAGAGTCTTCAGCTTTTTGAGGTCAGTTACTATTGCTTCCGGCTTTTCGCTGACGGCTATCTCACTGACAGTACTGCGGGCTGGTTCGCTCTCCCCGGCCACCAGGTTTAAAGTGGTGCCCCGCGCCTGAGAGGCAATCGCCGAGTGAGGCTCATTGACAAAGTCAGTGACCGCCTCCCCCAACCAGTGGTAACGGCGGGCATAGCGGTTGGAGTCGTTCATGCCCTGCTGAACAACCGCCCAAGAACCCCTGGCCGTGAAGAGGAAGGTGTGGTGGTATAGCTGGTATCCGTCCTGGACAGCGGAGTTGTCCACCTTGGCGGAAATACGGCTGGCATACACCAGCGGGGCCGGTTCCAGCGAGAGCCGCTCACCCCACCCCTCTATCTCCGACGGCGTCCGCCGGGAGGTAGCCCCCTTGCCACCGGCGACAAACAGTCCCAGTTCCCGCTCGATTCCCTTCACGCCTTCTTTCATGGCCCCGCAGAGTGTGGTGGTAACACCACTGGAGTGCCAGTCGAAGCCGAGCACACAGCCGAAGGCCTGAAACCAGTAGGGGTGTGATAGCCTTCGCAGTACCTCATCGGGGCCGTACTCGGCGACGATAGCAATCGTAATCTCACGGGCCAGTCTGGTCATGCGTTCAAACAGCCAGCGCGGTGCCCTGCCATGATGAAGGGGCAGGTTGGCGATTCCCGTCCGTCTCGACTGCAACTGCACACCTCAGGGGAAGTCATTCCGATGACCTTTGTGCAAATTTAAAAGGTGCCCGATAACGAGCACCTCACTAACATAGCCCACACCAGTTTGCCTGGTACCTATCAAAATCACCTGCCGCCACGAAACTACATATTGCAGGAACTGCAATCATCAGCACTGCAACCGTCGCAGGAGTTCCCTGCCAGAGACATCGGCATCCCGCTGTCATCCGTGGTAAAACAGGCGAATCGGGAAAGTATCCGCTCAGCCGGCTTGTTACAGTTGGGGCAGGAAGCTGCCTCAGAAAACTGACTCATGGGACGAATCAACTCAAACTTGTGGTCACAATCGGTGCAAACGTACTCATATATCGGCATTTTCTCTCTCCATCATCAGTTTAATCCTTCGAATAGAGCCAGTCAAGCCTCCAGGAGCCATTCGCAAATTAGTGGTACTCTGGAAATTCTGTTAATTACCTCATTTTCACCAGTGGAGGCCCCATCCCCCTGTGTCCCCCTTCCCCACTGGGGAAGGGGGAATAATAAGAAAGAGGGGCTACGCCCCTCTTAAACGTCCATAAAATACTGAATAACTTGACAGTGCATTTAAAAGGTGAAATATTTAGATAACATAAATATTCGGAGCTTTTTGCGATTTTTTTCTCCTTCGTAAGGATAGTGTAGCATATGCAACCTTTGGATGGCGCTTATGAGCAAATTAGTGGGGCAAGGGAACACTTGGATGCTCTCAGACCTGAGATTGAAGCTTTCGCTAAAATGATAGCCAACAAGGTTCTACTGAATCTTGGTTGTTTTGAGGACATTATTTCATCCCTCTAATCTGGGAAATTGCCGTTGGTTGGGGCGAGATTCGTGGTCTGCGCTTGGTTATTCTCGCCCGTTTTGGCTTGGCTATCCTGCCTGCCTTACGTATAACAGGTATCCTAGACGTTCTCTCATAAGGTTGCTCTATCACGTCTTTCCAGTTGCGGAACGGGAACTTAATACCCGCAGCCTGTGCGGGCGTCATGTCTCTGAGGGACATATGAGGTCTGAAAAAGTTGTAGTGTACCAGCCAGCCGTCCATAAACAGCCTAGCAGACTCTATTGTGTGAAGCCCCCGCATTACCTTAGTTCTCGACTTGATAGTTCCATGAAAACGCTCTATGAGGTTTGTGTTACATTCAATATCAAATGGCCCGCCCTGCCTGTGATTCGTGTCCGCACCAAAGGTTAGCTCTATGCCGTCAAGATAAGCCCTAAGCTTGTCTGTGTAAATCAGGCGGGGTATTTTACCCGTTCGCTCGTAAGCCTGCCTCATTAACTGTTGTGCGTCTTTGGCAGTACGGGTATACGACATATGAGATGCAATCAGGAATCTAGTCTTGGTATCTATGATGTCCCAGAACCAGATGTTCTTGCCGTCTATATCTATCACAGTCTCATCGGCTACCCAAACTGAGCCTACATTTGGCCTGTACTTATTGGCTTCTATGATAGCCAGCTTTGAAAATCGGTTAGCCCAGTTTAGCGGTGATACATCAGAGATATAGTCGTTGTGCTGTTGTATGAAATTACGTCTGATTTCTTTCAGACTCATGCCTTCATAGTACATGTTGAGGGCATCAGCAACCTTATCCGTTGAATACTGCATCTTGGGTATTCTGCCAGTGCCAGCGAATTTGCGCTTGCAGTCCTTGCAGTAGTAGTACTGCACGTCTTTGTATTTGCCGTACTTGATTACGTTTTTGGAATCACAGTATTTGCACTTAATTTCAGTCATCGTTTTATTCCATGCTCTCTTGAAACTTTAACTCTTCTTATTGCAAATTGGGTTACACCATCTACGTTGCCTACTAATTCCAACACACCGTTCCATTCATTCTCTGCCAGTATCTCAATATCAATTTGGATTGCATCAGCACCAAATGGCTTACCTCTAGGTATCTTTATAGGTTCATCAAATCTAATATGCCCATTGCCATCACTATCAACACCACTCATTATCCCAATCTCAGTTCCTGTATGCGTTTCCATAATACGTCTAATTCGTGGGGTCTTATCATCTTGTATCACAGTAGGTAGCCTAAAAGCACTCCACCAATTAGGGCTAGGTGACGTAAACACTATTTGTTCCTTAAATCTGTTTAATATAATGGCATATACTTTTCCCCAGTATCCCATTTTTTTGCCAAATCGTATCGTTATCTCGGATACCTGTTTTTGAACTGAAGAATAAAGCTGCATATTAACAGTCTTGGGCATTTTATCAGGTGAAACTCGCAGTATTTCCTCATGAATTATTGTCTGACTGGGTAAGACTTGAATAAATAGAATGCCACATAATTTTTCAGGAGATTTAAACCATATCTGTAACTTGCTTTTATATAACCACGCTAACGCTGCACATATTACAAATGTTGCAGCACCTATTAATATTGATTGCCACACTTCCATACCAAACCCCCTTGAAACTATTACGCTAGATAATATAGCAACTAGTAAAGGTAAATTAATACTAACTTCTTGTTTCGCATCAAGAGATGTCATAGGACACCTCTCTCGGGGGGATTATACCACAACCAAGATTGAGTAAAAGGGCCAACAAAGTTTCCTTGAATTACGAGAAAGGAGTCGTTGATATCAAAGGGAAACGCTTGGAAACCCGAATTGGGACTGCCACTGCTCCCATTAATTATCCTGCCCCCCTCCGCGCCAGACGGATTATTGGGGACGTTATACAATCCTTGAGAAAAGCTTTGGATTACTTGGTCTATGAGTTGGCCCGTTATGATTCCAAGAGTGTCGTAGAGAAGACGCAATTTGTCATTGTAGATTCTGAAAAGGACTTCAAGAGACAAAAATGGCACCTTAGGGGATTGACAGGGGAACACATTGCAATGCTTGAGCGGTTGCAACCTTACAATGGATGCAATTGGACGAAACTCATTGAAACTCTCTCCAACCCCGACAAACACAAAACTCTTACAGCTATCCGACATTATACTGGCATTAGACTTGATGGTAGTCATGAAAATGTGATTATTTCTGGTAAAAAGGTGGATGTGGATAGCTATGCTACCATCAAGATAACGTTCAACGACGGAACGCCCGTCATAGAAGGACTTGAGCAACTTGTGCTGGATGTTACTAATACGCTTAAATTGTTCAATTCTGAGTTCAAGTAAATTATCCAACTTATTCCCCCTCTACAGTAAAGGTATACGTACCTTTAAAAAGGGGGACTAAGGGGGATTCCAATGATGTCCCCCTTGATTTTCTGTCTGTCTGGATAGTAGAATCAAGGTTAGATGGAAGAACTGATTAAAGATTACCGTTGTGAGCTGGCTGAGGCCGGTTGTGCCCCCGGGAGCGGGTTCTACGCTCTGAAGGTGTCACTGACGCGTAACATCAGCGCCGTCTTGCCTTACCTGAATGCGCTGTTTGAAAATACCCGCTACGACCATGATAACCGTATTCTGATTTGTGAGGAAAACAATCGCGGCTTCGCTTTTCGCTCCACCGATATCAGAGTATCAGGGATTTTAGATGTTTCCGATGTCCCTCAGGTCTCTCAAGAGGTAGTCGACCGCGTCAATCAGGTCTGGCGGGAACGTGACCAGATTACGCCGTGTTACGATGAGTGGAAGCTTCCCACAGTGATTGATATTTACCAGCTATTACCCAAGACCAACTGTAAGGAGTGTGGCTATCTCACCTGCCTCGCCTTTGCTGCCGAACTCCGTACCGACCCGGGGCTGCTGGCGAAGTGTCCGCCTTTGCTGCAATCTGAGTACGCCAGTAACCGCGAGAGGCTGGAGACTTTGTTCTCGCCGGGCGAGGTTACGCAGTCGTCCCAGTAGTCCCACACTGTAAAAATTGCCCTGTCAAAACACCTTTCAAAAGACCCCGGCTGTGTTATAATTGCTTATCATGTCGGCAGGGGATTCGATGTTCACACATCTCCACGTGCATACTGAGTACAGCCTGCTCGACGGCATGTGCCGCATACCCCGGCTGGTCTCACGGGCCAAAGAGCTGGGGATGGACAGCCTGGCGATAACCGACCACGGGGTCATGTATGGGGCTATCGAGTTCTACCAGGCTGCCAGAGAGGCCGGTATCAAACCCATCATTGGCTGCGAGGTATATGTAGCGCCGGACAGTCACCTCAGCCGTACCGCCGGTGATAAAAACAACTACCACCTTATCCTGCTGGCACGTAACCAGACGGGTTACCGTAACCTGATTCATCTCACCACCACAGCCCACCTCGAGGGCTTCTATTACAAACCACGGGTGGATAAGGAGCTTCTTAAAGAGTACCATCAGGGGCTGATTGCACTATCTGCCTGCCTTTCGGGGGAGGTATCGCGCCTTATTACCGAAGGTAGACTTGGTGAGGCGAAGCAGGCTGCCTTGTGGTACAAGGAGACCTTCGGTGATTTCTACCTGGAGATACAGCGGTACCCCATCCCGGAACTGGAGCAGACTAACCAGGCCTTAATCAGCACGGGCCGTGAGCTGGGCATACCGCTGGTGGCCACTGGTGACATCCATTACGTACGCCAGGAGGATGCCGTTGCCCATGACCTGCTGCTGTGTATCGGCACTAATACCTCTGTAAATGATGAAAAACGGCTAAAGATGGCCGGGGACTTTTTCTACCTGAAGAGTCCCAAAGAGATGGTCGAGTTCTATCAGGATATACCCGAGGCGATTGCAAACACGCGGCGTATAGCTGAGATGTGTAACCTAAAACTCGATTTCGGGCGGCTCCACCTGCCTGAAATCGGGTTGCCTGAGGGTAAAACGGCTGACGATTACCTGTCCGAACTATGTTATGAAGGATTATCGCGTTACTATCCTGATCCTTCCCCCGAAGTAAGGGAGCGCCTTGCCTATGAACTGGATGTAATCAAGCGCACCGGATACGCCAACTATATCCTGGTGGTCTGGGACATCATCTCTTTCGTCAGGAAGCAGGGCATACTGTTCGGGATCAGGGGCAGTGCTGTTTCCAGCCTGGTACTCCGTTGCCTGGGTATTACGGAAATCGACCCCCTTGAGCACGGGCTGGTGTTCGAGCGCTTTCTCAACGTGGAGCGTGTTGAGATGCCGGATGTTGACCTGGACTTCGAAGACGAGCGCCGCGATGAGGTTATAACCTACCTGGCACAAAAATACGGGCATGACCATGTTGCCCAGATTATTACCTTTGGTACCCTTGGCGCGAGAGCGGCCATTCGTGATGTCGGCCGGGCTTTGGGGATGACCTATGCTGATGTTGACCGGGTCGCCCGGCTTGTCCCTTTCGGACCGGGCATGACGCTTGCCCGGGCGCTGGAAGAGAATGTCGAGCTGCGTGCCATGTATCAACAGGACAGTATCATCCGTAACTTGGTCGACTCGGCAAGGAGTGTTGAGGGCGTTGCTCGTCATGCCAGCACTCACGCCGCCGGGGTTGTTATCTCAAAAGAACCCCTCACCCAGCACGTTCCCCTGCAACGGCCCAGCCGGGGTAATGGCAATGGAGAATCGGCTGTCATGGTCCAATATGCCATGGACGATATCGCCGAAATCGGCTTGTTGAAATTCGACATTCTGGGTCTGGCTAACCTGACGATACTGGGTAAAGCGAGGGAGATTATCAAGCAGAGTCGGCGAATCGATATAGACCTGTACGATATCCCGATGGATGATACCCGTACCTTTGAGATGCTGGCCTCGGGGGAGACTGGCGGTGTTTTCCAGCTCGAAGGTGCCGGTATGCGCCGCTACATCAGGGAGCTTAAACCGACCACCTTCGGTGATATCGCCGCCATGGTTGCCCTCTACCGCCCCGGTCCGATGGAGCAGGTTCCCCACTTCATTAAAGCGAAACACGGAGAGGAGCCTATCCGTTATCCACACGCTGCTCTGACTGATATCCTCGAGGAGACCTATGGAGTGATTGTTTACCAGGAGCAGGTACTGTTTATTGTGCAGGCCTTGGCTGGTTACAGTCTTGGTCAGGCCGATATCCTGCGTAAGGCGATGGGTAAGAAGATTCCGGAAGTCATGAGAAAGGAGAAGCGTAGTTTCGTTGCCGGCGCTCAGAAGAACGGCTTCTCCGAAAAACTGGCTGAAGAAATCTTTACCCTGATTGAGCCTTTCGCCGGCTATGCCTTCAACAAAGCCCACGCCGTGGGTTATGCCCTTATCGCCTACCAGACCGCCTATCTTAAGGCAAATTACCCGGCGGAGTATATGACTGCTTTCCTGAGTGTTCATGCCGGTCAGGCGGAAAAGGTGGCCAGCGGCGTCTCTGAGTGCCGGCGTCTGCGTCTTGAGGTGCTGCCTCCAGACATTAACCAGAGTCAGGTCAACTTTTCCATTGAACCTACCAGCGACGGCGAGCCAGCAGTACGTTTCGGGCTGACTGCCATCAAGAACACAGGCCTAGGAGCTATCGAGCCGATTATTGCGGAGCGTGACCGGGGTGGTGAGTTCAAGTCTATTGAGGAACTGTGCCGTCGCTGTGATTTGGGTGGTATTAACCGACGGGTCATGGAGAGTCTGGTCAAGGCTGGGGCGCTGGACTGCCTCGGGAGCCGGGGTGCCCTGCTCAATAACGTCGAACGTATCCTGGCGCTGGCCCAGCGTGAGCAGCACCTGCGGGAAACAGGCCAGACGACTATGTTCGGTCTCTGGGGGGAGACGATGCCAGCCCCTCTGGCGGACCTGGAGTTGGGGGACTTCGAAATCCCGGAGAGAGAGAAGCGTGCCTGGGAGAAGGAGCTGATGGGCATAAGCCCTCTGGATAAGCCCTTCAGCCCGGAGCCGGGCTGGGGAGGTGCTGAAGCTACTTTCTGTGGCCAGATTGTTGCCGAACTCGATGGGCAGACCACAAGTATTGCTGGCAGAGTATCCTCAGTGCGTCACCTCACCACCAAGGACGGTCGGGCTTTTGCCAGTGCCGTTCTGGCGGACTTCAGTGGTGAGATTGAGGTGATGGTCTGGCCGAGGATGTATGACGGTACTGTAGAACTCTGGCAGGCAGACAACGAGCTGGTTGTCTGGGGTACTGTCAGGGTGCGAGATGACCGCGTGCAGGTGAACTGCGACCGTGTTACGCGTTATCAGGCCGAGCCGCCCGGCGCCCGAGAGGATTCTCCCGAAGTCGCCCCATTACCTGCGGTGACTGAGGAGGCTGCTGCCCTTGGGGCTGATGAGCCAAAGGTTGCAGGTAAGCCAGTTGTGCGGAACCGGCTAGTGGTCACGCTATCGCCGACCAGTGACCCCGATGGTGACGTCGCCCGTCTGCGGGAGGTGCTGTCTGTCCTGAGGGGCTTTCCGGGGCGTGATGAGGTCAACCTGCGTATCACCAATAATGGTAGTGTCACTGACCTTAAGATGCCCAACTTGTATACCGGGTATTGCCCTGAGCTTCGCCAGCGTCTCGTGGAGTTGGTGGGTGAACAGGGACTCAGCCTGGAGACGGCCTGATGATAGTAACTGGAGGATGTAATGCCTAGTCTGGCTCCCGAATGGGAGATGGGTTTTATCATAGGAGGCATGCTGCTTCTATTGATCGCGGCGATTCTAGAGGCACTCTGGGATTTTGGCCGTCAGGTTAAGCCAGAGCTTTGCCCTGCCTTTCTTCAGTCGGCCTGGAGACATGTTATTCTGGTGGGGTGTGTCATACTGCTGTTAGCCAGTGGTGCGATGTTGTTCATAGTAGACGTCAGGTTAGGACTAGGTGCTATCGTCGTCTACTTTCTGCTGTTACCCCTTGTGGTGGGGAGCCGGGTAAGGAGGCGTTTCTTGCCCTCCTGGGACAACCTCAAAGCCGAGCTGATGAAAGAGGGCTACACAGAGCAGACCTACTGGCGTCGTGGTGACTGGTGGAAAGCAAAAAGCAAGAGCAAGCCTGCGTCTGATTCCAAGTCAAAATCCGGTTAGTTGGTAATGGCGTTGAATGATAAAAATCCTAAATTATCTCCGAGTGTTACCGGGGCAGGGCATCGAAAGAGATTACGCGAAAGGTTCCTCAAAGGCGGCCTGGCTGGCTTCCGCGATTATGAAATCGTCGAGTTGCTGCTGAGCCTAGGCACGCCCCGACGGGACTGTAAACAGCAGGCGAAAGAGGCCATCAGACGGTTCAAGACTCTCAGAGGAGTGCTGGCGGCATCTCCCCAGGAGCTTCAGCAGATAGAGGGGATTGGCCCTCACTCTGCCTTTGGTATTAAGCTGGTGCAGGAAGTGGCTAGAGAATTTCTCAAAGAGCAGATTGCTGGCAGGCCGGTATACCAGTCCCCCGGCGAGATATTCGATTACCTCTACCATTCCATGCGGGACCTCAAGAAGGAGGTGTTCAAGGTTCTCTACCTGAATGCCCAACACCAGATTATCGAAATAAACGATCTCTTCTAGGGAACGGTCAGCAGCAGCCATATCCCGCCGCGTGAGGTGGTGGAGAGTGCCCTTGAGAAGGACGCTACAGCCCTCATCTTCGTGCACAACCACCCCTCAGGTAGCGCCGAGCCCAGCAAGAGTGATAGACAGCTTACCCGGGACCTGGTCTATGCCGCCAGTATCTTGCAGATAAAGGTCGTGGACCACATTATAATCGGAGACAATACCTATTTCAGCTTTGCCAACGAGGGGCTGATAGAGGCGTACGAGCTGGACTTTATTAGTCTGAAAATGAGAGGTGATGCGGAGGCCAAACGACGACGGAATCGAACTGGTTCAGACTCTTCGTCCTACTAACCCTTTGGGTAGTCTGGCGGAAGGCCGTCGTCTGCTTCCAGGCTGAGAAGTGACCATTTCAGGTCCAGCCTGTTACCGAAGCCCCCGAGTTTGCCTCCACTGGCAATCACGCGATGACAGGGGATGATGATGGCCACAGGATTACGGCTCATTGCCTGTCCCACCGCCCGTCCTGCTCCCGGTCGTCCTATCTCTTCAGCAAGCTCACCGTAGCTTCGGGTCTCACCGTAGGGGATCCGTCGGGCGCCTTCCCAGACGACGCGCTGAAAGGGAGTGACTTGGGACAGGTCCAGCTCATCCGTGAACGATGGGTTCTCACCACGAAAGTAGCTCTGGAACCGGGCTGTGAGGTCGGCAAACTGGTCATCGTTGCGGGTTGCTTGGCTAGCACGCTCACCCAGAGCCTTTAGAGCGTCTTCGGCAGATGTACGGGGTAGTGTCGCACGTACCAGACCTCGTTCTGATGCCATGACTGCTATCCACCCCGCATCCGTCTGGAAAACAGTGTAGGTCAGTCTGTCACTCAATGAGTGCCTCCTTGAGACCTGCTTATTTCACTTTAATTTTTATCAGTATATCTCCGGGCTGACCGTCGGTCGTCATCCGGGCGTTGCGCAGTCTTACCTTGCTCCCGTACTTAACCCCCGCCGGTATTTTCACTCTCAGCTTTTTACCTTTACGTTTCAGGTCTTTCTCGATGCCCTTGGCTGCCTGTTCCTTGGTGATGGTTATTTCGTAGTTGACGTTCCTACTGGGGGGCTGTTGCGACGGTCGACCGAAGATTTCCTCGATGCTGGCCCCCTGTGGGACATTGAACTCAACCCGTGCCTGGCCACCAGGGCTGGTACGGAATGTCCTGAAGGTAAAGTTCCTGCCCTTGAGGAAGTCACCGAAGATACCGTCGAGGAAGTCGAAACCGAGTCCGGCACCGCCAAAATCACGCATTACATCTTCAAAGGTCGACTGCGTGTTGCGGTTTCGGAAAATATCGCCGATATCACCCACCGTGCCGAATTGGTCATACTGTTTCTTTTTCTCCGGGTCGCCAAGTACCCCGTAGGCCTCGTTAATCTCCTTGAATTTCTCGTTAGCCCATTCCTCTTTACCGGGGTTGCGGTCGGGGTGGTACTGCATCGCCAGCTTCCGGTAGGCCTTCTTGATGTCCTGTTCGCTGGCGTTCCGCGGTACGCCCAGAATCTTGTAATAATCTTTTGCCTTGGTTGTCATATCTGTTCACTCTTCCGTGTGCAATTTTAGTATAGCATAGAGGGCGACAGGGTTTTAAGCGTCAGGCGGCATTTTTAGTAGAGTAACCTTCCATTTTAACTCCGCTTCGCATCTGATGAAGGGGATGGGACCACCGCCGATGAAAGCATATGGCTGGCCTGTGCAATCATCGGAATCAAGGGAGACACCCCCTTGAAATCCCCCCTGCCTTCGCCTACGCAATTACTATATATGATGTCATTTCCCCACCAAAACCACCCTAAATCTTGATTCTGCTGCGTTTCAGCGTACATTTTACACACAGTTCCGAATTCAA
>SMTZ1_10001024_pt1 | contig 34979 bp, 26 predicted proteins | sample DeeMarSWOR136_30_FD_25667 | JGI IMG/M metagenome (IMG submission 25667)
GCTACGATTGCTCGTCTCGCTTGATCGAAAAATTGCTTCATTTCATCAGTTTTAGCAACAGACGGAGCAAATCTTTGATAGTCACATGTCTGCAAACAATCAAGATATGGCTTAATTACCTGCTCATCAACACCTCTGGATTGCATCAGTCCTTCAACCTCATCTGTTATGATCCCGGCAGGGGGAATATTAAATTTATCGCCTAAAAAACCCATCAATGAATTGGCGATTTCTGCATAAAATTCTTTCTGTGTTTTTTCAGAAAGGAAGTTTTTTGCCTTATGGAGTCTTTTCATGACGATTTGATTGGCTTTTCGGCTTCGAGCATAAGCAATATTTTCACTCAATTTGTCCAAGTGGCGTCGATATCCCAGTGAAGATACAATAACCACTATTGGAAAAATCAACAATAAAGCAAAATAAACTCGTTTGTAGAAATAAGAACCAATTTTTCTAAATTGCGGGTTACCCCATTGAATAGCCATGATATCTTTTCCTAATAACTTAACTTCCTCTTTGGATAAACCCGAACTCACCGTCATAAATTCATCAGAACCTTTTTCAACATTAATTGCAATTTCAGGTGTACGAAGCACCTCATAACTCTTACTATTAACATCAAAATACGAAAATACGACAGGTTTAATTTTTTGCATGCCAGGAAAGCGAGGAATCAGAACATACTCATATACCTTACTTCCAGAGATGCCATTTTCAACATGATTTAACTTCTCGGTAACTTTTGGTGAATACTTTTCAAAATCTGGCGGTAATTCGACTTGGGGTTCAGATATCATTTTGATATTGCCATTACCAGATATTTTAACATTTAGTGTGATGGCTTCATTGGTTTTAACTTTCTCTTTGTCAACAGAGCTTAAGAGATTAAACTTACCAACCAATCCTGAGAAATTTGGGGGCTTTCCTTCATGCGGAAGAGGAAGTACCTCAATCGTAACTGGCTTTGAATTAACCGTTCGTCTGACTGAGCGACCAAAGAACGGGTCATCAAAAAAACTATCAAATATAGAACGTCTTCGGGTTTGAACGCGAACATTGCACTCAATCTGCATGGGACCAATCGTCTTTTTACCAGCATCAGTCGGGAATAAAGCCATCCTTTTTATTTCAGCGATCAGAAATTTTTTTCCATTAATAATTTCTTCATAAGTCTTTGGTTGATTGCCAATGGGAAATTCTTCCACCCAAAAACCAGCCGTATTTGGCATTGTATTAATCCCATATTGCGTAACCGAAACATTGGTATAAATTTTGTAGGATAAAATTAGAGGCTCATTAACATAGACACGTTTTTTATTGACCGACACCTGCAAAAATAGATTCTCTTCAGGTGTTGACGGAGTTGTACTTGGCTGTCTGCTTTGCGGTTGTTGTGGTTTTTGAGTTTTAATAATTTCGATTTGAATCGGTTTAGAACGATATTCTTTATCTTTAAATTTTAGAACTGCTGGTGGTATTGTAAATTTACCGATTTTCGTCGTCATATAGGTAAATGAAATTGATCTTGATACAGTCATTTTGCCATTGATAATCTGGATATTTTGAGTCGTACCAGAACTACCCATATAAGCCGCAAATTCGCTTACATCTGGCATCTGAGGATCATCAGCATCATTCGCCTTCTCGCCTGATATATCTAATGTTAATGTAAAAGTCTGATTTAATCCGATAACATTTCTATCAATTGAAGTGGATATTTCAATTTCTGCACCTATCAAAGGGCAAAAATAACTTACAATTAAAATAATTATAATTAAATTTTCTAATATTCTCTTCCCCTTCATTTTATATTAACCTCTATGAAATTACTTTTATTTTTTCACATACTTTTTTTATTGAATAATAAAGTGAAACGTAAAATTTTATACGTTTCACTTTCCACATTTCACTTTTCACGTCTGCCGTTTCACATCTCACATTCTCACCAATCTTTCACAATGCGTACCTGTCCGCTTTTTGTACTCTTTCTTTGTTTCTGTAAATCTTTTTCATCTTCTTTAAGCGCTTCTAAAATTCGCTCTGCTTCTTCTTTTGTCATTTCTTGTGGTTCTTTTTCTTCTGCTTGTTGCTGCTGTTGCTGATTTTCTTCTGATTGCAATTCTTCTGATTGATCCTGTTGTTCTTTATTTCCTTGCTCTTGATCTTCTTCTGGTTGCTGTTGTTGCTGATTTTGACCCTGCTGCTGTTGCTGATTTTCACCCTGCTGTTGTTGAGCCTGATTTTTTAATTGTGCTCGAACAAACTCCAGATTGTATTTAGCATCTTCATCATTCGGATTCAGCCTTAATGCTTGGGTGTAAGCTAAAATACTCTCGGGTAATTTCCCTGCCCGATATAAGGCGTTCCCCATGTTATAGTAAGCTTTGGATTGGGTGAGTACCTCATCAATAGAAAGAGTCTTTTCAAAATTTTTTAATGCTTCCTCGTATTTTTTCTTTTTATATTCAACATTTCCAATATTAAAATTAATAATCGGATTACCGGGATTATTGACCAATGCGTCTCGATATTTATTATTTGCCTCATCAAATTTTTGTTCTTGGTACAGCTTGTTCCCTTCGAGAATTTGCTTGCGACCAGGTTGAGCAAACAGGCTTACTGTTACAAAAATCAAAACGATTAAAAATCGAGCTATTTTTACAATTTTCATCTTAAAATCTCCCACGCCATTCCTCTTTCACTTTTCTTCTTTCAGAAATGAAAACTTCTGCAATCAAAAATATAATGCTAAAAATGAGTAGATACTGGAACTGATCTTCAAATTGGGAGAACTTCAAAGAAGCTAACTCCTTTTTCTCCATTTTTGAAATCTCATCATAAATCTTTTTCAACTCACTTTCCCCGCCAGTAGCTTTATAATATTTTCCACCGGTCTGTAAGGCAATTTTCTCTAAGGTAAGTTCATCCAGCTTACTGGTTACGACCTGGTTCTGACGATCTTTTTTGAAACCAACATTTCTTCCAGCTTCGTTATAAAGTGGAATCGGAACGCCCTTTGCCGAACCAATACCCACAGTATAAATCACCACACCATCTTTCTCTGCAACTTCAGCCGCTTTTAGTGGTTCCCCGGCATGATCTTCACCATCAGTAATCAAGATTAAAACTTTATATTTTCTTTCACGTTGTTCAAAAGTCTCGACCGCTTTTAAAATAGCAGCTCCAATGGCTGTCCCTGGCGTTGGTATTAAATCTGTATCCATAATATCCAGAAACATTTTTGCAGCGCCATAATCTAATGTTAACGGACATTGTACGAATGGAATACCAGCAAAAGCAATTAATCCAATACGATCACCCTGAAGCAGATCAATAATATTACGAATCATGTGTTTCGCTTTTTCCAGTCGATTAGGTTTGATATCTTCAGCCTTCATAGAAAGCGACACATCGAGTGCAATTAAAATATCGACACCTTCCCTTTTGACCTGTTCCAATTTAGTTCCGATCTGGGGTTGTGCCAGGGTGAAAATCATAAAAATCACTGCAAGAACAATAAGTGAAATTTTTAATATTTGATGTTTTCTGCTGATAGATTGGGTTAATTTTTTAATTAGATCTAAATTTCCAAATCTTTTAAGCGCATTCTTTTTCCATCGAAAAACTAACACATAGAATATAATAAGTATTGGAATCAGCCATAAAAAATGTAAATAAAGCAAATTATCAAATCTAAATCCCGACATAATTCTTTATCCATTTTTATCTTAAGAATCTACTGAGTTATACTCGTTAAGGATTGTTTTGTAATGTCATTCCTGTGAATACAGGAATCCCTAAACTTTTGTAAATATGCGGATTCCTGCATACGCAGGAATGACAGCGTTTGTTACATTTTAATCCTTAACGAGTATAATAGGGTAATTTGGTAACTGGATTACCTGATTACCTAATTACCTAATCACCCCATTCCCTAAGGTATCTTCCGAAATCTTGTATTCGCCAACACAATTTCTAAGATCAATACACCAAATGCCAATGCAAGAAAATTCACAAAAAGTTCTTTATAGCGGGTAAACTCTTTCACCTCTATTTTAGTTTTTTCCAATTCGCCAATCTCGTGGTAGATTCTCTCCAAACTGGTTTTATCTGTTGCGCGATAATATTTTCCACCGGTTATATCAGCAATTTTAGTCAGTACCTCCTCATCAATATCAACTTTCATTGGGATATATCGCTTACCTAAAAAAGGATCCTCAATCGGAAAAAGTGCTTCTCCACGTTTACCAGCTCCGATAGTATAAATTCTAACTTTCATCGCTTTTGCGATCTGAGCTGCGGTGAGAGGGTCCAATTCGCCACGATTATTCTGTCCATCCGTTAATAAAATTACCACCTTGCTTTCTGCCTTGCTACTACGTAATCGATCAGCACAGTTTGCAATTGCCATTCCAATTGCTGTTCCATCCTCAATCATCCCAATATGTATACTTTTTAGGAAATTGAGCACAATACCATAATCCAGTGTAAGCGGACATTGTGTAAAACTTTTCGCAGCAAAAACCACCATGCCAATGCGATCATTGGTCCGATTTTTAATAAATTGAGTAGCAACCTCTTTTGTAACATCCAACCGATTTTTATGACGAGCTAAATCCTCAGCCTGCATACTGCCAGAAATGTCCATCGCCAGAATAATATCAATTCCTTCTGTAATAATTTCTTCTTCTTTAGTCCCCGATTGTGGACGAGCAAAACCAATTATCAGAAGTATAATTACAATCAATCTAAATATAAACAGGATATGTCGGTATCGTTTTGAAGGTGTTCGACTGATATTTTTTATGACTCCCAGATTGGAAAAACGTAATGTTCCACCAGCTTTCACATGACTCCGAAGATACCAAAAAATCATGTATGGTATAATTAATAATAAAATCAAAAATTCTGGATTGACAAATCGGAGCATTGGTTATCCTACCTCCTTCTCTACTTCTACAATCTCATCTGATGTCTCGTTTATCTCACTTTCTTCTTTTAAACCAGGTTCCGTTTCTTCGACTTCTGGAGTTTCAGGTTCAAGGATTATTTTCGTCGTATTTATGATTTCAAAAGCTTGATCGATAACTTTCTGGTTCTCTTCAGGAGTTGGAATGTATTTTGCAAATTTGACCAAATCGCACTGAATAAGAAAATCTTCCACAAATTGGACATGTTCATCGTCGACCTCCGCATCTCTCATTGTATCGATCAATTGTGTCGTCGTCATCTCAATGGCAATAATGAAAAACCGTCCCTCGATATAGCTACGAATGATTTCTGAAATTCTAATATAAAATTGTTTTATCTCACCTTTTTCAACCAATTCTTCCTGTAATAATTGTTCCAATTCTTCAAGTGCAATTTCGTGGGGTGGTCGCTTTGGTTTATCACTTCGAGGAATTAACGACTTGCCTTCTTTGCGACGTTTAATATATAAAAATACCAGCACTCCGATAAGAACAATGATAACTCCTGCCGCTACAAATCGAATAACCCTTATCCAATCCCGTTCGATTTCCAGTGGCGACTTAATATCGCGAATGTCTCCTGCCTCACTCGGTTTCAAGCTCTCCACAGTGATTTTAATCTTTTCAGTTGTTAATTCTTTCCACAGCGAATCTTCCCCAACACTATACCGCACAGTCACTGACGGAATTTCATAATCACCAATATCATACGTGGAGATAGTATATTCCCGGCGTTGAATGATCTCTCCTTTGCTTTTTTCCGGTTCGGGATCATCATAATTATGGATTTCAAAGGCACCGAGATTCGCTCCCAAGCCAGGCATTTCAACATTTACATTTTCATCACGTGTCACAACTATTGAATATTTAATTAAATCACCAATTTTTATTCTGTTCTTGTCGACTTTTGCTTCTAATGAAATTTTGCCATTGGCTGCAACAAGTTGAGTTGCGAGCAAACCTATAAAGATTACAGTCTTAAAAATTAATTTGATGGCTAATCCTCTACTATCAATCATCCACATCAACCTCTATTAGAGTGCGATATTCTCAATTAATTCCTTACTTCAAAACATCATCATAAATTTGAACACCCTCAGCACGCATTAACCGTTGAGCTGTTCTCTCATAAACCTCACGTTGTCTCTCCATTAATAAATCCTGTGCTACTTGCTGTTGAATCTCTTGAAAGGGCTTCTCACCGATTACCTTGCCCTCCTTATCCTTTTCCATATACTTATCTTTGTTTGCCCTATAATATAACTCCACATCCTCAGGTTCTATTTTAACTTCTTTAATAATTTGATCTTGAAGATATTTTTGAACCATAATACTCTTTTTAGCTTGAAAAGCTGCTTCAATCACCTCGGAATCCTTTTCCAATCCCATATTTTTAGCAGACTTATAAAGCAGCTCAGTCAATATGTATTGATTCAAGAATTCTAACTTTTTTTCTTTAGAATTATATTGAGAACGAATGGCTGGTGGTAATTGACTCAGTTCAAAATCGATATCGCCCTGAGTAATTTCTCGAGATCCGATGCGTGCGACAACACTGCCAGGTCTTTTTTTCTGAATTGTCTCAGGCTCTAAACTTGTGGATTCTTTTAAAGTCTGTTCCGCATCCTCCGTGCGTTCAAGTCGTTCAAGACAGGCGATCATTTTTTTATCAACTTCTTTCCTCAACTCTTCGGTGGGATGCAGGTATTTTATTCGGATATAATAGGCTAACGCATTCTCATAATCTTTTAACCGTTCAAAATAAATATCTCCGATCGTATAGCTGATGTTAGCCTGTTCAGTCTCATCTAATTGATAAGCATTCAGGTACCGTTCATATTCTAGTACAGATTGCTTAAATAACTGTCGGTTATATAGTTCATTTGCGAAATTACGAGCTTGCTGCTTGCTGAGATTGGGTTCCTGTTGTTGTGCGCAGCCAATTATCAAAATCATTGTCAAGTTCGTTAATAAGATCAAGGATTTCCTCATTACTACATCCTCCGTGGTCAATTTATCATATTACCACTTATTTTTTAATTTTATATTAATTAACGAAAACGTTTTGCCCTGATTCTAAAAAATCTGATCAGGGGCTCTACATAAGGTTTATCGGTTTGAATATCAATATGATCGACATTGATCGATTTGAAAAGCTTATTTCGATATTGAATGTCATCTGTTGACTGTCTGGAATACAGACTTCTGACCTCCGAATATGAAGTATCGACTAATATCATTTCTCCAGTTTCAGCGTCCTCCAGTTCAATAAAACCCACATCTGGCAATTCCTTTTCGCGGGGATCGGTGACTGTTATCGCTACGATATCGTGACGACGATTGGCAATCTGAAGCGCTTTTTCATAGCCAGTATTAATGAAATCGGAAACTAAAAAAACAACGCTTCTTCGTTTTGTAAGACGATTCAAATACTCAAGTGCGTTAGCGATGTCCGTCTGAGTTCCCTGGGGTTTATGATATAATAATTCTCTCAATACTCTTAACACATGAGACTTTCCTTTTTTGGGTGGTATAAATTTTTCTATTCCATCTGTAAAAATAATCAACCCAACTTTATCATTGTTCTTTATTGCTGAGAATGCAAGCAGCGCACAGATTTCAATTGCGATTTCACCTTTCATACGTTCGTACGTACCAAAGTTTCCTGAAGAGCTAACATCAACAAGAAGCATCACTGTTAGTTCGCGTTCTTCTTCAAACACTTTGACATAAGGATGCCCCATCCGTGCAGTCACATTCCAATCAATAGTTCGAATATCATCTCCAATCTGGTATTCCCTTACTTCTGAAAACTCCATACCCCTACCCTTGAACACGGAATGATATTCACCGGAAAAAACATCATTCACCATTCCCCTGGTCGTGATTTCTATTCGCTTAACTTTTTTTAAAATTTCCTTTGGAATCATTTCTGGACTTTTTCAATTTAACTTTTTGATTTCACATTGCTTTTCATTTCAAAAACTTATTGATTGTTGATCTATGAACTAATCATCTAATTACCCAGTTTACCCAACTACCCAATTACCACTAACTACGGTACTTCAATCTTATTAATAATCTTCCTCACTATATCCTCAGCAGCAACCTCTTCCGCTTCTGCCTCATAAGTTACAATAATTCGATGCCTTAATACATCCATTCCAATAGATCGAACATCTTCGGGTGTGACATAACCACGATGTCTCAGGAATGCATGAGCCTTTGCTGCCATTGATAAATAAATGGACGCACGAGGTGATGCCCCATACTGGATTAATTCAGTTAAATCTTCCAATCCATATTCTTTGGGATTTCTTGTGGCAAAAACGATGTCAATAATATATTTTTCGATTTTTTCATCAATATAAATATCATGGACAACTTCTCGTGCGTTAATAATCTCTTCTGGAGAAACCACTGGATTTGCTCTGGGAATCTGTTTTTGTGTCATTCGGCGCATAATTTCCAGTTCTTCCTCTTTGTTTGGATAGCCAATAGAAAGCTTAAGCGTAAATCGATCAATTTGAGCTTCTGGAAGAGGATATGTCCCCTCCTGTTCTATTGGATTCTGAGTTGCTAACACAAGGAAAGGATCATCCAAAGGAAAAGTGGTGTCACCAATCGTAACCTGTCGTTCTTGCATTGCTTCCAATAATGCGGACTGCACTTTTGCTGGAGATCGGTTAATCTCATCTGCTAAAATTAAATTGGCAAAAATTGGCCCTTTTTTTGTTGTGAATTTTCCATCGCTCTGATCAAAAATCAAGGTACCAATCAAATCGGCTGGTAATAAATCTGGGGTAAATTGAATGCGTTGAAACTTCGTCTGAATCGTACTGGATAGCGTTTTAACTGCCATAGTTTTTGCCAGGCCTGGCACACCTTCTAAATGAATGTGTCCATTACATAGCAATCCAATCAACAATCTATCGATCATATATTTTTGCCCGACAATCACTCTGCCTACTTCTGTTGTAATTTTATCTATAAATTCACTTTCCTTTTCGATCCGTTTGTTTAACGCTTGAATATCTACGTTCATCTTACCTCCTCATCGCTAACCATTTTACTAATAACTTTTTTCAACTGATTCATAACTTTAACCTGAATTATTTTTTATCGGCTGATTGTTGTTCAGACCTTATTTCTGATAAATTTTTTTCTAAAATAGCTTCAATCAATGTATAGGTTCGATCCAATTCGTTTCGATTTCCATCACTGCCAGCAAATTTGGCCAGGTCACTAACCTTTAAAATTTCTTGTATATTATTAATAACTGTTTGATCCAATTCAAATTCTGATAGATTGGAAATAACCTCTTCTGTTGTAGATTCTAAGGCTGGAATTTGATATTTTTGTGACAAATATTTTCGTATGATCTTTGAAAGTTTTGCAAATGATTCATTTATGCTGATCTCTGGTGAATTTAAATCCAGACTTTCACGAAGCATTGATAAATACTCTTCCTCCAGTGGGACAACCTTCAAACTTTCCGCTTCTTTTCTTTTCTGTTCTTTAATTTTTCTTTGCCAGCTCAAAAGTACAATGAATATTACCGCCATTACAAACGCTAAAATGATCCATTTAATCAACCACTTTTTTGAACCTGGCTCTGCTACTGGATCAGTTACTTTCACATCTAATCGATTTGTTATTAATGAATATCCTTCACCTGTTTCGATATCAATATATTTAACAAATGCGCTCTCAATATAACCCATGCCCAATGATTCTGGTTTTAAACCAAAATCATAAATCTTGGCAGCTTTTTCCACTCCTCCCTCACTTGAACGACGATCGGTGGTGGAAGTTGAAAGAATCTCAAAATTTTCAATAACAGGGTTTTCAAGCTCGCTAATTTGATAACGTTTAAAATCACCCGTCCATTCTATTATAACAGAAAATTTTAAGGTGCGATTCAAAGGCACTTCTTTGGCAGATACTGTGGCAGTAACTTTTATATTTGTTTCAAAATCTACCTGGGTTGTATCTTGAGCCGTAACATTATCATTAAATGTCAAGATGATAAGAAATAACAATACAAGAAAATAATAGAGTAAACAACGCATTTAATCCTCAAACTGTTATTTAGTAAATAGACTGAATTGGCGAAATAAAAGTTTTAGATGGAAGATATAAAGAAAAAAGCCGAGAATTAATTATGGTAAGTTATCTCCCAAATAAACAATCGGCTTTAAACATTGTATTGTTAAAAAAATGAATAACTTTAGTGAGTGAGATTAAATAACTTTCCCATTTGTAAATTGTCGATCTTGAAAAAATAAAGAATTATAAAACTATACTCTGTGACTTATTTTATCTCACTCCCTTAACTGCAGCATCATCATTGATAAAGAAATTTAAAATTTATTTGATCAAAACTCTCCATTCGTTTAATTCTTAACTGATTCAATAAATCAATTTGTGTTTTTAATATCGGAGGTGGTTGATTCTTGTTTCACTTCTTCTACTGGTTCATTTTTTAAAAATTCTATTTCATTGATATCCTGTCCCAGGTGGTCTAACTCCCACTGAACCGATGTACTGAGTTCATTATCGGGATATGTTTCTAGAAACTTTTGGTAATATTCACGTGCTTTTTCTAAGTCATTTATATTATTAGCATAATGATAACCAATCATAAATAGCGATTGAGCTCGAATTTTGCTTTTAGGAAATTTTTTAATAAGACTTTTATGTGCCTCAATCGAGCTTTCAAAATCCGTTAAATTGTTAGAATAAATTTGCCCAATATTAAATAAGACTGAATCTGCAAATTTTGCTTGAGGATATTCATCAACAATTATTTGATAGGTTTTTATTGCTTCTTTAAAATTTTCCTCTCTCTCGTACTGTAATGCTTCTGCATAAAGTTGCTCTTTTGTCTTTTTTGGTCCGCAACTGCTGATGAAAAATAAAACTGCCCAAAGTATCAATACTGAAGAAGCAAAACGATTCATACTTCTCGTCTCCTAAATAATTAAACTTTTAAAATTCTTTATCAATTGTGCTTAATTTTTAATAAGTGGATTAAATTTGAATTTAAGGAAAATCTGATATCAGATAACAAATAGCTCTAATTTCAAAATTTCAAATGGTATAACTTAGATAAATTATGTCTTATCACTCAATTTCAACTTATTTTAATTCGAAAAGTTCCGAACTAAATTAAAATAAAAAACCTGAACCTAAAAAATAGTCCAGGTTTGTAAAATGACTAAATGGAAACTGTTTAATTTAAACATCCAACAGATCAACTCTCGGAGTAAAATCCATCAAAAGTGGATTAAATAAAAAAATGATCAGCAGAAGTGAGATTTTGCTTTGGTGAAAAAGTTTATATTTCGAATTTGTCTAAGTAGAATTATAAATAAGTAGAATTATAAAAATTAAGAATATGCTTGATCTTTATTTTCCTCAAATGAAGAAAAATCAAAATCTAAAAGAATACGGTCATCAGAAATAACAGATTCACTTTCATCAGGGAGCCAGAGCCAGCTCGAGCGTCTGATTTTTCGACGATAATGTAAATAACTGATTAAGCTAATAATAGCAGAAAAGATAAGTATTCCAAGTACGATTACAATTGTCGAACTCTTTTTGAAATCAGCTTTTTCTATTAATGTATTCGTATTTTCATTTGTTGAAGGGATTTTTAATTGTTTTGTATTTTTATTTACAATTTTAGTGTACGGATCATCTTCTAAGGATACTACTGTTTGTCTTTGCTTTAATCGCCTAATTGCGTCTAAGCTCGGAATAATCAGTTCTACTCGATTTGAACTCGATTCATTAAGATGAAGAACTCTATTAATCGCCTCAAGCTCTGAACCATAATCTGCAACACCATAATATTCTTTAGATAATTTCTGAAAGAATTCAGTTCTTTGTTGATAATAAGGTGTTGGGTTAGAGACAAAAATCCGTTTTACCCATGAACCAGTATCTTTATTGAGAGCTATTAAAATTCCTATTGCCAATAATACAAGAGAAATTAGCCTTTTCATGAATGATTACCTCCAATTAATAATTTAATTTTCCTCCCTTTAAATTTATTTTATGCAAAACGAATGCCATGATTTGTAATCGATTTTAAATAATTCACTAATTATCTAATCTATTATATTATTGAATGTTATAGAACAATATCTTCTATCTATAAAAGTATGCAGAAATTAGCATAACGAATAAATTATGTAATAATTACACTGTGACTAAAAATGATATCAAATTAATATATTATTTTTTTTGACAATATATGATTTTTTTAGATGCTGCAAAATGTACAACGTTAACTTTATAGCTATCTTATGAAATTAAATGCCAAATAATCAAAAGCGTTTTTATGTATCCATTAGAGACAGAGTGTTCAAAATTACCGGATGGAGGGATTAGCTTAGAAATTTGATCGGGATATTAATCATCTATTTGAATTTAATAAATTGCTTGAAACATTCAAACGAGATGATCATTTTAAAAGTTAGGTATAAATTTAGAGAGGAATTTCCATTTGTATGGCCAAATTTTGGAAACAATCAAATGGCAGATAATATTGAAATCGAAGCCTATAAACTAGTAGAACAATTTTAGGGCGATAATGAGAATATTTTCTTACATGGTTTTCAGACAACTGGTGAATCTCAGACATACGGGAGACGGCAGTTTCGCTTTAAAATAATATTAATGTTGCATCGATAATTGTTCACTTAAAATTGGCTCATTTAAAATCAGCTTCACGAGAATCACTCGTTTACGACTCGCGTTTTCAATAATTATCTTACAATCTAATAATTCAATTTCTTCTTTCACCTTAGGAATATGTCCAAGCTGTTCAATAATAAATCCGCCAAGTGTGGTATAATTGCCTTCAGGGATATTCAGGTTAAATTTCTGATTGATCTCATCGACTTCTGCCCTGGCAATAATTTTAATTGTTCGCTCATTCTCAATTATATACATAGATTCATGATCGATGTCGAACTCATCATAAATTTCACCAAACAACTCTTCAACTAAATCTTCCAGCGTAACCAGACCTGCTGTGCCACCATATTCGTCCAACACAACTGCAATACTCATTTTTTTTTCACGAAACTCCTGTAATAACTCGAAAGCAGATTTTGTCTCGGGCACATAGAAAATTTCCTGACTAATATCACTCAATTTTATAGGACTGAGAAACAAATCTTTTGCATAAACCACTGCAATGATATTATCAAGATTGTCTTCATATACAGGAATTCTTGAAATCCCTGATTCATTGAATTTTTCCTTCAATTCATCAACTGACACCTCACTTTTCACAGCAATAATATCAGTTCTTGGTATCATTGTTTCTTTCACAGGTGTGTGTCTTAAATTAAAAATGCGTGTAATAATTTCTTTTTCTTTGGATTCAATTACACCAAATTTCTCGCTCTCGTGAATATATTTCTGAAGATCGCTTCGTGTGAGAATGTTCTTCATTTTTTGTTCAGCAGGAACATGAAACCGTCTCAATAAGAAATTCGAAGTAGATGTTAATAAAATATTGATTGGATAAAAAATAATTTTAAACAAATTTAGAAGTTGGGCTGACCTGATTATCAAATTATTAGCAAATTCCCATCCAAGGGCTTTCGGAATAATTTCAGAGAAAATAAGAAGCAGAGTTGAAGAAAATAAGACAATTAAAAAATCTTGGAGAGACTCTTTAAGAATTAGGACAATCATAGAAGAAAATATAACATGGGATAAATTTGTCCCAACTAATGAAGTCACAATAAAAGTCTCAGGATTTTTAATAAATTTATAAACCGCTTTTATCCCCTTGGCTCTCCTACGATGAAGGATCTCAATTCTAATTCTGCTAGCAGATAAAAATACGGTCTCGGAACCAGCAAAAAAACCTGCCAAGATTATTGCCAATATTGCTAAAACAATTTCAATCAAAATTTATCTTCCCTGAAGTTGCCTCAATTAACCTTGATTTTAAATCTTCAACCTTGCTTTTTCGAATAAATAAAATTAATTCTGTCGTTTGACCATGTATCGATTCATCAATTTTTGCCTGAAACAATGAAATCAATCTCATGATTGGGCCGGTTAAAGCATATTCAAATTCTAACTGAATTCTTTCATAAATATATTTTTTTATTATGGTACACCGTCCGATAACCTTTTGAGTACACTCTGAATAAGCTCGAACCAAACCACCTTTACCTAATTTTATGCCACCGAAATACCTGGTAATAACAACGGCAACATTGGTTAGCCCCCTACCTCTAATTACATTTAAAATAGGCGGTCCAGCAGTACCAGCAGGCTCTCCTGCATCACTATAACGTGTTATGATTGAAGGTTGATGCCCGATAAGATAGGCATAACAATTGTGGGTTGCATCACGAAACTTCACTGAAATACGATGGATGAATTCGTTTGCCTGGACTTCAGTACTGACGGGGTATGCAGTTCCAATAAAACGAGAGCCTTTTACTTTTATTTCTGCGGAATATTGCTGATCAATTGTAAAATATTCATCTTGGTCCATGAAAACATATAACCTAATTACCCAATTGCCTAATTACCCGCTTTCCCAATTGTGTTTGTAAAACAGTTGAGCCAATAAACAAAGGGCTATCAAATATGATAGCCCTTTGTTTTAGCGGGGCCGACGGGACTCGAACCCGCGACCTTCGGCTTGACAGGCCGATGTGCTAACCAACTGCACCACGACCCCATTCTGCGCTTGTGCATCCACATACTTAAAATTTTGAAAGTTTAATTAGATCCTGGATAACAAACATTATAACACAGAAAAATTCCAAATACCAAAATCCAAATCCCAAATAATATTCAATTTTCAAACCTGGCTTTTCCGATGAACGGAAGGTTGAATTTTAGGAAATTGAAAATTTGAAAATTATTTGTTATTTGAGCATTATAATTTAGAAATTATTATTGGTGGACGGTATCCCGACTTGTATCGGGATGATCCTTCCGAAGTATTGCGGAATACTCTAAACCACCAAAATGACTATTCAAAACATTACAAATTTAATTATTTTTTATCTTTATAAGTGATAAGATACTCAATATAAGACTTCTGCTTTCTGCTTTTTATCTCTTTTTCACTCTTTATCGCTTCTTTTCTTGTATCAAATTCCTCTAAATAAATCAACTTCCCCGGTATTTTTGACTTAGTATAACCAAACCTTCCTTCGTTATGTCTTTTTAAACGATCGTTTAAGTCTGATGTTTGACCAATATAATAACTCTCATCTTTTTCACTTTTTAAGATATAAACAAAATACATTTAAAAAAATTGTAGCAAAGGTTACTTGAACGATCGAATTAGCATTCCCCCAAAATATTCATTTTTTGTGGGCGGTACTGGACTTGAACCAGTGACCCCCTGCTTGTAAGGCAGGTACTCTAAACCAGCTGAGCTAACCGCCCAAGTATTGTATTTTCCTCATTTCACAACGTTGAACTTGAACCAGTAATCTTTCCGCAGTATTGCGGAGCACTCTAAACCAATTGAGCTAACCGCCCTTATTTTGCTTGTTCGGTACTCTGTCGCGAAGTCCGTTTTCGATATATGATTGAAATTGGGATAATAATACAGTAACTGATAACCATTAATATTGGTGCCAGGGTCAATGACCAAAAACTATCTGCTGGTCCTTGAGCTAAAAATATATATCCAAGAATGATTACTAAAATTCCAATTAAAAATATAATATAATTTTCTCGACTAAAAGGAATCGCTTCACGTGTTTTTTTCTTGGCCTTTTGTTTTGCTTTTTGTGCTGTCATATTGGTTTTAAATATAATTAAATTGATTTTAATAGTCAAGAAAAATTATTTCAAAAATTCAAAAAAATTTTACCCCTAAAAAATAACATGTATTTTTTCACAAGATATTGCCCGACTAACAACACAATCCTGTAGCCTCAGAAAAATGATGTTATCCAGTTAAATAAATTGTTTTCAGATGGACACAAATTTCTTTAAGAGGATTTGACAAAGAATAATCACATAAAAAGAAAACCTTGATTTTGTAACATTATTTTTGTATTTTATTCCGAATTTATATTTACAATTTACCTTGTTCCGGATGAGTTTTTTAATATCCAAATACAATATTCTCTTGAGGAGCGATTTATGGCTTCAATTTCTGATTACCGACGCGGTATGGCAATTATGTATAATAACGAAATTTATTTAATCACAGAATTTCAGCACGTAACTCAGAGTAGAGGTCGTGCGATGATCAGGACCAAACTAAAAAATGTCAAAACTGGAAGGGTTATCGACAATACGTTTCGAATGACTGATAAAGTCGAACAGGTTCGTCTTGACGAAAAAGAGATGCAATATCTTTATAACGACAACGAAAATTTTTATTTTATGAACATGGAAACTTATGATCAGATTCCCATTGCCGAAGATCTGCTCGGTGATCAAAAAAGATTTTTAAAGGAAGGGATGATGGCGAAATTAGTATTCCATGGGAATATACCAATTACTTTAGAACTCCCCACAACAGTCGATCTAAAGGTGATTCAAGCTGAACCCGCCGTGCGAGGTGATACGGCAGGAAATTTAACCAAGCAGGTTACCTTAGAAACAATTGCTAAGGTTGAAGTACCCCCTTTTATCGAGGAAGGCGAAATTATCCGTATTGATACACGAACCGGGGTTTATGTTTCTCGGGTTTAATTTGTCATTTATAGTTCACTTGAATATCATTCCAAATAAAAGAAAGTATACGATAAACATTCTAAATTAATAAGGCTTATAAATCTAATGGTTTCATCAGGGAGGAAAGTTCTTTATTTTTTTACTCTCCTTATTATTCCTTTTCTACTTTGGATTATTCCACAAACTAAAATACATTTCATAACTTTTCTATTAATTCTTCTCCTATATATTGTCTCTCGTTATTGGAAAGAAATTTCTTTTCTCCATGACGGTTTGGAGATTATCCTTTTATATCTCACGCTTTCTTTTTTATTAAATGAAATCGGTCTTGATAATCTCTTCCCTGCAAACGTACTGATTATTATCATTCTATTGTATCTATTTCTCTTTCGATTAAAGAAATGGGATAGAGCAAGATTGTTCCTTATTCGGGGAAATATAAAAAAGACACTCGGAATTGTTATCTTATTCTCCATGTTATCAATCGTATCACTGGTAATCTGGTTTATTTTTCAAAAAGAAAATGCTTATGCCAAATTTATACCTGAGTTGCCAATTCCAATACTATTGCCATTAGGCATTGGCTTTGGAATCATAAATGGGTTTTATGAAGAGGGTCTATCTCGCAGTATTTTATTATCTCATTTTACAGAGCAAATTGGTTTTAAGGGGGCAATGCTGCTTCAATCGTTCTGGTTTAGTTTTCTACATTATCAAAGCGGATTTCCTTCTGGAATTATTGGCATAGGACTCACCTTTGTCTTTGGCTTGATGATGGGATATCTGGTTTATCGCACCAAAGGATTACTTGTCCCAATTGTTATCCATGTTTTAGCGGACTTTACTATTTTCATTTTGGTTATTTTAAGAATACATAACATGATTTAGGAGGGAGGATTAAATACCTTGGACGAAAATATTATGATTCCAATTTATCCAGAATCAACCAAAATCACCATGGACTTACGTCCAAGATTGCATCCACTATTTCAAATTTTGACGGAAGGTATTTCAGAATTTGCTTTTGCAAATATTTATTTATTTAGAGACATACATAACTATCGAATTTCAAAACTTGAAGATAATTTGTTTGTTATTTTGGGCAAAGATGATGATAATCTATTTTTCATGTTACCCTTTGGCTTACCAGATAAGCCAATATTAAAAACACTATTTCAAGATTATTCAACTCTGAAAGCTGCCACTGAGGATCAAGCAAAATCGCTTGAAGAATTCGGATTCACAGTTGTCGAAGATCGGGATAATTTTGATTATCTATTTTCCCGTGAGGAATTATCCAGATTAGCAGGCAGGAAATATCATAAAAAAAAGAATCTTGTCAATGCTTTCATCAATAATTATAACTATGAAGGAAAACCACTGTTAGAAGACTATATTCCAGAAGCGATTCAGGTTTTAGAACTGTGGCGAAATGGGCGTGATAATCCTGGCGATTATAAAGCTAACAAAGAAGCGCTGGAAAAATCCGAGGCATTGCAATTGTGTGGCGGAATCTATTATGTGGAGGGACAACCAGCCGCGTTTACCCTGGGTGAGGAATTAGCCAGGGGAGAAAGTTTTGTGATTCACTTCGAGAAAGCACTCGGCAAATACAAAGGTATTTATCAATTTGTCAACAAATGCTTTGCTTCAATTCTGCCTGAGAAGTATAAATATATCAATCGAGAACAGGATTTGGGGGATCCGGGATTACGACAGGCAAAGATCAGTTATCGACCGGTTGGATTTGTGAAGAAATTTCGTGTTACGCAATAATAATTTGTGAAATAATTAACAAAAGGATATGTTATGAAATTACCCCAGGAAGATGTTGTTTTATTTTACAAATTGTATCACTCTTTGCTTATCTATTTCAATCAAAAGAAAAATATTTTGAAGGGCTTAAATGAACCAGCCGATATTAAGAAATTTCCCCTTCAAGAGATTTATAAAATTAGAGATCAATTATATGATGAGCCAGAATTCATTGAAATATTCGTCTCTGAAAATCCAATGAATTTTTCTCCCGACGAATTGAACATCATTAAGAGCTGGAGACATTTTATTAAAGGACAATTTTATATCTTTCGCCATTTGAAGAATTACTCAATATTTCTTTATACCGCTGAAAATACAAGAGCTTACGGAGTTTGTGCATTGACATCAAGCTTCGAAGATACGGTAGGATCGTATGTACCGATCCTGGTTGAGACCGTACTTTTACCTTTTAAGGATAAGATTATTTATGATAGCTTATTTCAGCGTTATTCAATTTCTTTTGGTAGAAGTATACGTTCGTCAATGAACGATTGGTATCAGCAAGCCAAGGCAAAATATGGAATTATCACATCGCTTCCGTTTGATTCCGATAAAATTGAGAGCAGCGACGCTGAACAATTGAAATTTTACCTGAAGAGTCAACGAAATCGTTTGGTATTAAAGACGCCTGGTTTGCCATTCTGATGGGGATTATCGTCGCAAGCGGAAGCACAAAAGAAGAGGTCGAACGAATTTTACAAGCCATTGTTCCTGACCAACAAAGAGAATTCGTTTATATCTTTCATCTTAAAACCAGGTAATGAATCTAAACCCAATGCCATTAAGTTAAAGACATATTTAAATAATTCAGGAGTGCAATCTCTTCCTTCGGAGGATCAATTTATTAATAATGATCTGCTTAGGCAGACCTTTATGGATTGAATTGTTTTGTAACGCATAAAGGCGTTGCACTCCTTCGTCTACGCTTAACTAATCTAAACCAACAAAATACATTGAAAAAAATATCACTAAAATCAACCCTATCTAACTCTTGTCACCAGGACTTTTCTGTTATTCGACTTTGTTCAGATATAAGATTGCGGCAAGAATTTTTCGGTGGTTTAGTATATGACACCAGAAATGGGAATACGCTGGAAATCGATCAGAGTACTTTTCAATTTCTGGATTTGTTAAGAGACAGGACATTAAATATTGAGGAAGTCTTAGCCTTTTTAATTAAAGATAAAATCATAAAAAAAATCGATAATTCAGTAATTGATACATTAAAAAAATTAATCCAATTAAAAATCATCGAAAATAGCGATGAATTGCCACCAACTCTCCTTTTTAACAATCAAAATCTGAAGAAATTTCCAGACAAACCCTGGCTCTCAGCGCCAGAGACGATTCATTGGGCAGTGACTTATCGCTGTGATGAAAATTGCCCGGATTGTTATGTCCGTCGGTTCTCCGTTACTAAAAATGAGCTTACAACCCATAAGGCGCTCGAATTGATTGATAAAATTGCAGACTGGAATGTATTTCAACTGGCAATTGGTGGCGGTGAACCTTTTAGCAGGAAAGATTTACCACAACTGGTTCATCATGCTGCCAATCGTGGATTATCAGTTCATGTTACCACTGGCATGTTACACATCGATCCTCATCTCCTGAAATCAATTTCCCATGCGATTAACAATCTACAGATCGGTGTTCAACCTGCTCGGTTGTTTGACTCACATTCGACCATAACAATTAATCAGCTTGAGGAGCTATTTTCAAATGTTCAGACTTTGGGATTGACACCTGGCGCCAACCTTTTTCTGACTGAATCAGTCATCAAACAGTTAGAAGACATAATCAAAATTCTGGTAGCTATCGGTTTCAATCGAATTATTTTATTACGTTACAAGCCACCGGAAAATATCGAAAGATGGAAAAAGGAAAATCCGGGTAAGTTTCAAATGAAAACGCTGCACGAAAAAATTAAGAATATCATCAAACAAAATCCACAACTGCACATTCGGGTGGATTGTGCCTTAAGTTTTGTTCAGCGACACTTGCCCCAAAAATTAGCCACACAATTTGGCATAAAAGGATGCGTCGCGGCAGATCGAATTCTGGCTGTGGCGCCAGACGGTTCTGTCTATCCCTGTTCTCAGCTTGTCCATCCAGAATTTCACGCCGGCAATTTATTAGAAACTGAGCCAAAAATCTTGTGGGATGAGTCTCCTATCCTTAGAAAATACCGTTCGTTTCGTACCAAAAAATCTTTCACCCATAGCTGGTGTGGCGTTTGTCTTGCAAAATCATCCTGCGGAGGCTGTCGTGTTTTTGCAACCGATGGATTGGGTGGTGATCCTGGCTGTCCTGAACCAGTACTGCCACCGCTAACTCGACTCGGGAAAATTGGCAGGAATTTAGATCTGGCTGAATATTTGGAAAGGCACCAAATAATCTCTGTTGGCAAGTATATGGAACGCTATGGTGCAAGTCAAAGGAGCGCGATCAAAGAACTGAACAAGTCTCCTAACACGATAAGTACCACCGATAAATCCACCAGAAAGAAAAAAGATACTTACGAATATTTGAAAGAAGACATTGTTTTAGATATTCAGCATTCAATCGGTTATACTTCAGGTGGTTTTCCTTATGCAACTTATGAACAAATTTCAGAATGGATTGAGGATTCCTCTTATCTGAATAATTATCCCGCCTGGATCAGGCAAAAATCAAAGATTAGTAGTGACGAATTATTAAATACATCAAAACAAGAAAAAGGAGTACAATAAAATGAAAATCTTAAGTGTACGCAAAGGCTTTCAGGCTGATCATAGTTCAACATCTTATGAATTCTTTGCAATTGATAAGCCGCTAAATCAATCTGAACGGGCAAATGTTGCTCGGCTATCCAGTCGAGCCAGACCAACAAAGCGAAGAGTGAGTTTTATCTATCATGGCGACTGGAGTGATCTTCCTGGTGGGTGGGGACCATTGATGCGGAAATATTACGATGTCATGTATTCAGAAAGCTATGATTGGTGGACGCTCGCTATGGCATTTAATACTGATAAAAAGACAATTGATCACATCAAGCAATTTGAATTCGAAGGGACTGATGGGATGGGCGTCACGGTTGAATCGGATGAAAACCGGGTTATCATTTCAATTTTTTGTCATTTATATCCCGGGTTTGACTTTGGAGATGATTATGATTATTATGAAGATGAATACAATGAAGATGACTTTGAAGTTGAAGAAACCATTGAATCAGAGGATTATCTATTAAATCTTCTGGCTGAAAATCGAAACCACCTGGAAAACGGTGATTATCGTTTACTTTATGGTGTGTGGCAAAAATATGGTTTCGAGCTTGAAGATGATGATGAGCTTGATGAAGTGATTCCGCCTGAACCGTGTGGCATGGATGATTTACCAAAACCAATAGGAACCTTGCTATCATTTTTGGAAGTACATTAACCAATCGTAGAGCGTGGCGGGTAGGGCGTAAAGCGTAGCACATAATGTTACTCGTTTTACACCCTAAGATTCACGCTCAATAATAATACCACAGAATAAATCTGTGTTTCTATGCAAGAATTTTTAAAATCATTTACCGCAATGGAGTCGTTATGAACAATTCTCTTAAGCAACCAACAGCATGGATTTTAATTTTATTACTGGTTATCATTCCTCCGTCATTCGCTAAATCTTCAGAAACAACTGAGGATAAAATTCAAATCCCAATCACAACCTGGCTAAAAATTGGACCGATCGAATCTAATCTGCCAATGTTTCACGATATCAAAAACATCAGCGGAAAAGAATTTGATTTAAAAAGCCTATTGAAATTTGAACAGTTTAAAATAAACAAGCTTCTTCCTCAAGAAGGACAAAGGTTCAACTGGGATCAATCAACGAATTTCCAATGGTCTGGGATTGAAGCAGATAGCGAAGGATTGGATTTCAGCCCTACCTCTGAAAAAGACCTGCCCCAATTTTATTACCTCGTTACTTACATTTCTGCCAACCGCTGGACAAAGGCCAAATTGGAAGTTATGAGTCATCACCTGTTCCAGGTTTATTTAAATGGGGATAAAATTACAGAAAAAACTTCTTCTGAAAAGCCGAAAGATGATACTTCAAAGGTCGAACCTGGAAAGGCAACTCATGAATTGAAATTGGAAACTGGTAAACATTTGCTGCTTGTCAAATTATTAAAAGATCCTGATAACAGATCGAAATGGAATTTGAAAGCAATTCTTCATCTAAAAGAATCCTGGAATCAGAGCGATCTGGCTGTAAATGTCTCACCAAAACATAATATGAATATCAAACGTTTGCTGGATGGTCCCAAAATCAGAACTGCCTCAATTTCTCCGGATGGTGAAATAGTCGCGTTATCTATTAGACAAACATTGCCTCCCAGTGATGACTCAGAATCATGGATTGAATTGCGCCATGTGAAGGACGGAAGTTTGTTGAATACTTATCGAGGAGGGATGCAAATCAGTAATGTTCAATGGGCTCCAGTTGGTAAAAAATTCTCCTATACCAGTTCATCAAAAGAAGGGAGCACGCTCTGGATCGTTGACCTGGATAAAGGCATATCAAATCCGATCTTAACAAACATAAAAGATATGGATGGGCATACATGGGCACCCGATGGTTCGTTTATCGTCTACAGCATCACAGAAAAGCCAGAGCCAGATAAAACTGGGCTCAAAAAGCTGGAAGGTATGCCCGATCGGTTGCCTGGTTGGCGAAACCGAAATTTTCTTTATCTGGTGAATACAATTAGTGGTACGCGAAAACAATTGACCAGCGGAATGCTTTCGACTAACCTGCAAAGCATCAGTCCCGATAGTAAAAAAATCTTATTTAGTCGTTCAACTGAAGATTTTATGGAAAGACCATATTCAAAAACTGAATTCTTTATTCTTGATTTGACTACAATGGAATTGGACTCCTTATGGACAAGTCGATGGTCAGGGCATGTACAATGGTCTCCTGATGGGAACAGGCTTCTGGTAACTGGCGGTCCTTCCATGTTTGGTGAGATCGGCATCAACGTTTCACAGGGGAAAATTCCAAACGATTACGATACGCAGGCGTATATCTATGATCTAACAACCAAAAATGTGGATCCAATTACAGTTAATTTTAATCCTTCAATCGGTCAGGCAATCTGGAGTAAAACAGAAAATTGTATCTATTTCAATACAACCGATCAATCGTTTCGCCATCTCTACTGCTACGATTTAAATAATAAACAGTTCGAATGGATCGACACTGGAGTTGAAGTCCTGAATAGAATTGACATAGCAGAAAACAAACCGATTGCCGTCTACACCGGCTCCAGCGCAGTGGATCATAATAAAGCTTTTGTTCTTGATTTGAAAAAGAAAACATATCGAATATTAGCCGATTCGGAAGCCGAAGATTTCAAGCATGTCGAATTCGGTAAGGTTGAGCGATGGACTTTCAAGAATGATCAAAATATTGAAATTGAAGGTCGTATTTATTACCCACCAGATTTCAATCCTGAAAAAAAATATCCCTGTATTGTCTATTATTACGGTGGGACGACTCCAGTAACCCGTGACTTTGGTGGTCGCTATCCAAAAAATTTATATGCTGCCCAGGACTATGTGATTTATGTGCTTCAACCCAGCGGTGCAACTGGATTTGGACAGGAATTTTCAGCGCTGCATGTGAACGATTGGGGTATCATCGTAACTGATGAAATCATCGATGGAGTTAGAAAATTCCTGGCTGCCCATCGGTTTGTCGATGAAAAGCGAGTCGGTTGTATCGGCGCTTCTTATGGTGGATTTATGACCATGCTGCTGCAAACCCGCACCGATATGTTTGCTGCGGCGGTGGCTCACGCTGGAATCAGTTCCATTTCCAGTTATTGGGGCGAAGGGTATTGGGGTTATTTATACAGTGCCATCGCCACAGCCAACAGCTTCCCATGGAATCGAAAGGATATTTATATCGATCAAAGTCCACTGTTTCATGCCGATAAAATTAAAACACCGTTATTGCTATTACACGGTTCTGATGATACAAATGTCCCACCAGGTGAGAGCAGACAACTCTATACCGCATTAAAATTGCTTGGTAAGGAAGTAGAATTAATCGAAGTCGAGGGACAAAATCATCATATTTTGACTTACAACAAACGCATCAAATGGACCAAAACTATTTTAGCCTGGTTTGATAAATGGCTAAAGGATCAACCGCAATGGTGGGAAGATTTGTACCCAAAATTGGGTGAATAAGTGACTGGCTAAAAATAACTATTTTAAATTCAGAAATTTAATTAAACCATTTATGAGGTAAAATCATGATACTTAAAAGTTCTCTATTCCAGCTATTTCTCATTTTTAAAACTATGACATTTGTTCTGATATTTTTTATGACTCTTAATGATGACCTATTTTCTAGGAATCTTTCTAAACCTGGATTAACCAACCTACGAGTGGAATACAAGGTAAATCCCATTGGAATCGACATTTTAAAACCTCGATTAAGCTGGGAGATTTTGTCAGACGGGCGTGGGATTAAGCAAACGGCTTATCAAATCTGTGCAGCAGAACAAGTTGAAAATCTTAAATTGGGAAAAAACTTGCTCTGGGACACAGGCAAAGTCCAATCCGATCAATCGATTCATGTTGAATATCAGGGGGCAGATCTAAAATCAGGGCAACGAGTATACTGGCAGGTGCGAATCTGGGATGAAAAGGATCGGCCCACTGATTGGAGTAATGTTGCTTTCTGGGAGATGGGATTACTCAATCCATCTGATTGGAAAGCATCATGGATTACACCTAATATCGAAGAAGACATCACTAAATCTCAACCCTGTCCCTTTTTACGAAAAGAATTTACCCTTAGTAAAAAAATTAAGTCGGCGCGAGCTTACGTAACTTGTCTTGGTTTGTATGAAATACAGATCAATGGACAGCGGGTGGGAGACCAGCTTTTCACACCTGGTTGGACCAGTTACGTCAAAAGATTGCAATATCAAACTTATGATATCACACATCTCCTAAGAAATGGTAACAATGCAGTTGGTGTGGTTTTGGGAGATGGCTGGTATCGAGGATATTCTGGATGGAATATGAAACGAAATTATTACGGCGAAAAATTAGCCCTTTTGCTCCAACTTCATATAACATATCAAGATGGGATTTCAGAAATTATTAGAACAGATGAAAGCTGGAAATCATCCACAGGTCCCATTTTAGAATCGGATATCTATCATGGTGAGGTGTACGATGCCCGTCTTGAAATGAATGGCTGGAGCCAGGCTAATTTTAATGATCAAGTCTGGAAATCGGTTAAAATTATTGACCATAGCAAAAATATTCTTGTGGCTCCCCAGGGTCCTCCAGTGCGAAAAATTCAGGAGATAAAGCCGATCAAAATCATTAAAACTCCCAAGGGTGAAACAGTTTTCGATATGGGACAGAATATGGTCGGCTGGATTCGTCTTAAAGTAATAGGACAGGCAGGCACAATAGTTACTTTGAAACATGCTGAAGTTTTGGACAAGGACGACAATTTATACACCGAAAATCTACGCAAGGCAAAACAACGAGTTCAATATATCTTAAAAGGTGGGAATGAAGAAATTTTTGAGCCGCATTTTACCTTTCATGGTTTTCGATATGTGGCGGTCGAGGGATTTCCTGGTGAGCCGAATTTAAATAGCCTGACCGGAATTGTTATTCATTCTGATATGACTCCTGCTGGTAATTTCACCAGCAGCGATTCCATGATCAATCAATTGCAGTACAATATTCAATGGGGTCAGAAAGGCAATTTCGTGGATGTGCCTACCGATTGTCCGCAGCGTGACGAACGTATGGGCTGGACTGGCGATGCCCAGGTATTTGCTCCAACAGCATGTTTTAACTTTGACGCAGCTTCATTTTACACCAAATGGCTGAAAGATGTGGCAGCCGATCAGTTTGAAAATGGCGCTGTGCCACATGTTGTGCCAGATGTACTAAAGGGTGGTGCTTCTGCTGCATGGGCAGATGCTTCTGTAATTGTTCCCTGGACGGTTTATCTCTGCTACGGAGACAAAAGAATATTGGAACAACAATATGAGAGCATGAAAGCCTGGATCAACTATATGCAAAACCAGGCAAGTGATAGCTATTTATGGAACAAAGGCAGTCATTTTGGTGATTGGTTAGCCTTTGCTACTACTCGTTCAGATTATCCCGGGGCGACAACAGATAAGGATTTGATTGCTACAGCTTATTTTGCTCATTCGACAAATATTCTGCAAAAAGTGGCAGCAATCCTAAACAAAAAAGATGATGTCAAAAAGTATGCTGCTTTGTTTGTGAAAATAAAACAAGCGTTTCAAAGTGAATTTATTACACCAAATGGCAGACTATCTTCCAATACACAAACAGCTTATTCGCTGGCATTAGCCTTTGATTTATTGCCAGAAGAATTGAAAATTAAGGCAGCCGAGCGGCTGGCTGAGGACGTTAAAAAATTCAAGCACATCACGACTGGTTTTGTCGGTGCAAACTTGATCAGCAAGGTTTTAACTGATTTTGGATACCTGGATTTAGCCTACATGCTGTTGAACCGCAAAGATTATCCTTCCTGGCTTTACCCGATAACAAAAGGCGCCACGACCATCTGGGAGCGATGGGATGGTATCAAACCTGATGGGACGTTTCAGGATGCCGGGATGAATTCATTTAATCATTATGCTTATGGAGCAATTGGTGATTGGCTTTATCGAGTCGTTACGGGGATAGAGCTTGATCCAGAAAAGCCTGGTTATAAGAATATTATCATCCGACCTCAACCAGGAGGTGGTCTATCTTCAGCTTCAGCGCATCATAACTCCATGTACGGTAAAATTGAATCCTCCTGGAAAATTGAAAACGGGAATTTTAGTCTTTCCACTATCATTCCGCCAAACACAACAGCGACCGTCATTTTGCCTGCCGCCCAGGTAGCTGAAGTTTTGGAAAGCGGTAATTCTCTTAAAAAGACAACTGGAATTCTGCATTATTTTCAAGAAGAGAATGCAGTCAAAATAGAGTTAGGTTCGGGCAGGTATCATTTTATAAGTAAGCTAAATCAAAAAGATGAAGCTAAATAAAATGGTTGTTTGGTGATTGAATTGAAGTAAACCGAAAAAAGATTCTTTAACCCGTCGAAATTTCTTTGCCTACTTTTCTGCTATTGGAATTTCCTCTACCGTATTCCCCAAAATACTCTGGACAAATTTCCAGGAAAATAAAGAACAAAAAATCACTAAAGCAATGCTTCAGGAGGCGGAAAAGATTGCTGGATTGGAATTTACCGATGCAGAACGGGAATTGATGTTAGATGGAGTCAATGATTATCTGCAAGCTTTTGAAAAATTACGTACCGTTACAATTGATAACAGCGTTCCACCCGCTATTCAATTCAATCCGATCCTTTCTGGCATGTCATTTAAAACAGAAAGAAAGCCAATAAGAATCAGTAAAATAGAATTACCAGCCGTTCCTTCAAACCTGGAAGATTTGGCTTTTTTCCCTGTAACACAACTTTCCCAACTGATCAAAAAGCGTAAAATTAGCTCATTGGAACTAACGAAAATGTATCTCGAGCGTCTGAAAAGATATGATACCAGATTACAGTGCGTCATTACATTCACAGAAGATCAGGCAATAAAACAAGCGCAACAGGCAGATAAAGAGATTGCAGCAGGAAAATACCGAGGACCGCTACACGGAATTCCCTGGGGAGCAAAGGATCTTTTAGCGATTAAAGGTTATAAAACCACCTGGGGCGCCATGACGCATAAAGATCAGATGTTGGATTACAATGCCACTGTAGTTGAGCGTTTGGAAAAGGCAGGTGCAGTCTTAATTGCGAAGTTAACCATGGGCGCTTTAGCCTGGGGTGATATCTGGTTTGGTGGGACAACAAAAAATCCCTGGAATACTGAGCAAGGTTCGAGCGGCTCCTCAGCAGGTCCAGCAGCAGCCACGGCAGCAGGATTGGTTGGATTTTCCATCGGGACGGAGACGCTTGGATCGATTGTCTCTCCCTCAACTCGTTGTGGCGTGACCGGTTTGCGTCCTACTTATGGCAGGGTAAGTCGCTATCGAGCAATGGCGTTAAGCTGGAGCATGGATAAGATTGGGCCGATATGCCGCACGGTTGAGGATTGCGCCCTGGTCTTTGATGCCATTTACGGACCTGATGGCAAAGATTTGACCCTGGTCGATTTGCCGTTCAATTGGAATGCCAATCTGGATGTTAAAAAATTACGGGTGGGCTATTTTAAAAACGCCTTTGAAGCTGAACGAGAAAACAAACAGGCAAAAGCCAATGACGAAGCTGTTTTAGATACTTTGCATTCATTGGGAATCGATCTTATTCCAATGGAGCTCCCCGATTATCCTATCAGTGCTATGCGTTTTATCCTGAGCGCCGAAGCTGCTGCCGCGTTTGACGAGCTTACTCGAACCAATCGGGATGACCTGTTGGTCCGTCAGATTAAAAATGCCTGGCCCAATGTCTTTCGTCAGGCAAGGATGATCCCTGCGGTGGAATATATTCAAGCCAATCGATTGCGGACAATGGTGATGGAAGCGATGGCAAAAACCATGTCCAAAGTTGATGTTTTTGTTACGCCTTCGTATGGTGGCGATGTGCTGTTGCTGACCAATTTGACCGGGCATCCAGCGGTCGTCGTCCCCAATGGTTTTACAGATAAGGGGACTCCAACAAGTATCTCGTTTATCGGGAATCTTTATGGTGAAGCAGAAGCGCTATTAGTCGCCAAAACCTTTCAGGATGCGACGGATTTTCATTTGAAGCATCCTGACTTAGAAATTTGAAATTTATCTCCCTATGGAGAGAAACCAGGTTTCTAAATCCATGAGTCATACAGCAACAAAATTTGAATGGTCACTAAATTAAAGAGAATAGCAAAGTATCTTTATAAAATTGAATTTTAAAAGATATTTCACTTCGAAGAAAAAACAATGATACTTAGGAGGAAGAAATGCCGAATCAAACATGTAAAGATTATCAAAAAATGGCTAAAATTTATAATTTAAACCGAAGAGACTTCTTAAAAGTTGGTAGCGCGGTTAGCGCTGGATTGGTCCTTGGAACGCCAACGCTCTGGGCGCAGGATAATCAGAAGCAGGAAAAACCAGCAAGACCAAAAACTAATCTTGATGATGCTTTAAAAATCCCGAAAACAAAGTATTCTCTACCTGGACCTTTTCCTGGCAAAGTTGTAGAAGTTCATAATCCCGAAGCCATGACTGAGGAAAAAATTGACCATGGAATCGTAAAACAAATGTTTCAATCAGGAATTCAAAAATTAACCGGTCAAAATCTAAAGAAAAGTTTTAAACTATTCTTTGAAAAAAATGATGTTGTCGGCATCAAAGTTAATCCAGTCGGTCCCGGGCTCATCAGTACACGACTCGAGCTGGTGGATGCTATCATCGATTGGTTGGTTGATAACGGTATTAACAAAGGGAACATTATCATCTGGGATCGGTTTGATTATATGCTCACTGATGCTGGATTCACCACAGAAAGATATCCAGGGATCAGCATTGAGGGACTCCAAACTATGGACGAATCAGCGGCATCAGACGAAAGTAATGATAATAGTAAATGGCTGAAACCAGATGGCACTCATGTGAGTACCGACAATTTTGATATGGATGTCTATTACTGGGCAGATGTTGAAGGACCAAAAGATAATGCCTATTTAAATCAGCATGTATTTAATGGTAAATACTCTTATTTTGGCAACTTACTGACCAAAAAATTGACAAAAATTATCAATGTGCCGGTTTTTAAAAATACTGGCAATGGAATTTCTATGGCAACGAAAAACCTGGGTTATGGTGCGATCTGTAACACCAATCGACTTCATCGTCCCCTGTTTTTTGATGTCTGTACCGAAGTGCTGGCTTTTCCCGTTATTAGAGATAAACTGGTACTGAATATCACTGATGGACTCCGAGCCCAGTACGATGGCGGTCCCATGGGCAATGCAAAATTTACTTATCTGTACAACACACTGTTTTTCGCAACTGACCCGTTTGCACTGGATATGATCTCTCATAACTTGATAGTGCAGAAAAGAAAAGAGATGAACGTGAATGTCAATGAACATCCACGTTTTACTGAATATCTACGCTATGGGGAACGGTTGGGATTGGGAATAGCTGATCCAGAGAAAATTGAGCATATTCATTCTTAAATTTTTTTTAGATACGAAAATTCTGTGCAGGAATTTATGATTATGAAAAGGAGACTTTTACTGCTAATTGTCATCTTTTGTTTTTCACTCAATGGTAATGCTGAGATAATAGTTCCAGGTGATAATTTTGTAACAGGATGGACAACATCAGGTAAAGCTCTCCGCTTTATAAAAAACGATCTCTTCAATTACATTGATGGCGGAGCGGAACTTTTTCACGAATTCGGATTCAAAGAATTATTGGTACAAAGCTATAGACAGATGGACAATGAGATCGTGCTGGAAGTCTACCAGATGGATCACCCTGAATCTGCATTAGGGATTTATCTCATAAAATGTGGTGAAGAGACACCGATTGAAGGTATTGAAGACAGGAATTCGGGCAATAAATATCAATTTACCATTGTAAAGGGAAGCTACTTTATTCAGATTAACAGTTTTACTGGAGAGGATAAACTGATTCCGGTTATGATTGCCCTTGCAAAGCAAACTTTGAGATTCATGCCACAAGAGAAATCTGTCAAAATTTTCAATCATTTGCCAAAGGAAAATCTAATTCCTGGATCACAACTGATTATTCGTGGTCCTTATGGAATGCAACCGATCTACACTTTTGGTGAAGGGGATATTTTACAGTTAAATGCAAAAATATATGCTGTGGTCGGTGATTATAAAGATGAAAAAAACAGAAGATATACCCAGATTGTGATAAAGTATCCCAACAAAAAAGATGCTTTGACTGTTTTTGAGAATCTATTGAACAATTTAGATCCATATCTCGAAATTATAGAAAACTTTGAAAATGGCTTTGTTTTTAAAGATTATCAAAATAATTTTGGTATATTCAATTTGAAAGACGATACCGTTGAGATCAGGATAAAGTTAAAACATAAGCCAACGGATTTGACAGATAAAAAGTAATTTCAAAAAAATATGAAAAAATTTAAAGTAAGTTCTCAAGTCATTTATACTTTTCTGGTGCTTTTAATCCCGTAATTGGAAACATAAAATTTTAGATTACTAAAGAAGGGGGAAAACAGTCAAGCTTTGGCCATTAGAATCGATGCAATGGCGTCGGCATAACATCTTTTATTTTATGACACGGAAGATGATTTTACTTCGTTAGAGTTTTAATCCCCCAAAAACCATAAATTAACCATTCAGAATCAAAGGATCAGTTTCTACGAAAATGGAGCGAACAAAATGAAAGGTAATCCTATCATTCATCCAGTTTATTTAACTGCTACTTACAAATTCGAGAGATCAGATGATTTAATCGATGTTGTTCAAAACCGAAGCGGATATATCTATTCCCGTTGGGATAATCCGACGGTTCGTGAAGCTGAACAGACAATGGCAGATTTAGAGGACTATGAAGCAGCTCTTGGTTTTAGTTCGGGGATGGCAGCTATTACCACTTCAATTTTAGCTTTTACCGAACCAGCTACTCGAATTGTAGCGATGAATGAAGTTTATGGTGGTACGTTCCAATTTCTTTACGATTATCTCCCGAGACTTAACATTCAGACAGTAGGTATCAATTGTGATGATATGGAACAATTATATGATGAAATTGAAGTCGGTTTGACGATGCTTTATCTGGAAACGCCAACCAATCCGCTGTTACGCGTTATTGATATTAAGCCCCTCGCTGAAGTTGCCCATAAAAAGGGCGCAATTGTCCTGCTCGATTCGACTTTTGCCTCTCCGGTAAATCAACACCCGAAAGACCTGGGAGTTGATATTGTCATTCATAGTGCAACAAAATATCTGGGTGGACATCATGATATTACTGCTGGTTTTGTTTGTTGCAACAAAGAGCATGCTGATCCAATCTGGGAGTATCGAAAAATTTTGGGTGGTGTTATGGATCCGTTAACGGCTTTTCTCGCGGTACGAGGTATCAGTACTCTGAAATTACGCATTCAGCAACAGAACGAAAATGCCATGCAAATCGCCCGATTTTTAACTAGTCATGAAAAAATAACAATCGTAAATTTTCCTGGTTTGCCATCTCATCCCGATCATGAAGTCGCCAAACGACAAATGTCTGGCTTTGGCGGCATGCTCAGTTTTGAAGTTAAAGCCGATTTCGAAGGCACCAAAAAATTTATGGATAGCCTTAAAACCATCAAACTGGCAACCAGCCTGGGAGGTATCACCAGTTTAGCCAACCAACCCATTACCAATACTCACGCAGCACTGAATCCGGAGGAACGGGCAAAGGTTGGAATTAGCGAAAGCCTGGTGCGGCTATCGGTTGGGATTGAAGACCCGACGCTGTTAATAGAGGATTTGAGACAGGCGCTTAATGTTGTTTAGGGTTTGTTGTTCATTCTCCATTGGAACAACCGACAGACAATGGATGATTGACAAAATCAAGTTTCTTTCCTCTTTTTTTTATATTCTCTATCTTAAAAATCAGCTAAATTCAACTCTGCTTGCCATGCAAAATAATGCTTTATAGAAAATCACCTTCAAAAAAAAATCCCAGAACATTTCTTGCTCTGAGATTTTCTTTTCTTATAAGGGATTGAGCTAAACAGCTTTCCCATTTAAATTTTACCGACTTTGAAAAAAAATGAAGACTTATAAAACATAATTCGTAATTTATTTTAACAAATTATCGACAATTAGCTTTCAACACCATTCATTGCATCCTTTTCGGAATCAACATGTTGTGGAGCCATTCGTTGAAGTTCAGCGAAGTCTAAGCCATCCCCTTTCTTCTTCACCTGGATTCGGCTACCATCAGAAAAATTACCCCTTAGAATCTCTTCGGCGATAGGATCTTCGATATATTTCTGAATCGTACGTTTTAAGGGTCTTGCGCCAAAGACAGGATCGAATCCTTTCTCAGCGATAAACTCTTTGGCACCCTTGTTTAGAGTGATCTCAATATCCCGATCCGAAACTTTGTCCAGCACTTCATCGAGGACAATGTCCACAATTTTAATCATATCCTCTTTATTTAGATGACGAAAGACAACAATCTCATCAACTCGATTCAGAAATTCTGGATTAAAGATTCTTTTCACTTCCTCCATAATGCGATTCTTCATGGTCTCATAATCGCTCTTCTCATCTCCCTTTGAAAAACCGATTCCACCGCCATATCGAATTTGTCGAGCGCCAATATTCGAAGTAAGGATAAGGATTGTATTTTTAAAATCAATTTTTCGACCCAAGCTATCTGTAATTCGACCTTCATCTAAAATCTGGAGCAAAATGTTAAATACGTCAGGATGCGCTTTTTCAATTTCATCAAAGAGAACAACTGAATAGGGATGTCGCCGAACTTTTTCAGTGAGTTGTCCCCCTTCTTCATAGCCAATATATCCTGGAGGTGCACCGATAAGTCGAGAGACAGCAAATTTTTCCATATATTCTGACATATCGATTCGAATCAGCGCTTCTTCATCTTCAAAAAGATAGGATGCCAATTCTTTTGCCAATTGTGTTTTTCCAACTCCTGTTGGCCCTAAAAAGATGAAGGAACCAATAGGACGATTGGGATCTTTTAATCCAGCTCGCGTTCTTTGAATTGCCCTGGAAAGCATGGCAATGACATTATCCTGACCCACGATTCGTTTCTTCAATTCTTCTTCCATACCCAGTAATTTTTCGGATTCCGATTGGGCAACTTTTTTCACCGGAATGCCTGTCATCATGGAAACAACGTCAGCAATATCCTGCTCTGTAACAATGGCGATATTTTTAGTTTCGCTGTCCTGCCAGCGTTTTTTAGCAAGTTCTAAATTTCGGATTAACTTCTTCTCCTGATCTCTATATATTGCTGCCTGCTCAAATTCCTGAGCCTTTATAACGTTGTCTTTCTTTTCTTGAATCTTTTTAATTTGCTCTTCTAAGCTGACAATTTCTTTTGGTACAACAATATTAGCTAGGTGAACCATAGCACCGGTCTCATCAAGAACGTCAATCGCTTTATCAGGGAGATATTTATCGGTAATATATCTTTCGGATAGACGAACAGTAGCTCGAATGGCGGCTTCTTCATATTTCACCTGGTGGTGGGCTTCATAATGTTCTTTCAATCCCTCCAATATCTCGATTGTTTCCTCAGCCGATGGAGGATCAACCATGATTTTCTGAAATCTACGCTCCAGGGCGCCATCTTTTTCAATATACATTCGATATTCATCCAGCGTAGTCGCGCCGATACACTGAAGTTCCCCGCGGGCAAGCGCTGGCTTAAACATATTTGAAGCATCTAACGATCCAGAAGCACCACCAGCACCGACAATTGTATGTAATTCATCAATAAAGAGAAT
>SMTZ1_10000755_pt1 | contig 34933 bp, 24 predicted proteins | sample DeeMarSWOR136_30_FD_25667 | JGI IMG/M metagenome (IMG submission 25667)
CCTTGGGTAATGCCGACTTGCATCCAGTTGGCTGCTCTATAACAGGTACCCCTAAATCGATCTGCCTCAACAAAGGTCTCTAACAACACGGGGCTGTAGTTGTACCTGGCCTGTCAATCATCTCTTATCTGTTTACATGCCAATGATAGTATCTTGGACGCCAGATTCCGTGATTGAACCCAGGGGAGGATCAAGAACCGGGCATTGTTGACGATCAGATGCAGATTGCTCCTGCGCTGCTTAGCTGTCCAGCCGATGTAGTGATCTCGGTCCGCCACACTCCAAGCCGAGGCTCCAAAGCCCAGAGTTGCCAGAAGACCAGACCCACTGAAGACAAAGTAACGCAGCTGGGCACCGGGCAACGGCCTATGCCCCAGATAATGATAACGCTCTGTCAATTCATTCCACAACCGAGAGCTGGTGCCCTTGACCACTACCTCAAGCCGCAAGGGCCCCAAGGCACCGGCCCCAACACACACCTGAGATTTCGGATCCGAGGCACTGCTGATGCGGACTCTGGCGGTACGATTGCCGTTGCCTTTTTGAGGTGGTGGCAATCGAATCAGGCCGTCACGCTCCATGCGCAGTAACGCCACACGGCAACTCATCTCCTTCAAGCCACCATCGGGTTTGTACCATCCAAATACCTCACAGACACGCCGAGAGATCTTAACGCGATTCAGTCGTTCGTCTGAGGCGATAATCTGCCGTATCTGCTCCAGTTCTGCTCCAGAGAAGTCCCGGCCACAATAGTGATACTGTTGGCTGTTATCTTTCATGATGTATCCGAATATTGCAATCGAGGCAACTGCTCTGCCGACATCGTCCAAGGCAAAAAACACGTTAAGTCATCCGGGACTTGGCTTCGATTGTCCGCACAGACCTGCAGGTACTGAGTCAACCATTTACGAGGATTGACGTTCCAAAGCTTGAGCGTTTGAAAGATACTAAACAGACACGCTGTAAAATGACCACTGGCGATCGAACCGGAACCATAGTAGTTTTTTCGCCCCAATGCCGCTATACGCATTCGTCGCTCGGCCTCACTGTTATCCATTGGAATCCACGGATGATCCACAAAGACCATCAAGCCCTCCCAGTGTTCTCTGAGGCTATTTAAACGTTTGACCCTTTCAGGATGCAAATGGGCTTCAGTCAATTCCGATTCGAATTGTTGTTTCATGGCATCAAGGGCCTCTCGCAATGATTGATCGGCCTGTGCAAACTCTGGAGAATCAACCTAATGCTGAACGCGCTGATTATTCAGATGAAAGATTTCACCGATTGAATCAACCCACCCCATAGCCCAAGCTTCGAGTTCACTAAAGCCATTGGCTGTATCCAAAAAGTCCCTTCGGACGTGAGTCCAGCAGAACGCCAGGATGACATCTTTGCGGTTTTTGGCAAAGGATTTGTAGGACGCAAACCGATCCACACTCAAAATCAGTACACTTACCACCTTCAAGTGGTTTTCAAGGACGGACGCAGCACGGCTTGGGTCCAGAATATAGACTACGGTACTGTCCGAAACAAAAACCCACATATACCAACGATAGCTCTTCTTACCCTCAATGAACTCAAAGACTTGCCAGCGGGTCTCATCGGCATGCAGATGTCTTTCTGTTTGATTCTTTTGGATGATCTGCTGTAAAACCGGTTCAAAGAGCGGGGCTAACTTTTTGAGACCATCACCGGTCGTTCCTGCAGCCATGTCGAATTCGATATCCTTGAACGACTCCAAAAGTCTATTGATCGGACGCTGATAGAGATACTTCTCCAGCAACAGTGTAACCCATACGGAGATACCCAGTTTGCCCTTGTCAATGAGTTTGCCCGGCCCGGGGGCGGTGATAATCCCTGGTATATCCTGGCACTGACAGCATTTCTTGTACTTCTTTCGCCGAACCTTACGGCGGTAAGCACGCACCTCGGCTTCGATAAGCTCCGAATCTTCAGTGCCAAGAAACGGATCCTCCTGATAAGGACATCCGCAGTGGGGGCAGACTGCTTCATCCAGCCCAAATATCTCCTCTTTAACCGGAAGGTGGCTGTAATCCCGGCGTCCATGGCCAGGACTACCCAGCTGGTGACCTCTGCTTCTTTTTGGTTCGCTATCAGAAAATGAAGCTGTGGATGAATTGCTTTTGGCCTTGGATCTCTTTTTCTCTGACTTACGGCCATAAAGCCTTCTTTCCAGATAGCGAATTCTGGCGTTGAGTTGTTCAATCTCTTGCTTTAGTAATTGCTCTCTGGCTGTAGCTCCTTCAAGAAGGCTTTTGTAGAAGTTCCTGTCCCATCGCAGCGTATGGTTTTCTCGCAGCAGGTGCTGTACATCGAGTACTTCGCCCACCTGGGTTGCCTGCTGGTTACAGCAGCTATTTTCTTGTGTGACGGCTATCATGCCGCAAATATAGCGTGGTGCCAGGTGCGTGTGCCGTGAAATCTGTAGAAATTACAAAAAAATTACAAGGCACTAACGGGTTAGACGAAGGTTCACCCCAAGAATTTGATTTTGCGAGATACTTTTCATAAGTACTTGTTCCATCGGCACTTGTTCGAAAATGATAATGCTGAGGATTTGCAAGATTTCGCTCAAACTCAGCTGTATTTGGAGTTCTTTCTTGACAATTGCGACCAGGACATAAACGCTGATGGCAATCCAGATTTGAGTCTTGACTGCGTTCTCGGTTAGGCCGAAAAATGTTTTGATTCGAAGGTCGTGTTTGATCCATTTGAAGAAGATTTCTATCTGCCAACGACACTTGTAAAGTCGAGCGATTGTTGAAGCAGCTAGCGAGAAGTTGTTTGTTAAGAACACGAACTTTTTGTTTGTGTCGATGTCGAAGTAACCGATTCGACGAAGTGCGGCAGGATAATCCTGTGACGCATAAAAGCCATTTAGTCTTATTGTTTGATCGCATCGCAAGCCTGTGCTTTTGTCGACCTTGCGATAGTAGAGACGATGATAATCTAAATTGGTTTTGGCTCTTGTGATAAAAGTCGAAAGGTTTTGAGTAAAGCTGTAGAGGCGAGCAAAGTCGAGGTAGCCACGATCCATTTATGTAAATTGCGCTTGGCTCTGAAATCAGTTCGTCGAGGATATTTACATCGTGTACTTTTCCGCCTGTAATGCGGATAAAAGAGGGGATATAGCCCCTCAGGTCCATTAGTGTGTGTACCTTGAGTGCCGCTTTGTGTTTGCGAAACTTGGCCCATGGAAATAGTGACAGACATAAATCGATGGTTGTTGAATCCAGAGCATAAACCTCTCGCTTTAACTGAATTCCGAAGTCTTAGTTGGCATAGAGTTTTCGAGCCTTGTTTATTAACACTCGTGCGAAGTCGGCGTATATTCTCCAGTTTCGATGCTCGTTTGCATTTGCCAAGATATTGCGTGAAACGTTTCTGCGAATGCCGCAATGGTAGAGTTTTGGTTGCATTGCTCGTAAACAAGTTTCGATGTCGCGAAGGCTCTGTCGGAATGTTATCTGAGCGAACGCCATACACAGGAACTGATCGAAACAGGAAAAAGTCTTTACTCGATAATTGCCTTGATATCGGTGAACGCATTTGTCGAATTGCTTCTTTGGAAGAAAGTCTATCAGTTGTGAGAAAACAATCCGTCCAGCTTGCATTGGCCAGCCCTTTCAATGACTCATTGAAAGTATACTGGCTAAATGTAGTGAACGAGTTGAAATCGATCCCAATCATTTTTTCTCACAAGCTACTGAATTTATTAGTGTTATGTCAATTCTCTATAAAGTTAACGGGACAGTAGTGACTCTGCAGGTGAATCATTGACACCTTTGACAGACTTCGCTACATGATGACTCGCCAGCTCGATGACTCATACCACAACCAGAGTCATATATCCTTATAGCCTCCAAAAGTATGATGTCACCATGACCAACAAAATGCATCCTGCCAAAAGCCGAACATGGCCTGTTCAGGATTACATGCTAAAGAAGCTTCTCGTCGAATTTACTATCTGTCTTCCACCTGGCTGACATGGTCGAGACCATTTTGGTGGCCACAGAATGTTTGGCATTGGCGGGGATTATTCCATGTGAAAGCGTTCTTTCATAATAACCTTTGAAAGCATTATCTCCGTGCCTTGTGGCACTGGTAGCAGCGCCTCATACGGCATTCTTTAATCTTCTGTTTACCGCCCACGGCAATTTCAATCTTGCCGGTTTAGACCTGCCTTTTTTATCTTTTCCACTGCTGGCTCTCTCAAGACCCACACCACAGTATTTGTGCAGCCTGCAAAGGCCGCAACAGTCACGATGGCAAGCGCCGCAGCCACCGTTCTCTCTGCTGTCGAGGTCCTCAGAATTCAGATTAGCTCCTCAGCCGAAACCTGGCTGTTGGGGTCGTTTGGATCGCCGGGCTCAGCAGACTCGGTCGGCCCTGTGGGCTCTGTAGGCTTCTCAGGACACTGGGACGGCGTGAGGACCTCGTGCAGGCGGTCCCACCGACGGCGTACAAAACCAATTCCACTGCCGACAGCCAGCAGAGAAGCGAACAGAATCAAGCCATACCAGAGACTGGGATCGAGTTGGCGTATTCTCTGCCGCCTGGCTCGAAACATCACTGCCATTACGGCCTCCGGCTCGACCTGCAATGGGCTGTCAAAGCGCAGCATCTTCCCACTGAAAGGCATGGTAATCCGCAGTTGGGCAACGGAACCTTCAGCTGCCTCCTGAGTCTGGATAATCCGTTGCGTGATCAGCTCCAGGTTCTCGCTGTCTGCCTGTCCGAGTGAGCTTTCAATGCGCTCAGCCTGCTGCTGACTGAAGCTAATACTCTGGCCATCCACAGCGATCAAGCCGCCGCTATCGCCAATCGTGCCGGATGTTTGCTGGCGCAAGCGACCTCGGGCATTGACCAGACCCACCTTGGCCTGTTGCCTCAGCAGATTATCGAGATCGACCCGGATGTCTTCGTTAAGAGCCAGATTGCCGCGCGAGAAGTTGTAACCAATGGCCAGTGCCCGACGGGCATCGGCCTGTCGCCCCTGTTGCGCCAGCTCGCGTGCCAGCTCTTGCTGCTGCTGGGCGAATCGGTCATTTGCATGGCTTACTTCGAGGATTTGTTTCTCGTAGGACTGTAGGTTGTAACGACGAACTTGCTGGTCAATAACCGCATTCTTGTCAATGGTCAGCGTCCCGTCAAACTCGTCGTAGGTGAAGCCCTCAGGCACATAAACATACCAGGTGATCTGCTTCAGCGGCAGGTCGAATCGCGGCCCTGATAATCGGTGAACACCGGACCAATCATCCAGTCTGCCGCTGGCTCGAACTGAGGGCAATCCTGCCACATACACCATGTCCACCAGTACATCGTCGGATGTTTGTTGTGGCAGCGGCACAAGCAACACTTCCCGGCCCTGAGCATTACTACGGATAGACGGCTGAGCTGCCTGTCCGTCAACAGACAATGACCAGATTACCCCCTTTTCCGGCAGTATGGTCTGCAAATGCCGCTTGGTGCCCACGCGAAGCATGAGCGTCACTCGGTGGATTGCCTGTCCGCTTGGTGTGACTACGGTTGCGATGTCGGTCCGGCGTACGTCTGCGCCGACCTGTTTGGCTGCAGCATGACGCCTGGCTTTAACTGTTAACACATGCTCCGGTGATGCGCTGCGGTAGCACATTGCGGCACCGGAGAGGTCGCCGGCGCCGAAATATTTGGGAATACTGCGTGCTTCTGCCGGTCGCAGGGATGCGTCCGTGGAATCAACTGAGAGTTCTACCCGATCAGTCGCGAATACCACTGCATGGCCCTGTTGCAGGTCTACATCCAGGCAGCGAACCGGGGCTAACGGCACGTCACCAGCGATCTGGTTGTATTGCGTCTCGTAGGTCACTCGCAGCAGGTATGGTCGATCATACACTTTGTCCGCCAGCTCTACCTGCCAGTCGCCCTGACCCAGTTGCTCGCGTCGGGCAATTCCCGGTCCGCTGATGGTCACGCCCGTTGCTTCGGACGGCAGGGCCAACTTAAAGGCTTTGGTCCCGGCATGGAACAGCCGGTACCGTAAGTAGTGGTCGTGGCGCACTAGGCCGTCGGTCACTTTCGCCACATGGAGCGACTGAACTGTCACTCTGGGCTGGACCACCTCGGTCTGAAGGTGCAACTGCCAATCAGGTCGCAGCAACCGAAATGCCAGCAGGCCCTGGCCGGGCTGGCCGAGTTCGGTGGGATTGACTTCACTGACACCCTGTCGTGATGCCACCGACAGACGTACGCCTTGCTCTGAGCCTACTACCAGATATCCCGTGTGCTTTAGCACACCTTCCAGCATTACACGCGGCACGGTCAGACGATCCGGCATCTGCGCCACAGGTTGGCTCAAGGCCAGTCTCAATTGAATCGAACCGGTCAGCTTGCGTCTAAAATGAACACGCACGTCGCGCTTGCCAGCATCGGCTGATTCATCCCAATGGCTGACCTGCTCGGCGACGAGTGTGTCAATATCGAAACCTTCCGGAATCTGCAATACGACATCGAACCGACCCGCCTTGGCAATCTCAATCACCCATTGGCTATTGTATACCAGCCGGTCATCCTCTGCGTTGAACCTCGCCGTTTCCTGGCTGCGCAGCTCGCTTTGTACAGCGAGGACACGCCCCGTGACCACACTCTCGGGCGAATCGAACCGAAACGCCTGCGTGATCTGCTCGGCAGCAAGACCTGGCACTCCTTTTATTAGCTCCGCGCTATCACGAACATAATCCCGAGCGTTCATAGAGGCGGGATACTGATCAACGAGAATGTATACAGATGGATCAGCCGCCAAGCCCATCACACTATGCTGGTTCAGGGCGTCGTGAACCACTAACGGCTCCAGATGCACATCATAGGGTACTGAGGTACTGGCCGATTGTGCAACCAGCGTTAGCTCGTAGAGTCCGGTCACCGGCTGAGTCAGGCGAACTTCAAGTAGATGGGCCGACGGATCAAAACGCCAACTGCCCAAGTGCGGCGCATTTACAGAAGTGACCGCCTGACCACTGGCAATGCCCAGCTTGAGAGTCTCAACCTGGCCCTGGGCGATCTGCAAACGCACTGCATGGAACACCTGAAGCAGCCCTGACGCTACATGTGCCAGAGCCACATCCTGGGCGTAAAAGCGCACGTCTTCCTGTGCGGCCTCGCGTTCTTTAGGTCGCCAAGTGAACACAGCCGGCTCGCCGGGCACGAACATTGTCTCGACCATAGTCTGGTCTTCCTGCACGTGACGAGCCAAATGAATCGCTTGTGGGGCGTCGATCAACACATTCGCATCCGATATGACCAAGTTCAGACTATTGGTCAGCGCCATCGGCAGGGGCAAATCGAATCGACGCTGATGGTCTTGGCCTGCCGGCGGCAAGGGGACCAGAAACGTTACCTCCACCTCGTAGACATTTGCCTTATCCACGACTATTGTATGCTGGCCATCTTCTGTGCGCACGCTCACATGTGGTTCCGGATCGGGGTCAGAAACCAGAACAGCCGACTCATCCAGCAGCGGAAAGCTCGATGGCGCACTGGCTGAAATCCGCAGCTTGTACTGCAACTCCATATTGTCCACACCGGCTAACAGATTACATTCGATGCTCTCGATCATTGAACGCTGGGCCAGAGGCTTGGGGCCGAGCCCTGTGCTCGCACAGCCGCCCGAAACGCTTAGTGCCGTGACCATTAGTATCACCGATGTTACCATGGCCTGCGCAGGAACCACCACATGGCGTCCATGTCTGGTGAAAGCCCGACAAACACACCATGCGGCAACCGCTGCCGGTCCACCCCATGTCATCAGCACCTTCAGCGCGGGCCAGGTGACTGGCATCTTAGCTAAGAGATAGAATGCAGCGGCCAAAACCGCCGCCACTGCGGGCCACCATAACCGCCGCCTGACAATGGTGACAGCGAGAACGGCAGCCATGACCACAGACACGGCGATCATATCTCCCAGTGTCACGTTCCGCCTCCAAGCAGGGATGAGCTCGGCACTGACCTGGAGCATTCCATCGGGGTCCGCGTTGACAGCCTGCGCGTAGCTCAGCGACGTCGCGGGCGCAGGTTCATCTATGCGGCCGCACATCGCCGCTCCCACCCCTGCCCAGATGAGAGCAACAAGCAGCACTGCCACGACCAAGTCCGGCAGCCACCTGCGAAAGAAGATAGCGCAGAGAATAGTCAATGCCAACGCGGCCGCGCCTATTACCCATATCACCGGCTGGGCCATCCATCGTTCGAGCGACCTGGTCCACAGCCGGCCTATGCGGTTGAGTATGCGCGCCGGGCCGACACGAGCCATTTGCCGAGGCCGTGCCTGCATGTTGCCGCCAGCCGCGTTGATCGCCCACTCATCAGGTGCAGTGATCAGCCACTCGGCATAGTTGACGGGCACGGCGCAACGTGGAGCAGTCAGGCCCAGCCGACGCCGCCACCAGCCACCGGCCTCATGCACCTGACCATACTCCAGCTCGATCGTCGATGGGTCATTAGGGTTGGCCTTGCGGCTGAGTGGAATGAGTAGTCGGCCGCTGTTGGTGTCGTGTGATGCCGCCAGTCGCGTCTGTTGTTCACCGCGGCCCTTTCGCTCAACCAAAGACACCGCCCAGACTCGTGCTCCCAACGGCATCGCTAATGAAAGGAACTGCCCTGTGGTGTTCTTGACCTTATACCTGACAGTAGTAACTGATTCGATTTGTCCGTCGGGATGGACGGCCAGCTTAGTCTGATGGGCTGCGATGTCGAGCATAACCGGCAATAGTCCGCTTCGCCGGTAGGGGTCGATGCTTAGCAACGCCACATGCGGATCAGTAACGTATTTGTATGCAGCCAGAATCGGACTACTCGTCAACAAGCGATAGTCACCGGGCAGCTCATCCATAGTGATCGCCAGCAGTCCCTCGGCATCCCTATTCTCCCCCGGCTCTATCTGCAACTTCAGATCCAGATGGCTTGTGACTACCACATATCCGGTTTGTGTCTGCACATCCCGGCACTGGAGCGCGCCCAGTTGAATGGGCCGGTCGGGACCGTATTGCTGTGTGTAGGTCACAGCCAGATTGTAGTCGCCGATCACCTTGCGCGTGAGCTTGACAACCCAGAGGTCATCCTGGTGTGCCCAACGGCGAACATCGCTCCCGACAAATTCCACATTTTCCACGCTGTTCGGCAGACTGAAACGCAGCTCGTCCACCGGCGAGCCGGTGATGATATAGTTGACCACCGCGGAGCCGTAGGCCAGAGCTTCGCCGACCGATTGCAGATGGAAGACTTCCGCTCGTATCCCGGCCAACTTGCTCTGAGCCATAAGGTTCAGAGTCCAGTCCGCCTGCCGAAATCTATAGGCGAACTGTGCCTGTGCTACGCGCAGCGGCACGGAGGCTGTATGGACTTCACGCAAGTTCTTGACCTCGGGATCATCGATTTCGATTCCGGCTTCTGCGGCCACGACCACATAGCCTCGGTGGGTCTTGGCGCTGGCCACCTGCAGGGCCGGGATCGTCTGGCGCTGCCCCAACGGTCCATGACCAAGCTCCAGACGCAGACGGATGAGCACGCGCCCGATCAGCGGCTTGCTGAATATGGTGCGCACGGTTGTAGTCTCGTTTTCTGCCTGCGCCTTGGACAGGTGATAGTCCTCAACCTGATTCCCATCGACTGATGCCACCACCATGCCCGCGGGCACAACGATCTCGAGCTGGCGGATTGGCGCGTCGCGCACATCCAACTCTAACTCGGCATCGACAACAAGGTCGTCCTCCTTTATTGTTGCCACGAAGCGCCCGGCCACATCATAACTGGGCACGATATCATCCACGGAGAGCCGTAGCTGGTAGTGGCTGCCGGCGTACGTGTAGAAAAACACCTTGCCCTTGGGAATAGGCCGATCCTGTGGCCTGCCGGCCTGGACACGAGGAAAAACGGTGGCGTCGATTTGAGTCAGGCCTGTTGATTTCAAGACCACCAGTTGAAGCGCACTGTCGGTCCCAACCGCCAGGTGGCCACTCGCCCGGATTCCGCCGGTAGGCTGGATGGCCGGGACCTCAACCTCAGCGGGTAGCTTATCTACACCGGCTTCGGCGCGGATTCTCAGGCGGTAGTCTTTCTCTTGTGGTCGGCTGAGCTCGACTACGAGATCGCGCACGCCCTCACTGGCATCCGCAAGCACCCAATTGCGGATGTTGGCCCCGTCAAGTGCCGTGATACTCAGACCGGCCGGAACCTCGAATGTAAGGGACTCGATCTCGCCCTGGGCGATATGGAAGTCAAATAGCGCATCAAGGTGCAGCAAGCTGGCACGTACATCGACAATTGTGTTGGCCTGGCTGGATAGTACCAGCTTGGCATCGGCCAGTTTCACCTGGGGCTTCCACCGCACCACAAGCCGCCGGCGCGATCCAAGGATGGCATTAATCATCAGTCGCCCCTTTTCGATTCGACGCTCGACGCGCATGGCGCTTGGCAACTCCACCTCAAGGTCCGGCCGCTCACTCACAAGCTGGATCCGACGCACACGGCCGGACGGCACCTCCAGGCTCGCCTCATGCCAGGGGCTGTTGGGATCAACCTGGGGCTTTGCCACGAAGGTTGCATCGATTTGATGACGGCCTGTCTTAGCCCACACTATATGGTAAGCCTTCTGCTCCTGGTCGTAGTCAAGCTTGTAATCGACCTTTGCCTGATTCAGCTTGTGCAGCACCGCATCTCCCCGGATCAACAAAATCCGGCGGTGGGCCAGCTTCGTTTCGGCCTCGAAGCTGAGAGTCAGGGTAAGCTCCTGGCCGTCGATTCGACCGGTGATCTCCACCTCCGGAATCTCAATCCCACTTGACTGATCAGCCTCGGGTGATGCTGTTTCGTCGGCCGATACCGTCGCTGCCAGCAGCATCGAGATTAGCAGCAAGCACGCCATCTTGCATTTCATGATCATGTCCTCTCAAAAAGAATCATTGCCGTCTCTCACCATAGACTTTGCACAGCAGGCAACCGGCCTATCGACAACGGCGTTTGTTTGTTCCGTTTTCACTACTCGGCTATTCGCACGTGTGGTCATGGAATTGCCCCACATAGATAATACGTATCGATCCAGCCGAAAGGATGTAAAACTCCGGTAAAATACCGACACCGTGACTAAGGCGACCTGGGCAGGTGTTCGGCTTTGCGGACCAGATCCGCCAGTTCACGTACATCGCGATCCAGCGGAAGGGCCAGACTTACTTGCTCCACGACGCGGAGTACATCCATTAGCTTGCCATGTTGCGCGTGTTCTGATTGACGCAGTATCTCGGCAAACCGGACTGCACCTGCAGCAAGGAAGAAGCGGGGGTCACTCTCGACCGTACGTCTTCGCACGATTGCATTGTTCAAGCGGGTGGAGATCTCCTCAATCTGGCCCGTTCCAACGTCACGGTACCGCACGAATACAGTGCCCAGATCCTCTTGCCCGTCCGCCGATGGTTGGCCGATCAGCTCCAGTTCGTACAAGGCCGTGGAACACTGGCCCGAACCAACCTCGCCGGCGTCGACCGTATCGTCACGAAAACGTTTGTCTTCTATATCTCGGTTCTCGTATCCAATCAGCCGATAACGTCGCACACGATGTGGGTCGAAGTCGACTTGAATGCGGGCGTCCTTTGCTACGGTGTACAATGTGGCCGCCAACTGCTTGACGAAGACCCGCTCAGCTTCTCGCGCCGAGTCGAGAAACACATAACTGCCGTCGCCACGATTGGCCAGAGCCTCCAGAAATACATCGTTGTAAGACCCGTATCCCACGCCCACACATGTGATGGTTATACCCTGTTTTCGATCCGCAGCAACCTCAGCGAGGACCGCCTCGGCTTCGGTATGACCCACGTTGGCCACGCCGTCGGAACAGAGCACGACGTGATTTATCTGTTTAGCAGCGAATGATCGTCGGGCCACAGCGTAGCCCAGCTTCAGCCCAGCCAACAGATTCGTGGGGCCGGATGACTGTATGGCGTCGATAGCGTGGCGTATCCTGTCACGCTCGCGCCCCGGACTCGCTTCCAGGTGCAAGCGGGCCTCATTCGCACAGGTTATCAGAGAGACGCGGTCGGCCGGTGAGAGCCTGTCTACCAATAGATCCAAAGCTTGCTGGACGAGTGGCAGCCGATCGGCTTGCCCCATCGACGCCGAAGCATCCACAACAAATATCAAATGGGCCGCTTTGCGCTGATCGCGCCCAATCGTGCGGGCCTTTACGCCAATCTTGAGCAGCGTCAGGTTCTCTGCCTTGCTGGCAAATGGTGAGGGGGCCGCTTCAGCGTGAACCGTGAATGTAGGATTCGTTCGCTGTGGGTAGTGGTAGTTGAAGTAGTTGACGAATTCTTCCATACGTACCGCACCTCTCGGCGGCAGAAAACCGGCGCGGATATACCGCCGGCACAAGGTATACGAGGCCGTATCCACATCGAGGGCGAACGTGGACAGAGGATCGCGTCCCGTCATGACCCAAGGATTGACCGGCACCAGCTTGAAACGCGAGTCAGGAGGCAAATCAGTTTCATCTTCCCCGTCAAATACGCTGGAACGGTCAATCGCTGGCCGCCCGCTCGCCAGAGATCCAAGGTCAAGGTCGGTCAATAGCTCAGACCGCGCCGATTCCTCCGTAAACTGTGCTTCATCATCCTCTGACCGTTCGCTTTTCGACCTGGTCTCCTCTTGGAGTAACGCCTCCTCTTCTTTATCGGCATAGAACAAACCCCTGACTATGGGCACATCTCCCAGTATTGGCGTGCGCCCATCTTTTATTCCGGTGACCGGGCCGCGCACAGGGCCGGTGGGATCGCCACTGATCGTGTCCGTGGCTATGCTCGGGTCGTCCGGGTCCGTTCTGACAAGCACGGGCTCCTTGCTGTCAAAATGGACGCTCCAGTCGTAACTCCTATCAGAGACCTCGAGCCCAACGTCATTTTCCACTTTCTCAAGCAGGTTGTTAATTGACGGCAAACGCCCTCCAACATGTTCCGCCGATCGTGTGCTGAATGTCACCTCAAGACCCGGCGGCGGCACTTTGGCCTCTTCAGAAACATCAGCTTTCGAGCCGTTTTGCACAAATAGCCGTGTTTCGCCCTTCTCGGACATTGTCTTTCCACTCCAGCCATAGCTAACGATCTCATTGTAGGTAGAAACAGACGGCTCCATCTTCTTGCCAAGGATCTCATGAGCCTCCAGACCCGGCGGCTCTACGTTTAACTTGACTGCTTCATCTCTCCTGTGTGTTGATTGCAGAGCAGGGCGCTGCTGTTGCAGCGATTGCTCCAGCATCTCCTTGCTCTTCATGTCCATTGTCACGCTCTGTGGCGCGAAGACCTTACCCTCCGACGTCAGACCGTACTGAATGTCTGTGCTGGATGGAGGGATCACCGGCTTGGACGGCTCAACCAATTCGGGCTTCGTGCCCGCGATGACTCCTCCGAAATCATCTACAATAACCGGACGCCGGTCAGCGTCCTCACCTGCTGCGATAAAATCATCAAAGCGCGTATCTACCCAGCTCGGACCTGCATTACGATCTGTCTGGGCTTGAGTTCCGGCTGTCTCGCCCCCAAGCTGTATATCTGTACCGCCACGCATACGACCGTAGCCACCCGTATCGTAGCCGCGGTAGCCGCCGTAGCCACCCATACCGTAGCCGGCCGTGCCACCGTAGCCACCCATACCACCGTAGCCGCGGTAGCCGGCGCCCTTCATGCCCATCCCCCCGCCGTAGCCGCTCGTAACGCCAGGTCTACCTGTCCACCTATACGCACCCGTGCCGGCTCCCGAATACGGCTCACTGCCCCAAGCATCCACTCCAAGACCATTATAATACCACATCGTAATAGGACTGTCCTTGGCATACAGGGATACGTCACCACTGAGGACGCCTCCCGGTGTGTTGGCAATACCTCCGCTGCTGTCCCCTGCTAAGACACTCGCGTCAGTGGAAGTCAGCCGATTCGTGATGGCAATCTCATCCAAAACCGTGGGAACCTGACCTTCCGGAGCGTAGGCATATCCCATGTCAAATGTGGTCCCGGCACCTCGCTGCCCGCTATCCGCTGCTTTTCGTGCAGGTGTTTCATAGACGTACGATGGTCCAGATCTTACATCAGACCAAGCCACGCTTTCCCCATCAGACATGGCGAAGGCTGGCCCTGCCTTATCCCTCCGATTGAGCACGATAAGACAGGGCACTGCTATGATCGCGAGGGCCGCGGCCACGGCAGCCAGACGCCGCACTGTGAAAACTACGGGCCAGGCCCTGTGATGCCTGGCGAGCCTGGCCAGATGCTTCAAACGCCGCTTGGCCAGGACTGGATCCGGCCCGTGCTGCACGCTGTCGGAGGTTACCTTGACCGCCATGCGCATATCGGCCAGACGCTCGCGAAGTTCGTCATCGGTCTGCAGATAAGTCATAAGCTCAGTCTTTGATGCCTCGTCAAGGTCATCGAAGATAAGTGCGGCCAACAATTTTCTTGCTTCTTCTAAGTTCATAGCTAACTCCTAACCCGGCCTTCAGCCGGAAAGGTCACGTTTTGTTCTCTGTAGCCGCAAGGCCCATTCTACACAGCTCCAGCTTTTCGTAATCGCTCCGCCAGCTCTGTCAGGCCCTGGTTGAGTCGGTAATTGACTAAAGAAACCGAAATGCCGACCACCTCGGCCACCTCGCGCAACGTCATGCCCTGGATGACCTTCAGCAGGATGACCTGACGCTGCTGATCGTCGAGTTGAGCCAGTTCGCGCAGCGCCACCTGCCGTGCCTCCTGGCGTAGCACTTCACCCAGAGCATCCAGCTCGTCTGCCGCCTGCTCTTGAGACAATACAGCGGGGTCAACATTGGTCTCCGGCACGCGTTTGCGCCGTGATCGTCGACGCAGCATATCGATTGTCAAGTTGTTGGCGACACGGAACAGCCAGGCCGTAAGGTTCTTTACACTGCCCGCCCCATGACCGACCACCTGCCGATGCAGCCGGACGAACGTCTCCTGGACGATGTCTTCTGCTTCGTGATCGATGCTGCCCAACATCTGGCCCACGTAACGCAACAGAGGGCTCTGGTAATGGGCAACGACCGCCATCAAATCACCGGCATCCAGTGGCGGTGCGCCCGCACTGGCTATTGCCTTAGGACTCGTTGTGCCGGTGTATTCGTTCATCTGGGCCGTTTTCCCGTTCACTATCATTATAGACGATGGTTCGGAGCCAATTTACAAACTCAAACAGTACTTTTTTCAGGCCTCTCGTTCAACACAACTCCGCCGTTATTGATTCGAAATCGTAGGAGTGTTCCCAAATTCTACTCAGTGGATGGGCAAATGAAGACTTCCTGTCAAATAGCTGACGGGGCGTATAGAGGGCGTTTCTGCTCGAAAAATCGGCCTTCGCCTAAGCCTGCGAACGCCTCATTCCTCGCCCCAAATGCCAAGACTCGAGATAACCTGCCAATCCCATTCTCCGGAACCAGACTGACAAAAGCAACCGAATTGTAAGGAACATGAGCGAAGGCCACCTATGAAGAGCTCAAAGTCAAATACTAAAATCCCTGTTGCCACAATCTTTCTATTTTGAGGCGTCCTTGTTACGACATTTCGGCCAACGTTCGTAGCTTATCTGAACACTTTTCGACTTCACGGTGCATTATAACGGACATCGTGAATCTACATATGTCATGGTCAATCACAGTAAACCGCCATCCAATTGGGAACTGGAATTTATCGCTCCGGCGACCTGGCTTCTGACTCTGTGTGGCGCGCTTCAAGACCTGCGTTGACCTGTGTCATCCTCCGAACCAGAATGTCCCAGGGGCGATCTTCGATCGTGACCAAGCCATAGTTCGAGTTCTCCCCATCGAAGCGTCCCTCCTTCGGCTCATCGGCATGCTCGAACCAGTGATATCCGATCATGAACGGCAGAGCAATCAGCCCATGAACGTAGCGTGTGAATCCGTCAGCACGGTCCTTCTGCGTGGCGACCGGGCGGCCCGCCCCTCGTGTGTTCGGAAGGCCGGAGTCCATCGCCTTGAAGCTGAACTCGGTCAGCATGACTGGCCGCCCCGTCAAACGGTGGATATCCTGAAGAGCTCCTACGGGAGCTGTTTGCCCATAGTTGTTGAAACTCACCACATCGACGTGATCCTTCAAACCGCGGAGAACCGGGGCCGGTGCTTGTCCTGCAAACCTGCAGCCCAGGATGAGATGATTTGGGTCCGCCTTGCGAATGGCCTTCTTGCATGTGGCGAAGTAGCGTCTCGCCACGACTTCCTGCCACGCGGTCTGATCCTCTTGAGCTGCGTTCCCGCTGGTCTCCTCACGCCCGCTCAATTCATCCCAACTTGTGATGTTCGTTCCCCAGGCCCGATTAAGCGCCGCGACGTCGGTGTATCTCTGGGCGAGGAACTCCAGGGCCGCCTTCCTTCCTGCGGCACTTTCCGGAAAGTGAAGATACTCTTCCAGCAGGCTCAGCTTGCCGCGCCAATCGGCTCCCCATCGGAGTTCGTTGTCGGTGAAATACCCAAGAAGCCAAGGATCGCTGGATCGCGGTCCGCAAAGCTGACGGCATGCGGCTTCCATTTTCTCCTCGAAGTCCTCCGAGAAGAAATCGCCGATTGCTCCCTTCAGCCAGTCCGCGCCCACACGAGTGGCGAGATTGAGGTTGACGGTGTACACCATGCCACGGTTGAATGTACTCGGGCTAGACCAGGATCCGAGTGTATTGAATCCCCAATCACGAAGCTGATTAACTACGGCTCTGGCCCAGGCATCCTGCGAACCGTACTTGTTCTGTACCGCGCGCTGGTACGGTGAGTATCCAAGCTTGGGTGCGTGATCCGCCCGGAAGCTTACGTGATTGACTCCCTTGCTGATGAAGGCGTTTCCTTGAGGGGTTACCAACCACCAGATCCCACCTCGCACGGAGACATTAAAGAAACCAGTGGATTCAAAACGCAGGTTTTTCCAGCCCCCATAGACATCTCGGTCGTTCGGTGTGGCGGTGGCATCTGCGAATGAGATAGCGGACGTCAGGCACGCCAGGACAAAATACACTGATCTTAAGGATACTGTCATTTGATATCTTCCACTCGACATTTTCTGAAGCACTCTTGGGCCTCTTGATTCAACCTTCATGTTGGGGTATGTTACTGTATCTGCGTGAGAGAAGCAAGTTTATCAGGCATTGCTACCAAATGGTTCTACCCTCACGTTGGTCCAAGGCGACCATCGCCAAATCAAGGCTAATGGTCCGGGTCTCTTCCTAAAACCGCCTCCCGGCAGTCGCGGGTCGGGGGTGGTTATCTGAACAGCTTCTCGACTTCAAGATACAATTATGGTGGAGCACAGCATGTTGAGTGTGCGGGAATATTTTTGAAATTGAGGTGAAATTACGGTATCATGAGACTTGAAACTTGCAGGAGTGTTTGAATGAAGGGTAGATGGGAAATCCCGGCTGGAATATCTCTCCACCAGACTCTTGTATTGGGTTTGGGCGGCGTTCTTCTGGCGACAGTTGCGATGGCCGGTGGACTTGAGTCTACGGGCAATACGGACGGCGTACTGACCTGGAATCTTGGTGTACTTGAGCCCGGTGAGTCAATGAAGAAAACGGTCATCTTCGCGTATGCCGACTCCCATGACAAACTGATTGCGTTGTTGGAACGGGCACGCCGTGATTTGAAGAACTTGTCCGACTCGCCACGGACTATCCGTGAAACAAATCTTCGAGGGGACGTGTGGATTAAAAACGATGTTACTGATTTTGTCCTTGGCGCAGGTGGTTCATTTTTCTGGGAGGGCAAGCGTCAGGCACTTACGTGTGCGCACGGCGGCCAACTCAGTCGATTCGGCTACTATCTGCGTTACAACGACGGCGCACCCAAGCTCGCGGGAACGTCTATAAACAAGGAAGGAGCCCTCGAAAACCTGCATATCATCCAACCAAGTCGATTACTTGGCAATGCACAAGCAAAGGCAGATCTCGAAACTATTGACAAGAAACTCCGAGTCGGCATCCACGCGATGATGGGCAATGGGTCTGTCGCTGCCGTAGAATTTATGGCAACCAACATTGGCGTGGCACCACTGAACGACATACAACTGAGCGTTTACTCCAACCTCGAATCGGCCCACTCCCACGGAAACGATTACAGCGTTTTGGACAGCGATATTGGCGGGATACTGGCAATGGATCCGCCAACCGGCATGTGTGTTGCTATGGTTGGCCTGACCCAGCCGGCCATAGGGTATTCAGGCAACTGGGCATCACAAAAAGAACTGCGGATAGGCGAGGGGATTGCGTTTGATGAATGGAAACCATCCGGCGGTCTACAGTTTATGCGGGAACGCCTGCTTCGAGCATCAATACCACATCCGCCCGCCCCATACGTTGAGCCAACGGAGCCAGCAACCAGGACACTTAGCCCAACCGAAGCAATCGCAGCGATTGAAAGTGACTGGCTTTTCCAGGCAGACAGCAATCCCACCCTAAAACGCGTTTCCAATGAGATTCTCTGGGCCCGCCGATTGGCTTCAAGGCTGACAAAGAATGCTACGACACCAAGCCTAAAGAGTGAGTTGGACGAGTTGGAAGAATTGGAAAGGCAGTTTGTCCAATTACCAAACAACGTTTCCAAAGCCAGACTCGGCCAACTGTATTTTGCTGTCCGCTCTGTCAAACGCCGCATCACATTCAAGAATCCCACGCTGGACTTCTCCAGCGTCATTTTTATCGACAATCCATATCCTCAAGGTGCGGAGTGGCCGCACCAGGCGAGACATCGAAACGGCATGATGGCCGTGCCCGGCGGCAGACTACTGCTTCTGGACGGTCTGCATCCGGGTGGAAAAGTCCGCAAACTGGCTCCGGATAAACCGGGAAGCTTTTGGAGACCGGATTTGTCCTTTGATGCAAGAAAAGTCCTTTTCTGCTGCAAACCGCACGATGAAACGTCTTTCCACCTATACGAAATCAATATCGACGGAACGGACTTGCAGCAATTGACCTTCGGCGACTACGATGACCTAGATCCCATTTACCTGCCCGACGGGCACATAATATTTTCCTCCACACGCGCCAATACATACATCCGCTGCATGCCCTACACATATTGCTACGTACTGGCACGTTGCGACAGCGACGGGAGGAATATCTACCTGATTTCCCGGAACAACGAGACCGACTGGCTGCCGACACTCCTTAATGACGGCCGTGTGATATACTCGAGGTGGGAATACCACGACAAGGCCTTGTGGCGTATACAGAGCCTTTGGACAACGAACCAGGACGGCAGCGGCACGGCGACTTTTTGGGGTAACCAGAGCGTCTGGCCGGACCATCTGGCCGAGGCCCGCCCCATTCCGGGCAGCTCACGAGTCATGTTCACCGGCCTGGCGCACCATAACTGGTTTGACGGTTCAATCGGCATCCTTGATACGCGCGAGGGACGCAACTTTCCGCATGGGCTGAGCAAAGTAACATGCGATATGCCCTGGCCCGAGTGCGGAAAGCCACCGCTCGATCCATACGAGTCATCGGACTACCACGCCTCGGGAAAATTTACCGCCTACAAATCACCGTATCCGCTCAGCGAGGAGGACTTCTTAGTCTCCGCTCGCAGCAGGGGCAAATACCGATTGTACCTAATGGACGTCTATGGTAACCGCGAACTGATTTACGAAGGGACCCATCACATCTGGTACGCCATGCCTGTCAAACCTCGCCAATGCCCAATGGTGCAGACAAATCGTGTTGCCTGGCCCGGCTCCGGCAAGGACCGAAAGGCACCCCGGCCGGGCCTTCTTTACAGCCCGGATGTCTATCAGGGAGTTCCCGACCTGCCGCGCCGCAAGGCCAGGTACCTGCGGGTAATTCAAATGGACACTCGCACGTATTCAAGCTGGACCCGCGATGGGCGGTTCTCAGGTCCTGTAGTTTCGCTCATACAAGACGACGGAGTTAAGCGTATCCTCGGCACAGTCCCCATTGAAGCCGACGGCTCAGTATATTTCAAAGTTCCATCGGGTCAAACGCTTCATTTTCAACTGCTTGACGAGCACTTTCGTGCCTTACAGACTATGCGTTCGTTCTCTGGTGTGATGCCGGGTGAACAGCGTGGCTGCCTCGGTTGTCACGAATTGCACAGCGTCGCCGCTCCAAACAAGGTAGGCACCGCCCTGCGAAGTAAGCCGGCCGAATTGTCCCCACCGCCATGGGACACGAAAAGTATCAGCTACACACGTTTTGTCCAGCCTGTACTCGATAAATACTGCGGACAATGTCACCAGGGTGACGGCGAAGCCCGAAAGACACTTGACCTGACGCTGCGACCGGGATTCCGGATGTTCAAAGAGCCATATGTCACGCTGGTCGGCGGTGCCCAATATAGCGGCGTGGACCCCAAAAAGAAAGGTGTCACCGGGGCCATCATGGCTGAGAATTACGACCAGAGCGACCCTGAAAGTTACATAACGCTGCGTCCGATGCAGCATTTGTCCTATAAGAGTAAACTTATCAACATCGCCATGAGCGGCGAACACTACAACGTAAAGGTTGATCCGGTAAGCCTAAGGCGGCTCATTGCGTGGGTTGATACTAATTGCCCCTACCGGGGTGAAGAGGATATTCGAGCGATGCCAGACCCGAACTTTCCAGGCATTGAGTATCTGCCCATCAGACCGCGTGTGGCTACTGCGCCGATCGTCCAGCGTCCGTGAGATCCGGGGCAGGGGAGCAGGAATACAGTCCCGGCAAAGCACATGAGTAACAGGAACCTGCCAGATGCCGGTCTATTATGGCAATAACAAGGAATCAATAGATGGATCAAATGCAGAGCTCCAGGCCAGGTGATCATTTCACAAGCAGGTGTGCAGATTGGCTTTCCGCGGATCTGTCTGAAGGTAACTTGATGACGGAGCTCAGGAAGACTGGCGGCTGGGTAGCCCAACCACCCATGGTATCACAGACGGTGATTACTGATGGCGACTGGCACCGTGTGGGAGTGGCGTGGGACGGCTCCACGCGGATTCTGTTTGTTGATGACGTCGAAGTAGCCAAAGACCCGCAGGCTGGTCTGGCAGGATCAACTGGGGGCCTTTACATTGGCACTGGAAAGACCCTTGCACGCGGCAGTTTCTTCTCCGGCCTAATCGACGTGAAGATCTACGACCGGGCTGTGACACGCTGAGCATGCAGATTCTCAATATACAACGAGGTCCTGTCTGAGGAGCAGATTGTTGAACCGGCTGGGCGTTCCGTGTCCCAGGAGGTCAGCTAACGAAATCGTCGGGCGGCAGCCGATTATGGGATACTGACCATTCTTTGAAAGGGATGCGAAAATGAAAGGCAGGAATGTGTGGGTGATTGATTTAGTCTTTGTCGCGGTAGCTATTCTTAATTGTGGCCATCTACTGGTCGCGCCTGTGCAAGCAGCACAAGCGGACGCCCGTTGGGGGCGGCTGGCCAATCCCAGCTTCGACACGCACCGCATAAAGGCCACGCTTTTCTTTCCGGGACAGGCAAAGGATAGAACCAATCCGTACGAGTGCAATCCAGGCTCCAATCTACCTCTGTACACGGTTCACCCTGCAGATGACCGGCACTTGAACTGGGCTATGAGCGGAGCCAACCGAACTTTCGCCATAGATCGCATGGTCGAAGCCGGCATTAACGTTGCGGTGATGTCGTCGTGGGGCGAAGACTTCTTGCCCTGCAGCACAGCTTGGACTCCGTGGGCACCTATGCAGTGTTCCACGCGCGCTCACAACGAGCTTTTTGCCGCATCGCTCGGCAAGCACATCTTGATTATTCCCTTTATCGAGTCGCGCGCCGATTGGAATGTCCGCAATGAATTTCCTAATTGGGGTGATCAGATAGCCCCAGGGACTGTGAGCCAGATTGTCAACTTCATCAATCGTTATATCAAGAACCCTCCCTTTCGAGGCGCTGCCGACAAGTGGGCACAAGTCTACGACCGTAACGGCCAGCCAAGATACGCCGTGGCCTTGATCCATGCATCCTCCAATCAACTGGGGCCGAACGATCACAGCGCTTATGCTGCCGGCTTTGGGGCCGTCGCCCAAGAAGTATTTCAGAGAACCCGTATCAAGGTTGGTTTCTTTCTTGACGCTCTTCCTCCCAACACAAACGCTCCCGGCGTCTTCAAACCATCATGGGGGGCAACTGCGTCGTTCCTCAAGAACGAGGATTCCATTCTTGGAATCATGTGCTTTATTCCGGAGATCTGGGTGGGCTCGTCGAGCGATACGACCTTGTTGAATTGGAAGCGGGACTTCTCCAGAGGATGGGCAAATACAGGCATTCCATTCTTAATGGATGTCTGCCCGGGCTACGATGCGCACATTGTGTTTCCGGGTTCCGTCCGGTACGGTCTCAATATCGAGTGGACAATGGAGCTTACCGATATGGTCGAGGACTTTGGCCAAGATGGGTTGATGTACAACTCGTGGAACGGCTACACGGAAGGAATGGCCGCGGTGGTGCTGGAGGAATACGGTGACTTCTTCTCTCACTGGCTAAGGACGCTCACGTGCAAGTACCTAGCAGAGAGCTGCGCTGACCTGATACGATGCGGCACAAGACTGCCCGGGGATATAAACGGGGACTGCCAAGTGAACTTCCAAGACCTGGCACAGATGGCTGAACAGTGGCTGGCAGGACCGATCTAGGAAATTCTGTTAAGCAAGGAGCTTGCCTTGAAGTGACTGCTACACTCGTGTATTCTGGCCGCTTAGCTTCTGCCTCATTAACCGACCCATCTTGAACTTCACTGTTCGTTTGGCTGGGACGTGGATTCGTTCCAGGGTCTTTGGGTTCTGTGCTTTCCTCGGTGCGCAGTGACGAGGTTCAAAAACTCCAAAATCGCGGAACTCCAAACAGTTGCCTTTGGCAAGTTCGGCGATGATCTCATCAAGAAAGTTCTGGACCGTAGCTTTGACCAACGCGCTCTTAGCCTGAGTTTTTTGAGCAATTCGGTCGATTAGATTCTTCTTCGTGATTGTTGGCATCGCTCATCTCCAGAATGATACACTATCATACCCGTGAGACTCTTGCGACCATTCAGAGTGGTCTATCGCATTGAGTTCTCAGTGATGCACATTTGTATTGCGCACACTTCCACAGCACTTTTTGTATTTCTTACCGCTGCCACAAGGACAGGGATCATTGCGACCAATTTTGGGTGCATGTTCTACTATGGGTATTGGCGGTGTGAAATCCCTGGGTTCAAGCTGATCAGATAAGTTCATCTGATAAAGCCGGCGATTGTAATCTGCGATATACGTCTGTAGAGCTTCCTGGCTTCCTATGTCTACCCCATCTGCTTTCGCTTGCATCGTAAGACTCTTGGCCATCCCCCAATACTCTGGATCCATGCTGTTGGCAACAATTGTGTCAGCCCAATCGAGGACAGTCTCAACTAAGCGCGCAGTATTAGCCAATATGCCTTCAGACCCCATCCATTTAAGAAATGCCTCGGTTACAGGAGGGACTTTCTCAAAAAACTCACGTTCAGCTGTAAGCTTGCGAGGGAACAGTTCGAGCAGCACCTCACTTAGCACACGTTCGTCAAGTTCTTCTGGACTGCTGCCAACGTACTCCCAAGCATATTCCAGCACCCGGCATACAATAAATCCTGCATCTTCAAGAAGTTCCTCGGCAAGTTCTGACGCCTCAGAGGATTCCAGAAATAGCCCGGCCAATTCCTGGGCTCGCTGAATGCCCGCGTCAGTCTCATCGTCACAACTCTCATAGCTCTTTTTGCGGTACCATTTTTTTGCCATTTGCCATCGGGGCTCAAGCCACTCCTTAACTGGCATTTCCCACAACTTTGCGGGCGGAGTGAAGTCTATACAGCCATCTAGTAGGTCCAAGGCATCTGCATAATCCCCCTGGCACAAAGATTTGACAGCTTTCTTTTTCAGACGCCTAAGAAGCTTCTTGCAGTCAGTGTGCCCCAGAATCGCCAGTGTCCAGGCAGCGTTAATAGCATCGATCGGGTCAATCTCTCCGTGGTCGGCCTGTTGAAGCAACTCCATACATGCCCGAATTATGCTGGTGCGAAGTTCTGCATCCTCTGTCTTGGCAACCAATTCGGTCAGCCCCCATAGGTGGTACCATGCGCCTTGGTGGTCTGGCTCTTTTGCTATGGTCTCCAATACAAACGGCAAAACCACAGTGCCCATAGAGCCGCAGGCTGCTGTCAAAACTTCCATTGATATGTCAGCGTCATCGTATCCAGCTTCAGCCAGTTTCTTAACTAAGAAAACACCAATCTCCCGACGCCTATCGTTGCTAAGCTGTGGTGCTGCCAGAGCAAATATGGCTGGAACATAATACTCTTCGTAATGTTCGTGATCATGCCCGGATTCCCAGGCCTGCTCGTACAATTCAACAAGATCACCGATGAGCGAGTTGTCGGTCACTACCGCTGCGGCAAACTCATACAACGCCGACCAGGGAATATCTCCCTCCGTGTGTTTTAGAGCCTCCCAGGGTAGCTGGCTCGTTTCACCTTCCATGGTAATGCGCCTTTCAGAGATTTGACATCGAACTGACATCTCCGATTTTCAACGTGAGCCAGCACAATTAATACCTGACCCACCTCTAATATTCTAACCTGTATCAGCTATTTATCAAGCTTACGTTACCTCTTTTGTGTTTGGTCCGGTGCAAATCAGACAAGGGCTATGGTTGCCGCGACCACCGCCTCTTGGTACAATTCTCCAAATGAGGTTCAGCAACATAGTCGGCGCAGTAAACCAATAGGTTGCCAACATCGACTCACTCTCGGGGTCACAAATGGAATACGCAGTAGGCAGAACAGGCAGAATAATAGCAGCGAGATTATTCGAAGGCGAAGACCTTTACGAATCCGTACATGAGATTGCAGTTGCCGAAAATATCAAATCGGCGGCGGTTTTCATTACAGGCGGCTTCAGAGAGGCCAATGTTATTGTCGGACCAAAACAGGAGGAGCCCAAAGTCATCGGCGAATTCAGAGGGTTTGCTGGCCCGGGCGAAGTGCTTGGTGTAGGAACCGTCTACTGTGGCAGAGAGGAACCAAAGCTGCATATCCATACCGCAATTGGCAAGGCCGATGAAGTGACGGTCGGCTGTCCACGTGATGGAACGAAAACGTTTTTGATTCTCGAAGTTACAATAATCGAAATCGATGGGCTAAACGCCGAGAGAAAACTCGATACAAAAACGGGCCTGAACCCGCTTCGGTTCAAGTGAAAACGGCGTTCTCTATGGTCTTGTGCAATGGCGCAGGTTGAAAGTATGATGGAAGAACATATGTCGACGCATACAGCTGACACCGAACAGCACTCACTGACGGCCTCTGTCATCCTCCATCTACTGCCTGGAATTCTGATCCTGGCCTTCTTTCTCGTCCTTACACCTCTTCTGGCAGGAGAAGGATTTCCGACCTTGTTCTGTCTTTTTCTCGCTGTCGCAGTCGTTCTGATTCCGTTTGAGCTTGGATACATTCTCTATCAGGCGAGAAGGAAGAACAAAACCTTCTCGTTGAATGGGATTGTCCTATATCGGCAGAAGGTGCCTGTATGGCAGTACATCGCCCTTATTCCCCCATTCCTGGCATGGGCTCTGGTCTCGTACTTTGTAATTGCCCCTCCGATACAGAACTCCTTCAAGGGCGAATATTTCTCCTGGCTCCCAGCATGGTTCTTCTTGGACCACAATCTCGCACACTCTTCGAAATCCGCCCTTTTAGCCACATGGGTAATGGGCGTTCTCTTTAACGGCATTGCCGGCCCGGTGGTGGAGGAACTGTATTTCCGGGGATATCTGCTCCCGAGGATCTCTCGCCTCAAAGGTTGGGCACCTTTGCTGAATGTTTGTCTGTTCTCGGTCTATCACTTCTTCACGCCATGGAGGAACCTGGAAAGGATACTTGCTCTGCTACCTGGGACTTATATCATACAATGGAAGAAGAACATATACTTGGGGATGATCCCCCACTGTCTGTTGAACACCACCGGCATGCTTCTCATGGCACCTTTAGTCTTCAGGTAGTCGATAGCCAATCGGCAAGGGAGTATGCGATTAGGATTAGCAGGGAGAGGTGTGAGTTGAGGCGGGAGATACTACGTTCTGGATTCCGGTCTACAGGGCATGCTGGTTTCAAGCGCGTTGGGTCGAGAGAATAACCTGCCTGTGCCGTCTACTTGAACGCCAGGCGTCCGAAGGGTATCATAAAGAAAAGTTGATTTGGCTAAGCTACTGTTACGAAGTTTTTAGACAATCGTTCCTCGTGTCATTCCCGCGAAAGCACGAATCCAGGAATGAAACAGTCTGAGGCGAAGCCTCAATCAGATTATTGTCCAAAAACTTATTCAAGGTAGCTTAGAAGCCTGGTTTTCATACTATAGGAAGGGGCAATCATGAATAGACACAGTTTGCCTCACAAGCAGCGCAGCATTAATCTTGAGCGGTACAGAACCAAAATGATGGTAATTTATGGAGGTCAAGAATGGGTATTCTATGGGAAGTCGTACAAACGGGCCTGATGTACGGTCAGCACCGGAAGTCGGATTCGATTGAGGATCGGGTGCAGTATCTTGAAGGGCAGCTGACCGCAACGCAGGATACGCTGCGGGAGCTGGTTAAGAAGCTCGAGGGGATACTGGATCGCGATATAGATGGGGATGGCAAGGTCGGGTAAGTCTGTTCGACGCCAGGGTTGGGGGCTATTTACGGTCTGATATGCTTCGCGAAATGAGATCTGAAGACATGAATGAAGTCAGCGAAGTTTGGCGCGAGGCGTATCAGGACGCACACCCTTCCATGAGTGAAGAAGAGTTATGTGTGCAATACGATAACATGATACGCAACATTCTGCCGAAAGCAGACGGCTACGTCTGTGTGAGGAAGGGGGTGATCCTGGGGTTCATTACATTCGGAACGGGTAGACCGTGTCATGTAGATAATCTGTACGTCAAGTCGGAGTTCCAGGACCAGGGAATCGGGACTTAGTTAATGACCTTGTCACAGTAGAATAGACCACGCCTCACACTGCACGTTTTTGAAGACAATCAGAAGGGCATCAAATTCTACGAACGTCGCGGATTCTGTAAATGTGGGTCTCACAGAAGCCCGCAAGGGTATCGCAAGGTTGAGATTGAATGGAGAAAAGGAGGAGCCTGAAATAGGCCTACACTTTTCACCTATACTATTGGCGGTTGCGTTTGCCGGTGTTTATCCGGTTCTATTGTGTTTGGAGGTCCCTGAACCTTCGTAAACCCGGTAGAAACACGGATGTTCCTCGCGAAGAGCGCGTGCAATTTTTGCAGGAAGTCCTCAAGTATTCTGATTTATACAGAGACCCTTTCGTGAGTACCATCTCCAAGTCGAGTTGGAGGCGGAAAATTCCGAGATACTACACTTCTGGTTTACACTCTTGTGATTGCGTTCAAGTGTATATAATAGGTTTAACGTCCCTGAATAAAAGTTTTACTGGTCCCAAAATGGATTCTGTCATTAATCTTAGCATTGATTTTTCCAGAGAATTGCTGTAAATTTTGCTCTGAATGGAATTGCAGAATTTCATATAAATCCTTGTGAATAAACAAGGACGGGATTTTTTGGAGGCACAGATTTCAAAAATGAAGCCTGAAAAAGACATAAACCGCCGTGAATTACTGGGTTCTGCCGCAGCTTCTTCAATAGCGTTTGCAGTGGTTCCCCGGCACGTATTGGGAGGCCAGGATTATGTGGCTCCAAGTGAGAAGGTAACCATTGCCAACATCGGATGCGGCACACAAGGCCTTCGCGAAATGCCGGGCATGCTTGAAAACCGGGATGTACAGATCGTGGCCGTATGTGATCCGAACAAATTTACTACTAATTACATTGATTGGTCGTCGAACGGAATCCGAAACGGCATTCGAAATACGTTGGGCGACCCGAACTGGGGTGCAGGCATTGAAGGTATTCCCGGTGGGCGTGACATAGGCCAGGAGTATGTGGAAAAGTATTACGCCAAGAACATGCCTTCGGGAACATATAAAGGGTGTAATTCTTATGAGGATTTTCGTGATTTGCTCGATCAGGAAAAAGACCTGGACGCCATAAAAATTATGACACCGGATCATCTTCATGCCACGATAGCCATTGCCGCCATTAATAAAGGAAAGCATGTCGTCACCCATAAGCCGATTGCCAACAGGATATCGGAAGGACGGCTGACCATAGAAACGGCTCGCCGGAAAAAAGTCATAACACATCTTCTGGCCTGGAGCAACAGACGTGAAAACGAACTGACGCTCAAATGGATTAAGGATGGCGTAATTGGCACACTCAAAGAAGTACATAACTGGTCGAATAGACCCGTGTGGCCCCAATGGACATCCAATCCTACGGATACGCCTCCCATACCGAAGGGATTCAACTGGCAAATGTGGTTGGGGCCTGTACCGGATCGTCCTTATCACCCGAATTATACACATAACGTTTTTCGTGGCTGGTATGATTTCGGCGGTGGTAGTATTGCAGATATGGGACATTACAGCCTGTTTCCCTTATTTGTGACCTTTGGCATAAAGACACCGCCGATCAGCGCTGAGGCGTATGGAACAACTACGCGGACCATCGTCGATAACGTGAGCCAGCCAGTGAACAATGATGTGGCCTTCCCCTACTCTTGCATGATCCGGTTCAGGTTCCCAAAACAGCACGATTTGCCTCCTTTTGATCTCTTTTGGTACGACGGAGGTATGAAACCCTTTCCTCCTGAAGAATTAGAGGTAGACGATCAATCCTTACCGGCGGAAGGGATGATGTTTGTGGGCAACAAAGGCAAGATCCTGGCCGGTTTCCGTGGTGAAAAACCACATATTATCCCGGAAAAGAGAATGAAGGCTTATGCCGGAGAAAAAGAGCTTCAGCAAGTAGACCGGCGAAGGCGATCATACACTTGGGTGAGTTGCATCAAAAAAAAGGAAGAATCACCCGGCAGCTTCCTGCTGGCAGGTCCTGTTACGGAAACCATCAACCTCGGTGCCGTAGCCTTAAGGGCGGGAAGAATGGTGGACTATGACACTGAAAGAATGAAAATAGCGAACTTTCAAGAAGCAAATAGATATCTGACCCGGGAATACAGAAAGGGCTGGGAACTATAGCAGCACTGCCATACGATGGCGGAAATATTGAAACTACAAACCTGTCTCAGGCAGACCGGCACAGACGTGTAGAGAGTAACACAATAGCTTGGTTTTGCAATACTGTGGCCTTTTGGGACCAACAAGAAATCAATTCTGGTAATAACGAAAGGACAACCATGAAATGGATTAGTCGAAGAGAATTCTTGAGCGGTTCAATTGCGGCCGGAGCCGGTCTTGGAAGCTTAGTACTGGCTAAAGGCAAAGAAGTTAATACTGCACCCGGAACTGTGAAAGATGATATTTCAATTGCTCAATGGGCCTTGGTTCGTGAAATACGAGAGGGCAAGTGGAAGACTCTGGATTTCCCAAAAATTGCCAGGGAGGACTTTGACATCAACGGAATCGAATTCGTCAGCACTCTGTTTGAGTTGCCGACTTACTCCTACCTGCGGAACCTGCGGCGTAATGCCGAGAAGCACGATGTCACAATGGTACTCATAATGGTGGATGATGAAGGAGAGACATGCGCTCTGAGCAAGGCCGAAAGGACCCAGACGGCTATAAACCACCGCAAGTGGGTGGATGTAGCGAAATACCTTGGCTGCCATTCCGTCAGAACCAATTGCCGCGGCCCGAAGGATGCTCCTAAGAATCAGGCTCTTGAGTGGGCGGCCGACTGCTATAGTCTTCTGCTGGAGTATGCTGCACCTGCCGGCATACGTGTGCTGATTGAGAACCATGGTGGGCTGTCAAACGATGCCGATTGGATGGTCTCACTATTCAATAAGGTTAATAATCCGTATTTCGGCTCATACCCGGACTGGAGAAGTCCCAGCAAAGAATTCGACAACTACGAATATCTGAAAAAGATGCTTCCTTACGCCGGCGGGATGTCATACAGAAACCAGCCGGAGGAGGAACAGACAGCAAGGATGATAAAGCTCTGTCGGAGTTCAGGCTACAGAGGCTGGTATGGTATTGAATCAAGCGGTCGGCAAGAGATTAAACACGGTAAAGAGCTGCTTGAGAAGTACCTCTTGAAACAATAAGGTGTAGCGAACACGACTTGATCTGACAGTCAGGCAACGTTCACAGTTTACCTGAACAGCTTGTCGCAATTGTCACCAAGAACGGCCACCTATGAGGAGCCCAAAGTCAAATACCAAAATCTCTGTTGCCACAATCTTTCTATTTTGAGGCATCCTCGTTACGACTTATCAGCCAAGCTTCGTAGCTTGTCTGAACAGCTTTTCGACTTCTCTTCTGTGGTGAGTAGCCTATTGACAATGGACATTTAATCCGTGGGTGATATGGTGTTTTTGCACAGGCACTGGTAACGCCTCCTCAACATGCTCTGTGATCGCTCAAGGTATGTATGGGGAACCCAGGAGGTTCCTGCCTTCACTTTTCTTTCGGCGATTCTATTCCCATGATCACTGAGCTTGCTGCATACGACGCCAGCGCATGGGGATAGACATACGGCGCATAATCCGGCCTGCTTGTGTCGTTGTGATAGTCTCGGCCCTGTTTGATATGGGCCTGCACTTCCGGGCCGCCGCTGACTGCGATGTCCGCGTTGGCGCCGTTGAGTGTGTTGTTCCATTCGTATAATGGATCATGCTGCTGAGGCGTCCCAGGACCGCTATCTGTGGAACGACCGATCTGGTCTATGGCCGGATAACCATTGGATTCTTGATTGCCGTCCCACTTATTTGAGCCGTCGCATTTGCCCCATGGGGGGTAGGAATCCCGCGATCTGTAATTCGTTGCGAGCACAAAGGCCCTGTAGCCTCCGATTAGTCTGTTGTCGAAAATTGCACCCGTGCCGCCCCGCAGAAATATTGCGGTGAAATGCTCTTTGGGAGCCTTGAGAGTGAAGCTGTTGTCGTAGATCTCGTAAGATCGAATCGAGCGTCCTCTGCCGCTTGACTCGGTGCCGTGGACGGCAACAAAGGCATTGATCAGAGTATTGTGGTGGAAGACAACGCGGGCACCGAAGCAGCCGTCAAGCGCAGCGTTTGGTTTTTGCGCATCGTACTTGAATGTGCAGTCCTCAATATATACAGCTTTGTCCGTGCCGAGTGAAAGCGGGCTGCTTCAGGAGCCGTCGCCGTGTTCTTGGCCGGCATAGTCTCTGTGGGACACAAATATGGACTGTCCATTGCCCTTTTTATCAAAGACACAATGGTCAATCAGACCAATGCCCGAAACCCACAGTGATCTGTCGCTGTTCTCGAAACGGCAATGGTCGATACGCCAGTTCGTGTATCCTGTAGCAGATATCAACGCGTTGCCGCTCTTACCCTCGAATGTGAATCCTGTTATCCGAAAAGCCTTATCCCGATCCCCGGTATATATCCCCCTTTCGCTCGTCTTGATAGGAACCTGGAAGCACTCCGAGCCGGTAGCATCGATGATAACGGTCTTGTCAATGCCGGCGCCTTGCAGCGTGGTCCGTTTCTCCCTTCCCTTTCTCGAAATAACCACAGCCGGGCGGTTCTCGTGCGACGTCGTCCAGGTGGCGCTGCCAGCCGGAACCAGCACAGTATCGCCATCCGCGGCCGCATCGATTGCCTTCTGGACCTCTTGCTGCGAGCAACCAGCCGCCGCAATTGCCCTCGCTTCAGCCTCAGTGACGAGAACGACTGCACTGATGAAAGAGATCAGACAAACCATTCTGACGAAAAAGTGGATTTCCATGAACGGCTATTGCTTTCCTCCAACATGCATTTCCTATCGCTTGAACGCATCGGGACGCAGAGTCTTCGAACTGAGACTGACGCCCGAAGTGAAACTGACAATTCAATTATACCAGAAAACGGCAGTTTGAAAATCAAAACAATCTGTCCTTGCGGGTGCACTTCTTGAAAACGGTCACCTATGAAGAGTTCAAAGTCAAATGATAAAATCTCTGTTGCCACAATTCTTCTTGAGACATCCTCGTTACGACTCATCAGCCAGGCTTCGTTGCTTATCTGTACAGCTTGAGGAGACTTGTCGGCCAAACCTTGTATGGATATACTAATGGAAAAGATGAGGTTTGATCGGCTGTGCCTGAGTCGGGATACTGGCCTGTCTAGTGTTTGACATTCAAAGGAGCCCCCCATGAAAAAGAAACTGAGTCGCCGTTGTTTTCTGGCAAAATTTTCCGCAGGGGCGGCTGGCTTGCTGGTTCTGAGAGATAGCCAATCTGTCCGGGGCGTGCCGGCTAACAAAAAGATCAACATTGCGCTTGTGGGCATCGGCGGACGCGGTCGGTGGTTTTTGGATACGATCCCACGTATGGAGAACATGGTTGCTTTATGTGATGTGGACAACCGGAAACTGACCGAAGCCGTTGAAGCAGCCGAGAGCTACAAGTACCTGACCAAAACCAAACCGAAAAGGTATCGGGACTTCCGCCGGATGCTGGACGAAATGGGAAACCAGATCGATGCAGTCATGGTGGCCACGCCGGACCATACCCACGCTGTGATCGCCGCAACGGCCATGAGAATGGGCAAGCACGTCTATGTCGAGAAGCCCATTGCCCACGATGTCGCCGAAGCCCGTGCCCTACGCCACATCGCCAAGCAGCGGAAAGTGGCTACCCAGATGGGCAATCAGGGGATGGCCAGCGATTCGTTTCGCCGCACCTTGGAACTGATTGAGGAGGGGGCCGTGGGCGAAATCCGCGAGGCGCACGTATGGTACGTATTTGGCGGCCCTGGTCCCCGCGAGCGGCCCAAGGAGAGGCCTCCGGTCCCAGAGTACCTTGATTGGAACCTTTGGCTTGGCCCGGCTCCCTTCCGACCGTATCACCCGCGTTACGTGAGCGGCTGGGGCACCTGGCGGGATTTCGGCACGGGCATACTGGGAGGCGGTGGCGCGCATTCGATCAATATGGCATTCAAGGCCCTTAAGCTGGGTGCTTTGTGGGAGGGCGCCGATGGAGCCAAGGGACAGATCTCCGTCGAGGCGGAGACTCCACAGAGATGTGTCGAGACCTTCCCCAGCCAACAGATCCTGAAGTTTGACTTTCCTGCTCGCGGTGCCTTACCACCGGCGCGAATCCATTGGTACAACGCCCCGCAAGAACAACTCCAACGGCTCGGCATCTGGCAGCGGCTGGAACAAATCGCCGGGCGGTCGTTGGTGTGGAAGGAAGGCTGGACACCAGAGTCCGGCTCCTTGCTCGTGGGCAGCAAAGGCGTAGTGCACACAAACGCTCACAATTCGCTCTGCGTATTATTGCCGATGCGGGACTTTCCCAATTCCGGCGGGCTGCCTCAGAAGCTACCGCATGTTGAGGGACATCTGCAGGAGTGGATACAGGGTTGCAAGGGTGGACCGCTGCCGTTATCCAATTTTGAACACGCCGGGCCGGTGGTGGAACTGCTCCTGTTGGGTAACGTCGCTACTTTGGTGGGTCAGAGGCTTGAATTCGACCCTGTCGCGATGAAGGTCATCAACGACGCGGAGGCTGATGCCCTGTTGTGCCCGGAACATCGGAAAGGATGGTCACTGTAAGTCTCACACAGTTCTGTTACACATTCTCTCGGAAGGCGCGAACACTGTGCAACGTATCGGGTCGATATGACCCCGTTGTTTTCCGAATCCTTCCCTGCTTCATAGGCTTTCCCTTATCGCTCAAGAGATCGCGCCGGTCACTGAAAACGTTCACAATTTTTATGATTTTTGCAAAGCACTGATGTTCCAGAGTTTATGGATTGGGATTTTTTGAATTTCCAGGTAACGCCTTGTGTCTTAACATGATTGCATAGTTTGCCATGTTCTTGCCGATATCCCGAATGAGGGACAATTGGTTGTCCCACAAAGATTAACATTTGGGAGGCAAGACAATCCAGGCTCTTTCAGAGTTTTGTTGTCAGAATAAAAGACGCCCGGACCACGGAAAACGCAATGCAGATAATCTGACCGTAGGCGGCAGATTCGGCAAACATAACCATATCCGTCTGCTGTACTGCCCAACATGCAAGAAGCGATTTTCCGAACGAAAAGGCACACCGCTGTTCCGTATGAAGCTGGATGAGAAAAAGGCCATCTCATTGCTTGAGCATATTTCTGAAAGCTGTGGCGTACGCAAAACCGGCCGTCTGGTCGGCGTAAATAGAAATACGGTGATGCGTTATTCACAACTGGCGGGCCAACACGCCAGGTCGCTTCACGATGAACTGGTTGCCTTTTCCCCCAGAGACCACTGAGGCTCAGTCTGATGAGAAATGGGCCTTTGTGTGTAAGAAAGAAAAACACTGTAACGACCATGACCCTGCGGACCGTCAACACGGCGACAACTGGGATCATGTAGCCTATGGTCCGGAGCATCGTTTGGTCGTCAGCGTTGTCCCTGGCAAACGGACAGCGAAAAACATCGAGAAACTGCTCTTTGATTTTAAGAAAAGAACCGATGGTCGTATGATGAATCTGATGACATCCGATGAGTATAAACCGACAACATTCACAGGGCGAGAATTTGCTGTGATGGCAGCAAGCATCTGAAAGATTTGACGTGTCCGACAGACGAGCGGCTGTCCCGCGAATGCGGCATCTGCGTAGGCGCCGAGATAATACCAATCCCAGTTAAGAAATGCCGAAAGCGTTGCCCGTAATACTGCTGAAAGAGCCTTGACTGCTGCTTTCTTGAGGAACGAAAGGCTCAGGCAATCGGCAATCAATAACCCAAATTAGTATGATATCAATTGTATTAAGTTAATGCGCTTAAGGTTATTTAGCCGATATAGTTCATAGTAGTCGATTGGTAACTGTTTTTAGCATGGAGGCTATTA
>SMTZ1_10000694_pt1 | contig 34902 bp, 36 predicted proteins | sample DeeMarSWOR136_30_FD_25667 | JGI IMG/M metagenome (IMG submission 25667)
GTCTACTACTGCGTCGTGCAGGTTCTTCAAGATTTCCTGAGTCCTCTCCTCTGAAACAGCCAATTCTTACCTCCTTTTTGATTATTAATTGAATGTCCACTTCCGCCTCTAAGCCACATTTCACATATTTCACCTCCCTTAGTAGCATAATTTTGTGTTTATCGTATTATTAAAGAAGGGATAAAAGCTTCTCAACTTTTTGAATTAACTATGCTATGTTACCTTCCTTCTTATAAACGAATCGTTCGAGATATCAATCAAGTATGCTTGTATGTAGTACATTATCTCTATCTCTCTGTCTCGTTAGGCCACTCTTCTCTTTTTGCATATCGACTAAATCCTGCAAGGTTATAGAGTCGAAAACTCTGTCCATTGCCTTTTTCACTTCGCTCCAGACATCACAGATTACACATTCATCAATACTTCCTTCACATATGAGGGGGTCATCACTACAATCTACTGGTACAATTGAGCCTTCGGTAACCTTAACAATTTCACTGAACCTTATATCTGACGGTACCTTGGACAGGCTGAACCCTCCATGGGCACCACGAATGCTTGTTACTAATCTGGCTAACCTGAGTGGGATGAATAACTGCTCCAAATATCGCTCAGAAATTTGTTGCCTTTTTGAGATATCCCTAATCAAGATAGGACCTTCATTGAAGTGAAGAGCTAGGTCAAGCATTGCTCTCGCTGTATATGTCGCTCTAGTAGAAAGCTTCATTTGGATTGATTCCTCACATTATTACATTAGTAAGAAAGAAAGGGGTATTGTCAAGTAATTCTGAAGCATGAGGTCAGAGGTTTTACTTATTTACACAGAGGCTATCTATAATAACCTATTGATATCAATAATAAATAAAGAAATAGATATGTTATTAAGCGTACATTATATTGAATTTCAACTTGATAAGAGAGTAGAGAATAGAGTATAGTTTAGCTTTAGTGGATAAGGAAGATTTAAAGTTATTTACTCAACCCAGTAGTCTATTGATATTGAACAAGGTAAGTAAGCTTCTCACTGAGCAAGGTATAAAATCGTATCTTGTTGGCGGGTTTGTACGTGATGTATTGTTAGGGAGGGATACGGTTGACATTGATATTGCCGTAGCCGAAGATGCGCTAGAGGTTGCTCCCAGGATAGCCACTGCTTTCGGTGGCAGGTATGTGCTGTTGGATGAAGTAAATAGAGTGGGTAGAGTAATATTAGCTAGTGAGGGAGCAACTAAAGATGAATGGCAAATCGATTTTACCACACTAGAGGGCACTATTGAGCAGGATTTGGCACAGCGTGATTTTACTATAGATGCAATGGCAGTTAACCTCGGAGAGTTAGAAGAGGATAATACTGCTATGCAGCTTATAGACCCGTTTGATGGTTGGGGAGACCTACACCGGGGTGTAATTCGAACTGTGTTGCCGAATGCTTTTAAATCGGATGCAGGGCGTTTACTCAGAGCGGTTCGTTTGGCTGCTGAGCTCGGTTTCAGTATTGATACCAAGACCGAGACTCTAATTCAGCGCCACTGTCACCTTATAGCCAGTGTAGCCGGTGAGCGGATAAGAGATGAACTGCTTCGGCTCCTGGCTATTCCTCAAAGAAAGCTTTTACCCTACCTTGATGAATTAGGTTTACTAACGGCTATTATTCCAGAGCTTAATCAGCTAAAGGGGGTCAAGCAGCCCAAGGAACATTTCTGGGATGTTTTTGAGCATTCAATAAGGACAGTAGTTGCCGTTGATTTTCTTCTTAACGAGGGAGAATGGGAATATGCTAGTGAGGAGGTCCTGGGTGCTGTCCCATGGTCAGCAACACTGGCTCACCACTTTGACCAGGAGGTTAGTAGTGGTAGCAACAGAAGGTCGTTAATCAAGCTAGCAGCTCTGCTTCATGATATTGCCAAACCTCAAGCTAAAGCTATTGACGAAGGTGGTCGGATGCGTTTCTTGGGACATGCTAGGGAAGGGGCAGATATAGCAACCAATATTATGGAGAGGCTGAGGTTTAGTGGTAAAGAAGTAAGGTTAGTGGAAACTATGGTGAGGTATCACCTCCGCCCAGGGCAGATGAGCCACGATGAGCTTCCCTCACCTAGGGCGATTTACCGTTATTTTCGCGATACTGGAGAGGCCGGCATTGATGTGCTATTTTTAAGCCTGGCTGACCATCTAGCCACTAGAGGTCCACGATTAATTCTGGCTCGATGGCAAGAGCATGCTCAAATGGTAGAATATGTATTGGCTCAGCGTTTTCTGGAGGGGGGTTTGGTTGTTCCTCCCAAACTGATTGATGGGCATGATTTAATCAATGTCTTCGGTATGAGACCGGGACCTAAAGTTGGACAACTTCTGGAAGCAGTGCGCGAGGCACAAGCTGTCGGGGAGCTGACTACCAGACAGGAGGCATTAACTTATGTTCGCGAGAAGCTGGCAGCTAACGTAGTGTGAATAAATATGACTAGAAGAAATACACTGGTTTTTATAATTATATTAGCCCTCTTCGCCTTTGCTATTTGTGCCCTAGTCTATCCAATGTTTGGCCGCGAAGAAATGAAGCTGGGGCTGGACCTCGTCGGCGGCGTACATCTCGTATATCAGGCTGACTTCCCCGAGGATGCTTCTGGAGAAGAGAAGGCAAGGGCTATGGATAGGGCGCTGGTTACCATTGAAAAGCGCATTGATAAGTATGGGGTTACCGAACCGATAATCCAGCAGCTGGGAGAAGACCGTATCCTGGTGCAGCTTCCCGGATTCACCGATATCGATGCTGCCAAAAGTCTGGTAGAGCAAACCGGCTTCCTTGAGTTCAGAGAGGTTGAGCTGAACAATTCAGGGCAACCAGTTTACCTTGATGACTATCTTCAGCAGGAGGAGTTGCAGTTTATCGTGTTGCCTTTTTGCTAAAGGATAATAGCGAAGTCAGGTTAACGGATGCGTCCGGGGAGCCGGCTGACAATACGACATTGCAGGGATACGCTGATGCTCTTTCGTGGATTCCGGCAAGGGGTGATGATGGCACTCAAATCACCGGCGACTTATTAGCTGACGCTTTCCTATCTCTCGACCAAAGCGGAGTTGCTGCCACACCTCAGGTTAGCATTGAATGGAACGACGAAGGGGGAATAATCTTTGATGAGATTGCCGAGCGCCTGTATAATTCAGGAGAATACGGCTCCTCACAGCGGGCTCTGGGCATTTTTCTGGATAATACACTCCTTTCGGCTCCCCAAATTCTGGAGCCAGAATATAGGGGCAGCGGCGTTATTACCGGTGATTTTACCCTAGAAGAAGCCGCGGAGCTGGCTAACTTGCTGAAATCGGGGGCACTGCCCATGCCGTTGAAGAAACCGCCACTCTACCAAGAGAAGGTCTCCGCCACACTGGGCGCCGATTTCATCGATATGAGCCTCAAGGCGGGGCTAATCGGTATAATACTGGTGATGCTATTTATGATTGTTTACTACCGCCTGCCTGGACTTCTAGCCAGCCTGGCTTTAATATTTTATGGGGCAGTAGTATTGGCACTATTCAAGTTATGGCCGGGTGGAGGTGTTACACTTACTTTAGCTGGAATTGGAGGTTTTGTCTTGTCTATAGGTATGGCGGTAGATGCCAATGTGCTCATTTTTGAACGGATGAAGGATGAATTGAGGGAAGGACGGACTTTAGGGGCAGCTATTGAGGTTGGGTTTAATCGTGCCTGGACAGCTATCAGGGATAGCAATGTAACTACCTTTATTGTCTGTGGCATTCTCTACTGGTTGGGCAGTAGTATTGTCGCCAGTACCCCGGTAATGGGCTTTGCCTTAACCCTGCTTATCGGTGTGGCAGTGAGCATGTTTACCGCTATTGTGGTTACTCGGACATTGCTGCGTCTATTTGTTGGTACTCGTCTGGCACAGAGGACTTCGCTATTTAATGTATATGCAGGAAAAGGATAATGTTTGATATTACGGGTAAAAGGTTCTGGTTTTTTCTTATTTCAGGTGTGGTCATACTTATAGGTATTATCTCTCTGATAACCTTTGGGCTCAAAGCCGGGATTGAATTTAGTAGTGGTTCTATGATGAATTTAAGCTTTGAGGAGGAGGTAGACCACGATAAATTAAGACAGGAGTTAGCCAGTTTAGGCTATACCAATGCCATTGTTCAACGCACTGGAGAGGGTGATTTCTTAATCCGTTTACCGGAGCTGAGCAGTGAGGCTAAGACTGAGTTAGAGGCCGGGCTAACCGCTAGTTTTGGTGCTCTTGAAGTTAGGGGGTTTGAAGACGTTTCGCCTATGGTGGCTACCGAGACAACACGGACTGCGGCTGTTGCCGTAGCTGTGGCTGCCGTTGGTGTACTTCTATATATTACCTGGGCATTCCGCCGGATGCCGAAACCTTTCCATTATGGTACCTGCGCCATAGTAGCCCTGTTCCATGATGTGCTGGTAGTATTGGGGATTTTTTCCATCCTCGGTAGCATATTGGACTGGGAAATCAATTTAATGTTTATCACCGGTACATTAGCTGTTATTGGCTATAGTGTAAATAATACCGTGGTTATTTTTGATAGAATACGCGAGAATTTGACTAAGGGTGTAAGTTCCAACTTTGAGATTGTAGTTAATAACAGCCTGGTTGAAACCCTGAGCCGCTCGGTGAATACCAGCCTGACCACTCTCATTGTGGTCTTAGCCTTGTTGCTCTTTGTTGGGGCATCAATTCAGAATTTCGTTGTGGTGTTGACGATTGGTATCATTGCTGGAACTTATAGCTCACTCTTTATCGCCCCTCAGTTGCTGGTAGTCTGGGATAGAGGGGAGTGGGGAAGATTTGTTCAGTGGTTACCCCTACCCAGAGCCAAGGGTGGGTGATATATCTCCGCTATCACCAAATTAGCCCAAAACCCTAAATTACCAATTGGAGACCTAAAATCAGAAACCAGCCCCCAAATCCAATAAGTAGTAGGCTACAGGAAATAAACAGCCACTCTTGAAATTTTCTTCCCCAAAGTGACTGGGTTCGGTAAATCAGAATTGAAACAAATGAGAGCCATATCAAATCACATAGCCAGTGAACAGGAATAAACAAAGCAAAGCCAGTCAAGCCAAAATCTAGAGAGTTCCTTATAAGCATAATGCCTATAGTTGCCCACCATAGGATAAAAAATGGATTGAAGAGGCTGGTAACAACTCCAGCCACAACTGCGTTATAGGCTAAGTCCTTGCCTTTTTCTATCACCCCAACCCTTGCCCTGAACATGCTTACACCAAGCCAGAGCAGCATAACTGCGCCAACTAAATACAGGATGATTTGTACCAGCTCTTCCTCAAAAAATCTGGCAAAGCCAAAGTATATAAGAAATATCAGAGGGATTTCTACTATGGCATGTCCCAGGGCTATCTGTGTGCCGGCGAATTGGGATTTATAGCTTTTAGCTACGGTAATGGCGAACATAGGTCCGGGCATCATTACCCCTGATAATGAAATTATGACCACGCTCAGCAAAAATGGTAACATAAAAGTAACCTTGAGCAATTCTAGCATACCCTTCATTTAATGTCTCTCAGATTGATATGATGAATCAAGATTTATACGGTGTTACTTGAGGTTGCCTTAGTAGAGCGCGTTACTGTAAAATGAGCGAGAAAACCTTGGGAGGTGAATTAGTGCCTGTCTATGATTATGAGTGTGGTATTTGCCAATTTCGCTTTGAAAGAAAGCAGGGGTTTGATGAGGAACCAGTAGCTATATGCCCTAAATGTCAGGGAAAGGTTCGCCGTGTCCTTCACTCTAGTCCCATTATCTATAAAGGGAGCGGTTTTTATACTACAGATAATTGTAAGGGTAACCATACTGAGGAAGGTAAGAAGAAGAAACCTGACAAGGAAAAACAAAAGGAGAAGTAGAGGGTGAAAGCGCTGCTACAGCGAGTTACCGGGGCCTCGGTTAGTGTTGATAGTGAGGTAGTGGGTAGGATAGGTCAAGGGCTAGTAGTCTTTGTCGGGGTGGCTAGGGGGGACACAGAAAAGGATGCTCAATATTTAGTACAAAAGACAATTAACCTGCGCCTTTTTTCTAATGAAGGAGGCAAGTTTAACCTTTCGGCTCTGGATACTAAGGGTGAACTATTGGTGGTGAGCCAGTTCACCCTCCTGGCTGATACCAGGAAGGGGCGTCGTCCTAGTTTTACTGAGGCAGCACTACCACCTCAAGCTGAGGAATTATTTGAGCAGTTCGTGGAGCAGGCTCGCGCTACCGGACTAAAAGTAGAAACCGGGCGTTTTCAGCAGTATATGCAGGTAGAAATCCACAATGATGGACCAGTAACAATACTATTGAATAGTAAGGGGTAAGTTGCTAAGATAAATTATAATTGAGACTCTATGCAACTGCATATGGTTGTAAAGTCTATTCCGTTGTGGTATAATTCACCGAAATGAACAAACCCGGAGGCATAAGTAGTAAATTAAGCGAATTGGGCTATCGGCTGACACCTCAGCGGATAATGATTCTATCAGCTATTGATAATAGTGATGACCATATTAGCGCTGAGGAAATCTACGCTCAGGTGGTGGCTAAATATGCTAATGTTAACATATCAACAGTCTACCGCACCCTGGAACTACTGAAGCGACTTGGTCTGGTAACTGAGACCGACATGGGGGAAGGTCGGGTTAGGTATCACCCTGTGGGGAAGGGGCATCATCATCACCTGGTCTGTCAGGAGTGTGGTGCCATAATTGACCTTGACGAATCGGTGCTATCCTCAGTAAAGGATGTTTTACTTAGGGAATACGGGTTTATTGCTGACTTAAAGCACCTAGCTATTTTTGGTCGTTGTGTGAATTGTAGAAAATAAATTTTTTTAATTTGATAATGCAAAGAAATGCAAATGCATAAATATGCATAATGTCATTAGGCGGGGACTGGGAAAGGAGGTGATGCCGGAGGTGTAGATTAAATAGTTTAGGAAAGGAACAGGTTTAACTATTATTAAGAATTGCCTCAACGATTTACTCTATGCCAGAACTCTAACCGATGTAGAAAAAGGTAGTCGATTCTTTTTAAATTATTTATGTAGGAGAATTTGAATGAGAAAACGAATACCTGTTTTGGCTATTACTGTGTTGTCTGTTGTTGGTATTATGCTTGTCAGTTGTGGTGGTGCGGTGGGGACACTTCAGTTTCATGCTAATGGTGAAGACTTTGTCCGACAGGGCTTTGTCTCCAAAGATGGCTGGAGTATCAACTTTACTCATGTGTACATTACTCTGGCAGATGTCACTGCTTGTCAGACTGAGCCCCCGTATGACCCCCACTTGGGTGTTAATATGGAATGTGATGTCAAGGTTAACCTTCTTAATACTTATACCGTGGATCTAGCAGAGGGTAGTGAAAACGCTCCACCTATCCTCGTAGGCGAAGTCCAAAATGCTGCCATAGGTCACTATAATGCCATCTCCTGGAAGATGGTTAAAGCAACCTCGGGATCTGCTGATAGTTACAGCCTGGTCATTGTTGGGACGGCTGAGAAAGATGGTCAGAGCATTGATTTCAGCATCAAGGTAGATGAAGAATACGAATACTCCTGTGGTGAATATGTGGGCGACGAACGTAAAGGTATGGTAGCGGCAGACGGCACGGCTGATGTAGAGATGACTTTCCACTTTGACCATATCTTTGGTGATGCTGAGACACCAGTAGATGACGACCTCAATGTTAGTGCTGTTGGTTTTGAACCATTTGCCGGTATTGCCGAAGGTGGCAAGATGGATGTCAACATGGCCGACCTGCAATCTAGGTTCTCATCGGAGGACTACCAAATGCTAGTAGATATTCTGCCCACTCTGGGGCATGTCGGTGAAGGCCATTGTCATTGCCACTAGTCCTGTTGTACTTAATATAAGAGGGGGGCTGCCACCACTGTGGCGGCATCCCCCTGATTCCAGGAGTTGTAATTATGCATATGAAGTGGAGAATTATTACGTGTATAATTTTTATTCTTATCCTTGATCTAGTTCTGCCGATAAAAGCCCTTGCCCATGGTGTTAAAATCGAATACACGGTTAACATGGCGATTGAGATTATCGCTGCCTATGACAACGGCGAACCGATGGGCGGTGCCCAGGTCACAGTCTATGCTCCTGATGAACCCTCCTCTCCTTGGCTAACCGGGGTCTGTGATGATAGGGGTTACTTTAGCTTCATACCCGATACTTCCAAGCCAGGAACCTGGGATGTGCAGGTACGCCAGGCAGGTCATGGCGATATCGTCCATATACCTATCGGTGAAGATATGGTGGTAACGGGTGGTACCGGAGGCTATACTGCCCTTCAGATTGTCCTGATGGCGGCTTGCTTTATCTGGGGGAGTGTTGGCACAGCACTCTATTTCTCACGAAGAAGGAGAGCTTGATGCATATCCCCGATGGTATTCTCCCTGGCCCCGTAACTGCTGCCGGGTATGCTGCCACCGCCGTGGTCACTTGGTACTCGGTTCGTAAAATTAATCAGAAGGAGAACCCTCGTCAGGATATTCCTAAAGCTTCTCTATTAACGGCGGCCTTTTTCGTTGCCTCTTGGATACACATCCCAGTACCGCCTACCAGTGTTCATCTTGTGCTAAACGGACTCTTGGGTGCTGTTCTGGGTTATTTTGCCTTCCCGGCCATTCTCATTGGCTTATTCTTTCAGGCGGTGATGTTTCAGCACGGTGGGCTAACTACTCTGGGAGTAAACGCTGTAATAATGGGATTACCGGCAATAATAGCCCACTACATATTCCGTATCCGCAGATTCGGGAATCAAGAGAGCCGGAGGAAGACGGGCATTTTTGGATTTCTATCCGGTGCTGTTGCCATTGGAATATCGGTAGCCATGTTTGTGCTAATTCTGCTGACTAACATACCGGCGGATCTGGATATCGGCACCGAGCGGGCGGCACTCTATACACTAGCCATAGCCCACTTGCCATTGATAGCTATCGAAGGTGTTATAACCTTGCTATTAGCCGTCTTTCTTCAGCGAGTACGACCAAGAATTTTGGATGGCGTATGAAGCTTGGAATAGTAGATGAATACTCCGACCTCGGCTCACTGTTACACCGCTGGGAACCGCGGTGTAAATTAATTGGCCTTATGGTCTTAATCTTCGCTTTCTCCTTTGTCCGAGACTTGCGTATGCTACTGGCAATGGTAGTGGTTACTATCACTATCTATATTATTTCTAAACTACCAGTATCATTCATTCTGAGACGATTACGTTACCCTTCCTTTTTTCTACTGGTAGTGGTTCTCATCTTGCCTTTTGTTTCAGGACAGACGATTGTCATGAGCATTGGTCCTCTAGATTTGCGGCAGGAAGGACTTATTGCTGTACTTTTAGTAGTTACTAGGTTTCTCTCTATCCTGACGATTGGCTTGATTCTCTTTGGCACTGCTCCCTTCCTGACTACTATCAAAGCGATGCGAGCGTTAGGTCTACCTGCCATCCTAGCTGACATGGTACTTCTCTCCTTGCGCTACCTGCACGAAATTGGCAGTGACCTGCAGAAAATGCAGACATCAATGAGTCTACGGGGGTATAAAAAGCACCGCTTCAGTACTCGTGCCCTTAATGTTGCGGCCTGGTTGGGCGGTAGCATCCTGGTGCGTAGTTACGAGCGTTCTGAGTGGGTATACAAAGCAATGATTCTGCGGGGCTATGGTTATGCCCCGACTACTCGGGGCGAATTTCAAACCAATTCTCGCGATGTAATTACCCTCGGTGTTTTTCTCCTGATTGCAATCGGGTTCATAACCGGGGATATCCTATATGGACGCGGAGTAGCCGCTTTGCTACAATGACTCGAATATTTGTAATGAAAGATAAGATGTAACAATGTTATCAGAAGAGTTGATAAAACCGACGCTCACTGTTTCTGGACTGTGGCTCTCCTACCCAGACAGACCCGATGTTGTACAGGACGTGAGTCTCAAGGTGATGCCGGGGGAGCGAGTTGGACTCATTGGTCCTAACGGTGCTGGTAAGACCACTTTCTTTCTGGGGCTCTGCGGTGTGCTGAAGCCATCCGCCGGGGAAATCGTTGTCTTAGGTAAGCCGGTTCTGAATGGGCACTTTCGTCCCGAGGTAGCTCTAGTCTTTCAGAATCCAGACGACCAACTGTTCTGCCCGTCAGTGTGGGATGATGTTGCCTTTGGTCCCCAGAACATGGGGCTATCAAAAGACGAGGTTGAAGTGAGGGTAAAGGAGGCACTCTCAGTGGTGGGTGCAGTTGAACTTGCTGACCGACCATCCCACCATCTCTCAGAAGGGGAAAAGCGAATGGTCTCTATTGCGGGTGTGCTGGCGATGCGTCCTCGACTGCTTATCTATGACGAACCGAGTGCCAACCTCGACATCCGTTCTAGACGTCGTGTCATTCATCTCTTGCAGGAATCAAAGGAGACACTTCTTATCGCCTCTCATGATCTAGAACTTATCTTGGAGGTATGCAACCGTGTTGTGCTAGTAGATAGTGGACACATCATCACCGACGGTGACCCATGCAAGATTATGAGTGATGACAGGTTGATGGAAGCCCATGGCCAGGAAAAGCCCCATTCTCTTGTCCCACATCGAATACCACATCACGAACTCTAAGTGATACACTCTAATCGGGGATATTTTGTACTTAGTGGTTTACGGCACTCATTAGAGTACTAGGGCAGGTAATTGCTGACGGCACAACTAACCATATTTTAGCTGATATATAGCTATTAAGAGACCCTGGGCTAGCTCCGCCGAAGGCGACCTAGAGTAATTTGAACATCTGCGGCTCAAGCTCAAGACTGATGTCCAGGGCTTTTGAGGAATGGGTAAGAGCACCTACCGAGATGAGGTTAATGCCGGTTTCAGCAACAGCTCGAACATTAGCTAGAGTGATACCACCTGAGGCTTCAATCTTAACACGACCTGAGACTAAACCCACGATATAGCGCATTTCATCAGGGCTCATATTATCCAGCATGATTATATCAACTCCAGCTTCAACAGCATCAAGGGCTTCCTGGATGGTGTTGACCTCTACCTCAACCTTTAGCCCGTGAGGGGCATTCTGTTTAGACTTGGCTATAATATCCTTTAAGCTCATACCCAGTGCGCGCATTGCCGCTAAATGGTTATCCTTAACCAGGATGCTGTCACCCAGGTGAAAGCGATGGTTTTGTCCACCACCCATACGTACCGCGTACTTCTCCAGCAGCCTGAGACCGGGGGTGGTTTTGCGAGTATCGGTAATATTGACCTTAACTCCCTGTATTTCAGCTACATATTGGGCTGTCTGTGAGGCAATGCCACTCAACCTCTGGAGGAAGTTGACAGCTACTCGCTCGCCTTTGAGGATACTGGCTACCGCTCCAGTGATAGTAGCGATTATATCTCCGGGTTTTACCATTGTTCCGTCTATAATAAATATTTCTACCTTAAGCGACGGGTCAACCTTGAGAAATACTCCCTTAGCTACCTCACCACCAGCCACTATCCCTTTTGCCTTAACCAGTATAGATGCCTTCCCCTGCAAGCCAGTCGGTATTAATGCTTCGGTGGTCACATCACCATGGCTTATATCCTCAGCCAGAGCCAGGTCTATAATGTTATCAATTTGTTCTTCAGGTAATTGGAGATTATCTATCTACCTCACCCCCTTCAACCTACTATAAATAAGCTACTTCTAGTTGCATAACTTACTTTATCATTTTGATGTGAATACAATATGGTGTTGCCATGAGGAAGAGCTTTGGGGATAGTCGGAGCGGAAGTGGGCGCCACGGCTCTCTTCTCTGAGAAGGGCTGCCTCAGTTACTAATTGACCGGTCAATACCAAGTTGTTTAGCTCATAGGAGGGGCGGTCTGTAGGCTGGGGTAACGACCTTTGCCAGGCAGCTAAGATATTTGCTGCTTTGGTCAGCCCTTCCTTGGTGCGGATAATACCTACTTTATCCCAGTGCAGTTGCTGCAAAGCGGAAAGACTGGGTGCGGGAATGACCTTGGGAGATTGCCTTTGACCCACCAAGTGGTGAACCCCTACACCTTTGCTGCTAGTAGCCTTTGTCGTAGCTCCCGTGCTAGTTTTTTCCATAATTCTTTTACTAAACACAAGCACTTCAAGCATTGAGTTTGAGGCTAATCGGTTTGCTCCATGGACTCCAGTGCAGGCGGTTTCACCAGTAGCGAATAGTCCAGCTATATTAGTTTCTCCCCATGTATTGGTCTTGATGCCACCCATCATATAGTGGGCGGCCGGTGCTACTGGTATCAGACCTTTAGTAATATCAAGACCGTGGTCTAGGCAGAAGCGATATATATGAGGAAATCGGGTAGCAATAACATGAGGTGGTAGATGTGTAACATCAATAAATACCCTGTCTGAGCCTGTTTTTTTCATCTCGTATAGTGTGCTACGAGCTACTACATCTCGTGGTGCCAGGTCTTCCTCTGGTGCATAGTCAGGCATGAAGCGATGTCCATCTACATTACGCAGTATCCCTCCCTCACCCCTGACCGCTTCAGATATAAGAAATGGGGTTACCCCGGGTAAGCGTAGAGCAGTAGGATGGAACTGGAAAAATTCCATATCTACTATCTCTGTTCCAGCTTTGAAGGCTAAGGTTATACCATCACCGGTGGCTATGTCCGAGTTAGTATTAAACTTGAATAGCTGTCCAGCACCGCCAGTAGCTAAAATCAGGAAGCGGCAGTCAAATTCCTCAGTAGAGCCGGTACGGCAATCAAGGGCTTTTATTCCCTTAACTGTACTCTTCTCTATCAGGATCTCGGTGGCCAGGCAATCTTCTAGAACCCGGATTTTGGATGAACGAACCCGCCTGCTTAGAGTAACTTCAATGTGTTCGCCAGTGGCATCACCCCCGGCATGCAGGATACGGGGCATACTATGAGCTGCTTCTATAGTAAGGGCAACCTCTCCGTTAACAGTATCAAAGGGTACACCAAAGTTAACCAAATCGGTGACACGGTCAGGGGCTTCATTTACTAAGATGCGCACTGCCTCTTCATCGCACAGGCCGTCTCCAGCAGCTATGGTATCCTGGAAGTGAAGCTCTGGAGAATCACTCTTACCTATGGCAGCAGCGATACCCCCTTGGGCATATTTAGTATTGCAGTCGTCAATACTGCTCTTAGTTATAATGAGCACACTTCCTTGTTTCTTTGCCAGCAGAGCAGTATAAAGTCCAGCAATACCACTGCCTACTATAATATAGTCATATTGATTCATTTAGCTACCTCGGTGGCTTTAACCTCATAACTAACAGCCAGCATCCGGTCAACCGCCTGTTTTACCTTCAGTCTTACCTCCTCAGGGATGGTTACTATGTTCTGCTTTAACTCCATCGTCTGAACTATTGTTTCTAGGGTCGTTTTCTTCATATCAATGCAGATTTGACCGTTTGATATTAGGTAGAAGGATTTATCGGGATTATCAAGGTGTAGGCGATGAAGGAGTCCTTCCTCGGTGCCGATAATAAAGCTTTGATGCGAGCTTGCCTTTACAAAGCGAAGCGTCTGTGAGGTGCTAAGGGCAGCATCAGCCAGAGCTATTACTTCAGGGGGGCACTCAGGATGGACTAATACTTGAGCCTCAGGGTGGAGCTTCCTGGCCAGCTTGACTTGTTCAGGCTTAAGCCGATGGTGAACATAACAGAAGCCGGGATAGAGGATTATATTCTTTTTTGTCTTTGTTGAAATGTAGTGTCCTAGATTCAGGTCGGGGATAAAGAGTATATCGTTACTAGGTATTGAGTCTACAATCTGGACACCATTAGCTGAGGTGCAGCAAATATCGCTTTCAGCTTTAATTTCGGCTGATGAGTTGATATAGCATACAACCGATGCCCCAGAGCATCTTTGCTTCCACGCTCTTAGCTCATTAATATTAATCATATCTGCCAGCGGGCAGCCAGCATTGCCTTCTGATAGTAAAACAGTGCAGTGAGGGTTGAGAATAGCGGCGGTTTCAGCCATAAACCGAACACCACAGAAGACAATTGTCTTAGCATCTACCTCAGTGCACTGACGTGATAACTCCAAGGAGTCACCAACGAAGTCGGCTATATCCTGAACCTCGGCTCGCTGATAGTTATGAGCAACAATAACCGCTCCAAGCTCCTCCTTTAACCTGGCTATCCTTTCCTTTAGTTGTTTGAAATTGTTCACTTATGCCACCAGACTTATATCACTCCCGTTTGAGAGCTACACTATTTCGAGCCACTCTCATTGTCGCTCCTGATTCTACTTTTATAACTAGGCTATCCTCGCTGGTGCTTTCAATCACTCCGTAGATGCCGCCAGCAGTTATTACCCTATCTCCCTTTTTCAGTTCCTCTATCAGTTGTTGGTGTTCCTTCTGTCTCTTACGCTGTGGTCTAATCATGAGGAAATACATCAAGGCGAAAAGCAGTGCCAGGAAAACAATCATATAGATTGTGCTAGTTCCTTGTTCACCTTCGGCTGGGACACAGCCAACTATAGACACTATACTGATAAGCAATCCCATTATTAGCCCTAATTTTAGAATCCTAATCTTTTCCATTTCACCTCCTTAAATTTAATTGATACTATTTAATTCAAACTTGCCCTGTAGTGACCAGGGACTTGTCTTCTCAATCCTGATTTTCACCAGGTGTCCTAGGTAATCATTATTGTCACTAAAGAATACCAGTTTACTATCTCGTGTGCGACCTTGCCACTTACCTCCTTTCTTACCCTCTACCAAGACTTCAACCGTTTTGCCTAATAACTGAGCATTAATTTCAGTAGCAATGCTCTCTTGGAGTTGCTCAATCTTGTGGAGTCGCTCCCTTTTCTCAGCCAGTGGGATATTATCCTCAAATACACTTGAGGCTATGGTACCGGGTCTTGGCGAATAGGCAGCTACATGGACGGTATCAAACCTTAGCTCGGAGAGTAAGTTAACTGTTTGCTGGAACTGGTGAGGGCTTTCTGAGGGAAAGCCGACAATAACATCGGTGCTCAGGGCTACACCGGCTATTTTATTACGTATTTGTTCAACAAGCTGGCGGTAGTGCTCAACTGTATAGTCTCTTCTCATAACTTTCAGGATATCATTATCACCTGACTGGACAGGGAGGCAAATTAGCTCACAGACCTTATCCAGATAAGCTATTGCCTCAATGAGCTTGGAGCTCATGTCCTTAGGGTGGTTAGTCAGGAAGCGTATCCGGGCTAAGCCATTTATGGTATTTAGCTCTTTGAGTAAGTCGGCTAGGTCTGGTTTATTGGGTAGGTCGTGTCCGTAGGAATCCACATTTTGTCCCAGTAAGGTAACCTCTTTTACTCCGCGACGGACTAGCTCTTTAACCTCAATTACTATTTCGGCTAGCGGACGGCTCCTTTCTTGACCACGACGGTAAGGGACAATGCAATAGGAGCAGAAGTTATCACATCCCTGTATGATAGTAACAAAGGTGCTGAGTGAGGGGTGCCGGGGTAAGATTATCCCTACTTTGTCTTGTTTTTCTATCCATGGTGGGTAGTCTCCGGGCTTGAAGAAGTAGTCAACATAAGGGAAATTTTCCCGAAGCTGGTTAATATTAGAGTTTACCAAACAGCCAGTCAGAGCAATGGTTATACCGGGATTTGACATTTGCAGTGATTTAAGCGCATTGAGCTTGTTAATGACGCGGTTTTCAGCACTCTGACGCACAACGCAGCTATTAAGCACGATGAGGTCAGCTTCCTCAGCGGTAGCTGTTGCTTGGTATCCTAGCTGCTCAAGGTAGCTGCCAAGCCGCTCTGATTCAGCCTTATTCATTTGGCAACCTATAGTCCAGATATAATACTGAGACATAGCTTTTACTCTTGGGTATTAAAAATATACTCTTGTTGAGGGATATATTACTTAATATATGGCGGAGGGGGTGGGATTCGAACCCACGACCCCGATTTCTCAAGGTAAGCGCTTAGCAGGCGCCCGCACTAGACCACTATGCGACCCCTCCTCAATTCTGTGGAGCTAATAATAGTATATTTTATATATATTTACTATATCACAACCCTTTATTTTGCTCAAACTATTTGGAGATTACTCATTAAACCCGTTAGATTTCCCTCTTGGCTAAAGCCCTTAAGGGCAGAGCCTAACGGGGTTGATAGATAATGTTATTTGAGGGCTCACTTTCGCTGTGCTATGATGGGGTGGCACAAATGGAAATCAGTGTTTTAATTGACAAAGATATTAAGGGAAACCTTGAGGAGAGCTGGCTACAAAGTGTTGCTGGGCAAGTCCTTGTTGCCCACGGTATTAGCTCTAGAGTGGAGTTGGGTCTGGTTATTGCCAGTCAGGAAAGAGTGCAGCAGTTGAATCAAAGCTACTTAGGTAGGGATGAGCCTACCGATGTACTCGCCTTTTCTATGCTGCCGGCTGAGGGAGAAGTTGGGGCAGATTCCCCTACTTTTGTTATACCTCCTGATGGGGTGTTGCATCTTGGTGAAGTGATTATTTCTTACCCTCAAGCAGTTATACAGGCTGAGGAACATCAGCACTCTATAAAAAGGGAAATAACCATTCTCATTATTCATGGTGTGCTTCATCTCTTGGGATACGAGGATGATAAGGCCGAGCCAAAGCAACGGATGTCGGCCAGGGAGGCGGAGTGTCTAAGTTATATTGAGGAGGGAACAAGTTGAAGGTTATCGGTATTGCTGGTAGCCCACGGCGGGGTGGTAACACTGACCTGCTACTGGCTGAGATTTTAAGAGGCGCCGCCAGTAGAGGGGCTGAGGTCAAAGCTATTGTACTTAATGACCTTAAGATTACCCCCTGCCAGCACTGTGATGCCTGTCTGGAGAAAGGTAAGTGCCGGATAGAGGATGACATGCAGACCATTTATCGGGAACTAGAGGAGGCTGACCGAATAGTTATAGCCTCTCCTATTCAATTCATGGGGGTAACAGCTCAGGCTAAAGCAATGATTGACCGCTGCCAGGCATTATGGGCACGTAAATATGTGCTAGAAATACCACCACTGGGCAACCAGCGAGACAGAAACGGGTTGTTTATCTCGGTTGGTGGTAGAAACTTTGCGAACCTGTTTGAGCCATCAATAGTTATAGTAAAGAGCTTATTTAACTGCCTTAATGTCACCTACGCTGGTGACTTACTATTCCCTGGAGTGGATGAAAAAGGAGCCATCAATAAACACCCCGACGCCCTAAATCAAGCCTTTCTTGCTGGACAGAAGCTGGTGGAAGAGTCTCCGGGCGAATAGTCAGTGTAGTACAGGCTTGAACACAGGTTGCCTACTTCGTTAAATCGTTCATAGAAGAGTTGAAGTAACTTTTCTACTTTGTCGTTTATCCCTTCATTTTTAGACTATTCTTCGATTCTATGCCGAATGTGTACAGTGGCTGCCAACAATATATAGTGCTAGAATGAGCACGGAGTTAACATTTAAATTGTAATACAGTTAAAGAAATGAGGAGGTTGAGCGAGATGAAACATACATTTCGGATATTTTGGAGTTGGCTATGCAAGAACTTAAGAAGGCAATTCTTCACTGGCTTTCTCGTCGTGGTGCCCATCGGTGCCACTATATTGATACTGGTCTGGATTTTTACTACCATTGATAATATTCTACAACCTCTAATCCAGTTCATATTTGGTCGCCCAGTTCCAGGTATAGGCTTTGGCATAACGATAGTGTTGATTTACCTGGTTGGAGTCGTAGCCGGGAATATTGGAGGCAAGAGGCTGATTCGTTATGGTGAATCCCTGTTGGCAAAAGTGCCTGTGGTGCGGCCACTCTATAGGAGTATCAAAGAAATAGTGAACAGTTTCTCCTCATCCGATAAGACCGGCTTTATACAAACGGTGCTGGTGGAGTTTCCTAGAAAGGGTATATGGACTATAGGTTTTATCACCAACGAATCACGGGCTGGAACTGGAGAGACACAACTCAACATTTTCATACCAACTTCCCCTAATCCAACATCGGGCTTCTTACAGATAGTGAGGCAGGAGGAAGTTATCCGGACCGATATACCAGTCGATGACGCCTTGAAAATGGTCGTATCCGCTGGCAAAGTGTCGCCCAAGGGGATAACAGAGAGGTTGTCGGCAAAAATCAAGTGATGGTGTATGTTGACTCTCGACACCCATTGAGCGGGCTTTGTGCCCAATCAATGGGGTGAATTTGGGAAAGCGGAGGTTCAGTCCAGCGCGTAAACTAAGTTGTTGGCTCTCAATTATTGGCTATGTTGTAGAGTCTAAGCGCCGGGTAGTGCCAATAAGGTCAGTTAGGTTGTTTATCCCCTCTTGCTTCATGAATTCCTCTATTCCTTCTAGAACATCAAGTGGGGCACGAGGGTTGGTGAAGCTAGTAGTACCTACCTGGATAGCACTGGCTCCAGCCATGATGAACTCTACAGCATCGATAGCGGTAGTGATGCCACCGCAACCAATGATTGGTAACTCCACGGCACCGGCTACCTCATATACCATATATAATGCCACTGGTTTAATTGCTGGTCCAGATAAACCTCCGGTTATGCTGCCCAGTAGGGGTCGGCGTTTGGTAATGTCAATGACCATAGCCTTCAGGGTGTTGATTAAGGATATAGCATCGGCACCAGCTTCAGCCACCGCTATAGCCACCTCAGCTATATCACTGGTGTTTGGGGTTAACTTGACCAATACCGGAAGAGAAGTAGCTGCTCTAACAGCGGTGGTTACTTCGGCGGCTGATTTGGGATTGGTCCCAAACTCAGCCCCACCAGCTTTAATATTGGGGCAACTTATGTTTACTTCAACGGCACTAATTCCGGCTACTCCATCCAGCTTATTAGCTATCTTGGCGTATTCGTTAATGGTTTCGCCGGCAATATTGACGATAACTGGCACCCGCCAGCTTGCCCAAAGCGGCGCCTTTTCTTTAATTAAGGCATTAACCCCTATATTCTGTAATCCAATTGAGTTGAGCACGCCAGAAGGTGTCTCAGCCAGTCTGGGCTGAGGGTTACCATCTCTAGATTCGAGAGTGGTTCCTTTGCATACTATAGCCCCTAGCTTTTGAATATCAAACACATGGTTATACTCTGTGCCATAGCCAAAGGTACCAGAGGCTGTCATCACCGGGTTAGCTAGCAGTAAGCCGTGTTGATTCTTGGGGGCAAGTTGAATTGATAAATTCATAAATGGCTCCTTGTGGTAAGCTAGTGCCATATTAAATTATACGTTATATATACTGGGGTGGCAATTCCTTCCTTATGAATAGAAGAGGAAATACTATCCTTCAATAAAACTGATATGAGTCCTCTTGTGGTCAGTGGCTTTCCCGGAGATTCTCTTCTTACAGTCTTACCAGCTTAGCAGTGTGGACATCGGGGATGGATTGGATTTTTTGGCGCTGGTCTTCAGGTAAGGGTTCGTCTAAAGCGAGTATCATTAGGGCTTGCCCTCTGAGCGTGAGGCGACTTACATGCATAGAGCTAATATTTATATCGGCATCACCGGTTATCTTACCTACAGCTCCAAGAATCCCGGGGCGGTCTTTGTGGTCACTAAGCAGGAAGTAGGCTCCGGTAGGTACGATATCAATCCAGTAGTTATTGACCCGAACAATATGTGATTCTCCACGGATTACCGTACCGGCGACAGCAGTAATCCCAGTGCTGGTAGTAACCTCTACAGTGATGAGACTGGCATAGTTTTCGCAAGTAGCTTCCTTCTGTTCTACTACTGTCAGACCGCGCTGGGCGGCGACTATACCGGCGTTGATAAGGTTAACCCGTTCCTCACTTATATCCTCAAGCAATCCTCCTAGAACGGCTGCCTTAAGAGCATTAGTATCATAGTTAGAAATCTCGCCATCATATTTAATCTGGATTGCATTCATTTGCCCATCAGCTAACTGGCTGGTTAGCTTACCTACTGTGGAAGCTAGCTTCATGAAGGGTGCCAGCACAGATAGAGTTTCAGCCGGAATGAGGGGAGCATTAACTGAGTGTTTGGCTGGCTGTCCATTAAATATTTCAATAATTTGCTCGGCTACATCTCTAGCTGCCATAGCTTGGGCTTCGCTAGTGGAAGCTCCTAAATGGGGGGTAACAATGATGTTATCGTCTTCAAAGAAGACGCTCTCTGTAGCTGGTTCGGTGGAGAAGACATCAATAGCAGCACCGGCTACCCTTTTCTCTTTCACTGCTTTAGCCAGTGCTTCTTCATCAATTAGTCCGCCCCTGGCGCAGTTAATGATATGAACACTTGGTTTAACTGAAGCTAGCTCTTTAGTACCGATTAATCCCTTGGTTGATTCAGTTCGTGGGATATGAATGGTGATAAAGTCGGATTCTTTGAGTAACTGTTTTAAGGAGACAAGCTTTACTTGTAAGTTACGGGCATGGTCAACAGAAATGAAAGGGTCATGAGCGATAAGTTTCATTTCCAGTCCACGGGCACGTCTGGCTACCTCTGAGCCTACATTGCCTAAGCCTAATATACCTAATGTTTTGTTTCTGATCTCAGTGCCCATGAAATCACCACGTCGCCACACTCCTGATTTGAGCACAGCATTAGCTTGAGGGATGTGGCGGGCTAAGGAAAGCATAAGAGCAATGGTATGCTCGGCGGCGGCGATGGTGTTACCAGTGGGAGCATTGACCACTACAATGCCTCGTTGAGTTGCCTCTTCCACATCAATATTATCTATACCAGCACCGGCTCGGGCGATGACCTGTAGCTTTTCCCCAGCTTCTATTATCTTGGCTGTGACCTGAGTCTGACTGCGTACTACCAGCGCCTCATAGTCGCCAATTATGGGTAAGAGTTCCTCTGGCTTCAGCCCTAACTTAATATCTACCTGAGCGTGACTACGTAGAATATCTATTCCTTCTTCAGAAACAGGGTCGGTAATTAAAACATTCATTTTTAGCTAATCCCCCTTAAATCCAGATTGTGGCAGTACTATCCTTAATGCCGATATTACGGTTTCAATATCATTCTCAGTTACCCAGCCCAGATGACCAATCCGGAATATTTTACCGGATAAGGTTTGTTGTCCACCAGCGAGAACAATATTGTGCTCATCCTTAAGAATCTGGAGCATCTTTATTGTGTCAAGGCCGTCTGCAGACCTTGCTGCGGTAACTGTGTTAGAGGCATGACTTTCTTCGGCGAAAAGGGATAACCCCAGCGATTTAATTCCATCACGGGCAGCTTTACCAATCCGAGCGTGTCGGGCTATGATATTAGATAAACCTTCCCTTAACATCATTTCTAGCGATACCGATAAAGCAAATACTACAGAAATAGCTGGTGTCCACGGTGTTTGCTCTTTTTCTAAGTAACTCTTAGCTTTGGTGAAATCCCAGTAAAAGTGAGGCATCTTGGCTTTTGAGTGTGCTTGCCACGCTTCCTGGCTCACGCTAACCATAGCTAGACCAGGAGGAACCATCCATCCCTTCTGAGAACCGGTAACAGTGACATCTAAGTGCCAGTCATCTACAGGAAGGTCAATTGAGCCTAGGCTGCTGATGGCATCGACCAGCAGTAGTTTGTCAAATTCCTTTACTATAGAGCTAATTGAAGCAAGGTCATTAGTAACACCGGTGGACGTTTCATTGTGGGTGACCAGAACGGCTTTAATTTTTGGTTCAGCCTGGAGAGCCTGGCGAACAGCATCAGCATCAGCCGCTTTGCCCCATTCAAAGCTAAGTGGAATTACCTCAGCACCAAATTCTTTGGCAATAGCGGCAAAGCGATCCCCGAAGACACCGATAGATACCGATAATACTTTGTCTCCCGGAGACAGGGTGTTGACAATAACCGCTTCTAAGCCACCTGTACCTGAGCCGGTAAGCAGAAAAACATCTTGTTTGGTTTGAAACAGCTGTTTTAGTTTAGCCGTTACATCATTTAGCATCTCGCCAAATTCTGCACCACGATGATTTATCATCTGCTTGGTCATTGATTGCAGGACTTCATTAGGCAGGGGAGTAGGTCCAGGAACACGCAGATTTTCCATTTTATCTCCTTTACTGAATTAGTGTATCAGTATTAATTACTTTAGTAAAGCGGCGTTTGCCTACTTTGATAATACTGCCACTTTCAACCGGAGTTAAGTAATAGTCTATTTTACCACCGTTAATCTCCACAGCTCCTTGCTCAATCAACCGATTAGCCTCGCTACGGCTACTAACCAGACCTATTGTCACAAGTAGTCGGCTAATGTCTATGTTCCAGGGTTCAGTTAGTTGGGGGGCTAGTTCGCTAAAAGACAGGCGGTATTCGGGTATTTCTTCCGGTACCCCCCTTTTTTCAAACACTTTAATAAAGTGCACTTCAGCTTCGCTGGCTGCTTTTTGATTATAGAGTTGGGTTACAATCTCCCTAGCCAGACGCTTTTTAAGTGTCATAGGGTTAATGGTTTCTTTACTAAGCTCCTGTCGAAATTCCACTAGTTCCTGGTCAGGGACATCGGTTACTAATTCAAAGTAGTGCAGGATAAGGCTATCGGGTATAGACATCACCTTACCGTATATCTCGTTAGGCGGCTCAGTGATACCGATATAGTTACCCAAGCTTTTACTCATCTTTTGAATACCATCGGTACCGGTGAGGATGGGGACTAAGAAGACCTGTTGAGGAGTCTGTCCGCCCATGGATTGAAGTTCCCTCCCCATCAAGCAATTAAACGTCTGGTCAGTGCCGCCAAACTCAACATCAGCCTGGATAGCTACTGAGTCATAGGCTTGAAGTAATGGGTAGAGTAATTCGGTTATAGCAATAGGTCGCCCTGCATTAAATCTGGTGCTGAAATCCTCACGAGCCATTAATTGAGCTATTGTAAATTTACTGGTAAGTTGAAGGATATCAGCGAGGGTGAATTTACCAAACCATTCACTTTGCCACCTTACCTCTGTTCTTTTTCTATCAACCACTTTAAAGAATTGCTTCATATAGGTTTCGGAATTAGCCTGAACTTGTTTCATAGACAGCATAGGGCGGGTGGTGGAAACACCACTTGGGTCACCAATCTGAGCTGTCCAATCACCGACGATGAGAATAACTTGATGCCCTAGCTCCTGGAACTGGCGCAACTTCTTCAATGTTACCATATGACCAAGGTGAATATCGGGGAAACTGGGGTCGAAGCCTTCCTTTAGCCGTAGTCGTTTACCTGAGCGTAGTAGCTCTGTCATCTCTTGTTCAACTATAATTTCAGCTACGCCTCGTTTTAACAAGTAATTAATATCTGGGCTGGGTATAGTTTTTTCATCAGTATCCATACTAGTTTCTACCTCGAGAGTTCAATATAGCTCTCCCTTGCTCTATATCCTTGGATATTTGTTTCTTTAATTCTATTGCGTTGTCAAACTTCTTCTCCCCGCGAAGTCGCTCTATAATATCAATTTTCAGCTCATGCTCATATAGGTTACTACAGTAGTCAAGGAGATAAACCTCTACTATAGGCTTGCGGCCACCAAAGGTAGGGCGCTTGCCAATATTGGTCACTGACTGGTAGGCTTTGTCATCAATATACGACCAGGTAGCATAAACACCATCGGCAGGAAGAGCCTGTTCTGGGTCTATGTCCAGATTAGCTGTGGGGAAGCCCAACTCCATACCTCGACCTGCCCCGGTGATTACCCGTCCGTGAAGGCTAAAAGCGCGACCTGTCAGGTCTTGTACCTTTTTCATGTCTCCGTTAGCTAGTGCTTTCCTGATAGCTGTGCTACTTACTACTTCATCGTCTATCACTAAAGGAGTTATTTCGGTTACACTGAAGTTCATAAGTTGTCCAAGGTCACGAAGGGTATTAGGGTTGCCTTCTCTATCTTGACCTATGGCAAAATCATATCCTATTATTAATCCCCGCATTCTAATATATTTCTTTAGTAGACTGAGGAATTGCCGGGCGTTGAGTTGAGCTAACTCATGGGTAAAAGACAAGATGATTATGGCTTCAACGCCTTCATTTTTAAGGAGCTTAACTCTTTGGTAAAAGTCGGTCAAAAATGGTAGCTTATTCTGGGGTGATAGCACTTCTTGAGGATGCTGACGAAAGGTTATTATTCCACTAAGCAAATTCTGTTGTCTGGCATGCTCCTTTAACTGTGAAATCAGGTATTTATGACCGAGGTGAACTCCGTCAAAAACCCCGATTGTTAGTAACGTATCTTTCTTGAGTGATAACCTAGCTAGTTCCTCCTCTACCAGCATAACCCCTTCCCTAGCAGGATTACTAATAGAGTATAATACAAGATAGCCAAGGAATAAATAAAAGGGGTTTTCACATAACCCCAATAATTATCGGTGTCGAAGTGACTTTATACTATCATAAGCCTATTTAAGCGTCAACTACGAGGCTGTATATTTTCTTTGTTAGTATTGCTTCTTCATAAAAGTGTTGCCAGGGAAAGTATAATATAGATAGGATTTAACAGCGGGTTGGGTAAGCACCATTCTTTAACTAATTAGCTTTGTGCTATACTTGGTAAAAGCCAGCGTAGCTCAGGGGTAGAGCAGCGGTTTCGTAAACCGCAGGTCGTGGGTTCAAATCCCTCCGCTGGCTCCACTTATATGTAGTGGTTGACTGTGTAGCCATAATGTTAAAAAGGCTAGTCTTTTTGTCCTCAAAGCTACTTGATTCCGGATTTTTACGGGTTTCTTACCAGAATTTGTTTAGTTTGATTTCTGCTTTGACTAATATATCGGTTTTTTATTCGTTTCTTACCCAAGATTGTAAATATCGGATGCTGCTATTTTTTCTCCAAAGAAATGTTTAAAAGATATTTGCACATCCTCAATGTCTGGTTCGTCTTCCGCAGCCATGCTAAATGATGAAATCTGCTTAGGTTTGATGGTCATGTCATCAACAAGCATGTCTGATTTACTGATGAATGTACCGTTACTTGAGAAGCATTCGGCAATAGCAACGACGTTATTTATATCCTGGTCACTCTCGTTGAAAATCAAGCCATAAATCAACAGGTATCCGTGCTCACGCCGGGTGCCGGTGCTGAGTAGTCTCAGTTTGGCATTTGGTTTGGCTAGCTCTGGCTTCTTTGAGATTAAATTTAAAATGGACCTAAACATTTCACCAAAGATAGAGCACTTAACCATAAGACCCGGGCTGTAAGCCATGTATTAGGTAATATAGCAGGCTTAATTGATTAGTGCAACAAGCAAGCAGAGCTCACTATTAGTCAAAGGAGAAAATCGCAAGCGTGTGGGTAAAGAAGTTACATAGCTGGTAGACGACCTATGTAGTGCCCTTAGTAAGAAACGCCAAGACATCTTGCGCAAGCCGTTTGCTGAAAGCAGCTAGCGTTAAGAACTCAGAAGTGGCAGAGACAGAGGGGTATTTAGTGTTCGGTACTCTTACTGCACCTCGAATGAAACCATAACATGCCCGGGAGTGCTGCAATAGATATTGGATGCTTTGACGCTCCTTGGGTTCACAGTCGTTATCTGAGCAAAAAGCTAGAATGTGCCATTCCCCACAAACTATTGACATTTGAGGTGAGAATATTCTATTCTCCTTACTAGAAAGGAGGTGAACCAATGCAGGCCTATTGTATGAAGTGCCGAGCCAAAAGAAAAATGAATAGCACCAAGAGCATAGTCATGAAGAATGGTACCCCGGCGACTCAGGGTGTATGCCCTGTATGTGGGACCAAAATGTTCAGGATAGGAAAGAGCAAAAGCTAGTATTGGAGCTATCAGGATTAGTGGAGAGGCTGGGTATCTGCAAATAGGTATCACGATTCATTGTTGCCCATCACATATTGTGGACTCAAATAGAATAACGCTCATGTATCAACCGCTGGTCCATCACCACTGTCTAAGAGGCGTTAAAATTTGAGTTAACCTTGCAGAGATCTAAGCGCCTTCTTAATTACCATGGTTGTAGCCTGTAGGTCATCATGACTATGAGCCAGGGAGATAAAAGCAGCCTCGAATTGGGATGGTGGCCAATATATGCCCTCTGCTAATAAGTGGTGGAAGAATCGGCCGAACAAGGTCGTATCTGATTGTTTAGCTGATTTAAAATCAACCACCGGACTACTGGTGAAAAACATAGTAAGCAGCGAGGCGATACGTGTAACATATAAATCGATGCCGGCTTCAGCTACGATTGCGCTTATGCTCTCTTCTAAGCTTGATGACTTAGCCTCCAGTTGACTATAGACGCCGGGCTTGCTCAACAAGTTGAGTGTCTCTATTCCCGCTGTCATGACTAGAGGGTTCCCTGATAGTGTACCGGCTTGATAGACCGGGCCTACTGGAGCCATCATCTCCATAATCTCTTGTCTACCACCATAAGCTCCTATTGGCAACCCGCCACCAATAATCTTTCCCAAGCAGGTTATATCTGGAGTAATGCCATAAAGGGCTTGTGCTCCGCCATAAGATACGCGAAAACCGGTAATGACCTCGTCGAAAATAAGGAGGGCACCAAATTCATTGGTTAACCGGCGGAGGCTGGGTAAGAAATCCGGTTGGGGTGGTACCACGCCCATGTTAGCTGCCACCGGTTCGACTATTACTCCCGCAATCTCTTTAGGGTACCGTTCGAAAATATTTTCAACAGATTTCATATCGTTGTAAGGTGCCGTTAGCGTGTTTTGTGCGTAGCTCAACGGCACACCTGGTGAGTCGGGTATGCCCAAAGTGGCCAGACCTGAGCCACCTTTGGTTAGCAATCCATCAGCGTGACCATGGTAGCAGCCGGCGAATTTCACAATCTTGTCTCGGTGGGTAAAGCCCCGGGCCAGACGAAGTGCCGTCATTACGGCTTCAGTGCCTGAATTGACAAAGCGAATCATCTCAATGGACGGCACGGCAGTAGAAATCATCTTAGCCAGCGTTGTCTCGAGTTCAGTTGGAGCACCATAACTTGTACCACGCTCAACAGCTTGTTTCAGTGCTGACACTATCGGAGGGTAGGAATGCCCCAAAATAAGGGGACCCCAGGAGCAAACATAGTCAATAAATTCATTACCGTCTTCGTCATAGATTTTTGAACCTTTTCCCTTCACTATAAAGGGAGGAGTCCCACTAACCGCCTTGAAGGCGCGCACCGGACTATCAACACCGCCGGGCAAATAGTGTTGGGCTTCATAAAAAAGTTTTTGGGAATGTTCTAAATTCATAGGCACATCACTATATAACTCGCAACCACCGAGAAACATCCTTAGCGTGATAGGTAATGATGATATCAGCCCCAGCTCTCTTGATAGCAGTGAGGATCTCCAGGACAATTTGTCTCTCATCCAGCCAACCTCGCTGGGCGGCCGCTTTCACCATAGCGTACTCGCCGCTCACGTTAAAGGCGGCTAAGGGGTAGTTGAAGGTATCGCGAACGCGCCGTATCACATCTAGATAAGCCAGGGCAGGCTTAACCATGATAATATCTGCTCCCTCACTAATGTCCTGCTCAACCTCGCGCAATGCCTCCCGCACATTGGATGGATCCATCTGATAGGAACGCCGGTCGCCAAATTGTGGTACTGATTCAACTGCCTCACGGAAAGGACTGTAGAATGCGGAGGCATACTTGGCTGCGTAAGATAGAATGGGAATATTTTGAAATCCTTCTCCATCCAGTGTCTTTCGAATTGCCCTGACCCTGCCATCCATCATATCCGAGGGGGCGACTATATCGGTACCGGCTTCAGCGTGTGACAGTGCCGTTTTGGACAGAAGAGGCAATGTTTGGTCATTATCAACGTAGCCATTCACTACGATACCGCAGTGCCCATGGCTCGTATATTCGCAAAGGCAGACATCAGTCACCACTAAAAGCTCAGGCACTGACTTCTTTATGATTCGTATTGCCTGCTGGATAACTCCTTTGGGATGATAAGCTGCTGACCCAACTTCATCCTTCTGTTGGGGTATGCCGAACAGAAGGACTGCTGGAATTCCAAGCTTAGCTACTTCCTCAACCTCGTGGGGCAACTGGTCTACAGAAAGTTGATAGACACCTGGCATTGAAGCTATTTCTTGCTTTATACCACTACCCTCCTCAACAAATATTGGGTAAATAAGGTCGCCAGTCTCTACACGGTTTTCTTGAACCAAAGCCCTCAACATCTTTGTCTGGCGCAGGCGTCGCAGGCGTAACTGAGGAAAAGCTACCATACTAAGCCTCCTTACTGAAATACTTTTCTATTGCTGTCACCAAGCCGGGGATGGTATTTTCGCTGGCGACTATATCTACCTTTAGTCCAACCCTAGCTGCAGTATCAGCCGTTTTGGGACCTATACAGGCAATCTTAGCATTGTTAGCCGCCAGTTCCTCTTTGTTAAATAAAGCCACTAGATTGGACACAGTTGATGAACTGGTGAAAGTGATGACATCAATTTCTCTCGACAAGAGCATCTCCTTGACTTGAGGGATGGCGGTAGCTACCGGAACAGTTCGGTATACAACTACTTCATAAACCTCGGCTCCAAGTTGGCTAATTGCCTCAGCTAACTCTTTATCAGCTATGTCAGCTCGGGGCAGCAGAAATTGTTGGCCGGTGATGTCCTGCCGGCTGAGTCCAGCTAGGAATCCTTGGCTGGTATAAACTTGGGGAAGATAATCAGGGATTATCCCTCTTATCTCCAAGGCTTTGGCCGTAGCTGGTCCAATAACACCAATTTTAAGACCCTTAAGGGCACGTGCATCCAGCTTGAGTTCATATAATCGTTGAAAGAATGAGCTGACACCATTTACGCTAGTAAAGACTATCCAGTCATACTGCTCTAGGTTAGAGATAGCCCGGTCGAGTTCTTTGGTATTGGCTGTAGCCTGGATGTCAATAACTGGTAGCTCAACAGGTCGAGCACCGCGCTCAGAAAGAAGTTGGTTCAGTGCATTCGCCTGATGCTGTGCCCTGGTGACCAAGATACGCTTACCAAAGAGTGGGCGGTTATCGAACCAGCGAAGCTTTCTTCTGAGCCTGACTACCTCTCCAACCACTATGACTGCCGGCGGACCAAAACGATGCTCTCTCACCTTATCCTCAATATCTTTTAGGCTACCGACTATTGTTTTTTGCTCAGGCTGAGTACCGTTTTTAATAACCGCTACCGGTGTATCAGGTGGTCTGCCGTATTCAAGTAGCTTACCCACTATTATGGGTAGGTTTTCCATACCCATTAGAAACACCAGGGTGTCTACCCCCTTGGTAAGCTTCTCCCAGTCGATACTGGAACTGGCTTGGCTCGTATTCTCATGTCCGGTAAATACGGCAAAAGACGATGCCAGGTTACGATGAGTGACCGGGATACCAGCGTAAGCGGGAACGGCTACCGCCGACGATGCTCCTGGTACTACCTCAAAGGGAATACTTCTATCGGCTAGAGCTTCCGCCTCCTCACCTCCCCGCCCCAGAACAAACGGGTCGCCACCTTTAAGCCGCACCACCGTGTTACCATCCCTTGCCTTTTCTACTAGCAACTGGTTTATCTCACCCTGCTCTCTGGTGTGCTCTTTTGTAGACTTCCCTACATATATCCTTTCTGCCTCCAGAGGTGCTGCACCAAGGAGACGTTCATCAACTAGACGGTCGTAGATAATGACATCAGCTTGACTAAGACACTGAAGCCCCTTCTCTGAAATCAGTCCAGGGTCACCTGGACCGGCTCCAACCAAATAGACTTTGCCTACTTTCACCTAGACCTTACCTCGGCGATGAACTCAGATGCTCCCATAATCAGCATCTTTTGTGCTAGCCGTGCTCCTATCTCCTCTGGTAACGTGGCACTACCTTCCTCTGAATCATAGAGTATATTCTTTCCGCTGACATCAGCTACCATCCCTTTAAGTTTTAAGGTAGTATTGGCTACAATTCCTAAGGCGGCAATTGGGGCCCGGCAGCCACCACCCAGGGCACTGAGGAAAGTACGCTCGGCGGTTATACTCTGCCAGGTAGGGAGGTTATTTATGGGGGAAATAAGCCCGGCCACCTCTTCATCATCTAGCCGTGCTTCTAATACTAGTGCTCCCTGCCCTACCGCTGGCAAGAAAGACTCCATAGGCAGGTATTCGCTTATCTTGTCCTCACACTCGAGGCGTGATATAGCGGCTGCTGCCAGTATCACGCCGTCAACTTCTCCAGAGAAAACCTTACGCAAGCGAGTATCAATATTTCCTCTTATGCTACATGCCTCAAGGTCAGGACGATATCGAGCAAGCTGAACGGTGCGTCGAAGACTACCGGTGCCTATTTTTGAACCTGGGGGAATATCGTCAAGTCTATCAGTTCTGGATACGAGAACATCTCTAGGGTCAAGTCTCTCGGTTACTGCTCGAAGGCAGAGCTCATGAGGGATATCCGTAGGCACGTCCTTTAGACTGTGTACAGCTACATCAATCCTACCATCAAGCAAGGCTTCCTCAATCTCTTTGACAAATACCCCTATCACTGGCATCCGGTCGAGCTGTGTACGACGGCTACGGTCACCCTTGGTTACTATTTTATTGATGCTAAACTCAAGGTCTGGATTTGCCTCTCTAATCTTGGCTACCACCGACTCGGTCTGAATCATAGCGAGCTTACTACCCCGGGAACCAACGATGAGCTTTCGCCTCATCCTCGTTTCTCCTCTTTCAATCGGAAAAGTCTACTTATCACCTCAACATCATCCCGGTTAGCACTTGCATTTGTCTTAAGATACTGAATGGGGTCTTTGAGTAATTTAATTACAATCGATTTGGTCATTGCATCCAGTCGTTCTCGCTCTTCATCCGAAAGTGGGGGTAACTTTTTCAGGGTCTTGCTCAATTGTGTTGAGCGTATCTCTTCCGCCTTTTTCATCAGGGAACTAACTATTGGTCTGGTCTCATAAGCCTGCCACCAGGAGACAAATTTATCTACTTTATCAATTAATATTTCTTCCGCGCTCTGAATCTCACCTTCTCGCTGCTTACGATTCAAATCGGAAATCTTGATAAGTTCATCGATATTATAGAGGAAAACGTTTTTTATTTGCCGCACTGCTGGCTCCACATTCCTGGGGACACCGATATCGATTATCACCAGGGGAAGTTTGGGACGATTTTTCATAGCTTCCTCTACATGGAGGTTACCCAGAACCCAGTGCGGTGCTCCAGTACAGGTAACAACAATATTAGTAGTGCTTAATTCTCCCACCAGGTTATTCAGGCTGATTGGTATACCGCCCAATTTCGCCGCTAGAGCTGAAGCCCTCTCCTGAGTCCGGCTGGCAGCTACTATTCGGGAAACTCCCCTTTCTTTAGCTGCTTTAACTACCAGCTTACCTGCCTCACCGGCACCGAGGACAAGAATCTTACATTCTCGCAAGTCACCAATTACTTTCGTAGCCAAATCCACTGCCACTGAACTGACGGAGAGCGCACTTTTACTTATCCCTGTTTCCTCACGAACACTTCTGCCTGTCCGAATCGCACTCTGGAAAATATGGCGTAGTGGTAGATGAACCATCTTTGCCCTCTCGGCGACATCAAGGGCATACCCTACCTGCCCTAGAACCTCATATTCACCAACGATCATCGAGTCAAGGCCACAAGCAACACGGAACAGATGCTCAACCGCTGCTTTATCACTAGACATATAAATATATTGCGTCAGGTCAGATTCAGAAATATCTATATGAGATTTCAGGAAATCATAACTTGCTTCTCTAGCATCATGACCCTTCATATCAATGGTATAAACTTCGGTACGGTTACAAGTGGATACGATTACACCATGGGAAACATAGGAGCGAAGCAGTAACAAGGAATCATACAGCTTCTCGGTACTGATGGCTGCCCTCTCTCGGATAGCAATCGGTGTTTCCTGGTGATTTATCCCCACTACGCTGATGTGCATAAAAGCAATGCCTCCGGTAATTACTTTTGCCGCTTCTTCAGACCACTGACCAGGACAGCCTTGGCTTTTTCTTTGCCTTTCTCTCTCAGAAGCTTAATGAGTAAATCTAGGTCGAGGGCTTCCTGCCAGCCGTCTCCGTCAACTTTAATCCCCTGTCGTTTTATCTCAGCACGCACTTCATCAGTCAGACGAGCCAGAGAAGCATACTCATCCCCAAAATCCTTCTCTAATCGGTTTCGGATTTTCCGTGCCAGGGCAGGACTCCTTCCAGCAGTAGAGACAGCAATAGTAATATCTCCCCGGCGTATATACGAGGGAGCAATGAAATCAGAATTCTCCTGATCGTCTACCACGTTAACCAGAACTGATTTTCTTTGGGCTTCCCGAGCTATCTCAAAGTTGATACCCCTGTCACTGGTTGTGGCGATTGCAATAAACGCATCCTTTAAGTCACCTGCCCGGTATCTCCTTGGAAGCATACTTATTTTTCCGTCCTTAGCCAGCTTATTTAGCTCGGGACAGGCATCAGGACTGATTACTTCAATACTAGCCCTATGCTCAAGAAGTGCCTTTACCTTACGCAGGCTAACCTGACCTCCGCCAATTACCACACACCTTTTGCCACTAATATTGAGAAAAATCGGATAGTAATCAGACAGTTTGTCTCTTTTATTCATACCAGATATTTAACCCTCGTCTTCTTGAATTCTTTAGTACTGAATAATAGTATGTAGTCAACAAACCCAATCCGGTGAGATACTTCACTTATTATCTCATAGCAAGCCTCTCTGGTGCGACTATGTACCATGGCAAACAAATTGTATTGCCAGAGCGGGTTAGTCTTTCTTTCGTAGCAGTGGCTAACCTCTGGTAGCGATGCCAACTGCTGGCCGGCAACATCCACTGAATCTGGTGGTGCTATCCAGCAAGTCATAGCGTTTGCCTTGAAACCAGCCCTGTTGTGATTAATGGAGGCACCAAAGCGCCGCATAATACCGCGCTGTAAAAGAGATTGGCACTGCGTTAAAAAATGCTCCTCATTCATACCCAGCCGTATTGCCATGGTATCAAATGGCATTGTAACAAGGGGCAAATCCTGCTGCAACTCGTTTATTACCAACCTATCAGTCTGAGTAAGCTCAGATTCCTGAAGAAGAGCACTGTAGGATTGTGTCATAGTATCTGCCGTTAGCAGACCCCCTCCATTCATATTAAAATAGGCGCCTATCTTGAACACCTTTATCGCCGGTAGAGCGAAGACGACTTTAGCCTCAAAGGAAGATGTCAGTAGTTTAAGCTCCATCATAATATCACTTTCCCGGGGTACAGCCAAGGTAAACCACAGGTTGAAATGGTGGTTTCGTTCGTAACCGTGACTGACTCCCGGGTGCTGGCTGATAACTTGTTCCGCTCTATTCAGTTCAGACTTTTCTACCGTCATAGCTACCAATGTGGGCTGGTAGCCAAGGCGTCTAGCCTCCAAAATTGGACCTATCTGGCGAATAATCAGCTCTTCTTTTAATCGTTTGATACGGGAAATTACCTCACTCCCATCAATGCCCAGCCGCTGACCCAGAGCGGAGTATGGCTCATTGGTCAACGGAAATTCCGTCTGCACAAGATTAAGGAGCTTTTTATCAATACTATCGAGATGCATTTATTCTTATAACTTAGTCGTTAAATCCCCTTTTGGAGTCGCAGGTCTGTATATACAGTAAGGCTCAGCCTCAAGATAATCCCCGGTAGCCTCATAGGCTCTAGCCCGGCAGCCGCCACATATCCTCTTGTATTCACATATACCGCATTTTCCCTTAATATTGGAGAGGTTCCTCAAGTCATTAAACAAAGTAGAATCAGACCAAATTTGGCCAAAAGGTTGTGTTCTGACGTTGCCGGCTTCCACATCAAGATACCCACACCCTTGTACTCTGCCTTGATGAGAAACAAAACAAAAGCCAGTTCCGGCAAGGCAGCCACGCGTGATGGTATTGGCTGGGTCGTGGCCGAAAGTAGATGCTGGTTTTCCTGATGAGGGCATGCCACTTCCACGACTTTGATTCTGTCTTTGTTTTACTATTCGCAGGTAGTGTGGAGCATCTGTGGGTTTGAAGAACATCCTGTCTCCCAACTCTAGTTGTTTATCATATATCCAGTTTAAAACTTCCTCATATTGCTCTGGTGCGAGTTCCACTGATTGTAGACTCTTACCCCGACCAGTAGGCACCAGTAGGAAGGGATGAAAGGCGACAGCTCCTACCTCGAGTGATAGAGATAACAGGTCTTCTAAGTAATGAACATTCAGCTTGGTTATGGTGCTGTTAATCTGGACTTGTATACCTGCCTGACGAGCCCTGGCAATACCTACCATCGCCGCTTCAAAGGCACCTGTTTGCCCGCGAAAATCATCCTGAAGGTTAACCACCGGGAAGTCTATACTTATCGCTAGTCGTGATATTGGGACATTTTTCAATTTAGTCGCCATATCATGGGTAATAAGTGTACCGTTAGTGCCCATGACTACCCTTAGCCCCTTGTTCACGGCATATTTAGCAATTTGTAAGACATCGTGGCGAACAAGCGGTTCACCACCGGTCAGGATAATAATCGGGCGGCCTACTTCAAGTATCTCGTCAATTAAACGAAAGCACTCCTCGGTTGATAGTTCGTCCTCATAATCACCATAGGTTGACGAACCACGGCAGTGGGCACAAAACAGGTTGCAGCTTCGGGTTATTTCCCAGGCTACCAGTTGCAAACTTGGCGTAATAGTTTCCCCTTGATCATGGATGCTTGTGCTGGGTATTTCTGCTGTCATTAGGTTAGTCCAATTTCCTCGTCGTTGAGATAACATGCCGGGTCTTCTGCCCAGACATCACCGAATACTGCCTCGGCGCGGACCCGTAGGTTGCCGTTACATAGAGCAAGGTACTGGCATCGTGCACAACGTCCCTTGAGCAACTCCTTGCGATTCCTTAGTCCCCTAAGTAGTGGCTCCGATGTATCCATCCATATATCACCAAATTTTCTCTGGAGAACATTACCT
>SMTZ1_10000565_pt1 | contig 34885 bp, 27 predicted proteins | sample DeeMarSWOR136_30_FD_25667 | JGI IMG/M metagenome (IMG submission 25667)
CCTTCAGAGCAACAGACCCCAGCGGACTCTGGGACGAAGACCCCGCAACCTTCACTGTCACCTCAGAAAATGACCCACCAATCGTAAGCGACATCCCCAACCAAACCATACCCGAAGGAAGCACCTTTACATCCATTAACTTGGATGATTACGTCACCGACCCAGACAACACCGACCCAGAGATGACATGGCTGTATTCTGGTAATATAGAGCTTCTCGTAAGTATCGTTAACCGTATCGCTACAATCACAATTCCAAATCCAGACTGGTATGGTTCTGAGACAATCTTGTTTAGAGCGACTGATCCGAGTGGACTATGGGATCAAGATTCTGCAACATTTACCGTGACTCCAGTAAATGATCCCCCTGTTGTTTCGAATATTCCTAATCAGACAATTATCGAAGGTTCGACGTTTACACCAATTATTTTAGATGATTTCGTTATTGACGTCGACAACTTAGATTCTGAGATGAACTGGACCTACACAGGAAACATACAACTATTGGTGAGTATCGTGAATCGTATTGCAATAATCACAACCCCTAACCCATATTGGTATGGTTCTGAAACCATCACCTTCAGAGCAACAGACCCAGCTGGATTGTGGGATGATGATCCAGCGACATTTACTGTAATAGAAATTAATGATCCACCTATATTTGGAATACCATCTCCGGTGAACGGTTCAACAGACAATCCATTAAGTTTTATTTGGAGTATTCCTATTAATGATTCTCAAGGAGACATCTTTTCATGGATGATACAATGCAGCAACGGACAAACCAACAGCGGAACAGGAGCAACAAACGGAACAAAAACACTCTCACTCTCAGGACTTGCATACCTAACTTCCTACAAAGTCTGGGTAAACGCTACAGACCCCACCGGAAGTGATCAATATACCAGACGATGGTACACCTTCACAACAAAAGCAAACCTCCCTCCAACCTACGGAACACCAACACCTGCAAACAGTTCGACAAACAATCCACAAAACTTTACTTGGAGTATTCCTATTAACGATCCTGAAGGAAATATCTATTCTTGGACGATACAATGCAACAACGGACAAACCAACAGCGGAACAGGAGCAACAAACGGAACAAAAACACTCTCACTCTCAGGACTTACCCCACTAACCTCCTACAAAGTCTGGGTAAACGCCACAGACCCCACCGGCAGCGGCCTCTATACCAGACGATGGTACACCTTCACAACAGGAGTGAATCTCGCACCCGTCATTGGAACACCTGACCCCGCAAATGGTTCCATTAACATCAACTTGAGTCTTATTTGGAGAATTCCTATTAATGATCCCAACGGAGATCCCTTCTCATGGACAATCCAATGCAACAACGGACAAACCAACAGCGGAACAGGAGCAACAAACGGAACAAAAATATTATCTCTCTCCGGGCTTGCATATGAAACAACCTATATCGTATGGGTAAATGCAACTGATCCACCAGGCTGTGCTATATACACAAGGGAATGGTATACGTTTACGACAAAAGTGAATACGAACGTCCCTCCAAATAAACCGGAAACACCCACAGGACCAACATCAGGTAGGATTAATGTGCTTTATACATACTATTGCAATGTCACAGATTCGAATGGTGATCAGGTATGGTACTGGTTCGAATGGGGTGATGGCACAAACAGTGGATGGGTTGGACCATACAACTCTAGTACAACAGGTAGTGCAGAACACTCTTGGTCTCAAAAAGGATCGTATAATATAACGGTGAAAGCAAAGGATATCTACGATGCTGAGAGCGTCTGGTCAGACCCCTTGGCAATTGCAATGCCTGTTGATGTACATGAACTCCAAGGTGTTGAATTGAACCAAAATACAGCCAACGGGGAATCACAAGAAATTACTTTTTATACTGCGACATCCGATTCAACAGAGATATCGTTAACTGATAAATATAATACTCAATCCACAGATTATAAATCTATGAGCCGTACGACTAGTAGGACTATTTGGGATTTAATACGGCTTATTATACAAATAATCCGAGGCAAATATCCATCGATGAATCTCATTGAAATCTTAAGAGTAGAGGGTTGGATTCGGTAGAATAGGATTTAAAGAGACGCCCTTATTTCTTTTTATTATTTAGTTAAAACATGAGAAGAAAAAATGAGTTGAAAAGGTATATGTAGTGATTGACATGTTTCCTATCAACAGTGAGAGTCATCGTTTTATTGATTGAAATTATCACGGGAATGATAAGTTTTTATATTGAAAAAAATTCTTTTTAACCTTAATCGTATATGATGCTATATCCTATTGAAAATTCACGCAGGAGATATCACCATATTATCTTGGTGATTTCTTCGTGATTTCTTTAAATTTTAAGTAGTAGAAGACCGATAGGGGCTGGAGCTATTCTTGGGCTCGTAGCTTAGACTGGTGGAGCGACTGGCTCATAACCAGTTGGTCGTCGGTTCAAATCCGGCCGGGCCCATTCCTTTCGAATTCTAGTTATTTTTCATATATTTTCTCCTATAAAAGCGAGGATATCCTTGTGATAATTGACTTTTAAAGGTATCCCAAATTTTAAAATAAGAGAACTGATTACAGGCACGGGGCATTTTTATGGTAGTTAATTACGACCGTTTATTTTCAGCACGATCAAAAAACCTGAAATCCTCGGAGATACGAGAGTTATTGAAACTCACCCAAAGTCCAGGGTTCATCTCTCTTGCAGGGGGGTTGCCCAACCCCGAGGCATTTCCTGTGGAGATCATCCATGAATGCATTGAAAAGGTGTTTAAAACCAATATCCATAACGCATTACAATATGGTACAACTGAGGGGTTACCACTTCTGAGAAGCGTTCTTGCCCAGAGAATGAGAGAGCGAAAAGGTATTGATTGTGAGCTGCATGATATCTTGATTACCAGTGGTGCTCAACAGGCTCTTTCATTTATTGCATTTAATTTGTTAGATCCAGGTGATACATATATCACGAGTGCACCTACCTATTTGGGGGCTTTGCAGGCGTTTCATGCCTATCAGGGAAATTGTGAATGCATCCCAATGAACGATGAGGGAATTGATATCGATTCGTTACGAAGAAACCTTAAACGTCTGCATCGAACTGGTATCACACCAAAATTTCTGTATGCTGTTGCTACCTTCCAGAACCCCTCAGGTGAAAGCATCTCATTAGATCATCGAAATGAGCTTCTTGAGATCGCGTCAGAGTATGATTTTATCATCGTTGAGGATGATCCGTATGGTGAGTTGGTTTTTGAAGGGAAACCTATCCCCTCGATCAAATCACTTGATAAAAAAGGTAGAGTGATTTATCTTGGTACGTTTTCAAAGGTTCTTGCTCCGGGGTTCCGACTTGCTTGGGTGATTGCTTCCGAGGAGATTATTAATAAATTCTCTCTGACCAAACAATCAAGCGACCTGTGTTCAAATATTTTTGTTCAATATGTCGCGTATGAATACATCAAAGGTGGTTATCTGGATATTCAGATTAATCATATTAAACAACTTTATCACCATAAACGAGATGTGATGATCCAAGCACTTAAAGAGTATTTCCCAAAAGAGGCGAAATGGACTGTCCCTGGTGGAGGGATGTTCCTCTGGGTCACCTTACCAAAAAATGTCAATACGCGACTGATGTTTAAGCGAGCGGTCGCAAAGAAGGTTGCCTATGTTGTTGGCGATGCGTTTTATCCGGACAGCAGTAACTATAATTCAATGCGGCTGAACTTTTCATATTCTGATGATAATGTTATTAAGGAAGGGATCAAGCGTCTAGCTGACGTCATTAAAGAAGAGATGACAACGACTCCGTATGATCACGATGCATACGTAAGCGGAGTATAGATATTACTTCTTTTTTCTTCCTTTCTGTTGTTTAATGAAAGATAAAGCAGACGATTTCTTCGATAAACTGCTGATTACCATAAAAAAAACTGGTTTTCCTTTTTTATGAAATCGAGGTATATCACAGTAATGGTATACAATGAACAAAGATGTAAAAAATTCGTTATTACATGTTAAGGTTTTATATTAATGTTTACGCCTATGTCATAGATCGATATGGGTATAAATATGGAGGAAAAATATTTAAAGCTAGAATCGGCAACATTAAATAACAAAACACTATTCCGGAACTCTATATCTGAATGGTGATTAACCTGGGTAACATAAGACAGACGCACATAAAAAATGTCGCAATTGACTTAGTAAAGAAATATCCAGATCAGTTCTCTGGTGATTTTCAGAACAATAAAGCGAAGGTAGACACGCTGACAACAGTTAATAGTAAACTATTACGAAATCGAATAGCTGGATATATCACTCGATATGTAATTTCTCGAAGTAAGTCAAAACCAAGTCGACCCATTTCTGAGTAACATCCCAATATTTATTTTATAGCCTGATCTATTCTTTGACGGTGACGTAACTATTACAATACAAGATGCTATCAAATCACTTCAAAAAGGACGTTTTATTCTTATCTATGACAACGACTCTCGAGAAAGCGAAACAGACCTTGTCATGGCCTCTCAATATGTAACCCCAGAAGCGATCAAGCAAATGCGTAAAGACGGGGGTGGACTTATCTTTCTGATGATATCCTACCCTGCTGCACAGAAACTACAACTTCCGTTTCTTGCCGACATGTTTTCTCAAATAAACACTCAATACCCTGTTCTTAAAGCACTTACCCCAAATGATATCCCCTATGACACAAAATCATCTTTCTCCCTGTATATCAATCATCGGAAGACATTTACCGGAATCACCGACAATGACCGTAGTCTAACCATGAAACGATTCGCAAATCTAGTCACAGCGACTAAAAACAACGACAGTACCCTGGCTATTCAAGCCTTTGGAAAAGAATTCAGATCCCCTGGTCATGTCCCTATTTGCATCGCCTCAGAAAAACTGCTTAACGAGCGAAAAGGTCATACGGAGCTTGTGATTTCATTACTTGAAATAGCTGGTCTTACCCCAGTTGGAAGCGGCTGTGAAATTATGGGAGAATACGGTAAAGCATTACCAAAAGAAGATGCAAAAAAATACGCTGAAAAAAACAACCTTGTCTTTCTTGAAGGAAACGACATCATTAAAGCGTGGAAACAATGGTCAAAGTAATGGCAACTGGCACCTTTGATTTACTACACATGGGACATATTTATTATCTCAAAGAAGCAAAAAAACTGGGTGATACTCTTGTAGTCGTGGTCGCAACAGATGCAACAGTACGGAAACTGAAACATAATCCTATCACACCTCAAGAGATACGAGTCTGTCTTATCAAAGAGCTTAAGATGGTCGACGAAGCTTATCTTGGTAATGAGGATGACATGTATTCGATTGTCGAAGAAATAAAACCAGACATCATCGCCCTTGGTTTTGACCAGATTCATGATGAGGACACAATTAAAAAAGAGCTGAAAAAAAGAAAAATCAATGTACAGGTCATCCGACTTTCAAAATATCAAGGTCAAAGCGATCTAGAAGGGACGAGGCGAATCATCCAAAAAGTCATAGCCGCCCATGAGTTCCAAAAGAAGATGCAACACATTGAAGGAGAATCATGAAAAGAATCGGCATTGCAGATACCACCTTTGCTCGTTATGATATGGCGACTGTAGCAATCAAGCAGCTGCAGTCCCATGCCACAGGCTTTAAAATCATCAGATATACAGTCCCTGGAATAAAAGATTTACCAGTTGCCTGTAAAAAATTATTCGAGGAACAATCCTGTGATATTGTCATGGCGATGGGCATGCCTGGTCCTAAACCGATCGATAAACAATGCGCCCACGAGGCAAGTATGGGTCTGATTCAGACACAGCTGTTGTGTAACAAACATATCATCGAGGTTTTCGTATATGAAGATGAGGTACAGACAGCCAAAGAGCTGGCGTGGCTTGCAGACCGGCGAACACAAGAGCATGCACACAATGTCATTGATTTGTTATTTTACCCTGAGAATCTTACAAAACATGCTGGTTGTGGTCTTCGAGAAGGATTCGAAGACGCAGGACAAGTGAAATAAGAAAGGAGGTAAAAGAAAAAAAATGGCGAAAGAAACAATTCGAATCGGAGCGGTCGTCTCTGATTTCAACTACGACATCACTATGATGATGTTCGAACGGGCAAATGAACACGCGGAGTTTTTAGGGGCGGAGATTACAAAGGTAGTAAAAGTCCCAGGAGTCTTTGATATGGGCCTTGCTGTCAAGAAATTACTTGAAAGGAAGGATATCGATGGTGTCATCACGATTGGAGCGGTAATTGAAGGGGAGACCGAGCACGACGATCTGGTCATACAACATGCTGCTAGGAAGATCGCTGATCTTGCGTTACAATACAACAAACCGGTTGGTCTTGGAATCTCCGGACCAGGAATGACACGACTCCAAGCAGAGGACCGTATCGAACGAGGAAAATCAGCGGTTGAGACAGTCGTCAAGCTGCATCAACGATTACAAAAAATCTAACACTCATGTCGTTAATCACAAGCGACTGCATTATTTATCCATTAATCGACTTGTAAGACCAATTCATCAGGGACGACATGTTCAAGATCATAGGTAGGAAAAAGTATTTAAGTAGAGTTTTTCATGGCAGGTTGCAATAGAGAATAATGGTTGCAAAGAAAGTGTAAAAAACGAGGGAATGTAATGGTTAAGATTAATGTTACAATCGAAGGGGAAAATATCTCAGATATTGTAAATGAACTTTTACATGTCGGAATTGACTTACTTAAGGCAAACAGAAAAGAGCTCCGAGAAGTGTTAAAGATTCTTGCCGATGAATCATTAGAACTCCTTAATGAAAAAAAGACACTGGAAAAAGGAGCAGAATTGTACAGGAAAATCAATTCTGAGATTAACTGGACATATAAACGAGATAGAGAGAAAGGGGCATAAAAGGCTGCTAGCTAAAGTTCGATAAATGTCCGCTTGCTTTTTGTAAGAACCTTTATCCCATCTTTTTTAATTAGGATGTCGTCTTCGATTCTAACGCCTCCAAATCCTGGGAGATAAACCCCTGGTTCGACAGTAAGAACCATGTTCTCGTGTAGTTCCATGGTGTTGTCTGGGGTAAATCCCATACCGTCGTGAACAGCGAGACCAAGGGAATGCCCAGTGGAATGAATAAATGTCCCTCTGAACTTTGTCGAATCGATAAATGCATGTACTGACTGATTAACCTCATTAGCTTTGACCCCGGGTCGTATTTTTTCAAACGCGATCTGCTGTGCCTGTAGTACCGTCTCATACATCTCTCGTTGTTGTTCTGTTGCTTTTCCAAAGGCAAATGTTCGGGTGATATCGGAATTGTATTTTTTGTAGCATGCACCAAAATCACAGACAATAAAAGTACCATTTTTAAGTTTTACGTTACCATGCGTGTAGTGTGGTTCCGCTGTGTTTTTCCCAAATGAGGAAATCGTATCAAAAGCTGGTTTTTCTGCTCCTAGGCTCTGCAGTGTATAGTTGATCTCCGCAGCAAGTTCATTCTCTGTCATTCCTTCAGAGATGATGTCAGGGATGGTTGCCATGGTGTCATCAGCAACAAAGCAAGCATGTTTGATACGGTCGATTTCTTGTTGATCTTTTATGAGACGGGTTTTTGAGAATCCTGCAGATACATCAACGAACGTTATATGCGGGAACAGTGTTCTGAATTTGTTGAATTCGTGATATGAAATACCATTTCCATTTACACCGATGGTTTTAAAGGAATTAAAAAGTTCTCTTAAAGCTGTTGATAACTCTTCTCTTGTTCTATAGACGATACGACGTGCTGTCGATTTTCGTGCGATTTCCGCCTCAAGTTCTGAGACCAACACATCACAGGCACCCTCAGGGTAAAGTACCGCACATGATCCTTCGAAAAGCCCCTGTTCAAGGTTTGTGACGTAGAAGAAGTTATCATCGATAAAGGGAGCGGAAGCATTTTTAAGTAGGATGCAATCCACCGTTTCGCTGCTGTTTCTAAAAATATTTTTCACTCTATGTATCACTGGCAAATCACCTCAAAAGCGTCGCCGTTCTCCCCAGTAAGTAGGTGTAGAATAAGCGGGGAAAATGTGTGTGATATTTTTACTTCTCTATAGAACTAATAAGATTGTGTAGTTGGTCTAGGTCGGCTTTGATGTTCTCTACTTCTTGCATTTTTTCTTTTTCGAAGCTTTTCAAAATCTCTGGAAGGTCTGCAGTAAGCTTATAGAGATGAACAGGTCTACCTTTCCCTTTTTTCTTTTCATCACGTTTCTTTGCCCAACCTCTTCGCCGGAGTTCTTGCATCGCGACGCTTACTTCTGGCTGTCGAAGATCAGCTCCTTGTTCAACGTCTGCAGAGCGACATTCATCCACCTGAGAAATGTAGAGTAATGTCTTGGCAAGATTCTTAGGCATCCCAAGCTCTGAAAACAATTGGACAGCTTTATTTTCATTATCATCCAATACGAAAGACTTTTTCCGTTTCATACATTCTCCTCGCGGAATAAATGAATTCTGACGTATATATATTTTTCCAATTTTTTCACTTAATTTTTATATCGTGTTCTATTATTTAAATCTTTTTATTTTTAGTTTGCTTTCCTCCATCATGCATTTTGCCAGGTCGTCAGGATAGTCTCCAGAGTAAATGATTTCCGTAACCCCCGCATTAATCAACATCTTCACACAGACAACACAAGGAGTGTCTGTACAATAAAGGACAGAACCTTTAATCGAGACACCAAACACTGCTGCTTGAATGATTGCATTTTGTTCCGCATGCAATCCTCGACACAACTCATGACGTTCTCCCGAAGGAATATTCTGATCAGCACGGACACATCCGGTTTCAGTACAATGTTTCATACCCTTAGGAGCTCCATTGTATCCCGTACTTAAAATATGTTTTTCCTTTACAAGAATGGCACCAACATTCCGGCGCAAACATGTACTTCGTTTCGCAACAACATGAGCCATTTCCATAAAGTATTCATCGTAAGATGGTCGTATTTCCATAAAAATCCAAACGATGAATCAAAGGCTAGCTTAATAAAATTGTGATATCTAACCAAGAATATGTTACAAAGGAACATGATGAAAGAAGAAAAAACACTTACGTATGACTATAAAAACAAAGTATGCAATCGTTGGATATATTTTTAAAGAAGAACAAAATACAAGTCATATATTTTAGAAAGAGACAAAGACTATGGAAAAACAATTCAATCCAAGTTTTTCGAATAAAATGAAAACTTGGTTACGTGATTATAGCGTCACAATTGGCACTATCTTCATCTGCGTCTTTATTCTCTGTGTCATATGGATATTGAATAAAATACTGTAGAAAAAAATGTAGTGTTTTATTCATGATTCAATCGACTTCTTAAGATATCATATTAAAAAAAAAAGAGCAGATTTTACAACGATAATTTTACTTGCTCTGCGAATCATGTCGTTGTCCAAAGAATACCTGTTCTCCTAACAAAGCACGCAGAGCGGTAGTAAAAACAGAGAACCCAAGAATAATCACCCAGACGACAGGATCTATGATAGGCGTTGTGGTAAAAAGGGTGTTTAACCCAGGTAGATAAATGATCGCTAGGATCATAAGAAAGGTTATCACAAAAAAAGACTTGAGTAGTACATTGCGCCGTTTGAATTTCTCAATGAGATTTCCTTCCCGTAGTATAAAAACATAAATCTGTGGAGATAACAAAGTTATCGCAAACGAAACCGTACCTGCCATCAGCTTTGCTTGAGGTTCTGCATACCCATTACCCATGAGATACTGGAACGTAAGGATGTACCCTGCAGCGATAGATAGGCCAAACATAATTCCATCAAGAATCATGATAAACCGTTGTTTTTTTGAAATAATCGGCTCGGACATTTTGGATGGATTCCGTTTCATGATATCCTTATCAGCCGAATCCGTACTCACCCCGATACTAGGAAATGATTCCATTATGACATTTGACCAAAGTAACTGTAACGGCATTAGTGGCACCGGGTATCCAAAGAGAGGTGTGATAAGAATGCCAACAACCTTGCCGATGTTATTCGTAATAAGATAACGAATGAGTTTTTTTAGGTTCTGATACACCCGCCGGCCTTCCTCGACAGCTTTGACAATGACAGCGAAGTTATCATCGGTAAGGATGATATTTGCCGCTTCTTGTGACACCTGCGTTCCTGCCCGGCCCATCGCTATTCCGACGTCAGCTTTTTTCAAAGCAGGAGCATCATTAACACCATCCCCTGTCATGGCTACAATATGGTTTTTCGATCGTAGTATATCAACAATCTTTAATTTATCAAGCGGCGCGACACGAGAATAGACTCGAAGATGCTCTACATGGTCTTCAAACTCATCATCACTCATTTCCTCAAGGTCTTTTCCCTCAATCGCTTGATTGATATCAGAAGCGATACCAACGCTCTCAGCGATTGAAAAACCAGTTTTTTTACTATCACCAGTAATCATCACGACATTGATGTTTGCATCTTTTGTTTCCTGAATCATCTGTTTGACTTCATCCTTTGGCGGATCGTAAATAGCTGCGGTCGCAAGGAGTGTAAGCCCCTTAAGATTTTTCACATCTATCTTCTTTAGACCATTCACATTGGATTTTTTTATAAATCCAATCAGTCGGAATCCTTTCTCGGATCGTGTGGAAAGCTCCTTAATAATGTGATGTCGATGTTGATCACTCAATGGTTTAATCTCTCCATCGATATAGTAAGAATCACAGAATGTAAGGATTTTCTCTGGAGCGCCTTTGATGTAAATGTCCTGTTTCCCTGAACGGTCCTGTGTAAGAATCGCTGAAAACATAAGTTCAGAGGAAAATGGAACATTGTCAACGATCTTGTAAGAATCAAACTGGCTTGGTTTAAAGCCATTTAAGATCGATGCTTTGATAAGTGATACTTCTGTTGGATCCCCAAGTTCCTTAATGATATTTCCGTCATGTTCGACAACCTGAGCGGTGGAGCATTTAACGGAGGTTAAGAAAAGATCATGCAGCAGAGCGGATTTACCTTCTGCGATCATCTTAAACACATCAGCCATCACAAAGAATCTATTGCCAATAAAAAATTCCTTTACGGTCATGTCATGTTTTGTAATCGTTCCTGTTTTATCGGTACATATATAATCGACGTTGCCGAGGGTTTCTACGGAGGAGAGTTGTTTAATAATCACTGAGTTTTTCGCAAGTCGCTCCATCGCAAGTGATAGCGCAATGGTCATCGATGCTGGCAACCCCTCAGGAAATACAGCGACGAGTATGCTGATAGCAAGTAAAATCGAAAACCCAATATCATCACCTCGTACAAGACCCATGATCAACACTAAAACAAGCGAGACAATCGCAAGCCCAACAAGAGCCTTTATTTCACGGTCCATTTTCTTCTGAAGAGGCGTCCGTTCAACTTCTGTCGCCTGTATGTTGGCCGCGATTTTTCCAATCTCCGTGCCATTCCCCGTCTTTACTACAAGTGCCTTGGCATGACCATTTAGGACTTTACTTCCAGCAAAGATGATGTTCTTCATTTCATAAAGTTTGAGGTTTTTTTCAGGAAGTAGTTGAGTATTTTTAAGAATCGGTTCACTTTCACCTGTGAGATGCGCCTCGTCAACCAGTAAATCAGTTACTTCAATGAGCCGTGCATCGCTAGGGATAATATCCCCTGATTCAAAGACGATAACATCTCCAGGGACTAAAAATTTTGAAGCAATTACATCTATGTTTCCATTTCGCACGACTTTACATTGCGGAGAAAGGATTTTCTTTAACTCTTCTGCAGCTTTTTCTGCTTTTCCTTCCTGAATTAAGCTAATAATGGTGTTAATAATGACGACAGCGACGATCGCAATCGTCTCAAGAGCATCTTTGATGATAAAAAATGAAAGGAGCGCTGCGATAATAAGGATTAATGCCATTGGTTCAATAAGCGCTTCAATTATTTTTCTAACCAGGGTTTTCTTTTTTGCTTGTGCGAATTCATTAGCCCCATATATGCGCAGTCGTTCCTCAGCAGCCTTTTCGGAAAGACCCTGAGGTGATGTCTGAAAAATCGAAAATAATTCTTCGTTTGTTTTGGAAAAAAAATTTCCTGAGACATCGAGTTTTTCAAGTTTCATTGTTTTCTTCCTTCAGTCGCCGACCTGAAATCATGTCGTGTTATATTTAGTTTTCATTTCTATGAAAAAAGGGATAATCTTCTGATATAAGCCATAAATTATTAAAGAGTTTGAGGATAAAGATTTTCGAAAAAAAAGATAACTGGCGGGAGCATATGAAAAAAATTGGTGTCTTAACCGGGGGTGGCGATTGTCCAGGGCTTAATGCAGTAATTCGAGCGGTAGTAAAAAAATCCCTGAAAAATAAATGGGAGATCATCGGTATCATCGATGGATGGAAAGGACTTATTGAGGGAACTGTCAAACAGCTTTCCGATCAGGACGTCTCAGGCATTTTACCAAAAGGTGGAACGATTCTTGGCACCTCCCGGACAAACCCATTCAAAGAACAGAAAAACGTTGATAAACTATTGGCAAATATAAAGAAATTCAAACTTGATGCACTTATTGCTATTGGTGGGGAAGACACGCTAGGTGTCGCATTACAGTTGCATAAGATGGGGGTGCCTGTAGTTGGTGTTCCCAAAACCATCGATAATGATATTTCAGGGACCGATTATACGTTTGGCTTTGATACCGCTGTCTCGATTGTTACTAATGCAATAGACCGGCTTCATACCACCGCAGAGTCCCATCATCGCATAATGGTACTCGAGGTTATGGGTAGACACGCGGGATGGATAGCGACCATATCGGGGATCGCTGGTGGTGCAGATGAGATACTGATTCCAGAAATTCCTTTTCATATCGATGATGTCTGTAAGAACTTACAGGCGCGTCATAAGAGTGAAAAAAAGTTCAGTATCGTGGTCGTCTCTGAAGGAGCAAAACCATGTGATTCTGATCAATTTGAGATTTTATGTGAAGAAAAAGACGACTTTGGTCATGTCCGCCTTGGCGGTATCGGGCAGCGTCTTGCAAAGCAAATCGAGAAACGACTGGGTGTTGAAACACGTTTTACAGTCCTTGGTCATGTTCAGCGCGGTGGATCACCAACCGCCTATGACAGAGTCCTTGCGACACGCTATGGTGTTGCCGCTGTTGAACTCGTAAAAAGAGGGGAGTTTGGAAATATGGTGGCCCTACGTGGTTATAAGATCCTCCCGGTTCATCTGGATGAGTCAGTGACCAAACTTCGTACCGTTGACATGGATATCTATGAGATTGCAACAACCTTTTTTGCACATCCTCATCATCGATAGATAACATATGCTTATCTATCTCATTTTTTCAGCTTTACTTCAATCTCCTGGAAGTCCTTTGCGACGTACGAATGGATAAACTCACTACGTGCTTCATCCTCAAGTATACGGAAATCAAGATAACGAGGGCTAATATGCACCAAAAACAACTTTTCCACTTTTGCTTTCCTTGCTATCTCCGCTGCTTGCGTCGCAGTGGTATGTCCATATCCCCTAGCGATGTCCTCAAGTTGTGAATCGAAGGTAGCCTCATGGATTAAAATATCTGCACCCTTTGAAAAAGCGATGATCTGATCACATGGTTTAGTATCGCCAGAAATCACTATCCTTCTGCCTTTCCTTGAAGGCCCTAGAACCATGTGAGGTGTGATTTTTTTGCCAGTAGATAGGGTAATGGTCTGTCCATTCTGTAGCTTACTAAATAATGGCCCTTCAGGGATTCCTAGTTTTAAGGCTTTTGCTTTGTTAAATTTCCCTGGTCGTTCATGCTCCTTGAGACAATAGCAAAACGTAGGGACATTATGGTTAACCATTAACGTCGAGATACTATAACCCTCGAATTTAACCTCTTGACCATTGATAAGATCATGAGCAATGATTCTATAGGACGGCCGAAAATATCCTAAGCTAAGGATTTGGTTAGTTAGCTCTTTCATTCCGACAGGTCCATAGATGTGAAGTGGTCTGTCTCTATCATTCAGCTGCATGGTTTGAATCAAACCTGGTAACCCAAGGAAATGGTCGCCGTGAAAATGACTGATGAAAATCTTTGATATCTGCATATAACTAAGATTGGAGTGTTGGAACTGCCGCTGTGTACCTTCACCGCAGTCAAATAATATGATTTCGCTGCCTCGTTTTACAGCAACAGATGAGACATTTCGTTTCACAGTTGGCCAGCTTCCGCCAGTGCCCAAGAAGATTATGTGTAATTGTGTCATATAAGAGACGGATACTTTCAAAGGGTGTAAAAGCGTTTTGGTTTTAACCTAATAAGTATTAAAGAAAAAAAAGAAGGAAAACATATCTCTGCTATACGCGATTTGTTAGATCTTAATAAAGAACAAAAGGAGTTTTGCTGTTCTTTTTTCTATAATGGGCTGAGTCTGAGAGTTTTGAAGCGTCACTGTGACTTCTATATCGTTTAATCCAAGGATTACCCCGGAGGATATCGTACGTTCTTCACCAGCGGGCACTATAGAGAGTTTCCCAGTCGTTTCTTTTCCAACAAGAACAAGACCATTACCACTTAATGTGATCTTCCAATCGATGCCTATGGCATCAGCGTCCCCTGAATTGTGTATAACAGTTTTTATTCGGAATAATCCTCCTTTGATACTTTGTATTGCGATATTTGGTATGGTTCCTATAGTAAACCACACGAAGAATAGTTTATTTCCCCCATTTGATTCAATGGAGATATAACATTCATAGGTGGTTTCTGGTTGAAGGCCAGTTGTATTAATTGTGACGTTAATAGGATCGTGTTCACCAGTTGAAACCCCATTTGTTGGGGATACAGCAATCCAACTTTCCGACCAGGATAACGTATAGGAGAGCGTGCCTGTGCCGCTATTCCAGATATCAAACTCGGCGCTTTTGGTAATATTTGGTAGTATGATTCCAAAGTAGTGTGATTGTGGATAGACAGCTAACCATGGCGTATCATGTGAGATGATCGTTACTGTAACGTTAAAAACGCCATCACCGCCTCCATTTGTTGTGATCTGGATGTCACAGCCGTGAAACCCGGAGTCCAAACCGGTTGTATCAATAGTAACTATGATTTGTATGTGTTCTCCGTTTGTTACGCCACTAGTTGGAAACACAGTGACCCATGGGCAGTTCCAAGTTAAATCAAAGATGAGTTCACAACATCCCCCACTAGTCCATATTTCAAAAATGGTGCTATTGATCTCTCCCTCAGACATGTTACCAAAATCGTGTGATCTCGGCTCGTATTCTAGTATTCCACGTGTTTGAGAAGTATGTTCTTGAGGAGCCCCAGTTGTTACTCCGATGATGGATGCGAATAGGAAGAAGACAACACTTGCTGCCGTTATTTTTCCTTTTCCACTCTTTTTCATTTTTTTTATTCCCCCTGCGATGATATTTAATCTCCTATTTCATATTTATAGCTATCTATCATTATTTTTATAAAGGATTGGTGAGCGGAAACCAATCAACGTTTATCCAGAAGAAAGAAAAGTTGTCTATTCTGATTTTCCCAGGGATAACACAAGGAAGGTACCGTGGTTTATCCCAGTAGTTCTGATACCAGTGATGGCGCCCATGCGTGATGGACGTTCCATAGTAAAACGCGTTTATTTTGAAGCTCTGTAAACTATTATACGAAATAGTCACATCTGTGCTGAAAAATATTCGTATGCCATAGACATTATCTTGAAATGAATTCTTTGAAATGGTCAGTAAATCACAACCATTCTGCACCGAGACACCATGAAGTCCGCTGCCAATGATATTTCCAGTGATAATTGTGTAAGATGAATGGTTAATTAGGATATTGAAATGACCATTATAAATGGTAAAATTATTGACCGTGACATAATCAGCACAAATAGTTATGATATCCCGTGTTCCATTTCCTTCAAGGATTGTTGTAGTTTTCTCCTCAGCAGTCAAACGAAGAGGTTTGTTGATGATAACAGTCTCATAATATGTGCCGTTGAATACGTAAATGGTATCGTTTTGTTGCGCATCGTCGATTGCGGCTTGAATGGAACTGTAGTTATTTGGACCGTTGCCTCCGACATACCGGATTGTGCCATCATTAGTAAGGTATTGTATATTTGTAGAACGAGGAGGATTTCGTAAAGGAGTCCAGTCAACATTCATCCATGAAAGGGTGATTTTTTCTAGCTTAATGTAACCAAAAATTGGGTAAGGTAGTATTCGCGCTCGTTCCCAATAATTCAACTTCCAGATATTTCGTCGAGTGACAACCGTATGAGCAACAAAGCATCCGTTCATCTTGTAATTCCTAAGATCGTTGTTCTGAATGATGTTCCCTGCCGAATCCTTTAGATAAATGCCATTGTCATTGTCCAATATTGTGTTGTTTGTTATTTTGGTATCAAAAGAGGATTCAAGGAATATACCGACATCAATATTGCCCAGGACACTGTTTTTATTTATGATGCTAAATGTCGTATCTTTCAACCAAAGTCCATACCAGCGGTTCCATGCTATCGTGTTTGCTTCAATAATGATCTCTGAGGAATTGTATACGTAGATTCCGTTTGCATTGTTATCTATATCATTCCCCAAGAGAATAAGATCATAGCAATTTTCCATATGGACGCCAAGCCCTTTGTTGACAACGGTGTTGTTCTGGATTTTGGAAGTAGCCAAACCGATAATATACAATCCCTCTAAGTTGTCATATATGGTATTTGCTATGATAGCAACTTTGGAGAGTTGTCGAAGACATAGTCCATAGGAATTGTTACAGATGATGTTCGAATCAATCGTCACCTGGGAGGTGCCAGACGACTGAGCAGAAATCCCAAACCAACCATTATCTCTGATAATGTTCTGGGTGATAACAACATTACTAATAGCATCTATTACTACACCAGCAGAGTGGATATCGTTTTTTGCATGCTGCACGGTGAATCCCTGAAACACCGTATCATGAGCTGAAATTCCGACAACTGTGCCTTCCTCTTTTGCATCAATAATCGTGGTATTTTTGTCCTCACCGGTTAATCGAATTGATGTTCCAATATGAATAGTTTCTTCATACAAACCATGAAAGACGAACACGGTGTCTCCGTTTGTTGCGTTATCAATCGCATCCTGGATTCTTGAGTAATTCCCAGGACCTGAACCTCCTACGTACAGGATAGTATCATTGACTACTGCGGCATAAGACATCTGGGATGGTTTGTTCGTTGCTAATGTAGGAAGACAATACAAAGACGAACAGAAAAGACATACCATAGTAAATATTTCTAATCGTGGGAATGATGATTTCATGAACAATCACCTCCCAAGCTAGGAATATCATATGGTTTTACTACAGGAAACCAATCAAGGTTTATCCATCGAATCACAACCGCTTTATTCCAGGGAACTCTGATTTGCCCCCAGATAATTTTCGGTCCTAACCCATGATGGTCATCCCAATAATTCCTCTTCCATCGGTTGAAAGAAGAGTTTTCAAAAACAACGTTCTTATTATTGTCTATGAAATTGTTATTCTTGATAAGCGTCCAATTCGCCATATTAAGATTTATGCCTTCATTGCTACCTTGAATGTTATTTGACGAGATGATATTACCCCTTGCTTTTGTAATAATGCACCCATACAACGCATTCTGTATAAACAGATTATTGTAAATGGAATTATTATTTGCGCTAGGCCAAATTCCCAGTCCGCTATAGGTTTGATTTATTATACTATTGTGTGTAATTTCATTGTCTGTTGCCCCAGGCCAAAGACTCACCCCAGCGTAGTTATTTTGCATCATATTCTGAATGACGGTATTGTAACTTGATTGTGAAATGACGACTGCACAATGACCATTGTGCGTCATTACATTCTCCAGGATAGTCACATTTGTTGATTTCTGAAGAAAAATTCCTTCATTTCCATTTTCTGTGATATAGTTAGCATGAACAAGGACATTGGATGAACCATTCAGAAGAATCCCTACTCCATACAGGCCGTTCTGAAGAACAACATTCCCCTGAATGACAATCGCATTTGAGCGACATTCGATCCCTGCATCTACTTTCGGAGTATCTCCGCTGTGCTGAATGGTAAAGGTACTAATTGTGACATCATCTACCATTACTAGGATAACATCGCCATCTCCTTGGCCGTCAATAACCGTTGTGGTCTGATTTTCCCCAATCAAATTAATTGACTTGTTTACCACGACATTTTCAAAATAGGGAGATGAATGTGCATAGACAAACACCGTGTCTCCATCTGTTGAATTGGTGATAGCATCCTGAATCGTTGTGAAATTATTTGGACCAACACCTCCAACATAACGGATAACTCCAGAACAACTCTGTGATAGTAAAAGACTGTTCGCTATCAGTCCATTTGATGGGGGGAGAGCCATTAACACAGCGAATATTAGTGTACTTACGATTATTGTTTTTTTTATCAGATGAATTTCCTCTTTCCATTTATATAGAATCATATGTTATATAAAATTATTGTCATTTTCATTTTACCAGAGGATGCAAAAGAGTATGAATAACTCTTAGGAGCAGAGCCCTCATAAGATATTTAATTTGAAAAAGGTAGGTTCTCAGATTAGGTGAATATCTATTTTATATTTGTTTATAAACAACAAAATACCGAGTAAGGCTTTTATGAGATTTCACAGGATACGTTTCAACAACGGAGAGATACCTTCCACCGATAGCACGGATTGCATCATTGGATAGCCCAACTACCGCTCGACCATGTTTCATAAGGATGTTTGAAATTGTTTCAAAGGCTCTTTTGTATAGTTGTGTGAGTTGCTCTCCTTTTGTTGTTGTTGCGCGTGCATATGGAAAATCCGTCACAATCGCATCGACCGAAGGAACATATCTTACGATATCACCAATATCCACACAATATAGCCTATAATTTTTCAGATGATAAAATTCAAGATTTTTCCTACATCCATTTATCATCTTCTTTTCGATATCACTTCCGATAACAGGGATTCCAATTAATGCTGCCTCAAGCAAAATCCCCCCGGTTCCACAGAAGGGATCAAGTAAAATACCTTGTTTTTTCACAATAGAAAGATTCACTAGTGCACGTGCAATTTTCGGATGAAGGGTAACTGGTGCAAGGAATGGGCGCAAATGTCCTCTTCGTTGTTGAAAATGACTCGTGTCAATAGCTGCTTTCTTCACCCCAACATAGACAATCGTCTGTGTCAGCACTGCCCGTAGTTCAATATCGGGGTATTTCAAATTGACAACCCGATCTTTTGTATAGACTTCACCTAAATGATCAATAAGTGTTTGTGAGGGGATTGCTGACGATCGATTGTTACATCTGATTGCTATCGAGCCATCGGTTGTAAGAGGATGTTGTTTGGCATTTTGTACGATGTCATCAAGTGATGCAGGGCAAAAGAACAATAGTTCATCAATGAAAAACGAAAATGCAAGTCGCTGTGCAAGTTTCTGAATGATGTCTTTATTATGTTTGATGTCGACCACAAGGACATCCTCATTGGAAGCAATGATAGAACAGAACGTCTCCTCAGCCCTAAGGGATGAAAGGATTTCAGCACGAGGAAGTGTGTTATGTTCTTTGGAAAGTTCAAAGATCAGCTTCATTGGCAATCAAGCGACCTACAGGTTCTAAATACGGTCTAGATAATAAAACAATAGGTTACAAGCAAGAAGAGTACGTCTTGATAAAATTATTTTAATTATTATTTTCATCAGATTTTTTCTTTTTTACATTCTTTTTTAATGCCTCATCGACTTTATGTTTAGTGTCGTGTTGCCCTTCAAACCATTTTCCATCTGTCTGTTGATCGATAATGCCAGTAAGTTCATCTAACTTATATCGCATATAATCCTGCCCTTTGAACCATTCATCCTCGTGAAGCTTGTCATCTTCCGGACGCTGCGTATCTTCTTTTTGCTCAGATAGATAGGTGGTCTCCTTCTTTTTTGCTTGTACAGGGATTCGTATCTCCTCAACCCTTGATTCGCTGTTTGATAAAGTAATCTCATTTTTTTCCATTTGAGAAAATCTCAATTGCTTATTTCTACCGGGTTGTTTCTCTACTGGATAGGAAAGTTGTTCATTAGGTACGTTTTTTGGTTTCCTATCCATTGGTGTCTTTGGAGTCCTGTTTTGCTTAATAAGAACGTAGATAATTGAGAAAATAACCACAAGCAATGCAAGGAGAATAGGAAGAATTTGGAGAAACTGAGCTTCTGTAAAATCGAAAAAGAATCCTTTTACAGCTTCAATATGAATCGTCGTTGAACCAGGCAAATAGCCACTTTTTATGACTTGAATCGTCGTAGTACTAAATATATCAATTTCAGGAGCAAGAACAACAACTCTACCGTATTGATCAGTCAATAGTGGTGTGGCATCTTCTGCCACAAAAACAAAAGCACCTTCCACGGGATTTCCGTCTTGGTCAGTGACTACGACTTCAAACTCTTCTTTTTCTTCTACCATGACTCGGTCAGTAACAACCAATAATTCACCTTTCAGGACAGCAAGCTCCAATGTTGCGTTTTGATATCCTTTTTTTGTGGCAATAATGATAAGAGAGTCTGACTTGTCAAATCTAGGGGCGCTTATTGTTATATACGGCTCGGAGAGACTTGTAACGTAGGTTGTTCCTAACATGGTGATATTTACATCAAGAACCACAGATTCATTTTCCGAGCTTACAACCACATCATAGGTTCTTCCCTCAAATATGATACTATCTATATGATCATTCCAATCGTTTGAATTATAAAGATCAACGATGAGGAATGGTTCATCCTGCGCAACGATTGAAGGGGTGATTCCTGAGACTATTATCAACGATATGATACTAAGACTTAGAAAACCCATTAGAGATTTTTGATACACAATAATCCTCATCAACGAGCTTTGAACGCTACATGCAAAGATGCGGTAATGTATATTTATGTTTTTTGAGAACGATGACAGAGGCAACTTAGAGGTTTATTTTTCCGCAAGGCGTTTCTTTAATTCGGTGATGATTTCAACAGGGCTTGGATCAATCTCTCGTAATACCGCAAGATAACAGCTTGTAAAATCCCCCAAGCACATAAGATACATCATCTTTGCCAGCTGGCTTTTTCCTTTTGGTGAGACCTCAAGAACCGCACCTGCGGTGTTCTGGAAGAGGGCACGCATGAAATTCAACCGGGTCGTCATATCTATGGTTTCTTCATCCTTATCCCGGAATAAGACACAGGAAAACTGCTTTGACACCTCAGGGTTCGCAGACCAACCCACAAGATCATTATGGTTACAATCTGGTACAAGGTCCGTTCGTGCAATCACCTTACTGTTTTCGTTGAGTTGATGTCGCCATCGTATCGCGATGGGAGTATACACGCCCCATCCGTATATCTGTGGAATTGTGGTAAAGAATTTTTTTGCCAGCTGCTTTGCCTGATTGGTTTCTTCAGATACCGTTTTGTTGTTCATAGCAACAAAGTCATGGGTCACCGAGATAGTCTCCTGAATATCTGCGTCGATTGTGGTTTTCAGCAAACCAGTTTTTTTCAAAAATAAAATAGAAGGGAATAACAAATATGCGGTTGCTGCACGTGGTTGTAATCCTGCAGGAATCTTCACAAAAGGAACCTGGCGCTTTTCCGCATACTCCTGAAGTTTTCCCCCTGTTGAGATGCATATGATCTTGCATTTTTTTTGATACGCTAACTTAAACGAGCTAAGAGTCTCATCTGTATTACCAGAATAACTAATGCAAATCATAAGCGTATCTTTATTGACCCATTTTGGGAGATCGTATTCCCGGTTTACAACCAGGGGAACATCAAGTTTATCACGAAAGAGGCTTGCCATGATATCCCCAGAAATAGCAGAAGCACCCATTCCTGCGACTACAACATTATCTATTTTGATAAAGTTTAAGCGTTCTGTGGCTTCAGCAATCACCAAAGCCTCTTTAATTTGTTCTGGAAACCTGGCAAGTCCATCAAGCATGTTTGCTCTATCTATCATGGTAATCCTTTCGATATCATTCGCAACCATTTTGTATCATCTCATCTCTCTTCTTTTAGAATATAGGGTGCAACAAAGAGATTAACCGAAATCAGAAGGCGTATTCAAAAATATTTCTATTTTCTATCTTACACCATTCGGTATATTAAAAAAGAGTTAAAAACCACAGCTTCTTACACTAGAATATATGAAATACTTTCAGGGTGAAATCTTAACCAGGGAAGGATTCATCACGGGGTATCTCGCATACGACCAAGAACATGTATCAAGCGAGATATGCAAAGGCATTCCACCTGAAAAACCAATTGCCCAAGGGTTGATTCTCCCAACATGCATCAATGCACATACCCATCTTGGTGATTCATTCATTCGGTTCAAACAACTTAAACTACCACACAACGTAAAGGATCTAGTAGCCCCCCCAAACGGGTTGAAACATAAATTATTAAAAGAGGCTACAGAACAAGAGATCCTAGAGGGGATACAAACATCTCTCTCCGAGATGATATCTACAGGTACTTCATGTTTTTGTGATTTTCGAGAAGGAGGACTCATCGGTATTTATCAACTAAAAAAAGGAATGAAAAATTACAGTATTGATTCTCTAGTACTTTCCAGACCATCACAGATGAAGTATGAAAAAGAAGAGCTTGATAGACTGTTGCAGAATTCTGACGGAATCGGTTTAAGCAGCATCTCCGATTGGGACTTCTCTGAGATTGAAAAGATAGCACGACATGTGCGAAAAAAGAAAAAACTATTTGCCTTGCATGCAAGCGAAGTAATACGCGAGGATATTGATCATATACTTGATCTACACCCACATCTTCTAGTGCATATGATAGCAGCGACACAGGCAGACCTCCAGAGAGTCACCGATGCTGCTATCCCTATTGTAATCTGTCCTCGATCATATCTGTTTTTCCGTTTGAGACACAACCTAAAAGATATGAAAAAAACAGGGGTATCACTTCTGCTTGGCACAGATAATGCGATGATAAATACCCCTGATGTTTTGGAGGAGGTGCGGATATTACAGAAAACCGGCATCTTTTCTCTTAAGGAATTGTTGACAAATGTTACATATACTCCAAGGAAAGCTTTAAATTTAGATGACTGCATTCAGGGTCGCGACCTATCAAAAAAAGTTATTGTTTTAGAGAGAGACTCTTTAAAACTCTTATATGTCTCAACATAGGTAGGAACGAGAGGGATAACAATGATGAAAGTAGAAAACACGATGTCTAAAGAATTGATTGTTGGATACGTACCAGGTACCATCCGAGAAGCACTAAAGACCCTTGCAAAGCACAATGTGTCTGGAATGCCAATCCTTAAAAAAGACACAAAGAAAGTCGCTGGTGTTCTAACTCGTTCTGACATTTTCAAAAATCCCGATGAAGAGCAAATCGCGTTGATTATGAGCACAAAGCCATACACAGTGATGAAAGACGAAAACCTGTCAACAGCGGCAAAGCTTTTCTACGAACATCGCATCCATGGTCTTCCCGTGATTGACAAGAGGAAAAACCTGATTGGCATAATCAGTCCTACCGACATCCTAACAACATTGGACGATTCCTACAATGATATCGTAGATAATTATTTCACAAGAAACCTTGTACCCGTATATGAAGAGACACCAATCACGATTATCATGGAGATCATCAACGTAACCAGTGAAACCGCACTACCGATCCTAAACCGAGAATGCATGCTCGGTGGGATGGTCAGCGAGGGGGACCTATTCAAACTTAGCCATATCAAAGAAAGCGTATCGCAAACCAATCTTGGTATGGGCGGCGATGAGGATGACTGGACCTGGGAAGGAATCAGGGACACGATTAGGTTATATTACTCGACAACAAAGGTCGATCTCCCTTCAGTTCCGGTCAAAGAGATTATGATTACGAACGTCATCAAAGCGTATAAGAACGACCCGATTTCTGAAATCGCACATAAGATGATAAAAAACAAGATCAGTCATGTTCCAGTGGTCAACTCTGAGAACAAACTACTGGGGATGGTTACCGATATCGATCTGATGGCATGCATGTTTAAATCCTCCAAATGAATTTCCTTTTTCTAGCGTAGGAGATTTCCCTTGATGCCACAAGATATCTACGATAAAATCATGATGGTCGCAAAAAGGAGGGGGTTTATTTACCCATCCTTTGAGATTTATGGAGGTATCGCAGGATTCTATGATTACGGACCACTTGGCTCTCAGCTAAAAAACAATGTCGAAAACCTTTGGAGAACGTTTTTTCTTCTAAAGGATCATTGTCTTGAAATAAATACACCGACGATCACCTTATATGAGGTGCTGAAAGCATCCGGACATGTGGAGGAGTTCACCGACCTTACTGTTGATTGTAGCCGCTGTAAACGATCCTATAAGGTCGAGGATATCATAGACAAGGAAGTCTCAGTTGACCAGGCAATTCGGGAGGATAACATCACTTGCCCCACCTGCAAATCTAAGTTATCTAATTTCCATCCGGTGAACCTGATGTTTTCCACGACCATTGGCATTGGAGAGGGACGTAAAGCATTCCTACGTCCGGAGACGGCTCAAGGGATTTTTACAAACTTCCATCTTCTCTATCAGCACAGTCGGAAGAAACTACCATTTGGGGTCGTTCAAATAGGAAAAGGTTACCGCAATGAAATATCCCCACGACAAGGAACACTACGACAACGGGAGTTTTCCATGGCAGAGGCAGAGGTGTTCTTCGACCCAAAAAATAAGACCCATCCTTATTTTGATATGATAAAGGACAAAGAGCTGTTCCTTTTCGATAATGAAAAAGAATGGAACATCTCAGTTGCCGAAGCAGTGAAACATAAAATCATCAACAACCAAGCTTTAGCGTATTATATATATCTCACTCAGGAATTTCTCTTCACCGCAGGAGTGAACCAGAAAAAATTCCGTTTTAGGAAACATGCTGCTGATGAGCTTGCACATTACGCAACCGAATGCTGGGATGCAGAGCTTCTTAGTGAACGGTTTGGATGGGTGGAATGTGTCGGGATCGCTGACCGATCCGCATATGATCTCAACGCACATATTATCTCCTCTGGTGTCGACATGTATACATTACGGAAGTTTGACGAGCCTCGAGGGATAGTGATAAAAAAAATAGTTCCAAAGATGAACATCCTTGGACCACGGTTCGTAGGTAAAGCAAGGAAAATCAAGGAACAGCTTGAGCTGATAGATCCTGCATCAGTGAAGAGGATCACAGTGATAATCGACGGTGAATCCATTGATATCCCAAAGGAGTGTTATGACATCGTAGAGATAGAAGAAAAACAGATTGGGGAGAAATTTATACCTCATGTCATCGAACCGTCGTATGGAATCGACAGGGTGATTTATTTCCTCCTTGAGCATAACTATGTCGAGGGAAAGAAAAATGAGGAGGATTATACGGTTTTGAAATTGAATCCTTTAGTGGCACCCATCAAGGTCGGTATCTTTCCGCTGATTGGTGATGATAAGCTTATTGACATTGCAAAAAACATAGATGTGATTTTGAGGAGCGAGGGGATTGCAACTTACTATGACGAAAATGGGACGATTGGGCGCCGGTACGCGCGTATGGATGAGATAGGGACGCCGTTTTGTATTACGGTCGATCATGAATCACTGACGGATCATAAGGTCACATTACGGGACCGGGACACCACTAAACAAGAACGACAGAAAATACAGGATATCGCAGGTTATCTAAAGAAGAAGATGACCATCTAATCCGTTAGAACGCATTCACTGTTTTTTCAACGATTACTAACGCTTCGTCGATTTCTTCAGAGGTGATATTTAACGGTGGTCGGAATCGTATCGTGATAGAGCCACAGGTCAGAACAAGAAGTCCATTGGCGTATAGCTTCTCCCGAAGCTCGTCTCTTTTTTTTGGTGTTGGCAGGTCAAAGGCACACATCAAACCCCGTCCACGTGCATTAGAAATCTTCTGCGGGTAGTCCTTCTCGATTGTCTCTAATCCCTCAAGCAGTCGTTTTCCTTGGACTTCCGCGTTTTTCACTAACTGTTCTTCTTTAATAATCTCAAGGTATTTCTGACAGCGGACCATGTCGACAAGGTTTCCACCCCAGGTGGAATTTAACCTGCTTGGGATAACAAAGACGTTGTCCTTTACTTCATCAACTCGGTTACTAACTATGATACCACAGACCTGTGTCTTCTTCCCAAATGCAATAATGTCCGGTTCGAAATCAAAATGTTGGTACGCCCACATTCTCCCAGTCAATCCGACACCGCTTTGTACCTCATCGACAATGAACATCATCTCATAATCATCACAAAGCTTGCGAAGTTTTTGGAAAAACTCCTTACGGAAATGGTTATCACCACCTTCACCCTGGATCGGTTCTATAATGAGAGCAGCGATATCATCTGGGTTTTGTGCCACTGCATCCTCTATCTGAGAAACCGCACGTTTTTCCCGCTCCTTTACATCCTTTAGGTTTCCATCCGTAAGTGGAAAGTGGATCTTCGGGTTGTCAATACGTGGCCAGTTGAATTTTGTGAAATATTTTATCTTATTCTGATTAAAAGTGTTAGTCATGGAAAGTGTATACCCGGTTCTACCGTGAAAAGCATCTTTGAAATGGATTACCTGCCTACCTTTCTTTCCTTTTCCTTGCTCTATGTTTTTTCGTATCTTCCAATCAAATGCGGTCTTAACACCGTTTTCTATCGCAAGAGCTCCTCCCGCGACGAAGAAGAGATGGTGAAAATGTTTGGGCATCGCATGTTTGGCAAAAGCATCGACAAACTCAGCCATCTCAATAGTGTAGACATCAGAGTTTGTTGGGTTGTTAATAGCGATTTCCCCTATTTTTTTTATAAAATCAGGAGTCGTCATTGCTGGATGGTTGCATCCGAGCGGCGCGGTTGCGAAAAACGAGAAACCATCAAGCAGATATCGCCCTATCCTGGAGTCATAAATTCTACATCCTTTGCTTTTCTTAAGGTCCAAGACAAGATCAAAGCCGTCTGCAAGCATGTATCTTCCAAGTGTTGTATGGACTTCTGTTGGTTTCATCGTCATACGATCAACTCACTTATAAAATCGGATTATTCTCTGTTTGAGCGGTATATTTCTTTGTTATAAAATGATATCGGTAGTCTACTGCGCAATACAAAATTACTATACTAAGGGTGTGGTTTTCTCCGTAAATATGATACCAAAGTCCTTAAGTTCATCTAAAATGGGATTATAGATCTCTGGGATGACTGGGATATGAACACCGGTTAGGGTGATTTGCTTGTTTAGTATCATTTTTACTGCTATAGCAGAAGGAAGTGCAACAGTACGAGCCACTGAAGTATCCCCATTAGGTATGCCATAATCAACCAATGTTGAGGTGACATATTCCTTTTTTGTGGAATACTCGGCAATGAACTCATGATGCATGACGATCATATCCCGTTCTTGTTTACCCATAGACATCTTCTGCAGGGTTAATACGTTGAGGTAATCTAATGGTGTATTCTTTTCTTTTGGAAGCGGTTCATCACCAAAAAGACCAAGCCATTCAAACCGCTTGATGACTGCAGCATACGGTTTAAGACCAAGATGTTTTGCCGTTATTTGTGGAAGAGAATCCAACGATTTCGTACCGATGAAATATCTGGTGAGATCTCCATAGGTTTTTCCTGTAAAACCCTTAGGCAGTTCCTCGCTAAGCCAGCCAAGGGTAGCAATCGTACGAAGGGTCTCACACCACCCGGTCATCCGAAAGGTTCCACGGTATACAGTTCTGGCGTGTTCCAGACCATAGATGTCTTTGTAAGGTAATGAATTACGGTTTGGGTAGTTCTCAAATGTCCCGACACCAGTGATATCCTGTAAATAGTAATTCTCAAATAATTGTTCACCAGGAATAGAGATTTCTTTTCCATTTTCAAGCCATTTTGCTGCATTTCGGGACGCGAGAAGAACACCACGGGGTGACCAGGAGAACTTATACCCGAACGGATTATTGTTCGCTTCATGGGCGGGAAGCGCACCAGTGGTTGACTTAAAGCTGATGATTCTTCCTTTATTCTTTTTGATATCATGGATGATCCGCATCGCTGACATATGGTCAATGCCAGGGTCTAGACCACATTCATTCAGAATTAGAATCCCCGCATCCCTTGCTTTCTTGTCTAGCGTGTGCATCGCGTCACTGACATAGGACGTGGTGACCATATGTTTCTTATACGAAATGCACATCTCCGCGACCTTCACATGATAGGTATACGGTAAAAGACTGACGACAATATCTGCCTTGGAGATAAAATCCTCTACTTTTTTATCATCGGTGACATCTAATGAATACGCCTCTCCATGTGCATCCCCATCGATTATCTGTTCTGCTTTCCTGACGGTTCTGCTTGCCATTATCACTTGAAAATCGGGATGATTCAAAAGGTAGCGAATCATTGGTCGCGACACCATGCCTGCACCAAGAACAAGTATTTTCTTCATGATGGTACCTTCAATTATATCAAAGTTTTGAGCATTTTAAGCAGCGAATCAGATGTCCTTATAAATATTTGTTGATATACTGATACTGAGGGGTGAGTTTTCCTTGATAGAGGATAACCGCTTTTTTAATCTCATCTGGCAAAGCAACCATATTGAAATCATCGACCGTGAAATCAGCCTTCATAATCTGTGGGATAAACCGCAGAAGGGTTCTACTAAACGATTCTGAGGACTCTTTGGGTAGTTCACAAGGGAGATTATCCACCGCCATGACGACCACGCCGTCTCCTTCATAACCATCCGTAATTGTATCAGTGACAGGGTTATATACAAAAACAGGGGCATCAGGGGATGTGATTTTCTCAGTGAATTCGATTGCACCGTTGACATCAGCACTGATATCACCTATCATCTTCAGACGAGGTTTTTCTAATTTGAGAAAAGATTTTTTCATATAATCTTTGGTAAGAAGGCGAGGATATCGATTGCTCCAGAAAATACAGTTCATTAGAATAGTAAGATAAGGGACATAGCGATCAAATATAGAACGATATGCCTCAGGGTTGTTATAATAGTCCTGCAAATCAAATGTTTTACCCTTTGTAACTGGCTCAACCATATGTTGTTCTTTGAATACAACCTTATAAAGGGTTCTGTTTGAGGCGGTCTTATATATGGATGCAAGATCTCCTGGCTGTATCTCCTTTACCTGTAGCGTATCAAGAATCTCCTGTGCACCATTGGAAACATTACCATACCCAGAGAAACCGATGATCAATGGTGTCAACGATGAGGGCAATCCATTGGTTTTTATATCCATACCAATCGCGGTGAAATGATCTCGTATCTCATCAAGATCCTTATACTGAGTCGTCTGTTTGATCGCATTTATCGGAGAATCAAGATTCTCCCAGTTTAACCGACGTCCCAACATCCATAAGCTATCAACCATACCGGCAAGGCCAGCGAATCTGCCGAAAAACACAAGCCGTCTTCCTTTTTCATCGACGATGCGTTCATAATCAATCAATGTGCAACCCATGTCCATCATTTTTTTTAACATCGGCATATTCTGCTTCTGTCCTTTGATAGTATGGGAGAAAAACACATAGGTCTTTCCTTTCTCAAAGATGTGAGTGGGGATTTCCTTTACCCCGAACACTACAGAACTTGGTGATAAACTATCCTGGACCTGGGCACCGATTATCCGATACAAATCATCAGAGAAGATACGGATGACCGATGGTTGAATCACCGTCTTAATCCTATGTTTTTTTTGTAGCTCAACTATATGATCTGGGGTAAGCGGCACTCTTTTTTCCCAGCGGTTTTTATCCTCTCGTCTTATACCTATTGTTGCAGTCATGGAAGACCCTTATAATCCCTCATCAGTTGTTATTTAATAGGTTTTCCTGATAATTTAAAGCAGAAATATCAAAAAATATTCTTCTGATTAATCATAAAAAGAAAAAAAAGTGAAGAGAGAGGGAAGATGAGAGGAGAAGGAGGAAGAAATAAAAATTTCCCTCTCTCACCGGTCTGTGAGTATGAACTACGAGAAACTGATATTTGTGATTTCGCTAAGATCTTGAAGGTCGTTCATCTTTACCATCGAATCTGAAAACGTGTACAGGACATTACCAATATACAACGTCCTGGTAATGTCCGTATTGGACATTCCCCAATACCAATAATAGTTCTCTGGGTGTTGCATCTGCTCCGGTGTCTGATGGGTTATCCTGCCCCTGAACTCAAAACCAGTCTCAAGGCTAAGTTGGTAGACGTACGCACCCTGGAAGGTGAATTCACCATAAAGGGGTTCCATCCCCTGGCTTGCGACGTATCGATCCTTGACCTCCTGCGTAATCTCGTAGAGGCTGACAGGGATAATAAGCAGTTCCTTTTCCCTGTCGAAGAGGAATGCCTTATGATCATAGAGCGCTGGGCTGTCTGTCCCACGGTCGCCAATGACGATCTTGGCCATTTCTTTTGGGTTTTTGAAGTCACTAACGTCAAACAACGCAATTTTAAGCCCCTGGATTGCGGCAAACGTCCCAACCGATGTATCAACTTCCTTTCCGATTCCAATGATATGGTCCTCATCATAGGGATGCAGGTAATCCGAGTATCCAGGGATCTTTAACTCCCCAAGGATTTGTGGGTTGTAGGGGTCTGATAAATCAATGGTGAAGAGCGGGTCAACCCGGACGAAAGTGACAAGATACGCGCGATTCCCAAGGAAACGGGCTGCGTAGATTGATTCACCAGGTGCTATGTTCTCTATCTTAGAAATTTGTTTGAGGTTTTCATCAAGGATGTAAATGTTGTTGCTGGTCTGAGAGCCCTCCATCCAGTTATTTCCCGCAGTAGTAGCAATCCTGAAGAAACTATTGAACTCGTCCATCGAGAACTGGTTTAAGATATGACCTGACACCTTTCCCTGCGCAATATAGTCGATTTCTCCAGCATCAATAGAGATTTTATGCAGAATAGTGATTTCCTCAGTGCTTGTTGATGAGGTGCTCTCTCCTCCAAATAAAAGAGGATAATAGGGGAAATGAACAGATGCGAGGAAAATACTATGCTTTGACACATACATGGTCTGCGAACTGCCAAGCATGAAACTTTTCTGTATAACGTCATTAGTGTCAAGGTTTAGTGAAATTACATGGGTCATGGTATCGGAAAGCTCAGGGACATCAACATAGTAGATGTCGCCAGAAGAGATGTTTTCAGTGACATTATCTATGCAGATCTGAGGTATGGAAAGGGTATAGTTCTTTTCATCAACAGCATAGAAGATTTGATAGGTGTATTCAGTTGCAACCACGTAGACATAATCATCAATCAAACGAGCATCATAGTATCCACCATCAATCCTTATTTCCTTAACCAGAGTTGGGTTTGTCCGTTCACTAATGTCATAGACATTAATCACGGTCTGTTGGATGTCATCCCACCACATACCAAGTCGTCCTGAATCCCCTTTTAAACCATCTTCTAGGATAGGATAGCCATAAAAATCACCAGAGTTTCCAAACACTACCAGGAGGTCGTCACGGATGAAGATGTTGCTAATGCTGACATTTGTTATGCGAAACTGAGCAAGAACCGCTGCTTCGAACACAGGGTACGCTTTGATGATATAGATTGTCTGATTTGCGACCACGTAGACGTAGGTTCCATCGGTTTTCACAATATCAGGTTCATCAACACCAACGACCTGCACGTTAGTCGTTGAATAAGAAGGAGGCGCCTCACCACCTAACGATCCATCATTTGCTTCCCCTGATTCAGATTTGGCAAACACAATATTCATCGAGTCGTAATAGCGTCCTTGGTTTGCTGCTGATTCAAATCGTTTTTTTAAGAAAGAAAGTAGGTCCTCATATGATTCGAATGTATCGACTTTATACGTATAGGCGCCCTGGTCAAGTGGAGAAAAAACAACAATGGCTACAAGACTTGCGCACACTAGCAGGCTTACCAATAAGATTCCTGTTAATTGTTTTGTTTTCTTTTCCATACCAATCACATCTTTTTCTAAGATTATATTCCTGTTATATTTGTTGAAGTTTATATAGTGTCTGAAAACGTTTGGGAAAAACCAAATAACACCTTGGTGTTGTTTCGGTCATCCCCCATGTAGCTATAAATAGAGCTGTATCATCAAGTAAATCGATGGAAAAATTAAAAAATTACAGCAAGTCGGATGTGTTAAGCGCGTCTGAAATCGGTCAGTATACATACTGTTCATATGCTTGGTTATTGCAGCGCTATGGTTATAAAGCGGAATCGCCATTTCTGGAATCAGGAAAACGAACGCATATCGCATTAGGGAACAAAATCGAGGGTTTCGAAGCAAGGATGCAGGATGCACGATGGTATGCAATCCTTGGTTTTCTGGCATTGTGTCTTGCGTTTCTTTTATTTTCCTTTGGGGTGGTCTTATAAATATTTTCGTTGTCGGTCTTATTTTAGTTTTTATTGCAATCGTTTTTTTTGTACATGCAGTACATTTACAATTCAATGTACGAAAAGGAAAAAAATCATTTGGGATGCCTGAAGGGATACTCCTGTATTCGGATCTGAATGTCCCTGCTACTCCGTTATTCTCCAAACGTCTTCAGCTTTCGGGAAAACCTGACTGTATCGTGAAAAAAGAAAACCACTATCTTCCAGTGGAGGTGAAATCAGGAAGAGGCGCCCGTCCACATTTTAGTCAAATACTTCAGCTTGCTGCATATTGTCAAATCCTTGAGGATACGTCCGGCGTATTCGTGCCCGAGGGTATTTTGATATATAATAATTTACCATATACTATTCCGTTTAACCCGAAATTACGCTACGAGCTTGAGTCGGTAATGAAAACCATGCGAGCCTCTTTACGAAGTGGGACAGTGAGAAGGAATCATAATGATCCAAGGCGTTGCCGGCATTGTTCAATGAAACATTATTGCACTGAGGTGGTGCAGGAAGTAGGGTAATTCCATAAAAATAATATACTTATCTTGTATTGTAACTCATCCATCTATGAACGCTATGGGATAGTGTATGAAGAAAGGTCATGGCATTGGTTTCGGAAAGGCTATTTTGTTTAATGAACACTTTGTGGTGTATGGGATTCCATCGATTGTCTCTGCGATTGGAAGCTATACGGTCGCTAAAGTCGAACCATATGAGCAGGCAGGGTTCCTCCTTACAGACAAGCGACCAGCAACACCTAAATATAAGGAAGATAAGCTTGCGCAGCAGAAGGAATCCTTTGAATTGATGTTTAGGAAAATGGGTCTAAATCTCTCTAAGGAAGGAGTCAGTATCACCCTTGAGGGAAATCTTTACGCCGCAAGTGGTATTGGTGCCTCCGCTGCTTCTTGTGTCGCAGTTGCACGTGCGCTTGCTGAATACTATGAAATGAGTTTATCTGATGATGAAATCAATGAGGTCGCCTATGAAGGTGAGAAAGGATATCATGGGAACCCGTCTGGTGTGGATAACACAGCATCGACATATGGAGGGTTAATCTGGTTCCAGAAAGGGGAAAAGAATGTTATCGATCGGATCACGTTGACAAATCCTGTTGAGATTGTCATTGGTAACACTGGGAAAGTGACAGATACGAAACTCGCTGTGGAAGGAGTTAAGCAGCGTAAGGAGAACAACCCGAAGAAATATGAGGAGGTTTTCGATCGTGCAGAGAACATTGCGTATCTTGCGAAACGAGCGATTCATGATGGATCGTTGCAGGAGGTTGGTAAATTGATGAACGAAAACCATAAGCTGCTGCAGCAGATAGAGGTCTCCTCGCGCGAATTAGATTTCCTTGTCAGTGTCGCCCGTGAATCTGGTGCGTTTGGTGCGAAGCTGACCGGTGGTGGTCTAGGGGGCAACATGATTGCACTAACACCAGGAAAAGAATTGCAAAATAAGGTTGCAACCGCGATTGAAAAGGAAGGGTTTCAGACCGTGAAAACCGTCATTGGGGCGTCACGTGAGAGTGTGGAGTAGGTATGCATCTTCGACCATTTTTAAAATTTCTGGAAGAGCAGGAGAAGCTTGTTCGTATCAAAAAAGAAGTTACTGCGGATTATGAGATTGCTAATATTATGTATACACTTAATGAGAGACCAATGGTTTTTGAGCATGTGAAAGGATATCCATTCCCTGTTTTTGGGGGAATCACTTCCGATCGTGATATTATCGCGCAGGGGCTTGGAACAACAAAGGAACGGTTGCTTTATAAACTGGTAGAAGCGCTGCGTTATCCAACAGTCCCTGAGGTTGTTGATAAGGGTCCGTGTCAGGAGGTTGTAGTGAAGAACCCTGATCTTGGGAAACTACCGCTTTTATCTCATTTGCCTGGTGATGGTGGGCGGTATGCGACTGCGACTGTTGCGACTATTAAAGACCCGCAGACCGGTCGGAACGTATCATATCATCGATTGATGGAGCGAGGACTAAATCGATTCACTGCTCGTTTGATCAAAGGCCGACAGACACGTACAACCTATGATAAGTTCACAGGTGATCTTGAGATGGCGGTGTGCATTGGTAATTCCGTATCAGTCATGATTGCTGCATCACTTGGTCCACCGTCTGGTGTTGATGAGTTTTCCATAGCAAATTCTCTTTTTCCTATGAAGATGGTGAAATGTAAGACTAAGGACCTTGAGGTTCCAGCGGATTCCGAGTTTGTCATCGAAGGGCGATTGACAAAGGACGTAGACCAGGAGGGACCGTTCGTAGACCTGACCGAGACTCGTGATTTCGAACGTAAGGAGCCAGTGTTTGTTGTTGATTGTATCA
>SMTZ1_10000566_pt1 | contig 34857 bp, 34 predicted proteins | sample DeeMarSWOR136_30_FD_25667 | JGI IMG/M metagenome (IMG submission 25667)
AACCCCTATACCTATAACACTCACCATCAATAATAAGAGGAGGAGTAATACAATAATCAATCTTCATATCAAGCTGCCAACCAACCCAAGTAACACCATCGTTAGAATTACCTTCCATAGTATAATTGTCAACATAGACTACTTCCTCACAACCATTATATCCTCCTAAAACCAGCTTTATTACAAGTACAACTAATAATAACAAAACTAAACCAATCAGTGCTATCTTCATATTAGCTTGACTGTTTTTATTCAAATTCAACATCCTCCCTATTTAAGGGTATGTATTATTAATATAGCCGCTTACGTTCCATTTAATCTGATTATAAGTCATATTATAATTTTGCCAAAAGTAAAATACTGGTGTTATGTTAAAGAAGGTTGGGAAACCACTATCATTATGCTCATCATAGTTGAAACCCCAACGCTTATAAGTACCTCCACTACTATAAGCAATGTACTTATCAAAAGTTCCCTTGTACTGGCTACCATTAGCAAGACGTATATACAACTGTTTGTCAGTATAAGCAGTATAAGAACCACTAATTTCAGAAGCATCAACACCAGCAATAATAGCAGCCCTACCACTAGACTCATTAGCAACAGGCTCAGGAGGAGTCTCCACTGCACCAAACAAATTATTAAGGTTCTTGCTATTATTATAAAGCTCATAAATCTCAGCAGGAGTAAGCTCTCTATCATAAATCCTTAAATCATCAATTTTGCCACCGAATGTCCATTTCTCATTTACGTTACAGCCAAGATAGAATTTTTCTATGTCTGATTTAGTGATGTTAAAACTTTTATTTCCATCTAAATTACCATTAATATATAATATTGCTCTGTTGTTCGGATCATCCCAAACAGTCACTATGTGCGTCCAACCAGAGACATTCCACCAGCCTGGCTGATTTGATGTATTATAAAATGCAACTTCTATATTAGCGCCCCCTTCCTTATGATTAAACTCTAGTTCATTATTATTCGCATTATTCTGTTTCCAAAAAAGGAATTCATCATCATCAGTATTCCAAGTATCATAAAAAGTATAATGACTATTAGCAGTATAAGAAAAATCAGGCTTAAACCAAAAACTAACACTAGTAACATCATTATTAAAAAAACTCTCCATCACCCTAATATTACTGCCTTTAACATCCCCAGTATGATTCCACTCATAACAACCACCAAAAAGACAATCACTCTCCCAATCAACAGTATCAAGAGTACCATTAAAACCACTACTAGTACTATCCTTACACTTACCATCATCCTCGAAATGCCAAACAACAGAAGCATTACCACTATAAACACTCTCAGGATTTCTACTTTTACCTCCTGCCTCTGAATCATAATTCAACTCCCCTGTATCATTAGCAACAGTATAATTATTATCGCCATTATTGAAATAAACAGCAGGAATCCCTGTACTCTGACTAGGATTAAACCAAATAAAAGACCCATTAAAACCACGAGTACCATTAATACTCACAGCCAAATCACTACTAGTAACATTAGTAATATTATACCTAAAAGGAAAACTAGCATTCCACCAAGCATACTCATCATAAACAAAATCATTCAAAACCAAAATGTTATCAAGAGACTCACCCCTCTTAAGCTTGCCACTAATCCTAACAAAAAATGAATCTCCAACACCAGCATCATTATAAGCATCTCTTATACTACTTAACGACACACTAGGTTCATAATCAGAAACATAATAACTCCTGGTTTTCTGAACCTCTTCTTTACCAACATAACACTGAGCCTCATACTCAACTATTACTTCCTCACCAGTCTCATCACTAACATTAGTCTTATTTTTCATACAAGGCTCATACATATCAACATAATCTATATAATCCTCTGTTACCAAATAAGAAACATCATAATAAGGTAGAACAAACTTACCAGTATCATCTTTAAAATCCAACCCTAGCTTAGTAAGCTGAGTATCATCAGCCTTAGTAATCTTATAAATAGTATAACAATCAAAACAATAATCAGTATTCTCCACTAATTCAACAAAGTCATGCTTTGAAGCACCAAGAACACTACTAACTATCAGCATACACATTAATATATATAAGATTATCTTATTCATTTTAGAACACCTCCTAGATAGAGCTTACGCTTATAATAAAAAACATCAATCCCCACCATATAAGAAAAAGGGAAGATAATTAGACTTTAATATTTTGTTATTTATCATTAGAAATCTTTCGGAAACAGGATAAATTTTACGATTTGAGGATAATCTTTTGAACTAGTAAATCAGTATAAATTTGACTTTATAGCCAAAATAGGGGTTTATAGCCAAAGCTCTAAAAAAAGAAATATTTATTAATAATTATAAAAAACCATAAGTACAATGAATAAAAAAATGCCAAAACCAACTATGCCAAGGGATGGAAGCGTTCCTGTTTATAAAAAAGACATGCCTGTTGGTGTGAAGATAATCTCAATCCTATACTTTATTGCTGCTGCTTTTCTTGTGCTTTACATAATATTCATAATTGTTATTCTGGCTTTGTTAGGAACACAAACAGAATTTCTCCCACCAGAACTCACAACTGAGGCTTCACAAACAGTTATAATAGTTGTAGCAATAATCATGTTATTATTCTTTGCTGGTATGGCAGTACTTGACTTCTTTATTGGACTAGGGCTTTGGAGAGGAAAGAAATGGGCTAGGATAGTGGCACTCATATTCTCTGGGCTAGGTATCTTTGGAGCACTCATAACTGTGCCTTTAATGATAGCAGGTATGCTGATTGACCCAATATCTGTGATAAGCTTTGTGCTCTCATTAGGAGTAAACCTGTTCATCTTTATCTACTTGTTAGCAAGCCAAGAAGTGAAAAAGGCTTTTGCTTGAGTTCTTAATCATTTCTTAATCTATTCTTACTCACTAAAAGGTTCTAGAGTTATCTGTCTCATTCTTGAAGAAAAAGAAACAGGATTAATGAGTAAGCCGTCCTTTGCAGCCATGGTCTCTACCTTGGTCTCTTTTTGTATCTCTCTGGCTTCGTACATAGGATTGGCTTCTATCATTTTTATACCGAAATGATTAATGATTGCTAGCTTGGGCTTGGCTTTTTTTATGAACTTAATAGCATCATCAGTGTTAAGATGGCCTGGCTCTTTCATCTCTGTAGGATACTTGCAGTTAAGGATGAGCACTCCGCACTTATTGTACTGGTCAGCTATCTCCTCTGTGAACTCAGTGTCAGAGGTATATCCAATACTGTACCTAGGTGTTTCAAAGATAAAGCCTATGCCTTCTGAGTCAAAATGTTTAGTCTTGGTAGTGCTTATATTAATGTTATTAATACCCAGTTTTGCTCCTGGACCCAAGGCAAGCACTTTTTCAACAAAGTCCCTGTTCCTGTTCTTAAGCACAGGTAATTCTTTCTCATCACCATCAACCACCTTCTTATTACACACAACAACACCTATACGGTCAAGCCCAGAAACACTAAGAGCTTCGAGCACAACATTCAAGTCATTTGAGTGATTAGTATGAGCATGACTAACAAAAACACCAATAGTATTCCTTATGCTAATGCCAGCCTGCCTGGCTCTTACCAAGCACCCAGGTCCAGGGTCAAGTAAGAATTGGTTGCCTTCAAGCTCAAGAATAATGCCCCCACTAGCCTTTATCTGCTTACCAACAACTATTGAGTCTCCTCCTGTGCCTAGAAACAAGATAATATTTTCCACGAATACACCCCCGAATAGAGAATAGAAGGTATAGATTAATTAATAAGGTTTGCGGTTTTGCGATATCATCCTCTGTAATGGACATTGGACATCCTTGCGTGAGGCTTATAAATCCTTAATGCTTATTTTTTTATTAAATTTTGATTAGTCACCAAAAAATTTAAATATATGGTTAAAAACCATAATATTATGGTTTAAAATGGCTAATGAAACTTTTAATATATTAAAAATATTGATAGAGAACCCAGAAGCAAGGTACAGTATCAGAAAACTGTCGTTGTTAAGGAAAATAAACTATAAATCAGCATACCAAGCAGTTATGAAGCTCAAAAAACAAGGGATAATAGAATTTGAAAATCTTGGCAATGTTATCAACTGCTCATTCAACAAGAAAATAAATCCCCTGGTATTCAAAGTAGAATATGAAAGAAGAAAGGAACTATTGAAGAACAAGAATTTCAAAATAATATATGAGAGATTAAATGAACTAAAATTCCCGTTCATAGCACTGATGTTTGGCTCATACGCAAAAAAAACAGCAAGAAAAAGCTCTGATATAGACTTATTAGTGATAGCAGAAAAGCAAAAAGAGATTGAGCAAGCAATAGAATTGATACCTCTAAAAATTCATTTGACAATCATAAGTTATAAGGAATTCATTGAAATGAATAAAAGCAAGGAATTCAGTGTGGTGTCTGAGGCAAACAAGAATAACATAATCATGTTAGGAATAGAGGAATATTACAGACTGATAAAAAATGCTTGAAGAAAAAAGAATTCAGGAAGCAAAAAACAACATGCAGAACTACTTAAGAGAAGACTTGGTAAAAAAGACAGGAAAAACAGAGCCTGAGATAAAAAACATACTGGTAAATAACTCCAGGGAAAGCCTGAAAGTAGCAGATATCCTCTACAAAAATGATTACTCAAGCCTCTGGACAATAGTATGCTCTTACTATGCAATGTACTACATAGCAAACGCAATAATATATAACAAAGGATACAAAATAGGGCATAAGATATCCCATAAAATAACATCAGACGCCCTGATAGTGTACATAAGAAAAGACTTAAAAGACTCCTTGCTTGAAGACTATGAGCTGGCAAAACAAGAAGCCCTTGAAATAGCAGGAATAAAAGCAGATGAACTAATAGAAACATTTGAACTTGAAAGAGTCAAAAGGTCAAGGTTCCAGTACAGCATGACAAAAACAGCAATAAGAGCAAAAGCAAAAACCTCTCTTGAAAGGGCAAAAAGGTTTGTGTTTGAGATGGAGAAGCTGATGGGGTGAGAATTGTTTATATCATTCTTTTGCCTGCTGCCATAGCAAGTCAAAAAATACTTTGTATGTGCTTGCAAAGTTCTTGTCTTTGATTAATAACCCATATGGTTCTGCTCCATAGCTTACTAAGAAGAAAATATCATTTAGCACTCCATACTCTGTTTTTGTGCTTATGTTGAGGTAGCGCACCTGTGTTAAGGGCATTTTCTTTCTTACAGGCCCCCATTTCTCGCCTTGTTGATTAATCAGTATCTTTAAGCTTACCTGGTCTTTTACTCTTTTTTTATGTACAACTTCAAGGAAAAAGCCTTCTAGTTTTCTAAATGATTCCAATGGAGCAGAGGCTATGCAGTACTCATCTCCTGTCTTCCATGAATTAATGATCTCTGTGTATAAAGACTTTATGCCTCTTATGCCATGGTAGTACTTGAAATCAGTTAATCGTTCTGGTTGGGAAGGCATTACCTTTAGTTTTGAGATAAAATCAAGCAGATGCTCTTTTTCCTGCCTTATTGTTTTTTCTTTTTCACTGAACAGATTGGCTAATGAATCAGGGTCTGATGCCCTGAAAACCTTGATATTGTTCACTATCTTATAATTTACAAGCCCTTTTCCCAGGAGCTTGTTTAGGATATCATATATGTGTGAACTGGGTATTCTGGTTCTCTTGCACATAGGGCCTGTCTGGCTCTCTCCATGCTGTAATAAGTCCATATAGGCCAAGGCTTCTTTTTCTGACAATCCTGCCATCATAAGAGAAGAAATATTATTCATACTACTACATAAAGTAGTAGCGAATATTTATATGTTTGTAATCACAACAGAGTAGTAAAGGAAAACAAGGGTTTTCCTGAGAAGGAGGTGAAAAAAATGGAAGAAAAAAAACTGGAAAACTTGCTAAAAGAAATATGGAACAATGGTGTAGATCTGGGAGGAGTAAAAATCTTAGCAAAGAAAGATTATTTTTTTGTCGCAACACCTCGTGTTCTTGGCTGGGAGGATAGATTTGAAAAAGAGGTCTTTGATAGGCAACCTTACTGCTGTGACAGAAACTTCAGAGAAACTCTAATTAGATATGCACCAATACTAGATTTAAAAGGAAAAACAGTGGTTTATGTAACCCACACCACAGGCAATCCAAGAGAACATCCTCAAACAAAAAAAGAGATAGAAAAGATAATGACAAAAGTAAGGGAGGTATTGCAAGAAAAAGATGTTGAGGAATTATTTGACAGAGTTAAGCTTTTTGATTGTGATGAGAAATTACTTTTGTGTGAAGAAATACTAAAACAATACGGAGCAAAAGAAGTAGTATATGACATAAAAAAGCTTTGAAAATAAAAAGGTGAAAAAAATGAAAGGAAAAAAATTCACATTGGATACAAAGTTGGAAGATGGAGATGCAGGAAAAATCATCCTTTATAAAAAAGGTGATACAACAGGAGCAGCAGCTTCAAGAGTGCCAGGTATTGGAACATTTTTGAAAAGTGAATGCCCAGAAAGGGTAGAGACAGATGAAGAAACATTAGAAACCTTAATGGATCTTCGTACAAATATAGAAGAAAGAGTAGGATTTCACTGCGACATAAAGCATGATGGAGAAAGAGTGCTTGGTGGCAGTCTTTATTTAATATTGGAAGGTAAGATATATTTAATAGGCACTAGTACGTATGGACCAATTCATAAAGAAGCTGTAGAGAAATGCGTTGAGAGTAAAGGACTTAAAGTAGTAGCATATGAAGGGTCAATGTCCAGAGATACATTAGAGAAATATATTTGTTAAAAATATTTTTTATTATTATTTAAAAAAACAAAAAAGAGGTGAAAAAATGAAAATACTCATTGTTGAAGACCAGAAGTTTCCATTAGAATCACTGGAATCAGCTGTTGAAAGCGTTATGCCAAAAGCAGATTATGACATAGCAAAATGGTATAAACAAGCTGAAGAACTAATTGAAACAAAAAAGTATGATTTGGTAATCCTGGACCATAGAATGCCTTATGAAGACCCTGGATGCACAGAAGATACTGATGAAGAAAAATTCTTTGCAAGCCTTAGGGAAATAGGCTATACTTTAATCCCTGTTATTAAGAAAAAAGACCCAAAAACAATTGTAATAGGAACTTCATCATTAGAAAAAAGCTTGCTTGAAAAATACAAGCCAGGACCAGACTATCAAATAAGCAAAATGTATGGAGAAGCTGAAACAGAGTTAAAAAGGGTAATGGAAGAAATACAACACAAAGAAGCATAAAAAAATAAATAAAAAGGATAAAGAACTGATAAATTTTTTTTCTTTTCTCTTCGTTCTCAACAACCTTTATAAATAACCAATTCTTCCTCTCCTCTGCTAGGCCGGGCGGCTTATCCTCGCCTGTTACCCAAAATGGATATTGTGGGGGCCGAAGCCTGGGGGGCGGTTTGCTCCTTAAGTATTAGTCCTGTTCGGACCGTCGATGCTTTGTCCTCATTGGCTCTTATCTTTGTGAACCGGGTCAGGCTGGGAACAGAGCAGCCCTAAGCTTAGGCAAGGGTGCTTTGAGGGTTGCGGAGCGGAGGAAAGAATGGGGTAAGCTAATGCTTATTCAGCTTATCCACCTCCAGGCGCGCATTTAATAAAATTCTTATTTATGTGAGTGAAACAAATGAAGACAGGTGTTAGAGGAATTATCAAGGACATACTCTTAATATATGTGGTTATCAGGCTTGTCATTATCTGGCTTTCCAGAGATACCATTAATGCATCCTTGGGAGTATTAATCATTCTTCTAGGTCTAAGCGCTGTGTGGTTCATGTTAGAGAGAATATTTGGGGGTAAGCACTGAAAAAATATTTATACTAGAGATTAATCACTTAAATAAAAAAGGGTGGAATTTGTGAGTTATGTATCAAAAGAAATAATTGATAGGCGAAAAGCTTTGGAACTTATTGGAAAGGGAATTCTATTAACTGGTCTTACTATTTCCTCTGTTTCTCAGAGACCTTATCTTCCAAGAATAGACACTGACAAGATTTCAAGAAGCATTGGAGAAACAGCTCTTCCAATACCAGAATCATGGTATAGAACTTTTGACAGGGTTAGTATTAATTCCAATCCTTTAGACCAAGGAAATATTGAGAGCATACCCATGCTTCCTATTGACTGCAAAAAATACTGCAAATCCAATCCTGAGTTTCCTATTGAATCCAAAAAGTTCGGCTTGCTCATGCCAGATGTTTTTGAAAAACTAAAAATGGATTTCAATGCAAAGCCAGGCCAATTAATGCTTAGTTCTACGGACTGGTACGCTCTGATTCCTGAAGAACCTGAAAAAACTTTTTTCTCAAGAGCCAAGAGTAATATTCCTAAAGAATACTGGCACGGAGCAGGTTTTGAAAAAGCTGTTCAGGCAAAGATGACTCCTTATGGCTTTTTTACTCCAGAAGAATATGCGTGGAAGGATGTTGTTGATGGAAAAAAAATGATTAATCTGAAAGAAGACATACCTCTAGGAAATCATTTCTTAGGTCCTGACCAAAAAATAATCACCCCTGAAAACAAGGACATAAGCATGAGCCTTGATAACCTTGTGTTAGAAATAGCTGGTAAAAAAATTCCTTATTCAAAAATAAAGCCATTTGCAGAAAAAAACCTGGTTGAATACAAAGGGCAAGAAGTTCCTTCTATGAAACTAAGCCAGCTCTTAGAATTAGCAGGACAAGATATGAATAACAAGGCTTTGATACTTTATGCAAATAATTATGCAGTAAGCATTCCTCCTTGGAGACAGCAGGACTTAAGAGTGCTTTTTGATAAGCGTTCAGGAAAGAATTATGGTGTTGACACCAAGCTTACTGGCGGAGAATTATTCAATAAAGCAGCTAGTATAGGAGGGTTTTACAAAATAGATGTAACGCCCATGCAAGCCTAACCCTTCAACGCAAACTTAATCCTTCAAAGTATCATTTATGCCTCTTCTTATCTCTTCCCAGTATTCCCTTGCTGCTATGTACTTGTCTTTCTCAAACCTAGCCACCCACTCCTTTGCAACTGTGTCCTCAGGGTTTTCTCTTATGAATTTTCTCAAGAACTCAAAGATAATATCAATTACTCTCTCGCTCTCCCAGAAAACACTCTTATTATTCTGATTAATATCCTGCACTAATTTCTTGTGGTGAGCAAAAAAATCAATATTTAAGTTAAAGTGCTTGTTAATAATGTCTTGGATTACTTCCTCTATCCATCCCCTGTGAAACCTGCAGCAACCAGAGTTATCTGAATACAACTCTTTTATCATTCTCTCACTATTCTTTTTGCCAAGCTCATAAGGATTGGCTATGCTGTACTTGTAATACTGGAAATACTTGCCCATTATCGGCATAGGACTAAATAATCCAGGTCCCCAGTACATGTTAGGAACCATGCAGCCTTCATTTCCAAAAGCATTGAATACTGCTAGGTTAATAGTTTTTGTTCCAAACCTATTATCAAGCTCTTTTGATGATTGTCTTATGCTTTTGCTAAACATGGGATTGGTTAATACTAGATTTATTATTTGTATGCCTAGCTCAGCATTGTTATTAGAATCATTAACAATATCAAAGTTTTTCCAATCAAATTTGGGCATTAAGGTTAAGCCAAGATCCTCCTTCTTAATAATACCCTTAGCCAAGCACTCCATTACCCAGCTCACAATCCCCCCTGCTTGGATTGCATCAAAGCCCATTGCATCAGCATAATGATTAAGCCTTTCAGCTGCTCTCTGGTCAAATACTCCGCTGTTGGGTCCTAGAGCTTCGTAAGGCTCATAATCCTTTTTATACTCATCCCTCATCTTTTTACAAACAGCAGGACAGGCTTCTCCACAAGTCTTAAACTTTTTTGGCTTGATGGTCTCCTCATTAAACTGTTTTAAGTAGTGTTTCTTGATAAAATCAGTGTGTATCTTTATCCTGTCTTCATCAGAAAGATAAATAGAGGAATAGTTAAAACTAAAAAGCCAGCTATCAGTTGCAGAATAATTAACACCAAGGGTTCCGCCTGACTTATACTTAGGATCATATCTGTACTTAGTGGTTGCTTCTGTGTCTTTAATCATCATTTTTTTCTGAAACTTATCCTGAAAATACTTGTTAAACTCATTAATATTTGTCAAGCTATCATCCTTGTAGTCACCACCATAAATAATAGCAACAATCTTATGTTTCTGCACTAGTTTAGAGCCTATGCCTCCTCTGCCTGCCCAGCAATCAACAAAGCCTGGCTTGCCTGCTTCAATATAAGCAGAGCCAATAGCTCCCATATTGGTTTTAAGAGCAGCAGGGCCTGTTGCTAGAATCCTCAGTTTGCCAAAATCATCAATACAGTGATTATATTCATCCTTATAGTTATCAAAAACAAATTCTTGTAAAGCATAGAACCCGATTTTATCTTTGTATCCCTTCCATATCTTTTCTGCATCAACTCTTTCAAAAACAACACTAAATTCATCCTTTTCTCTCTTCAACTTTAAAACACTGTGCTCAGGGCAACTATTTTCAATAATCACATAATTAATACCTAAATGCCTGAACACCATGGCTGCTCCACCCATAGTAGAGATATAGAAATTATCCCAAAGAGGAGAATGACCACAAAAAATTAATCTTCTTGTGCTTGGTATTATTGAGCCAGCAAGCACTCCAGAGCCAAAAAAGAACTTGTTATCCTCATTTGCATACTTAAGAGCAAAGTCAACAGGACCAATGACATTTTCATCCTTAACATCCTCTACTCTGAATTTTCCGGTGGATGCATCAATATATAAGACTTTTTGGGGTATCATGTACAACCCTCTTTTTTATGTAAAAACAATAGCTGGTTTACCAGGCAAGGCATTCTTGGCTTTATCATGCTTTGAATCCTTCTCAAGCGTTATTTCAAACTTGGTCTTAAACTCTTTTTCTAGCTCAACAACAAAATCACCAAGAGCTTTCTTTTCATCCTGCTGAGATATTACAACCTCTGGTATCTTATCAGGGTTCTTCACAAATTTTGGAACAAAATTTGCAATTAATTTACTATGGGTTTTATCTTTTGCACTAAGTACTTTTATTAATTTACCAACATCCCTTGTTTTCTCTATCTCCTTCTTCAGATTAGTAATAAACTCGTATTTCCAAGTATTAGCAATAATAAGCACTACTTTACTAGGCTTGGTCAAGCCAGTTAACTCTTGTAATGCAAGAATATCTTTTCTTACCTTTATATATAACTCTTCAGCTGCCTCTACCTTCTCATCAATCTTCTGCTTATCACCAACAGGCCATTTTTCAAGACTAATAAAACCTCTATTACCCAATTTTTCCCATAATTCCTCTGCAAGGTGAGGAGCAAAAGGTGAGAGTAATAATAACAAGTTGTTTGCAGCACTGTTACTTATCTCGTCTTTAGTGTAAAGATAATTCGCAAACTTCATAATACTAATAAGAGCAAGATTGTACTTGAAAGAAGATATATAATCAGTAACCTCAAGAATGGTTTTATGGGTCTTGCTCTCCTGATTCTTAATAACCTTATTAACAATCTTCTTATTAGTAAGCATGTCATAAACCTTCACAAGGAATCTATAAGAGCCCTCAACTGCCTGGTCATCCCACTCCATATCCTTATCAGGACTAGCAACAAAAACAAGGAAAAAGCGTGCAGTGTCAATACCATAATTATTCTCAATTTCTTCTTGGGTCACCACATTGCCCTTGCTCTTGCTCATCTTAACACCGCCTTTGCATAGCATACCCTGATTAAACAAGTGAAGGGTGGGTTCATCAAACTCTAACAAGCCAAGGTCTCTTAAGAACTTGCAATAAAATCTAAAATAAATAAGGTGCATAGTTGCATGCTCTTTACCACCAATATAAGTATCTATGGGCATCCAGTACTTTACTTTCTTTTTATCAAAAATCACTTTGTTATTCTTTGGATCACAGTACCTTAAAAAGTACCAAGCAGAGTCAACAAAGGTATCCATGGTATCTGTTTCTCTCCTAGCTTCTCCGCCGCACCTAGGACACTTGGTATTAACAAATGCTTCAATCTTTGCAAGGGGATTACCACCAGAAGCATCAAACTTGACATCTTCAGGCAGTTTTACAGGCAAGTCTTTTTCAGGCACAGGAATTGTTTTAATACCTTCTTTTGAAAACAGGTTTTCTAATTCTGTAAGTTTCTTAAAATTTTCACTCTCAGCCATGTGACCATAATCCAATAGATGAATATCAGCAACATCTTTGAACCTAGAGATATAAGAATTTCTTATCTCCTCATTAATCCAAGGGTCTTTTTTCCCAAAAATAAAAATTATTTTCTTAGCATTCTTTTTTATCTTTTCAACATCAATGTCTCTGTCCATATAGTTCTTGAAAACATTTAGTTCATCCTGTCCGAGCTCTTTGCAAGTAACATCATAATATTTTTTTGAAGGCCTTGTTCCAACAGGAGCAACAAGCACTAATTTCTTAACCTTATATTTCTCAGCAAGTTTTAAAGCAAGCAAGCCACCCATGCTGTGGCCAACAATACTCATATTATTATTGTTAAGGCCTTTAATCTTATTTTCTGCAAAACTAAACCATTCATTAAACTTTGGTGCGTCTGTGTTAGGCTGGTCATAAGCATAAGCCTTGTAACCTTTAGTTTTCAAATCTTTAACAAACTCAGGGATAAAACCAGCTTTAGATGTGTCTTCCCAGCCATGCAACATAAGAACATCTTCTTTACCGCATTTATCACAATATATAACTGGTATTGGGCAGCCCCAGAACCTCTGCCTGCTTATCAACCAATCCCTTAGTTTGTACTGAACAGTTACCTTACCCCATTTGTTCTTTTCTAAAAACTTGTTAATATCTGGTATTGCGTCTCTGTTGTTCATGCCATTGAACTGCTCAGAATTAATCATGTTACCGTCTCCCATGTAAGCCCTGGTCATCTTATCAGGACTAAGGTCAAACATAGCAGGATTAATAACTACTTTTATTGGAATCTTGTACTTCTTTGCAAACTCAAAATCACGCTGGTCATGAGCAGGCACAGCAATGATTGCACCAGTGCCATACTCATAAAGCACAAAATTAGCAATATATATGGGTATTTTTTCCTTTGTAACAGGATGAATAGCAAATCTACCTATGAACACGCCCTCTTTTTCTTTGTTCTCAGCAGTTCTTTCAAACCTGTCCTGTAGCAATACTTTTTGAACAAACTTCTTAACCTTACCCCTATACTCTGTTCCTTTAACTAACTCCATAACATCAGGATGTTCAGGAGCATACACTAAGAAAGTAATTCCCCATAGAGTGTCTGGTCTTGTGGTAAAAACACTGAACTTTTTATCAGAACCTTCAATCTGAAACTCTATTAGGGTACCATGACTTTTACCAATCCAGTTCTTTTGCATAAGCTTAACATCCTCTTGCCAGTTCTTAAGTTTGTCAATATCCTTAAGAAGCTCTTCTGCATAATCAGTAATCTTAAAGAACCATTGATTCAAATCCTTTATTTCAACAGGGGTGTCTGTATGAGCCCAGCACATACTTCCATGGACCTGCTCATTAGCCAAAACTGTTTTACACTTAGGGCACCAATTAACAGCAGCCTTTCTCTTAAAAGCAAGGCCTTTTTCAAACATCTTAAGAAAAACCCATTGATCCCACTTATAGAAACCAGGGTCATGAGAGTAAATCATTCTATCCCAGTCATAGCTTAAACCAAGGGCTTTCTGCTGCTTAACAAAGTTTTCAATGGCTTTTTCAGTGAAAATCTTAGGATGAGATTTAGCCTTAATAGCAGCATTCTCAGCAGGAAGACCAAAAGAATCATAGCCCATAGGGTAAAGCACGTTAAAGCCATTCATCCTCTTAAAACGAGCAAATACATCACCAATAGTATAGTTCCTAGCATGACCCATGTGCAAGCCATATGAAGAAGGATAAGGATACATCTCTAATACGTAGTATTTCTTTTTGTTCGGATTCTCAACTACCCTAAATATCTTCTTATCTGCCCATTTCTTCTGCCATTTCTCAGCAATAGCCTTGAAATTAGGCAGTTTAGTTCCTGGTTTAGGTTCTTTGGCCATAAGAGAAAAGATGATTAGAAGAGATATTTAAAGGTATTGGTAGTTAGAAAGAAATGAGTAAGTGCCAAAATATTTATATAATTCTAAAAGTAAGATTAACATTATAATGAAAAAGGAAGATGCTACGCTTTTAATTGGATTAATACTGGTTGTGGGAAGCATTATTTCCTCTGTAGTCTTTGGTTTTTATTTTTGGTACAGTTTCTATGTGATAGGCGCTTTCATGTTTTTTGGAAGTCTTAATTATAAACTAGGCTCTAAATCTGTTTTCTCTTATGTTCTTAATAGGAAGTATAAACCTTTTTTACTCATATATACGCTAGGCTTGTTCTTAGCTCTTCTTGTAGATATTATATACGGAAGAAACATAGCTACCTTATGGTATTATCCTAATCTAAAAGGAATATATGATTTTGTTTTTCCTTTATTATTCTATTATCCTTTTGGTGGGCTTCAAGTATATGAGATATTCTACTTTTGCAAAACAGTTTTAGCCAAGAAATTAAAGGATAAAAATATTTATCATCTAGGAAAGAAAGTAAAAACAATTATTATCGATGTGCTAATCCTATTTTTTATTCTGGGATTGCTGGTGCCACTTGTAAACCTATTGTTTAATGCAAACAGACATGCTAATGAGATAATGGTTTTTATAATGATATTAACTGTCTTCTCAACTGATGCTTTGGTGTATAAGATTAATAAAAAGTCTGTGGTCTTAGAGTTTATTCAGGGAAACAAATTAATAATAGCAACTCTTGCACTGAGCTGGATTATCGCTGTGGTCTTAACCGAAGTTCCGAATGTGTTTTCCTGGGAATGGATTTATCACAACGTCCCTTTTATCAATTTTGAATTCTTAAAAATCAATATCTTAATCTTCACATTTGGTTGGTTCTTCCTAGTATTTGTTCCTGTTAGAGGTATAGACTTGATTAAACTCTTGTTCAAATTAAAAGAGGAAAAGGCAAGACAGGTCAGAAGGTTACACTAAATCCTTCATCTCTTCTTTATAGATAGAAATAATTTCTTTTTTGTGATAGCGTGGCAAGGGCGTAGGATATACCTTAAAGAACTTTTTCCTGAGCTCGCCCTCCCTTGCTTTGGCTTCTTGCAAATATTTTCTCTTAAACTTATCTATCAGATAACCCTTAACCCCAGCACGATAAGCCATGAGAAAAGCTAATAACTGCTGGTCTCTTGCCTCTTTACTAAGTTCGTAATGGTCCACTTCTTTACCCTCAAACAAGGCGTAGTGTTTCTCATGTTTTTTATCCAGCATCTCTCTCTTAAAACCAACTGCTCTCGGATGTTTCCCTATTGCGTGTGTAAACAAGCTCAGCCTTGCTCCTTTGTTACAGTTATGACACCATCTCTCCTCATCACAAGCATCTAAACAATCACATGAAACCTGGTACTTAGCAAATTCTGGGTAGCGGTGATGCAATATCTTTGTGATAGCAATATTGGTTAAGGGTCTTATAATACTGTAAACCCCTGCCTCCCTACCAGTCATCTTCTGAATCATTTTGTGCTGCTCCTTTGTAGCCTTGCTGGTCTGATCAGGAGAAGGCCATGTTAATATGTTATCCTTGTTAACAAAAGGGAAATCCATATCTTTTTGATTACCAATTAATATTTTATCAGCGCCAAAGAAATGAGCAAGAGGCAAGCTTATAAAACAAAAGCCTGTAATCATGTGCATATAACCTAAGCAGGTTTCCATAGTATCCCAAGTCTCAAAATCATTGAGCTTCTCAATACTATTCTTCAAGAATACCAGTTTTATGCCTTGTTCTTTGCACAGCTTCTTAGCATGTTTAATCTTAATCTTGTTTTCAGATGGGCTTACAGTGTCAACAATATAAACAGCTATTGGGTTAAGACCAGCCTCTTTAGCAACTGCCAAGGTCAACAAGCTGTCCTTACCACACGATAAAGGGATAATGCTTTTCTCATCCAACACCTCATCATAAAAAGGTTTTCTTGGCCAGTCATCTCTGAAAACCACTTCTGTGCTAAGAAACCTCTCAACAAGCTCCTTGGAGTGTTGCTCATAATCATGACTAGCAGAAGGAATACCCTCCAATACCATGCGCTTAAATTTTTTTTCAAAAAAAGGTTTGGTGGTGTTGTAAACAATTCTCTTGAAATCCGAGACAAAAGGCAAATTAATAGTTAAGAGATAAGCCAAGTTATCAACCAATACTTGCTGAGACTTGCTAGGATAAGTGTACCAGACATTAGAAGGATAGATAAGGTCAAATTTCCTTTTACCATAGCTTAATCTCACTCCATCAGCAGTAATACTAGATCTTAACTCAATGCTTTTAGCCACTAATAATATTAATTGAAGAGGTTATTAATAAAGGTTTGGTAAAAGATAAGAAATAGATTAGAGATTTTTAAAAATTCTTTCTTTAAATAATGAATAAAATCTGTGTGCAATTTTTTTGGCTTGTTGTTTAAGTTCCTCTTCATTCATCATTGTAGACTTGTAGTTCTCAAGTACTTTTTTTCCATTAATAAAAACCGTGTGAGCCATACATCCATCGTCTGCAAAGATAAGATCTGCTAATAGGTTAAAGCCTGGTATAAAAGGGTACTCGTTCTTTGACCATAACACCAGGTCTGCTTTTTTGCCTTCCTCAATTGTTCCTATTTGTTTCTCCAAACCCATTGCTTTTGCGCCATTAATAGTGAGCATCTTAAATAGGGTTATGTAATCAATAATATCTGCTTTTTCATACCTGTCTGCAAGTTTATCATGAGCAGCATGAGCATCACCAAGCACTCTATTAGAATTATTATTAATAGCAGCATCAGAGCCAAGGCACACATTAACACCTTCGTCAATGAGCTCTTTCATAGGACACACGCCTACTGCTACATATGAGTTGGCTCTTGGGCAGTGCACAACATGGGCTTTTTTCTCAGCCAAAAACTTAATTTCTTCAGGCATCAGCTTGGTCATGTGAGCAAGGGAAACCCTGTGATTCAAAGCACCTGTCTTGTATAAATGCTCAACAGGCCTGTGCCCTGTTCTCTTCATCACAGACTCAACATACTTATTGGCCTCAGCAGCGTGCATATGAAAATAAACATCATACTTCTCAGCCAGCTTCTGCATGCCCAGGATTAATTCATCAGAAGCATACCTCACATTGGCAACTCCGAAATGAACCCTTACAAGGTCAGAGTGATACTTTTTATGAAGCTCTTCTGCTGTCTTTATTCTCTCCTTAGTATCCCAGGTCTTAGCTCTAACAGATTCATCTTTTTCATTAGCCTCAATATCTTTAGGAATCATGGTGCAAGCAGCCCTTACACCCAGCTTGTTATAAAGCTTTATCTGGGTTTCAATCTCTGAACCCACAGAATAAAAGCAAGTGGTTCCTGCTCTCAAGCCTTCAAGAACAGCCAGGTAGGATAACCAATACTTGTCATCAGGTATTTTTATCTTATCAGTAGCGTGCAATAAATCCATTTGCTTGTCATGGCTAATGCCAACACCCAAAGCCCTGTTAAACTGCTGCGAAGGATGGAAATGCGCGTTAATAAAACCTGGCGTAACAAAGAAATCTTTTCCATCAAAAACTTCATCAGCATCAGAAGCATTAATCTGTTTATCTATCCTTTTAACAAGGTCATCTTCAATAAGAATATCAATACTGTCCTGCCTGTCAAAGTTTTCTCCTACAAAAGTAGTTGTGTTCTTGATAATAGTTTTCATAGTAGCATGAAATTTAGTGTCTAGAACTTCTTAAACTGAGTAGCCATATCCAGCAAATCAACATGTCCTAAAAATAGTGCTCTGCAACAATACCTCTCTAATCCTAGCTTGTCAAGAACCTCTTTTTTATCCTCGCCTTTCTTTACTCTTTCAACATACTCCTCCCATAAATGAGCTACTGGTTTGTTGCATGAAAAACATCTGATTGGTATAATCATAATTTCACCTCCAGAGAAATTATGGTATTGCAAAAATTTTCAATTTTAGCAATAATCATCATTCCACCTCCTCATCTATAGCTTTTTTGTCTACGACTCCGAGCCTGCCCATGCCTATTCGGCTTTGCCATTTCCTTACGTCGAACATCAGCAACAAGAAGCTGCCTGTCATAATCAAGGAAGACCTTCTTTAACCTGGGACTGTAATCTGCTAATACCTTTGCAATTGCTAGTCTTGCAGCATCTGTCTGGCTCGAAAGGCCTCCACCAACAACATTCACTTTTATATCCACATGATTAGCTATTTCTCCTGATAACAATAAAGGCTCTCTAATTCTTAACCTGTAAATCCTTGGCTTATAACTATCCAACTCTACATCATTAATCCTAACAATGCCAGTGCCAGGACTTAGAGTAGCTCTTGCAACTGCTCTTTTCCTCTTACCATGCGCATTAATAACTTTTTGCTCCATTTTATTCATTTTTTATTTTTTAAATGAATCAACAAAAACTTTTGTTTTTGTGTTGCATAAAAATAAATTTTTACACCAATTCAAAATTTTTTAAATTTTGTTTTAACCATATCATACCTCATGCCATTTAGCTCCTAAAAACCTACACACCTCTCCCACACTAACCTTTTTAAGAGTTATCAAATTATCAGCATTAGCCTTAGGAAAGGTGTCAGCAGCTTTACCCTTGAATTTCTCAGGCACCCCTATATGGCAGATTACTCTCTTTAAAGCCTCTCTTCCTCGTTTCTTGCTCATAGGAAGCATGCCTCTTACAATCCTCTTCATAAAGCGGTCAGGCATTCTAGGAATAAAAGGTCCTTTCTTAGGAACACCTCTATCTCTTTTCTGTTTATAACTAGCAAACACATACTTCTTATCACAAGATATCACTGCTTTTTCACAATTAATAATATCCACTCTTTCACCTAGCAAAGCCTTCTTAGCTGCTATGCTGGCAAGCCTTCCAACAACCAGGTTAGTAGCATCTAATAACATTTTCTCAACCCATTAACCTTATTTTTTTACCCTGCGGATTCTTATCTAAGAGCTCCTTAATACTAATAGGGTTTCCTTTCTCCTTAATCTTTTTATAAGCCTCATCTGAAAAATTATAAGCAGCAACAGTAACCTTCTTGTTCAACTCTCCTGTTCCCAGCACTTTACCAGGAACCACAACAATCTCATTATCCTTAGCATACTTCTCTATCTTGTAAACATTAACAATCCTTCTCTTACGCGTAGGTTTCTCTAGGTCAGATGCAACTCTTTTCCAAACAGCAGCTTTGTTCTCTATTGCTGTCTTTTTCAAGAGCTGCAATAATTCCATGAGTTGCTTGTTTTTCTGTACGCGTTTCATTTTCTTAATTTTTTATGAGTATGATGCGGGGGACGGGGCATTCAGAAAAACTAACGTTTTTCTGGGCAATAAACGCAGTTTCTCGTTTGAACCCGCGCAGACACTAAGTCACATGGCCCTCAACCATGCCCGTCTAGTCGCCATAAGCATTGACCACTCCGGCACCCCCGCGTTTATGAGCGGGGTAAATGATTTACCAACCTACTTGGCTTTTGCAAGCAAGTCATTAAACTCATCAAGCTGCTTGTTATAACCATCAACAGCAGCAATAACAATCTCTTTTGGCTCAAGCTGGCCCCAAGACTCAATTGTCAAGAGGAAAGTGTTCTTTGGCACCACTCTTATCTTGCCCTTGCTAAGACTAACACATGCATCGCACAGGGTGCAATCCTCGACTTTATCCTTTACAAGCTCGAGCTTGTCACTCTTAACAATAAATATATCTTTGGGGCACTGCTCAACAATCTCTTCTTTGTTAGCAGGCTGCTTATCAATATGAATATCAACCAGTTCCTTATAAAAAGCAAGGCACGGACTCCACTTTGAATGCATCTTTCCAAGACCCATCACTGCTACAGCCTCAAGTATCAATTCCTGTCCGTCTAAGAGCTTAACAATAGGCATCTTTGGAAAAACAGGTTTTACCTTTTGGTCCTTGGTCTTAATGTCACTTGCATACACAATGCCAGGGCCTTTGGCTTTAAGAGTCATTTTTAACTGGCAGTGAGCACAACCCTCACCTTTACACTTGCATTCTGATGGAAGATTATAAGATTTGAGATCTGTTCTAAAAGGTATTAATCCTAGCCGATGAGCAATTATCTCGTCGTATAAGCCTGAATCATTCTTTCTGAACTCAACATCCTCTATTGCCAGTACAGGTACCTCGCTCATAAAAAGTCTTCTTAGAGTGTTAGCATAACTAGCATCAACACCACTAAGCTCAAAAAAGAGCTTTTCTTTATCCTTATCTTTTTTACTTGATAATTTGACTTTCATCATGTTAAACACACCCCTTATACTCTTCTTCCTCTTCTACCTCCTTTCTTCCTACACCCACCATGAGGAATAGGAGTAACATCTTCTATAAAACCAATCCTCAAACCAATCCTGGATAATGCCCTAATAGCTGCTTGTGCTCCTGGCCCAGGAGTCATAGGACCATTATGGCCTCCAGGGGCTCTTATCTTAATATGAACACCTGTAATGCCTTTGTCCATGGCAGTCTCTGCTGCTCTCTTAGCAGCCATCATAGCAGCTGTTGGGCTGCTCTCAAGACGATGAGACTTAACAACCTGGCCTCCTGAACTCATAGCCAAGGTTTCTGTGTTAGTAATATCTGTTATATGGATAATAGTATTATTATAAGATGAATAGATATGCGCGATTCCCCAACAAATATTATCTCTTCTCATTCTTGTTTTCACAAAAAATATTCTATTTTTTTGGGACAGCAAATCTCAGATTTGCTTGTTCCCTCGCGAGCAAAGTGAGCGAGCACAGTTATTATTTTTATTTTCTTTATTTCCCTTATATTTTAAACTTAAACTTTCATAGGTGCTCAAACGAGGCACAGGCTTACTTTTTTTTCTCTTGCTTTGCATTCTTTTTCTTACCTTCTTTCTTCTTCTCTTTCTTCTGCTCTTCTTCCTCAGGTTCCTTAGTTTCCTCCTTTTTTTCCACAAAACCTTTCTCCTCAATCGCCTCTATCTCTTCTTCTGCAAAAGTAGGAGGTGCTTCTTCTTTCTTCTCAAGCTTCTTCTTCCCAATCTTCTCCTTTGCAACCTCTTTTACCAATCTCTCAGGATGCTCTTCCTTGCTAAGAGAAGAAGTGGGCACGAACTCTATCAATGCTTCTTCTTTCAAATTTACAATATAACTAGGAAAAGTAATCTTTTTCTTATCAACAAGCACATGACCATGAGTAATAAACTGCCTTGCCTGCTTCATAGTTCTGGCTAAGTCTTTCATAACAAACAAGGTTTGAAGTCTTCTCTCAAGAATGTTTCTTACCTCAAGACCTAGCAGTGTGTCAAGAGCAGCTCCTTCTGTGAGTAAACCCATAGATATAAGGCGATGAATCAGTTGTTGCTCTTCTAGTTTTGACTGCTCATCAACCCTGCTAGCCAATTCCTTAACCTGGTCTTTAAATTTCTTAAGCAAAGTCTCCATACGCCAGATTTCTTTCTTGTTCTTAAGACCAAACTCTTTTATAAGCTTCTTCTCCTCCTCAATCCTGTCCTTTTGCCAAGGATGAGTAGGTGTTTCATACTTCTTCCTTATTCTTCTAGGATCTCCCATTTTTTACCTTTAGGTTGGGGCTCAAAAATCTTTGATTTTTGTTGGTTTCTGAAAGAAACCTCAAAATCTCTGATTTTGTTGTCCCATTGTATAATCCTCTAATCATAAGCTTACACTCTTCCAGACTTAACCTTCTTTTTTTGCACACCAAGTGAGCCTTTACCTTTGTTCTTTCTAAAATTAGACTTGGTCCTTTGGCCACGCACAGGCAAGCCCCACTGATGCCTTAAACCTTTGTAAGACTTTGTTTTTTTCATACGCTTAATATCCATCTCATGAATAAAATCAAGATTACCTGAGAACACATGCTTGTCCTCTCCTGTCTCATAGTCCCTCTTCCTATTAAACATCCATACAGGAATACCTGCTTTGGCAGGGTCTAGAATAACATTCTCCAAGGCTTTAACCTCTGAGTCAGAGAGATAACCTGCTTTCTTAGTAACACTAACCTTGGCTTTTCTACACACAGCATTAGCAAACATAATACTAACTCCTTTGATACCAGTAAGAGCATAGATTACATGTTTCTCTCCTTTAATATCATTATTCGCAACCCTGACTAAGTGCTTGAACTCCTTGTCTTCAGGTTTCCCAGGATTCTTTTCTTCTGTCATTTTTCTCAAGTTTTCGCCCGCTCACTTCGTTCGCTTTTAAAACTCATCAAAAGCTGTGCTTTTGGGAGTCCAAAAATGCAAAGCATTTTTGAGACTTGACTAAAGGCAAGCGGTTACAAAAAGCCAAAGGCTTTTTTAATTTTCAAATTAAAATTTGAACATTCCTAGCACAAAAACGTGCCGGAACCCCTTATAAGGGGACTAAACGAGTGAAACGAGCGCATGTCGCCTGTTTTTGGTCAACCTTTTCCGCTTCGCGCAAAAGCTTGAGGGCATTTGAAACCCATTAACTTATTAAACCCAAGAGAAATAGCTTAAAGCTTAGCAGCTCAAAAACCCTAATAGGCGCTATTCACTCGGGCTTTTAGACTGAAAAACAAGGATGTATTTATAAATGTTTGCATAAAAACTAATAAAAATATTTATTAATAAATCTCATAGTCTAAATAAGAATATGCAAAAAAAACAGTCTGAATGGAAGTGGCAGTGGGAAAAAATTTATGATACTAATCAATGGCTTTTTACTGAGTGGATTTACCCTACAAAATTAAAGGATTTTAAAGGTAAGACTGCTCTTGACTGCGGTTGCGGAGGAGGTCAGCACCTGAACTTTATTGCTCCTTACTGCAAGCAAGGGGTTGGAATTGAACTAAATACTTACTCTGTTGCAAGAAAAAACACTAAGCATAACAAGAACATCAAAATCATAAAAGGTGATATTGCTGAAATAAAATTAAAACAGAAATTTGACTTTATTTATTCAATTGGTGTTTTACATCACACTGATAACCCAACTAAGTCTTTTAATAATATTAAAAAAATGGTTAAGAAAGGTGGAAAACTGATTGTGTGGGTTTATTCTTATGAAGGTAATTTTTGGAACAGAACTTTGATTGAGTTTTTTAAGAAACACTTCTTTTTAAAGATTAATAAGAAACTCCTTTGGATTATTTCAAACATTATCAATGCATTGATGTACATCCCCATATATACGATATATCTTCTGCCTTTGAGGTTTCTGCCGTTTTATGAGTATTTTGAGAACTGGAGAAGGTTAAGCTTTAAAAGAAACAATCAGAATGTTTTTGACAAACTAAATGCTCCGCAGACCTTTTTTATTAAGAAAAGCACAATTAAGAAATGGTTTAATCCAAAAGAATTCAAACAAATTCATATTTCTCATTACAAAGGCGTCAGCTGGAGAGTATCAGGTGTTAAGAAATAGTTTTAAAACAGTAGAAGAACTAGAAACTAAAAGGTTACTAAAAAGCAACATTTAAATACTTAAACTTGTAAAAAATAAGGGTATGGAAGAAGACCTTGTTGATGAAGAAAAATTCATTAAGCACCATGAAGAACAGGTTGAGAGTAAGAGCCAGAAGGATGTGTTCTTTATCTGGATGCTTATAGTGTTCATTTCTGTGCTTGCCTCTCACTTTATGCTTAACTTCACTGGCAGCACACCAACTGGTTTTGTAACAGCAGCTGAGAGTATAACTGGCAATGCCACGCTCTTACTAGGATCTCTTCTGGTCATGTTCGCTGTTATCATGATAACTGCTGTTATACATTTTAGTACTGTGAGGAAGGATCATTAAGTTTTTTCCAAAAACCTTTTTAAATTCTTGTCTTATTCTTCTTCTAAATCATGAAAACCACTAAAAATAAAGAGGTTAGTGTGCAGGAGAAAGAAGAAGAGCCTAAGTCTGAGAGAACAGAGAACCTGGTGGCTATTGGTGTGTTCATATTCATAATCCTTATTGGTCTTGCTATTTTTACCAAGGGCTTTGGCTTGTTTGAAAAAGCAGGGAATGAGACAGCTAGAATCAGAATTCCTCTTGGAAATGACCCATATATTGGCAGTGAAAACTCTAAAATCCTAATAATTGCTTTTTCTGAATATGAATGCCCTTTTTGCACAGAATCTGAGAGCACTATGAAGAGTATAAGAGAAAAGTATGCTGCTGAAGTTGTGTATGTGTTCAAGGATTATCCTTTAACAAGGATTCATCCTAATGCATACAATGCTGCTCTTGCAGCTGAGTGTGCAAAGGAGCAAGATAAATATTGGGAGTACCATGACTTGCTTTATGAACACAACGACCAGTTAGAGCCTCATTATCTGGAGGAATATGCAGGGCTTGTAGGCTTGGACACAGAAAAATTCAAGGCTTGCTTTGAAACTCAGAAGTACAAGTTAGAGGTTGAGAAAGATATACTAACAGGCAAACAAGTTGGAGTCTCAGGCACACCAACATTTTTTATTAACGGCATCATGGTTGTTGGAGCAAAAGCAGAAGAGGAATTCATAAAGATTATAAACTCAGAGCTAGACGCTAACAAATAAGAATGAAATATGTTATTACAGGGGGAGCAGGGTTCATAGGAAGCCATTTAGTAGAAGAATTAGTGAAAATAGGAGCAGATGTTGTTGTTATTGATAACCTTTCAATTGGAAGAAAAGAAGTATTAAGAGATGTCTTGAATCAGATAAGCTTTGTTAAAGGAGATATAACTGATTTTGAACTTTTAAAAAAAGAGTTGGAAGGCTGTGATTTTGTTCTGCACCATGCAAGCCTAATCTCTGTTATTGAATCTGTTGAAAAACCAGAGCTTTACAGAAAAGTTAATCTGGAAGGCACAAGAAATGTTCTTGAAGCTGCAAGGCTTAATAATGTTAAGAGAGTTATTTTTTCTTCTTCATGCGCTGTTTATGGAAACACAGATAAGATTCCTCAGACAGAAAGCATGAAACCAGAACCATTATCTCCTTATGCTCAGTTCAAGCTTAAAGCAGAAAAGCTGTGTGATGAATATTATAAGAAGCATAAATTAAAAACCTTTATCCTAAGATATTTTAATGTTTTTGGCCCTAGACAAAGCTCTGAGTCCCAGTACGCAGGAGTAATTCCATTATTCATAAAGAAAGTACTTAACAATGAAACACCAATTATATATGGAGATGGTAATCAAACCAGGGATTTTGTATTTGTAAAAGACATTGTAAAAGCAAATCTACTCGCATGCAAAGCTAAAGCAGGCTTTGGAGAGCCTATGAATATTGGTTCTGGAAAAGAAATCAGGGTTAATCAGATTCTAAGGCTCATAAACAAAAATCTAAACAAAGAGATAAAACCCTTATTTGCACCTGAGAGAAAAGGAGAGCTTAGAAGAGCTTGTTCAGACAACTCAAAAGCAGAAAAGATGCTTGGTTATAAAAACAAGTATGATTTTGAACAAGGCTTAAGAGCAACAATTGAATGGGTTAAACAGGCAAATGTCTAAACAAAAAACCAGGTTATGGCTTAGGATTGGAAGGATAATTATTGGAATAGCCATTTTTATAATCCTTTATCTCAAGCTTGGATTTAAAGCAACCTTTGGTTCTATAAGCACAATAGGAATCCTTCCGATAATAATATTTGCAATCCTGTTCTTTATCTACACTGCTCTTGAAAGTGTGTGCTTAAAGATAATCATTGACAGCCTAGGCAAAAAAGTAAAATTCAAAAAGATAGTGCAGTACTATCTTATGAGCTGGGCAGTAGGGCAGTTCACCCCTGGCAACCTGGGCGAGTTCTCAATCATCTTTTTTCTTAACAAGGAAAAGCACATGAACCTAGGAAAAACCTCTGCTATTAGCATTGCTGATAAAATAATTACCTTTGCACTAATCTTCATAATAGGAGGGTTTGCAATGTTCTTCTACCTGCCTTTTCAGCAAGCCTTGACCTTGGCACTAATAATTGCAATCATTGGAACTCTTCTCCTCTTACTCGCTCTTAACACTAAGGTAAGAAACATTATTACCAAAAGGATTTTTAGAAAGAGTCATAAGACAGTAGACTTATTTGACAAAGACATTAAGACCTTCTTTTTTAAAAGAAAAAAACAAGTTGCTCTTAACTTTGGAGTCACTGCGATACGCTGGTTAATACTATTCATTGGAGTAAAAATCTTGTTTGATGCTCTGGGAGTGAGGGTCTCCCTGGGTCACGTCATCGGAATAATATCACTAAGCACCCTTGTATCATTAATACCAGTAAGTGTGAGTGGCCTTGGAATAAGAGAAACCTCTGGTGTTTATCTGTTCAAAGCAGTAGGTATATCAACTATTGCTTCAGGAACAATATTTGGAGTGATGTTAATTATAAGATATATACTTGCAGTTATCATCTTCCTGGTGAATAAGGTGGGACCTGAAGTGTTTGTGAAGGATGCGATGTTCATAAAAAAATGAAACAAACTAACAAACCCAATATTATCATCTTCCTAGTTGATGCTATGCGCGCCCAGAGTGTTAGCTGCTATGGTTTTCACTTAAAAACCACTCCTAATATTGACAAACTGGCAAGGGAAGGCATAAGATTTGAGAATGCTTTTACCTCAATTAATACCACTGACGCCTCTATTACTTCTATCATGACCGGCAAGCACCCGACTAGGCATGGAATTCATAACCAAGCAGAGAAAGTTACAAAGACTGAAATCAGCACTTTTTTTGCAAGAAAAAACCAAATGTTGCAATCCATCCTAAAAGAGCAAAGCTACCATACCTTTGGCCTTGACTGGTTGGGCAGATGGCATAAAACAGGTTATGATTATTACCTTAAAATAACAGAAATAAAAGAGAAAAAAATGTTTTTTCAAAATCTTGAAAAAATGCTGTCTAAGATAAAGCCTCTGCATAAACTAATGGTAAGACTTTATTTTTCTGAAAAACTAAACTGGCTAACCAATAAATTCAAACCTTATTCAGACGGTCTTGAGCTTGCAAAAAAAGCAGAGTCAATAATTAAGAATAACAAAAACCATCCTTTCTTTATGTTCATTCATTTCTGGGACACGCACGCACCTTACAACTGTTCTTCTGCTCTTCAAAAAAAATTCTTTGAAAAGAACCAACCCTTTATTCCTATGAAGCACCTAATAAATCAGCTCAAAGACAAAGAGGTGCGCAGCTTTTATGAGGCTCTCACAGGGTATCAAAATGATGCACGTCAAGTAATAGCCAGGTATCATGCAAGTATAAACTATTGCGATGAGATGATAGGAAGAATAACCACTTCTTTAAGACAAAAAAAAATACTTGACAATACAATCATATTTATAACAGCAGATCACGGCGAGAGCCTTGTGGAACATAACATATTATTTGACCACCACGGATTGTATGAACAAAACCTAAAGATACCTTTAATCATAAGATATCCAAAACTTGGTAAAGGAAAAGTTGTGAAAAATCTCGCAATGAACCTTGACATAACTCCTACTGTTATTGATATTCTTGGAATAAGAAAAAGATTTGACAAAGATAATGGTAAGAGCCTTGTAAAGCTAATGCAGGGAAAAGAAAAAAGAAAGTACGTATTTGCAGAAGAAAATTATTTACAAAAGAAGAGGTGCATTCGTTCTGAAAGATATAAATATATCTTTCCTCAAAAAGGTTTTAGGAAGTGCAAGCGCTGCGGTTATGTACATGGAGGGGTTGAAGAGCTGTATGACTTGAAAAAAGATCCAAAGGAAGTAAAGAATATTGTTAAAAAAAATCCTGCAGTTGCAAAGGCTCTAAGAAAAGAAGCTGGCAAGTTCTTTAAGGAAGATATCAATGAGAAAGAAAAAATTGTTTTTGTTGTTGATGAGATTAGAATTTAGAAATTCTGGCCTACTCCGCTTACCACAACCCCACGCTTTGTATGGGAACGTGGTAAGCTCCATCTTGGCCATGCCATTATTTCCTACAGTTTCCTACAGAAATAAGTGGCAATAATGGCACAGACGACCAGAATTTCAATAATTCAAACATTAACCTTGTAAACCTTAATACTAGGATTATTCTGTGGTGCTTGGAATTTTAACTCTAAATACTTGTTAAGGGAGGGATGCCATGGGTGGGTGATGTTCATTCTTGGCATTACTACAAGCACATCAAACTGGTTTGCCTTGCCTCTTTTATTAGGGTTAAGCTCTGTATGGATGGGCTCATAGGTTACGTTACTTGCATCTAGATATTCCCTCCAATCAGGCTTGTCAAGAACTTCTATAGGGTCAAATAAGCCAACTACCTGAGCATCCTGGTCAAAGATAAACTCTCCTCTTAGCCAGTAGGAATCCCAGAACAAGTACTTGACATTATAATCCTTAAATAACTTCTCTCTCTGCTCATTATTAGAGCCGTACAGCATAACAGCCAGATCTGCATCTCTTTGAACAGAATCTGTAACAGGAGAGAGGTGTCCTCTTGGAATGCTGACTATCTTTCTTCCAGTAAGAGCATTAATTGCAAACCCAAGCTCATGATTGGTAAGAATTGCATCATTCACATCTGTGTTCTGGATTATAAAGTCAGCTGCGCCTAGTAGAGGGCCTGGAAGAGAACCACTTTGACCAACCTGTATCCATCTATCTTCTTTTATGTAAGTATTATATATAAAAAAGTTAGTTAATAAAACTAGGATTATGACAAATACGCTTATCCCCAGCTTTAAGAGTTTATTCTTCACAGTATTTCTAATTATTGAGAGAAATAAACCTGAGAACATAAACATCAGTAAAGGAAGGATAAAGGTTCTCATCTCCTGAACAGGCACCTGTGCCCCTAGCAAAGGTTGAGTTATAAGGAAATGCCAGAAGATAAAGATAGTGCTAATGGTTATTAATAAAATAAATTTTATTGTTCTTGACCATTTTTTAACAAAAAATAAGGCAAGAATACCTAGAATAGTAAAGGCTACAAAAACAAAAGAATATTGATAAATAAAACTACCCCAGACCGCAGAAAAAACCCATCCTGCTCTGGCCATAAGATTAGAATAAAAATCTCCTCTTCCTTGCAATATTCTTAAATCAACTATTTCCCTAAGAGCAGGGTCACTAGAGGCCATATAACTTAAAGGAAGATACCAGTAAACTAAGGCAAGAGCAAAACCTATGACCAGAATGATAAGAAACAAGACCAAGTTCTTTTTCCATTGCTCCTTAAATTCTTGTTTGTTAAAAGAAAACTTTCTCTTATCATAATTAACATACTGACCTAGTAGCATGTATACTAAAAGAACTGGCATGAAAAGTAGGAGGTACAAGAACATGCTTCCATGGGACAAGCTACCTATTCCAAAAGCAAGACCAGCTGCAAGAGCCCATTTCCAGTCCCTGGTTTTTAGTACATAGTAAAGGCAGACAAAGAAAAAAAGGAAAAATGTTACCTCTGTGAACTGGCGGTACTTAATGATGGGAATTCTTGTGAAAAAAAAGAAGAGCAGAGTTGCTCCTAAGGCTGCTGACTTGTTTCTGAACAATAAAAACCCTAACCAATAAGCAAGTAAAAGAGCTATTATTGTAAGTACATAAGAAAAAGCAAACATTGCTTGCATTGCAGAGATATTGAAAAAACGAGCAATATTACCTGTAATAAGTGAGTAGATTGGAAAATAACTAGGAACTGGGTCATTAGTTGAAAAACTCTTAAATGCATCACCCCCATATTTCACATGGTTTATTCCCCCCATTTGATGATAGTAATCTCCTCCATACAAAGGGCTAGGTAGCTGTTTGAAACTTCCGATCAAGTTAGCCTGTAGAATCAAAATAATAATAATGCATCCTATAAGAACATAATCCTCCCAGCTAAGTCCTTTAAAAAAAAGCTTAAGTTTTTGCAAAAAACTGTTATTCCCTACCCCAGACCCTTCTAATTCATCTGACTCCTCTACTTTTTTTGTATTTACCATGTTACCTCTTCTTAATAAAAGTACATATCATCTAACATACATATCATTTATTTAATAACTTATTATTTGGATAAAATATTCTATTTATCAATATCAACTCATCCTCTTATTAACCAGGTCTGCTAATAAGCCAAAAAAGAAGATTTGAATGCTGAAAAGAACAACCAGAGCTGCAAAGATGCCAATTCTGCTATTATTTGAAAAATCCATCACTCCCTTAACCACGCCTGCTAGGAAGAGAAGAAAACTAGCAGGAACAAAGAACTTAAGAGGAGCAAAGTACAATGCAATTCTAAAAATCAAGAAGTTAAAACCAATAAAATCCTTTATAGGATTGATGCTTGACTTGCCTTTACGCTTAAAATAATTAATCGGAATATACTTTACATTATAATTATTAGCAAGAGCAGCAACCGTAAGGGTTGTTGTAAAACTAAAGCCATAAGGAAAAAGATTCCAGAACCTAAGAGCCATCTCTTTTCTAAAAACCCTTAAGCCTGAGTTCAGGTCAGGAATCCTGATACCAGTAACAATCTTTGCAACAATTTTAAGCATCCACTTAGCAGGCCTTCTAAGAAAAGGATCATAAGTCTTTCTGCCAGTTCTTGCACCCACAACCATGTCATACCTTGGGGTGTGCTTTAATAATCTGGGAATATCATTAACAGGATAAGTACCATCAGCATCAGTTATTATTATCCACTCACCCTGAGCCACTCTAAGCCCTGACTTCAAGGAAGCACCATAACCTTTGTTAACAGGATGATTAATCACTCTTATTCCCTGAATTTTCTTAAGAATAAGACCTGTCCTATCCTTAGATGCATCATTAATAACAATTATCTCATAGGCAAAGCCCTTAAGAGTTTGCTTTATATCCTTAATAGTATCAAGAATAGCTCTCTCCTCGTTATACGCAGGAATTAACACAGAGTATTTGATTTTCATTTTTTTCTAAGGGGTTCCGGCACGTTTTTGTGCTAGGAATATTCAAATTTTGATTTGAACATTCAAAAAGCCTTTGGCTTTTTGTAACCGCTTGCCTTTTGCAAGTGCTCAGAAATGCAATTTCTGGCACCGCAAAAGCTTTGCTTTTGCTGGCTTTGGGGAGCGAACGTAGCGAGCGGGCGAAAAGCTTCACCACTTAACCTTCCAAATAGTAACTCTCTGGCCATTAACAGTGGTAAGGTCACTGAAGAGTTCAAAACGAGTATTGTATCTGCCGTCAAGATAAAAGAGCTTGGTGAATAATGATTCTGAGAGCAAAGGATCTGTGAGCAAGGCTCTGGTGTTCTCCATGTCAATCACCACATCATAAGGAAAGGTTGAGTTAGGCATCTTAATCCTCTCAATAACACCATCTTCCTTGTAGAGCACAAACGAGGAAGGCACAGCATTTCCTCCTCCAAGCCTGTAGCCTGAGCTTCTATCATAAGAACCCACTATAAGGGTTGATTTCTCAGGATTATCCAAGTCAAGCACTACTCTTTCAATAACCAGGTTCTGCTGGTTGTCCTGTCTAATTGCTCTGTTAATATTACAAGTCATAGTGCCAGCACTAGTAATGGTGTCTGTAGCGTTCTCGTCTTCATCCTGCTCGGGTTTGCTCACCTTGCAACCAGACCAGCTTCCTGTAAGATAATTAGGCCAGGGAGCAATCCAAGTATTTCCTTCTTCTTCTGATGCCAAGGCTTGGACTTCATAGTAGTACTCAGTTGCATCTTCCTCTGATAAGCCGAGTTCTTCTATTAATAAGGGTATGGCTTCTTCTGCTTTTTTGTTCCTTGAATTAATATAGATAAATGCTTTGTTAAAGTCCCAGCTCCCAAAATGCCCCCACACACCTGCCTTACCAACCATGTCCTCACTTGTAATAAGGAAATTATCAGGAGGGTCGCAAAATACATAATCAAGAGTCTTATCTATTGCAGCTTTACTTATGCCTGCTTTCTCAAGGGTCTCTCTTGCCTCATCCTCATCCTGCATAATAATAGTTTTGGTAAGATTAACTGAGAGCATAATATCATCAGTATCCTTAAGAAGAGTAAAGTATGATTCTCTGCTTCCGCAGTCAAGCATTCTCAAAGTTTTAACAGCTTTTTCCTCATTATTAGAGATAAGAATGGTTCCCATCCAATGAGCCAAGAAATAATCCTGGCCCGCACCATCAACAGTTACTGGTCTGTCAGCAACATACTTAAACCAGTGACCAAAATCCCACCAGGAATTAATAATAGCATCCTCACTTGAGTTTTGCTTAATCCTTGTAAGAGACTCCCACCAACCATCATTCATGCTTGGCACTTCCCTCTCAGCAGTATAGCGTGCCATGTCCATGATATGGGTGGGATTATTAGGCTTATTAACAAAACCTATAGGGTTAACAACAAAGACTCCTAAAAGAATAGCCAGAACAACAGCAGCAACCACTTTCTTTAGTTTGAACTCTTCGGTAATCAGCTTAGTCAGCATTCTATGAGCAAGTCCAAGTCCTATACCCATAGCAATACCAAAAGCAGGGACTAGAAGAAGCACAAACCTGGTTCCCTTGGTACTAGCATATAATGAACCAATAAACCATAACATTAATAGAATTGCATACTTAATATCAATCTCACGCTTATCCTTAAGTAAGAGAACAAAACCTACTAGAATAGGAATAGCGAGCAGGATAAGATAAGTGATAGGTTCTAATCCAAGCACAGAATTGGATAGCATGATAAGAAGATAAATAAAAGACGCTCCTAAAAAGAGATAATCCTTTTTCTTAAGATCATCAGCTTTTATAAGGCTAAGCACAACTCCTAGAGCAGCTATAAAAAACAATAACTTTCCACCCACCTGTCTGATTGCTCCATTAATAGAAATAGGGTTAAGCTCTGCTACTGTGGTCTGAATATTAGGCCAATAATCATCATGAGCAGCAACCTTTATCTTGATTCTTGCTAAGGGTCCTCTGAAAGCCTCATTAATACTCTCTCTTCCACCTGTTAGTAAAGGAACAAAGGCTACTGAGCACACCAAGAATATTATTAAGACTATAAATGCTCCTCTGAGATTAATATTTGAAAATATTTTCTTAAAAGATTCCTTGTTAATAATTGACTTTAACACCACATAGCCTATGTATATAATCAATAATCCTAGTAACAAGTCAAAAACATACCACCAACCATCCCAGGCAAAACTAAACACCCCAACAAATAAACCTGCAACAACTGTGAGAATAACCTTTTTTACTAGGTTATCAGATTCAAAGCCCTCAATGAATAACCAGGTTACTAACAGAGCAAAGAAAACAACATAGGCATCTGTATCACTAAAACCACCTGCGGTTCTTCCAATAAACACAGGATGAATTGCCACTAGCATACCTGCAACAAAGGCACCGAACAAGCCTGCTCTTCTTCGAGCAATAAAAAAAGCAGGGATTACTGAGAGCGCAGATATAAGTACAGGCACCCAGAAAGCTGCTGCTAGCATTGAGATGTTGGGGTTAAATATTCTTAGGAACCTGTACAAATAATATATTATGTAAGGATGAAGATCAGGCGTGATTGGCTTGCCTACAGGAGCAAACTGGCGAGTATTATAAGGCTTACCATCTTTTAGAATATCTCCTGGATGCCCATTCAGTAATATGTTCTCAGCTCTTCTTAAGTGCTGATAAGGATCAATGGCTAATAGATAGGTCTGGCCTTCATCATTCTGAAGCCTGGACCGGAAATAATCAGAGGTGCTTTTTATCTGAGCCTCAATATTCGCTCCTTGGTCTTTAAGAATTATCTGCAACTGCTCATTAATGAGTTGTTGCTTATTAGCATCAGGCAGATTAGGATACTGCTGATTAATCTGAGCAGCTATGTTGTTACGAATAGAGTTAATAGCAGCATTTTGTGCCCATTCATCTGTTATTGGCAGACTAGCAGGAAAAGACCTGAAATAAACACTGAAAAAAATGCATACAAGCAAGAGAATAACTAGAAGAGTGTAGTTATTGAAAAATCTCTTATCAGAAAAAAAGCCTTTGAACTTTTTAAAATCAAGCTTTACTTCTTCTTCCTCAGGGCTATGCATAGTCTTATGTTCATGCTTACTTTCTTCCTTGCTCAAAAAATCACCCTCTCCAAAATCTTTAACAAATTTTAATGATTATTAGAGAAGAGATAAAGGGAATGGTTTAAATAGTTTTCGCACTCACACACGTCTTAAACATTCATAAAACCATAAAACCTAATCAAGCTTCATAAAAAATATAAAGAGGAAAAGAGTGAAAGGGCACAGTAGGGGGTAAAAATGGAGATAATCCAGATATTAATAATCATTTTTTCATTATTTGCGCTAAGCAGGGCTTTTCTAAGATTCAAGGATAACCGCTTAACCAAGAACGAGTTCATCTTCTGGGCTGTACTGTGGATTGCTGTGATAGTCGTTTCTATTATTCCTGGCATAACAAGCACAATTTCACCTTCACTTGGAATAACCAGAGGAATAGACTTGATAGTTTATATCAGCATTATTGTAATCTTCTACTTAATCTTCAGATTGTATGTAAAGATAGAGAACATGGAAAAAAAGATTACCTCAATTGTGAGGAGGATTAGTTTCAGTGCAAAGGTTAAGAAGAAGAAATGAAAAGATTCACTTAAGTTTCAAAAGACCGTCTGTGCCATTGTTGTCATTGATGTCGAACGAAGTGAGACAGCAATGGCAGGCACGGCGAGGCTTACCATGTTCGTATACGAAGTGTACGGTTATGGTAAGACGAGTATGGCTTTTGAA